>WBZT01001879.1_pt1 | contig 15011 bp, 10 predicted proteins | sample 5204241 | NCBI WGS metagenome assembly WBZT01 (sample SAMN12344358, study PRJNA552823) | activated sludge metagenome | biome: Activated sludge suspended growth; feature: Nitrification reactor; material: Wastewater; isolation source: activated sludge from nitrification reactor of wastewater... | reverse complement strand
GAGCAAGACTAATAATTTGAACTTTAGTTGGAGCGGTCCTTTCAACTATTCCTCCACTGCTGCAAAAAATAACATATCCATTCCGGGTAATTATTTTGTAACCATTACAGCACCCAATGGATGTAAGAATTCTTCAAGCCTCCTTGTACAAATAGATACAATAAGTCCTGTTATTCAGACAACCGCAGATTCTATCTCCTGCAAAAATTTAGAAGCGACAATTAATGCAAAAACAAACATTGCCAATCCAATAGTTATTTGGCGAAATTCAACTTTGGATTCCATTTCAAATCAACTCGTACTTAAATCCAAAATGGGTGGATCGTATACCGTTCAAATCACTAACCCAATAAACTATTGCAGTTCTTTAAAACCAGTTGTAGTTGTCGAAGATAGTTTACTGATTCAGGATGTTGATATTCGTACCAAGGATCCGGTTTGTGGCGCTAACTTTGGAACAGCAAGCATACTTAAGGTTGTTGGTGGTCATCAACAAATAAGATTTTCATTGGATCATGGAAAAAATTATTTTACCACCCTTCAAATTCTTTCACTTGCCCCTGGAAATTATGAATTATTGGTTGAGGATGAATTGAATTGCAGCTTTTTAAAAGCTTTTGAAATCAAAGATATTCCTCCGGTTGAAACAGATATTGCTCCTGAATTAAAGCTTCAGCTTGGAGATGCCGGAGTGTTAGATCTCAATATTCTAAGCGATAAAAGAATAATTAAATCCATTCTTTGGACACCTCCAACTTTTCTGAGTTGCACCGATTGTGAAGATCCAATCGTTAACACCTTGCGTGATATCGAATATTTTGTAGAAGTGACTGATACGAATAATTGTAAGAGTTATGAGCGAATATTGGTTGAAGTAGATGATCCGGAAGTATGGGTGCCAAACGTTTTTAGTCCAAATGGGGATGGAATTAATGATTGGGTATACGTATATGGTTCAAATGAAAAAGTTACCAATATCAATACCTTACAGATCTTTGATCGTTGGGGTAATAAGGTCTACAGCAAAAATAATATCCGACCTAACGTTGCTGAATCAGGTTGGGATGGTCTATACAAGGGTGAAGCCTGCATTCCGGGTGTATATGGCTATTGGGTTGAAGTGGAACTGATCAATGGCAAAAAATGGATTGTCAAAGGTGATGTAACTCTGGTAAGATAAGAATTAATGAAATCAATAAAATAGTTGAATATGCTGGTGGTTGAAGTATGGGTGAACAGTGATATTGAAAAAGTTTGGAATTGTTGGATAGATCCTGCACATATTACCCAATGGAATTTTGCAAGTGAGGATTGGTGTTGTCCAAATGCGAGTAACAACTTATGCAAGGATGGCAGATTTTCATATACCATGTCGGCCAATGATGACAGTTTTAGTTTTGATTTTGGTGGTATTTATGAAGAAATTGTCCCGCAGAAATTAATCCACAGCAAACTGGATGATGGCCGAAAGGTTCAGGTTGAATTTGAGGCTGTTGAAGGTGTTACTAAGATTACGGAGAAGTTCGAACCTGAAAATGAAAACCCGCTCGAAATGCAACAAGCCGGTTGGCAAGCCATACTTAACAATTTCAAAAACCATGTTGAAACCTGCTTATAAAAAGCATATTTTTCACCAATCCAAACTAACAATTTCACAATTCATAATTCATAATTCTCCCTAGAAGGTTATACATTTAAATTTTAATATGGGTAATTAAAATTTATTATTCTAAAAAATTTGAATTATATTTGTTCGCGATCAATTCATTAATTCAAAGATTAAGCCATTAAAGCTTTTTGTGACGTGATCAATTTGTAGGAAACAATCTGTTTATTTTTAATGCAATAGATTCATTCTGCAAAGTCAGCTTAAAGTCGATAGTATCCATTAAAAAGACCGCTATTGTGATTGGACTCATACGAAATTGACTTTCTCTTTCACATTAAAATTCTTCCTCATGGTAAAATTATGGAGTTTGGGTCATTCAAAATGGTGCATTGGTCATCTAGGTTTTTTCTTATTTATCCTATCTTTAAATAATGCATTTGCCCAAACCTTTCAAGGCGTATATGGCAACTCACTTGATAATTCTTATACAAGTGTAATTCAAGATGGTGCAGAATATTATGTACTTGGTCAAGATCAAAATAGCGTTGGGGCTTTAGGCAGAGCAACTGTTTCAAGATTAGCCTCTGACGGAACCTTGTTATGGACTAAAAGTTTGGGAATTGCTTCCCAATGGAATGATGCCATCCGTGTAAAAAAAGGAGATCTTATACTCGTTGGGAATTCGCTTCCATTGGCTAATCCGATGGGTAAAAGTATTATGGGAAGGATAGACGCAAATGGAAATTTTGCCTGGGTTAGGGAATACGATGAACTGGGTGGAAGAGATTATTTTTTGCGAATTGTTGAAAATCCTAAACCGCAAAATCCCAATTTCCCATATTATGTCATTGGTGGTCAAAAAGAAGTTCCCGGTCTTTCCAATACTTGGGATGATGTCGTTATGTTGAATATTAATGGAAACGGAAATTACAATTGGAAAAAAATGTACGTAAGTAATTCTGATGATGAGTTTTACAGAGGCTTCCTGGCGTTGCCTAATGGCAACATGCTCATCTCCGGAAGTAGATTAGATCCTCAGAATGATCATTCCGGAATCTTCTATGTAACCGATAATCAGGGAAACTTGTTATCCGGGAAGATTGCAGATCTTATGAATTATCCTGACTTTATCCAAGCACAGAATGGATCTGGTTTTTACACTGCATCCAATAGTGAAATTGGCAAACCACCTTTTATCTCTAAATTCGATCCTAACTTTAATCCGGTTTGGCAGGTCCAAATTCCGAAATTAGTTTCCTTGAGTCAGATTTGGGAATCTTCCCCAGGCATATTATATGTCGCAGGCATCGGAACCTTTGGTTTTTCATCTCGAACGGTTGTTCTGAAATTACAGGACAACGCACCAAATAGTCCAAGTTTAATCTGGACAAAATATCTGGATCTTGGAAATGGTTATTCAGGTGGATCTATCAGTATAATGCCTTCCAATAATTTTGTCTTTACCGATGGCAGAATCGTTCCCAACGCATTCGGTGCAAAAGAAGCATTTATTGCCATGACGGATTTGGATTTGAATACCTGTATGACGATTACTGATGTTGCAACGCTTACAACCACTAATTTTAATCCTCTCAACCAGGTATTGTTCCCTATAACAAACATCGATACAATTGCTGGGGTAAGTATTCCGAATAACTTTATCAACTGGAGTAAAAAAGATCCCTGCCAATCTTGCTGCGCCGATTCGAATACATTTGCCAATCTTATTAATCAAGGTTTTAGCATTAGTATATCCCATTGTAAAGTGACGGTCACCGCACCTCAATTTGATTCCTGCTACCTTTTTAGTACCCCGCCTTCCATAGATGGAGTAGCTGTTTCGCAAGTTATTACCAATCCAAATGGATCATGGACTTTTAATTTTATTGGAAATGGCATTCATCAAATCTGTGTCAATGTATTTGATGAATGCAACAGTAAAAAAATGTGCACCTCATTTAATGTTTTGAATTGCGACACCTGTGTATGTGGAAGCTTCGACATATTATATGGAATCGGAAGAGGTCCACAGGTACCCGTTAATTGTGGCGAGACCTTAAGTGTTCCTTCTTCGGTATTAATTCTTCCCATACACTTAAATACCGCGTTTCAATGTCAAGGTAATAATTGTAAACAAACACTTGTTGATTGGACCCTAACCGGCCCATCCGGATTTATCCCATTATCCATGAGTGGCGTTGTTGCATCTCCTGACTTTATCATACCCATCACGAATTCGAGTTTTACCCTATCAGGACTCTATACTTTGACCATGGTTGGACATTGTGGCACCAATTCTTGTCCCTGTATCATATATTTTAATGCAGATGGACCCTCTTGTTGTAGTTCTTATAATGACTTCTGTTTGTATGCTATGAATGCCGTTCATTTCCTTGCAGATAACAATAAATGCAAGGCAATCTTAAACATAACAAATCTTCCAACATGTGATTCTATCGGCTCTATTTATTGGGGAGATGGAAGCTCAAGTTCCGGAATATTTGGTTCCGGCAACATGTTAATGCATCAGTATGCTGGTAATGGAAATTATTATATTAGCTGGACTGCGATTGAATATGATCATTCGGTCAATCCTCCAAAACCTTGCTTTGACAAGGTATTGAAAGATTCCATCCATCTTGTTTGTGATACTTGTCAATGTAAGGCATTTTCCAATCTATCTTTTATCAATCCTAACTGGCCGGGAGCTCTATATCCCATAACATGTGGGGCCTTGTCCATTGAATTTCCTTGTCTAAAACAAAATCAAAATTTCTTTATTCAAGGAACTTTAAATTGCAATACATTGACCTGCAAAAAAGATTCTGTTCATTGGAATATTATTCAATCCAATGGTGGACAAATTGTTTCAAGTGGTACTACACTCATTAATTCTTCTAATGGTCAATTTAATTTGACCCTCCAATCCAATTGGTTTGTATCAAACGTTCCATATACTTTACAAATGGTTGGAAACTGTGGTTCCAGTGTTTGTACATGCAAACTGAATTTCTCCTTTGCAGCATGTTTTTGTACTTGTGATTCATTATCTCAAGATGTAGCTCAAGGGTTTTTTGTTAGTGGAAAAAAGACTTCTTGCCAAAGGATCCTAAGACCAGTAGATCTTTGCACCGGCGATAAGGTGAGCTGGTCGGTTACTCCATCCATCAACCCTGCACCAGGAAATTCATCGGGTAACAATAGTCAGGTATTCCACTTTAACACCCCTGGAATCTACAATATTTGCATGTCTGTAACCAGAATTGATGCGGTCAAAAAAGATACTTGCAGAGCTTTTTATTGTAGAAAAGTAACGGTTAATTGTTTTCCAAATCCACCTTTAAGTGTTTGTGAAAAATCCAGTATCCAAAATGGTGATTTTATCGATGGTAGAATTGAAGGTTTTTTGGGAAATAACCATACCGGCCAAATCGAAAACTGGAATTTATTCCCAAATGTGGGAGAAGGAAAAGTTTTTGTTGAAGATAGTTCAGGTGCATCCGATGATGGAAGCATCTTATTGATTGGAAATAAAAATAATTTTGCTGGAATTTGGCAGGTGATAGACTTGGCAATAGATAATTATGTAAACATAGGATTTAATTATGTTGAATACAGAAGAAATAAAATACTAGATCATTTACTAGCTTATGATCTGGTTATTCGCCTTCAAAAAGATAGCTTATTAAATTCTCCCGGATCTATAGAGCTTTTAAGAAAAGCTGGAAAAGACATTAAAGATGATAAAGGTTATCAAAGATTTGACACTTCCTTTAGGTATCAAAACAATCCAGATTTAAAATACCTTGTTATCTGTCTTCAAAATCAAAGTGAGCTTGAATATTCTGTTATAGGCCTGGATAATATTGAGATGTGTGCTTCAAGTATACCGCTTGCTATTCATTCTGAGAAGAAGGAAGCATTAAGAATCTATCCTAACCCGTTTAAGGAATATTTAATTGTCGAAACGCAGCAAGAATTTGACCTGGGAATGTCCCTTCAGCTAACAGATATTACCGGTAGAAAAGTTTTGGAAAAAAACTTAATTCCCGGGCGATTTAACCAAAAAGTGGATTTGCCATTTTTATCCCCGGGTTTGTATCTATGCCAAATTTATTTGAATGGAAAAGGATTGAATGCGTTTAAATTGATCAGGCAATAAGACCGGATTGACTAGTACATAGTATGTATTAAATTTATTTTCAAAGAAATTCTCATTCATAGTTTGATTAAATGATTCTTCTAAATTTATGGTAAAATAGAAAATTAATTTTTTTATATACTTTCTAACGAATACAAAAAGTATGTATTCTATAAAAACTTAACTATGTTTTTATTAATCAATTTTCAACTAATTATTTTCCGCTTTTCATTAATAAATAATCTTTTGAAGAAAATTTTTTGTGGTCTATTCTTTGTTATGGCTCGTTTAATATCTTACCAAGATGACCCTAAGAACTGTGAATATGACAGTTCGCATATTCGATAGTTTCCCTTTGGATAATTTTGAATTTATTCTATCTGCGTAGGAACAAAGGCTTAAATTATAACTGGAAAAGCGACTCAGCTATTACCTTCCAGATAGTAGATTTGGATAGTGCAAGAACTACCGGAGGTAAGGAAATTATTATAATTAATATACTTAACAAATAAGCCCAGTGAATCTTTCTATAACGGATAATATCAAATACAGGACCAGCTAATATCAAACCTAATACAACTAAGGCAATGGCCGGTGTTGAGCCAGCAATAAAAGGCAGTCGGGCTATTCCGGGAGGGGTAAGTCCTCCGGCATTTGCCATAAGCATAAATCGCTTATGAGTAGATGCATTGTTACGGTTTAACCAACCAAGTATCGTAAGGCTTACAAAAACTAAAAGTGAACATAAATTGAGAAGTAAAAAACCTCCGGAATCAGGAAACTCTACGCCTGGAATTCCTTTATGTCCAAGTTTAGCAACTTCAATCGATGTTGCAAAACCAACCACAAGCATTAACATTGAAAACAGAACCCCCCAATTTCCAAGTCTTCTGTGTAGCTCAATTTTTTTTCTAATATTAAGTAAAACCTGATATAAAAAGAAACCAAGCCACAAAACAAATACAAAAGAATGAAAATGCACAATACGAGGAAGATGTATCCCAGTATCGCCCATTTTTGGCAGGTATGTATTTGAAAAACCTGCGAGGATTAATACTACCAAAATTATTGTCATTGAGCTGAAGAAAATGTGCTCTTTCGGAGAAGGTATGAAACTTTTCATTTTGCCAATATTTTTTGTTGTTAGTTCTTTAAGACCTTATTATATAGCACTAAATTAACTATATTTTCTTAACTTTATCGAAACATTTCTATAAAAAAATGTATATTGCCCATACTGATGTTTACAATTTCAAAATTTTGCGTAACAACAAAATTAATTCGAATTCTTGAATTGAATATAAAGCTTATTATCTTGTGTTAGGATCCTGAATTTATAACTTAAAATGTAGCTTTTATGAACAATCTTTCAACCTTCATTGAACGGCTTAGTAACTGGAAGTTCTTTATACTTTTTATTGCACTTTATATTTTTTTCTCCGGCTATGTTTTGAAAAATGCTGAAGCCAAGATCAATGATTTGGCTGGAAAAAAGATTGGTGTCATCGATCTGATGATTGGTTTCGATCCGGCTAAAACATTATCTATGGTGTCTGAATATGGTGATGCTGCCCGTGCATATTATGCCAGGACCGAAATGACTGCCGATGTAGCCTATCCCATCATTTACGCTTTCTTATTTGGAATTATACTGTCCTTCCTCTATCGGAAAAAGTCCATTTCGAAAATTAATGTATTGCCGTTTATAACAATGTTATTTGATTTTGCAGAGAATGTAAGTATCCTGACCTTATTATTTTCCTTTCCCAAACAATCCAATGGGCTGGCTATATTCTGTGAATCTTTTAAACTATTAAAATGGTTCTCTTTTGGCCTATGCATTGTATTCATTATGGTAGGCTTATTGAATCTATTGTATACACAACTCAAGCGTTCAACCCAATAATATTTATTTCAAGGTTTTATGTGATAAGTTTTATTTCTTTTTAGCTGGATCATTCTATTGTACCGTTGGACAGCATGGTTTAAGCTATTAAATAAGCTTTTCTCTTAGATACAATTATCAAATCATTTTAGTCAATCAATTTTTGCATTTCAGGTATTCATTCAATTATTTGTATCTCCATTTCTACGTCGATTTTTATGCATAATAATCTTTGGTTTAGTATCCGAATAAACCCCTTTATGCCGGCCTTTTGTGTTGATATTAAATTTTTTCAAAACCATGCTTGATGGATATCATAAAGATTTGAGAAAATTTCGTTGAAATTGCACCATTCCAAAAAAAAATTAAACTACTACAGACTTTATTTTATGAGTTGCCGAAAATTGTCTCATGCCATTGAATATCACGGACGACTGTGGAAATCCTGAAATATAAAATAATGCTTTTTGAATCCTCAAAAATATTGATTTTCAATAGTCATTGACATTAGACAACGTTCTGATGATCAGTTTAGGATTATATAGTGCTTATTATTAATATTATGACTAATTGGAAATGAGTATTTTTTAAAGAAGACTATTTTTTTGCTGGAATTCTGTGTTTCATATTACAAAAAAAAATGTAGCATCTTCTGAAACTCCTGATTTTACAGTCATATTATTGATAATTGCTATGGCATTGTTTTTGGAATAGTTAGAATAGTTCTGATGATTTAAATTTTCATTGAACGAGCCAAAAATTACCAAAATACAATTGATCCTATCAAAACTACAGGTTAGAAGGCTGACTTGAGGATTTACCAAAAAATAAACCATTATTAAGTAGAATCAAATTCAGAGAGCGTATGAAATCAAACCAAACCCCAGCGGTTTTTTACAAGGATGCTCGCTTCTGGCTGGTTGTAGTATTTACCATTGGACTGTTGGTCTTTTTGGTAGCTACTTATCCTGTCTAGTGTGGTGTTCCTGAATCTTCAAGCTTAGATCGAGGCTTCCGGCACTGTGGGTTAGTGCTCCAACAGATATGTAATCGACACCTGTCAACGCGACAGCTCTTACATTCTGAAGGCTTATACCACCGGAAGCTTCGGTTTCAAAGCGATGCTGTATCATCGCTACGCCTTCACTTAATAAGGGCAATTCAAAATTATCCATCATTATTCTTTCAATTCCACCCACTCGAATAACTTCCTCTATCTCTAACAAATTCTTCACCTCAACGGTAATGGCAAGCTGCTGAAGATTTTTATCCCCTTGATATTTTTTAACTTTTTTAATGGCTTTGGTTATGCTTCCTGCTGCAACAATATGATTGTCCTTAATCATAAACCTGTCAAATAAACCATCCCTGTAATTGTGGCATCCCCCAATGCGCACGGCCCATTTTTCTAGATTCCTAAACAATGGGCTGGTCTTCCTTGTATCCAGCAATTGAACTGGCAAGCTGGTAACCTCACTGGCGAACCGATCCGACAAGGTTGCAATGCCACTCATCCTTTGCATAACATTCAACAATAAACGCTCTAAGGCTAGTAATTTCTGAGTAGATCCTTCTAGCTCGAAGGCGATATCCCCATATTTTATATACGAACCGTCTTCCATGAAGACTTCCATTTGAATATCTGGATCAACATATTGGACCAATTTTTTGGCAAAATCAATTCCAGCAATGACACCTTCATCTTTAACCAATAATCTTGCTCTGGACCTTGATTGACCGGAAATACAAGCTTTGGAGGTAATATCCCCCGTTCTAAGATCTTCCTCCAGTGATAACTTGATGAAGGTATCCAAATCCCATACTGACATCATCTCTTAATTGCTTTTTGAAACTTAGAATATTATACCAATGCGTATATCGATAGCATTGATTTTATCTTTTGAGTTTTGAGAAGTACCATCGAAATACCGTCCACTGTCATCGGTAACATCCGTCAAGGACTGTTGATATCTGACGCCAAACAAAAGGTCAATATTCTCTTTGAAGTGATACTCTGTACCAAATCCAAGGCCCCAACCTAAACTCACAAAATAAATCTGGCTCTTAATATTTTCATCCTTTGATACAATGCCTTGTCCATTAATATTTCCTCTGGCGCCCAACCGAACCCCTAGAAAAAATTCTGGTAGTTGTGCGTAAAATCGGTATTTCCCAAATTCAGCTGTTCTCATCTTAAACGCTACAGGAATTTCAAAGTACTTTACCCTGTAGGATAGGTTAACTCCATTAGGCAATGAATCTCCATGAGGCACACTCCACTTGGTTTCAGACCAAAGATTTCCTCCCTGCTTGTAGTTCAGACTTCCCCCTTGAAGAAATGATAGCCCTAATCCAGATGTAATACTGAACTTATCGTTAAACAAGTATTCGCCTTGCAAATGCAATTTAAATCCTAATCGGTTTCCCTTACTTTCGATGGTGTTTTCATCTGTTGTAAGCCAACTAAATGTCGGTCCAGTCAATAAACTTACCTTCAATTTTTCGGATTGAGAAATGGCCAAATAAGGTATAACCATTAAAATACAAATCAGTTTTTTCATAAAATACATACTTTTGTAATTTCTAAAGATAAGACGTAAAAATACAAATGACACATTTAAAGTACTTAACTATTTGCCTTAGCCTCTTTGTCGCCTGTAAACTTGACAAACAAAAAGACACTCCAGACATCAGTAATATTAAATCTGATATTCATTTTTATCGGTTTGAAAAAGATCTGTTTCAAATAGATACCAACAAAATTGAAACAGAAGTTCAAAATATCATTCAGAAATATCCTTCCTTATCCCGAATATTTTTCCAGGATATCATGCAATTTACTACAAAAATTGATTCTGCAGATCCTAAACTTTATGAAATGGTAAAAGCTTTTGTGAGAGACCCCTTATTGAATAGAATACAAAAAAGAACAGATAGCATTTATGGAGATATGTCCGATCTTAAAAAATCATTTGATCTTACTGCAGCTTATTCTAAGTATTATTTTCCTGAAGGCAAAAAAATTGATGTTTATACATTTATCAGCGCTTTCAACGTAGGAAACATAATATTTGAAGTCAATGATTCCACAGATGGCCTGGGTATTAGTACTGATTTTTTTCTTGGCGGAGATTTTAACTACCAGGCAATTAATCCAAATTTTGAACTTTTTTCAAATTACGTTACCCGATCTTTCAACAAAGAACACATTCTTAAAAAGTCCTGGATGCCTTATGTGGAAGATTTAGTTCCGGATAACAATCTGAATACCCTGCTCGATCATATGCTGTACGAGGGAAAAAAACTGTACATTCTAAGCAAATTAATTCCGAACATTCAGGATAGCGTATTATTTGAGTTTAAACCAAGTCAGGTTGAATGGTGCTCCAAAAATAAAATGAATATCTGGTCTTTCCTCAAAGATAAAAATTTGATTCAAGCTACAAAACGCAATGAAATAATAAGATATTTAAATCCTTCACCAAGCTCTCCGGGAATGCCAAAAGAATCACCAGGAAGAGCCGCCGTATATATTGGCTACGATATTATACTTAGCTATATGAAATTGCATCCTGAAATGAAATTAAGTGAATTCGCAAAAATTGACAACATGCAAAAAATTCTGGACGAATCAAAATATAAACCGGATAATGGATAACTGGTTCGGAAATCTGGAATAATTATCCAATTATTGTGATGAAGTATCAGCAATTAAACCTGTATTTTTTTCCAATCACCTCTATAGAAAAAGTACCATGCCAAAAGTGCAAGGATGGATTCAGATACAGGTATAGAAATCACTGCTCCGGTAAAATCCCAATGCAACTGTTTGGCTAAAAAATAAGCCAGTGGAATCTGAATTAGCCAAAAGCAAACCATGTTAATTAAGGTTGGCGTACGCGTATCTCCAGATCCATTCAATGCTTGTGTCATGACCATTCCAATTCCATAAAACACATATCCATATCCAAATATTCTCAACGCCTTTGCTCCATTCTGCAAGATCAGAGGGTCGTTTGTAAATATACCTATAACATTTTCTGCAAAAAATACAAACAGCAACATAACCAAGAACATAAACACTGCATTGTATTTCGCTGTAATAAGTACGCTTGCTGTAGCGCGTTCTATTTTTTGAGCGCCTAAGTTTTGACCTACCAGTGTAGCAACTGCATTACTCATACCCCAGGCCGGTAGTATAAAAAAAACGATTGACCTGATGGCAATCTGATATCCAGCCGATGCATTGGTCCCGCCAATTTCCGCCACCAGACGCGCAATAATTATCCATGATCCCGATGCAATAATGAATTGAAAAGTTGCAGGCCAAGCTACATGAATTAGATTTTTAATAATCTTGAAATCCGGCAGAAACAAATTATTTCGCATTGCAATATTCCCAAATCCCTTAAACAAATATCTCATCTGATATATCACTCCCGAACCTCTTCCAATTACGGTAGCAATGGCTGCACCCTTCAATCCAAAATAATGTATCAGCAAAGGACATAAGATAATATTCACTAAACTTGCCAACCAAAGACTTCTCATGGCAACCGCAGCATTTCCTGCACCTCTAAAAATTCCATTAATCAAAAAAAGCAATATAATTACAACCGAACCGCCTAACATTATTCTTGCAAAGTCGGTACCTTCCTGAATAACCTCCTCTGATGCATTCATGAATCTTAGTACATCGGAAGCATAATATACACCCAATAAACTAAAAACTAAGGTTACCATCAAGGATAGATTTATTGCCTGTGCTGCCGTTTTGTTTGCTTCCAAATTGTTTTTTTCTCCAATTCTTCTGGCAACAATGGCCGTTGCGGCCGTACTCAAACCAATGGCTACAGAATAAATAATGGTGACCACCGATTCGGTAAGTCCTACGGTTGCTATGGCATTGGGTCCAAGTTTTGATACAAAAAAAATATCAACTACCGCAAAAACACTTTCCAAACTCAATTCGAGAATCATAGGTATGGCCAAAAGAAATACAGCTTGCGATATACTTCCTTCGGTGTAATCTCTTTCTTCACCTTTTAAGGATAAGCTGAATAAGGAAAAAGCTTTATTAATTTTATTCGACCAACTCATGGCTCAAAGGTAATAGATCAGCGTTCAATGGCCAATGAATTCATTGCGGCGCACATAATTTCATCATTGATTTAATGATACAAATCAAAATTTTTCCTGGTAAAGAAATTTAAAACCCTGAGCAGTCAATAAACAAAAACAAAACACTCCAATCCATAACACACTAAAACCCCAATGATCTACAATGAGACCACCAAGAAAAGGCCCAGAGATGTGCGCTGCGCTATAGGAAATAGCATAAAGAGAAGCATATTGTCCCCTGTTGCGATCGGTTGTTCTGTTCATCCAGAAACTCATCATAAATGGCATTGCAAATATTTCTCCTGCGGTAAATAACAAGCAAGAACTTAATCCAATAATAATTGAATTTACAAATGAAAGATCCAGTACCAGAAATGATATTCCAGTAAACACTAAACCCAATTGTATTAACTTTAACTCAGTGCCTTTTTTTGAAAGCGTACTGACAATAATCATCTCAAATAAAGCAATAAGTAATCCATTCAATGCGAATAACCAACCAATTTTATGCTCAGGCAACTGTAATTCTTTTTTTAAAAAAACCGGATAAGTAGAAAAAATTTGAAAAAAACAAAGCGCAAAGAAATAAGATAATACTACAAAATATAAAAATGTCTTATCCTTATAAACTGAAACAGCTTCATCAGAAATTAATTCTTCTTTTGGTATTTCTGATTTTTTTGGTTTTAAAATCAGATACAAACAAATTGCAGCGAGCATATTTGTCACTCCGTCCACATAGAAAAGTAATTTGTAATTTACTGAAGCCAGCATGCCTCCAACAGTAGCACCAATAGCCCATCCAAGATTGACAGAAAGCCTTACCAGTGATGAACTTCTCGCCCTATTATCCACTGTACTGTAAAGTGCAATAGCCGCCATATTTGCAGGTCTGAATGCCTCATTGATTAATGCAACCAAAAAAGTCATACCGCATATAGATGGGTAATCTTTCATCTGACCCAGGATAATAAACGCGAGACCACCAATACTCAAAGTGAATAATTGAACCTTATAGTAACCCAACAGATCTGTTAACTTACCGCCAATCAATGAACCAATGATTGCTCCAAGCCCAAAACAAGTTAATACAAATCCAGCTTTGGTGAGACTTAGTCCAAGATCCTGAGTAATGTACATTGACATAAAAGGTACAACCATCGTCCCGGACCTATTCACAAGGTTAATCAATGAAAGAAACCAGACCGATGGCGAGAGACCTTCAAATGATTTTCTATATAAATTAATGGTGGATGAAATCATGGGTTCATTACAAACGTACAATCATCCATTATGTTTATATAAGCATTCATTATTGAAAATCTCAGTTGTTTATATTGTAAATAATTAGATACTTTTGCAACATGCCTCAATCCATTGTTTTACTGATCTTAATAGTTATTTATTTTCTTTTGTTGATTGGCATTTCCATCGTTACCGGGAAAGACAATTCGAATGATAGTTTTTTTAAGGCAAATAAAAATTCACCCTGGTATCTGATTGCCATTGGAATGATCGGTTCATCTTTATCTGGTGTAACATTCATAAGTATACCAGGCGTTGTTGGAACTTCAGGCGTTAATCAAAATTTCTCATACCTGCAGATGGTTTGGGGATATCTTCTGGGTTATATGATTATTGCAAATGTGTTAATGCCATTGTACTACAAGCATAATGTTACTTCAATCTATGAATACCTCGAGACCAGACTAGGTATCAGTTCATATAAAACAGGTGCTGCTTTTTTTCTATTATCCAGATTGATCGGCTCTTCCTTCAGAATGTATATCGTGGCTATGGTTATGCATCATTTTATTTTTTCAACTTTTGGATTTCCATTTTGGATAACTGTATTGATATCAATTTTACTGATATGGATTTACACATTCCGGGGAGGAATTAAAACCATAGTTATTACTGATGTCTTTCAGACCATTTGTATGTTGGGATCATTGATTCTAACGGTCTTCTTTTTAGCCAAGCAATTCAACGTCAGCATTATTGGCTTTTATGAAAAAATCCTTAGCTCTCCTTATGGTAAGATTTTCTACTTTGATGGAGGATGGAATGATCCGAACAATTTTTTTAAGCAAGCTCTGGGAGGAATGCTGATCGCCTTAGTTATGACCGGACTTGATCAGGATATGATGCAAAAAAATCTTACCTGCAGAAATTTAAAAGAGGCCCAACTGAATATGTGGAGTTTTTCTATTTTACTGTTTTTTGTAAATTTCACTTTTCTTACCCTTGGCGCC
>WBZT01001878.1_pt1 | contig 15015 bp, 9 predicted proteins | sample 5204241 | NCBI WGS metagenome assembly WBZT01 (sample SAMN12344358, study PRJNA552823) | activated sludge metagenome | biome: Activated sludge suspended growth; feature: Nitrification reactor; material: Wastewater; isolation source: activated sludge from nitrification reactor of wastewater treatment... | reverse complement strand
CCGCTCTTCAAGCGCCTCAACCGTCCCGCACGGCAATGATTGACGATACCTCATGACTGCCCTCCTTTCGAAGGGCAGTATAATACCTATACTCACTCGGTGAATGCTAAATGGTATGAGATACTCGTAACCCAGAAAGGGGGCGATGAGCACGACATCCTTGCCGGATCCGAGTACTTGTTCCCGCACCCACGCCGCATCGCCGCGAAACAGATATCGATGATCTTTTACATAAAACCCGTGCAGCCACAGAACGACGTTCAAGGCATGGTTGGTATCCAAATGTTTCGGCGGCAGGTAGACCGCCGTGGGTTTCAGGCAGGCGCGGCCCTGTTTCGAAAACAGGGTCAACCCTGGAAAGGTCTTGACGGAATCCCGCTCAAGTTCACAAGGCATGAGAACTCCCTCCGGCACTTCAGGTTAAGAAGAGGGCCACACACGGGACGGCCAATATCCCCGCCGGCTCGACAACAAAAGCCGTTGAAGGTTGAAGGATTTGACCGGTCAATTCGCCAATGGCGATGTATTACACGCCGAATTTCGGAATATCGGGAGCAGATCCAATCTCTTGCCCCTCCGATATCACCATCCTAACTCAGAACATTGTCGCCATGAGAGCAATCCCATAATAGACCAGGCTTGCCCTCGACAGCTTCCTTGTCCCCCGAAATCGGTTGGTCATCAAAAACAGGCATCTTTCTTGCTGATTCCGTGCATGGATGTTCCTTCCGAACTCCATGCAACTTTCCGCGCGACTGGCATCAAGCCGGTTACGTTTATTGCTCTCCCAATCCACCACTTGTGAAACCGCATGCACGACTTCATTCCTCTGACGATCGCCGTCATCCTGCTGGTCGGGGTCGGCGCGCAATGGCTAGCCTGGTGGTTGGGCTTGCCCGCCATTCTGCCGCTGCTGGCCGTCGGTATCATCGCCGGCCCGGTCACCGGCTGGCTCAATCCCGACCGTCTGCTTGGCGAGCTGCTGTTCCCCATGGTCTCGCTCGGCGTCGCCGTCATCCTATTCGAAGGCGCGCTAACCCTGCGTTTTGCGGAAATTCGTGGCCAAGCTCGGGTGGTCCGCAACCTGGTCTCGTTCGGCGCGCTGATCAACTGGCTGCTCATCGCGCTCGCCACTCGCGTGTGCATGGACCTGCCCTGGTCCATGGCGCTGCTGTTCGGTGCGCTGGTCACCGTCACCGGCCCCACCGTGGTGGCGCCGCTGCTGCGCAGCGTTCGCCCTCAGCGCGAAATCGCCAGCATCCTGCGCTGGGAAGGCATCCTGATCGACCCCATCGGCGCCTTGCTGGCGGTGCTGGTGTTTGAGTTCACCGTTGCCGAGCAGGATCAGGTCCAGAACACCCTGTTACTGTTCGGCACCACCGTCGTCGCCGGCACTCTGCTCGGCCTGGCCGGCGCTTGGTTGCTCGCCAATTTGATGCGCCGGCAACTGCTACCCGAATACCTGCATCGCATCGGCAGCCTGGCGCTGGTGCTGGGCGTGTTTGCCTTTGCCAACGCTTTCGCCGCCGAATCCGGCCTACTGGCAGTGACGGTCATGGGCATGCGGCTGGCCAACACCCAAGATCTGATCGTCGAAGACATCCTCAACTTCAAGGAAACCCTCACCTTACTGTTGATCTCGATCTTGTTCATCGTGCTGGCGGCGCGACTCGATCCTCACGCTTTTGCAGGCATGGGCTGGGGCGCGTTCGGCGTGATGCTGGCGATTCTCTTCGTTGCTCGCCCCGTCACGGTATGGCTATCCGCCATCGGTTCCAAGCTCGATTGGCGAAAAAAAACGGTACTGGCCTGGATCGCCCCGCGCGGCATCGTCGCGGCGGCGGTCTCCGCGTTGTTCGCTCTACAACTGGAGCGGCTGGGCCATGCCGAGGCCCGCACTCTGGTGGCACTGACCTTCCTGGTCATCCTAGTCACCGTTATCCTGCAAAGTCTCACCGCCAAGGCTGTGGTGAAAAAGCTGGGACTGGCGGCACCGCCACCGCGCGGGGTGCTGATGACGGGCGCCACTCGGGTCGGACATGCGATAGCCAAGGCACTGCACGAGCGGGATATTCCGGTGATCCTGGCCGATCCGGTTTGGCAGAATCTCCGCTCGACTCGTATGGCTGGGATACCGGTCTACCACGGCAATGTCCTATCCGAACATGCCGATACCTATTTGGATCTTACCGGCATCGGCAAGTTGCTGGCCATGTCGCTATGGATGGAAGGCAACACGCTCGCCGGCCTGTACTACCGTCCGCTATTTGGAGCCAAGCATATCTACACCCTACGTCTGGACGAGGAGCGGGATAGCATCAATCGCAACCGGGTGATCCCGTCCTATCGCACCGCCCGGCTGTTCGGCGAGCAAGTCACCTTCGCCCGACTGCAAGACCGCCTGGATCAGGGCCACACCATCCGCGCCACGCCGCTGACCGCCAATTTCGACTTTGCCGCCTTCCGCGACAAATGGAGCGATCAAGCCATTCCTTTGTTCGCGCTCGACCCCAAGGGCAAGCTCCGGGTGTTTTCGACCCGAGAAACGCTGCAACCCTCGGCCGGCTGGACCGTGCTCAGCCTGCTGCCGCCCGCGGAACCGAACCGCGGCAAGGACAAAAACCAAGGCCAGGGCAAGACCGGCTAACCATACGGCGGGCGACTGGCCTTGCCTCAAATCAATCGACGGCCGCGCGCGCAACTGCTTTCTGTAGCCGCAACCGCTCCAAGCGCTGCCAAGCCTCCAGCACGCAGGCCACCGACCAGGCTTGGGCCGGCGCACCACGCGGATGGTGCGGCGGTGCACCGTCGAAGATTTCGCTGACCGTGCCGAGGCCGGCATCGAATAAATGATCGCGCACTGGCTTCAACCAGGCTTGCGCCGCCGCCGCGTCGCCGTGTACTCGGTATTCGGCCAAGGCATAGTGCCCTAGCAACCAGCCCCAAACCGGCCCCTGATGGTAGCCGCCATCCCGCTCCAGCGGATCGCCCAGGTAATGGGGCCGGAATTCGGCATGGCTCGGTGCCAGGGAACGCAGACCATGGGAAGTCAATAGCTCCCGGCCGCAGACTCGTACCACCCGCTGCCGTACCGCCGGATCGAGCGGGCTGTGGGGAAGGCTCACCGCCAGCAACTGATTGGGGCGAATACTGGAATCGTTGCCATCGGGTCCGTCCAGCACGTCGAACAAGCCTTCGCCGTCGGGCCGGATGAAGCGACGGAATCCCATCCGTGCCTGTGCCGCCAGATCGTCGTAAAGTGTCGGTGACTGCCGCAAGCGCCGGGCGAAACCGGCCAGACACAGCAAGGCGTTATACCAAAGCGCATTGATCTCCACCGGCTTGCCGATGCGCGGCGTCACTACCCAGTCACCGACCTTGGCATCCATCCAAGTCAACTGCGTCCCCGGCTCGCCGCAGCGCAACAATCCGTCGGCCTCGTCCTGACCGATGCCGTAACGGGTACCGGTCACGTGCCAAGCGATAATCTCCTGCAAGACCGGAAACACCTCGGTCAGGGTTTGGGTGTCGGCGCTCGCCTCCAGATAGGCCCGCCAGGCTTCGATGTACCATAGCGCGGCATCGGCGGTGTTGTAGGCTAGCGGCTCGCCCTCGGCGGAAAACAGATTGGGCAGCATGCCACGGTCGGCAAAATGGGCGAAGGTCAACAGGATGCGGCGGGCGATATCGCATCGGCCGGTCGCCAGCGTCAGCCCCGGCAGCGCGATCATGGTGTCGCGCCCCCAATCGCCGAACCAAGGATAACCGGCGATCACCGTCTCGCCCTCGGGCAAATCCGGCAGCGGCCGGGCGACCAGAAAACTATCCGCCGCCAGCACCAGTTGCCGAATCCAGTCCGGGGCCTGTCGCAGTTCGGACACTTGGGTGACGGCCTGCTCCAGCAAGCGGGCTTCACGCGCCAGAAATCGTCGCAGCGCCGCTTCCAGATCAAGTTCCGCATCCTCGTGCAGGCTGGCGACAATGCCGGTCCAGACGCCCGGCTGCAAGATCAGCACCGCTTCTCCCAGACAGAAATGATGGTCACGGTGCGCCAGACCGCGTTCGTGCTCGATCGGCAGGTCGTAGTTCTCAAACCAGCTGACGCCGTCCACCATGCCGCCGCCGCGCACCCCCAGCCGCAAGGCGAAATCCGGGGTATGCACCCGCCGCGACGCGGGATCGGGTGCCTCCAGCACCGGCTGGAACTCGTTCATCTGGGTTTTGACGTGATGGTCGCGGCCGTTCACCAGCAGCCGAACCTTCAGTTTCAGGTCACGGGCGGCACTCTCCGGCGCCAGTCGGTAGGCGACGTAGCTGGTGTTGGCGCCCGGCTCCAGCCAGATGCGCTGCTCCAGTACGATATCGCCGATCGCGAAACGCCAAACCGGCATCCGCCCTTCCAGATGGAACGATTCGAGGTGAACGTGGCCGCATGGGTTGACCACGTCGATACCGGCCCAACGATTGCTGAACAGCGGAATTTCCCGGTCCCGGTCCACCAGGGTAGCGTCGGCCTTGGCGAATACCAGCCAGCGGCCGAGCGGTGGCCGTACCGGCGCCACCAGCAGGCCGTGATAGCGTCGGGTCAGGGTGCCGGCCACGGTGCCGGCGGCGTAGCCGCCCAAACCGTTCGCCAGCCACCATTCGCGCCGTTCGGCCTGTGGCAGATCGCCGCACAGCGCCCGGCCACAGCGAATGAAACACGGGATGTCATCGTTCATGGGATCACTCGTCGGTTGGCTAAGATCACGACATTCCGAAGTCATTTCCCGGCCCGACACAGGAAAAACAATCCCCTGTCCTCGTCGGCTCATTCCAAGCGCAAGCGGTCACCGACCCGGATGCCACGCCGAACCGCCTCGCCGGCGTTGATCTCCAGAATATAGCGCACCTCGCTGGTATCGCTGGGATACAGCGGACAGGTCGGCGTCGCGCAGGGCGGCACGTCGGCCTCGATCTGCGATAGCCAGCCATTAATGTCGAAATACAGCAAGTCCAGGGGAATATAGGTGTTCTTCATCCAGAACACCGCCGGTCCCGGCGATTGGACGAACAGCATGCCTTGGTCGCGCGGCAGCTCCCGGCGGTACATCAGGCCACGCTCGCGCTCTTGCGGCGTTTGCGCGATCTCGACTTGAAACGTTGTCGGGCCGACCGTGACCCGTCGCAAGTCGAGCGCAAAGGTGGGCACGGTCGCCAGCGCGGCCAACCAACATGACAAGAGCATGAAACTGCGGTAAGGCATCGCGGACCTCATCTTACGTGGTTCGAACAAGATCAAAAGCCCGGCCTCGCGGCGCTGAAGCGGCCGTTTCAATCGAGCCATTGGCAAATCCAGATTCTGGAGACTCCGGCAAACCGACGCAACACGCCTTGCCAGTCCAGCCCCTTGCCGCCAAGATAAGCACCCCCTTCCACCGCCCGGTTCCGCCCTATACCCATGCACTTTCAGCGACTGCAAACCGATGGCGCCGCCCGCCGCGGCCGGCTGACTTTCGACCGGGGCACCGTGGAAACCCCGGCTTTCATGCCGGTCGGCACCTATGGCACGGTCAAGGCCATGACCCCAGAGGAGCTGCGCGCCGTCGGCGCCGAAATCATCCTTGGCAACACCTTCCATCTCATGTTGCGCCCCGGCACGCCGATCATCGAACAGCACGGCGACCTGCACGGTTTCATGCACTGGGATGGACCGATTCTGACCGATTCCGGCGGCTTTCAGGTGTTCAGCCTGGCGGCGATCCGCAAGATCACCGAAGCCGGCGTGAAATTCCGGTCGCCGGTGGACGGCGGAATCGTGTTTCTGGGGCCGGAGGAGTCGATGGCAGTGCAACGGGCACTGGGCGCGGACATCGTCATGATCTTCGACGAATGCACCCCCTACCCGGCCACCGAAACCGAAGCGCGAACGTCCATGGAACTGTCGCTGCGCTGGGCGCGACGCAGCAAGACCGCCCATGGCGATAATCCCGCCGCCTTGTTCGGTATCGTCCAGGGTGGCATGTACTCGTCTCTGCGCCGTATCTCGGCCGAGGGGCTGCGCGACATCGGCTTCGACGGCTATGCCATCGGCGGGCTGGCGGTCGGCGAGCCGTTGGCGGAGCGCTTGGCGATGCTCGACTGCACCGTGCCGTTGCTGCCGGAGGCCGCGCCGCGCTATCTGATGGGGGTCGGCAAGCCGGAAGACATCGTCGAGGCCGTGCGCCGTGGCGTGGATCTGTTCGATTGCGTGATGCCGACCCGCAACGCCCGCAATGGCCATCTGTTCACGCATCACGGCGACATCCGCATCCGCAATGGCCAGTATCGAACCGACACCCGGCCGTTGGACGAAACCTGCGGCTGCTACACCTGCCGACATTACAGCCGCGCCTATCTGCGCCACCTGGACCGATGCAACGAAATTCTCGGTGCCCGGCTCAACACGATTCATAATCTGTATTACTACCTGGATCTGATGCGCGAGCTGCGAGCGGCTATCGCCGAACAACGATTGGCGCGGTTCATAGAGGTTTTCCACGAGAAACGTGGTCCGGATCACGCTCACCCGGTATGATTCGAAGTTGGCCTACGGCTCCAATGTCTCCGCACTACGCTTTCAACCAAGAATTCCCATGTCCCTGGAAGTTTTACCAAGCTTCATCACAACCAACTACGAAATCCACGAATGGCGCCATGCCTGCGCCATTCTCGCTCAAGATTTTCCAGTCGAACTGAATGAATTGATTGATGTATTGACTCGCTTCCGGCTCAGACAAAGCTGGATCGTTATCGGTGGCGGCAATAAATCCCAGGTATCCAATTGGATCGACAGCGAACTTGCCGCAAAAGGCTGGATGCCCAAGAATTTTGATACCCGAATTGTCGTTGACCAAGTGTCACTGGATTCACCCACACACGAAGTTGACTGCTTCAAGAACCGGATCGCTTTGGAAATCGAATGGAACAACAAAGATCCATTCTACGACCGGGACTTGAACAACTTCCGGTTGCTCTTCGATCTCCGGGTAATTTCGGTTGGCATCATCATCACCCGCTGTGACGAACTCCAGGATCTCTTCAATAGTTTAGGAAGAGGCAAATCCTACGGTAATTCGACCACACACATATCCAAGCTGTTACCGCGCATTCAGGGCGGTGGCGGCGCGGGTTGTCCATTGCTGGTTTTCGGTATCAGGCGCTCACTGTATGAAGAAGACTGCTGACAGCATCCAGACAACCGCTGCCCAGGACCTGACCGCCAAGGTCGCCGGAACCTATGCGACCGTCCTGGCCGACCCGCCCTGGCGTTTCCAGAATCGCACCGGCAAGATGGCGCCGGAGCATCAACGGTTGCTGCGCTATCCGACGATGACTCTGGAGGACGTGTGCGCGCTCCCGGTAAAACCCCTTCTTGCCCCCAACGCGCATCTATACTTGTGGGTTCCCAACGCCCTGCTGGCCGAGGGGCTGGAAGTCATGCGTTGCTGGGGCTTCAGCTATAAATCCAACCTGGTCTGGTACAAGGTGCGCAAGGATGGCGGACCGGACGGCCGGGGGGTCGGCTTCTACTTCCGTAACGTCACCGAACTCATCCTGTTCGGCGTGCGCGGCCACTTGCGCACGCTGCAACCCGGCCGAACCCAAACCAACGTGCTGATCTCGCAAAAACGCGAGCACTCCCGCAAACCCGATCAGATTTACCCCATCATCGAATCCTGCTCGCCCGGCCCTTACCTGGAATTGTTCGCCCGCTTCCGCCGGCCCGGTTGGGATCAATGGGGTAACGAGGATGTCGAAGCCAATTCGCTGAACGGCATCGCGCTCCGAAAAGGGCATGTGGACCCGCAAGCGGACCCGCAAATCCGTCTGCTTGAAGTCCCGCGCCAATATCGCGGGCCATCCTGAAACGATGGCCGGAAAAAAGGGGATTGCGTCCCCGCAACCCCCGCAAGACCTCCAAGCGATAGTCGAGGTCAATCAGACGGCAGGCGCTCTCACAGATAGTCGCCCTTGTAACTTTCCAGCGTCTTGATGTAGTTGGCGCGCTCGAACGCGGTCGGATCGGCGACCTTGCGCTGGCTCATCGAACCTTTCATCTGCTGTACCGACGTGTAGCGGTGCAGTTCCATCCAGGTCCGCAAGCCGTTGTGCAGGGTACCGATATAATCGATGCCGTTCTTGAGCAGGGCCGAGGTGGTCATCACCACGTCGGCGCCCGCCATCAGATACTTGACCACTTCGGTCGCACTTTGCACGCCGCGGGTGGCACCCAGCGAGGCACGCAACCGTCCGTGCAGAATGGCGATCCATAGCAATGGCAGGCGAATCTCGTCCGGCGTGCTCAATTGCAGGTTCGGCGCCACTTCCAGCTTGTCCAGATCGAAATCGGGCTGGTAGAAGCGGTTGAACAACACCAGGGCGTCGGCGCCGGCGTCGTCCAGCGCCTTGGCCATCGAGCCGATGGCGCTGAAAAACGGATTCAGCTTGACCGCCACCGGCACGGTCACCGCCGCCTTCACCGCCTTGACGATCCCGACGTAGCGCTCCTCGACCTCGCGGCCGCTGGTGGTCAGATCGGCGGGGATGTAGTAGATGTTCAGTTCGATCCCCTTCGCTCCCGCCTCCTGCATCAACTGCGCATATTCGATCCAACCGGTGTTGGTGATGCCGTTGAGGCTACCGATGATCGGGATGTCCACCGCCGCCGACGCCTGCCGCAGCAGTTCCAGGTAGTTGTCCGGACCAACGGTGTAATCGTCCACTTCCGGGAAGTAGTTCAACGACTCGGCGAAACTCTCGGTGCCGGCGGTCATCAGGTACTCCAGCGCCGCGCTCTCGTGTTTCAACTGCTCCTCGAACAGCGAGAACATGACCACGGCCGCCGCGCCGGCGTCTTCGAGGCGCTTGATGTTGGCCACGCTCCCCGACAGCGGCGCGGCCGACGCCACGATGGGATGCTTCAGCTCCATCCCCATATAAGTGGTTGTTAAATCCATGATAATTCCTTCTACGTGCAGAATGCCGATGGCTGGCGGTTCCGGCTCGCCCGGAACCGCCGCGCGCCCTTAGGGTTTGTATTTCGGTTGGAACGTGTCGCCGCTGCGGGCCGCCATATCCTCGTACACCGACCAACGCCGGTTGATCCCCTGCTGGGCCGTCTCCATGAGATACGCGGCTTCCTTGGGGTTGGTGTGGGCCAGTACCTTGTAGCGCACCTCGTTGTAGGCGTAGTTCTTGAGCGGGATTTTCGGCCGCCCGGAATCGAGGACGAACGGATTCTCGTTCGACTCGTGCACCATCGGGTTGTAGCGGAACAACGGCCAGTGTCCGCACTCCACCGCCAGATGTTGCTGGTCCAGCCCGCGCTGCATGTTGATGCCGTGAGCGATGCAGTGGCTGTAGGCCAGAATCAGCGATGGACCCCGGTACGCCTCGGCTTCACGGAAAGCCAATAGAGTCTGCTGCGGATTGGCGCCCAGAGCGATGCGCGCGACATAGACGTTGCCATAGGAAATGGCCTGCAACGCAATGTCCTTCTTGCCGATCTGTTTGCCCGCCGCCGCAAACTTGGCGACGGCGCCCATCGGCGTGGATTTCGACATCTGACCACCGGTGTTGGAATACACCTCGGTATCCATCACCAGAACATTCACGTCGCGACCGCTGGCCAGCACATGATCGACACCGGAGGAACCGATGTCGTAGGCCCAGCCGTCGCCACCGACGATCCACACGCTGCGCCGAACCAGTTGGTCGACGACCGCCAGCAACTGCTTGGCGCGCGGGTCGGCGATCTCCTGCAAGCGCTGCTTCAGTTCGGCCACCCGGCCGCGCTGGCGGCGAATATCGATTTCGGTGGTCTGCTCGGCGTTGATCAGATCGTCCACCAAATCTTCACCGATCGATCCAGCCAGCGCCTTGAGCAATTCGGTGGCGTATTCCAGATGCTTGTCGGCGGTCAGGCGGAAACCCAAACCAAATTCGGCGTTGTCCTCGAACAGCGAATTGGACCAGGCTGGACCGCGCCCTTCGCTGTTGACCGACCACGGGGTGGTCGGCAGGTTGCCGCCGTAGATCGAGGAACAACCGGTGGCGTTGGCCACCAACAACCGATCGCCAAACAATTGCGAGAGCAATTTGACGTAGGGGGTTTCGCCGCACCCGGCGCAAGCGCCGGAGAATTCGAACAACGGCGGCAGGAACTGCACCCCGCGCACCGTGGAGAAGTCCACCCGGCCGCGATCCATCTCCGGCAGGGTCTCGAAGAAGCGAATATTGGCCTTCTCGTCCTCCAGCACCGGCTCCTTGAGCGCCATGTTGATGGCCTTGCGCCCGGTCTGCTCCTTGCTCTTGGCCGGGCAAACCTCGACGCACAACCCACAACCGGTACAGTCTTCCAGATAGACTTGCAGGGTGTAGCGGATATCCGGGAAACCCCGGGCATCGATGGGCGCGGTCCTGAAGGCTTTCGGGGCGCTCTCCAGACTGGATTCGTTGTAGAACTTGGAACGGATGACGCCGTGCGGACAAACCATGCTGCAATTGCCGCACTGAATGCAGACATTCGGCTCCCAGACCGGCACGAAGTTGGAGATGTTGCGCTTTTCCCACTGGGTGGTGGCGCTGGGATAGGTGCCGTCCACCGGCAGGGCGCTGACCGGCAGTTCGTCGCCGCGTCCGGCCATCATCATCGCCGTCACGTTCCGCACGAACTCCGGCGCGTTGGCCGACACGGTCGGCGGCAATTCGATGGTGCTGGTCGCTTGCGCCGACACGGGGATTTCGCGCAGGTTGACCAGCGTGTTGTCCACCGCCTCGAAGTTCTTGCGCACGACCTCCTCGCCCTTGCGCATATAACTCTTTTTAATCGAGTACTTGATCTTCTCGATCGCCTTATCGCGCGGCAACACCCCCGAAATCGCGAAGAAACAGGTCTGCATGATGGTGTTGATCCGCGTTCCCATGCCGTTGTCGCGGGCCACCTTCTCGGCATTGATGCCGTAGACCTTCAGCTTCTTGGCGATGATCTCTTCCTGCACCGGCCGGGGAATTCGCTCCCAGATCTCCTCCGGTTCATGCGGACTGGTATTCAGCAGGAACACGGCACCCGGCGCGGCGTTCTTGAGCACATCGCCACGGTTGAGGAAATTGAACTGATGGCAACCGATGAAATTGGCCGACTGCACCAGATAGGGCGAGCGGATCGGTTCCGGCCCAAACCGCAAATGGGAAACAGTCTGCGAACCGGATTTCTTGGAGTCGTAGACGAAATACCCTTGGGCGTAAAAGTCGGGATCGTCGCCGATGATCTTGATCGAGTTCTTGTTGGCGCCGACCGTGCCGTCCGCGCCCAACCCATAAAACATGGCCCGCACCACTTTATCGGACTCGATCATGAAACCTGCATCGACATCCAGACTGGTGTGGGTCACATCGTCGACGATGCCGACGGTGAAATGGTTCTTGGGCTTGTCCTTGCGTAATTCGTCGAACACCGCCTTGCACATCGCCGGCGTGAATTCCTTGGAGGACAACCCATAGCGACCGCCGATGACCCGAGGCATGACCGATGTGGGCAAGGTACCCTCGATCTGCGCTTCGACCAGGGTATTGACCACCTCCAGATACATCGGCTCGCCGGTCGCGCCCGGCTCCTTGGTGCGTTCCAGGACGGCGATGGACTTGACGCTGGCCGGCAATGCCGCCAGGAAATGGCTGGCCGACAGCGGCTGGTAGAGACGCACCTGGAGCACCCCCACCTTTTCGCCGCGCGCATTGAGATAAGCGGCGGTTTCACAGGCGGTTTCCTGACCGGAACCCATCAGGATCACCACCCGCTCGGCGTTCGGATCGCCGATGTAGTCGAACAGGTTATAGCGGCGACCGGTAATACCCGCGAATTTGTCCATGGCCGCTTGCACGATGCCGGGCACCTTGGCATAGAACGGGTTGACCGTTTCGCGGCTCTGGAAATAGACATCGGGGTTCTGGGCGGTGCCGCGAATGAACGGCCGGTCGGGGTTCAACGCCCGGGCGCGATGCGCCAACACCAGGTCGTCACGGATCATCGCCCGGATTTCGTCGTCCGACAGCAGGGTCAGCTTGTTCACTTCGTGCGAGGTGCGGAAACCGTCGAAGAAGTGGATGAAGGGCACCCGCGCTTCCAGGGTGGCCGCCTGGGCGATCAGCGCCATGTCGTGGGCCTCCTGCACCGAACCGGAGGCCAGCAGGCAGAACCCGGTCGGGCGCACCGCCATCACGTCCTGATGATCGCCGAAGATCGACAGACCTTGCGTCGCCAGCGAGCGGGCGGCGACGTGGAACACCGCCGAGGTCAGCTCGCCGGCGATCTTGTACATGTTGGGGATCATCAGCATGAGCCCCTGCGACGCGGTGAAGGTGGTGGTCAGCGACCCCGTCTGCAACGCGCCGTGCGCCGCGCCGGCCGCGCCGGCCTCGCTCTGCATTTCCATGACCATGGGGACGCTGCCCCAGATATTCTTGACGCCTTCCGAGGCCCATTGATCCGCCAACTCGGCCATGGTCGAGGACGGCGTGATGGGATAGATGGTGCAGACTTCGTTGACTCGGTAGGCGACGTAGGCCGCGGCCTCGTTGCCATCGATGGTTGTGACTTGCCGTTCGGTCATTTTACGTTTCTCTCTAGGCCCGCTGGATACCGCGGACAATTTGGTTTTTCGTTGTCAAACCGCTTGTTCCGACGTTTCGGTCGGCGGCTCCGGAATCATCTCGATGGCGTGGCAGGGGCATTGCTCGAAACACACCGCGCAGCCCGTGCACAAATCGTAGTCGTAGCGGTAGCGATTGCCCGGCCCCAGCTTGATGACCGCATCCTCGGGGCAAGCACCGAAGCAGCCGTCGCATTCGTAGCAGTTACCGCAAGACAGGCAGCGCTTGGCCTCGTACAACGCTTCTTTCTGGTTCAGGCCACCCACCACTTCCGTGAAACTGGTCTGGCGAACTTTCATCTCCAGATGGCTCTGCGGACGCTGAGCGGCATCGGTGTAGTACCAGACGTGCAGTTTCTCGAAGGTCGCCAGATCGTGCTTGGCCGGCTTGACGTAGGATTCGCCCGTTCGCAACCAGGCATCGATATTGCGGGCGGCCTTCTTGCCGTGCCCCACCCCGATGGTCACGGTACGGTCGGAGGGCACCATGTCGCCACCGGCGAACAGGCCCGGATAGCCGGTCATCATGTTTTCGTTGACCATCACCACGCCGTCGCTCTTGAGCTCCACGCCTGGCACCCGCGTCATGAAACTGGTGTCCACGTCCTGACCCAGCGCCATGATCAACGCGTCGGCTTCCAGGGTCTCCAGCTCGCCGGTCGGGCGCGGGCGGCCCTTCTCGTCGATTTCCATCACCTCGACCGTGAAGGTGGTTTCCTCGATGTTCTTGATGGTGCGCAGCCAGTGGATCTTCACGCCTTCTTCCAGCGCCTCGTCGGCCTCGAACTCAAGGGCCGGCATGTGGGCACGGTCGCGGCGGTAGATGATCAACGGCTCGTACCCAAGCCGCTTGGCGACCCGGGCGGCGTCCATAGCGGTGTTGCCGCCGCCGTAGATAGCGACCCGGCGGCCCAGCTTGGGCGCGTTGCCGGATTCCACGTCCTTGAGGAAACTGATGGCATCGAGCATCTTGCCGGCATCGCGGGAAGGAATGTCGGTGCGCTTGCTGATATGGGCACCCACGGCGACGAACATGGCGTCGAAGTTGCCGGCCTGTTTCTCGGCCAGCAGGTCGTCAACCCGATGGTTGAGCACGATCTTGACGCCCATGTTCTCAATACGCTTGATCTCGGCGTCCAACACATCGCGTGGCAAGCGGTAGGAGGGAATGCCGAAGTGCATCATGCCGCCGGCGATCGGTCCGGCCTCGTGAATTTCGACACTGTGGCCCATCCGGGCCAGATGATAGGCGGCGGACAAACCACTGGGACCCGCGCCGACCACCAACACCCGTTTGCCGCTGGGTGGGGTGGTCACCTCGAACTGCCAGTTTTCCTGCAACGCCAGATCACCAAGAAAGCGCTCGACCGCGTGGATGCTGACCGAGGCATCCAGCCGACCCCGATTGCAAGCGCTTTCGCAGGGGTGATAGCACACCCGGCCATGAATACCCGGCATCGGGTTGTTCTCGGTCAGACTCTGCCATGCCTCCTTGAATCGGCCGGCCTGCGCATGCGCCAACCAAGCCTGAATGTTTTCTCCCGCTGGACAGGCATTGTTGCAGGTCGGCAGCAGATCCGTGTAGATCGGCCTTTGAATGCGCTGCGGACCTACGTTGCGCTTTTCGTGAGTCAGGTCCAGCGGGCGCGTCATGTTGATTGGCTTGTCTGTCATCGTGCTTCTCTATGCAATCGTCTGGTGGTGAAAGATGACCCTCGGCCTGGAAGGGCGGTGAGGGTCCGATGATACAACCAGCACCGTCGGTCGCGGTCGTCATGACGGTTTTTTTAGTATGGGCAAGGCCGAAAGGTTGTACAGGGCTGGCTGTCGCGCGCGGTCATGTCGGGAGGCGTGCATGGATGGAGCCGGTCGCCCGCGCTATGCTCGCTAGTAAAGTTAGAACATTTTGCTGGAAAGTGAATGTGAGGTCGGCCATGGGCGCCCTTCGCCGCGCGCCGGGCCACGACCTCGACCCGACCCACCCGAAAGGAGCATGCCATGAAAGCGCTTATCCTCCAGCAACTCGGTGGTCCCGAGCAGTTGCGCATCGACGAAATCGCCACGCCGGAACCCGGTCCCGGCCAGGTCCGCGTGCGCCTGCGCGCCGCGGCGCTCAATCGTCGCGATGTTTGGATTACCCTCGGTCAATATCCCGGCATCCGCCTGCCGTGCATCCTCGGTTCGGATGGGGCCGGCACGATCGACGCGCTCGGCCCCGACACTCCGGCGGAGCTGCTCGATCGGCCGGTAGTCGTTTACCCCGCCTACGATTGGGGCAACGACCCGCGCTTCCCCAGCCCGACCTTCCGGGTATTGGGAATGCCGGACCCCGGCACTTTCGCCG
>WBZT01000521.1_pt1 | contig 15020 bp, 10 predicted proteins | sample 5204241 | NCBI WGS metagenome assembly WBZT01 (sample SAMN12344358, study PRJNA552823) | activated sludge metagenome | biome: Activated sludge suspended growth; feature: Nitrification reactor; material: Wastewater; isolation source: activated sludge from nitrification reactor of wastewater... | reverse complement strand
TCAGCCACGGATCGGCGTGCAACGTTTCGCACAATACGAGAAAGTCATGCAGACCGAGTGAAATCAGATTTTGGTTCGTGCTGTAAGTGCCATACGAAGCGCGCACGCGCTCGAATCGCGAGGCAAGTTCGTTTTCGACTTTGTCGCCGAGAAACTGCCAGTTCGGATAACGCACAAAATCCGGACTCAACCCGCGCAATGCCCGCACCACGCCATCGCGAAACACCGTGGGATTCGCCGGATCACCGCCGGTCACCTGCAAACTCACATCGTCCAGCAGGACGCTCGAGCCCTGCGAAACCCTGAATTGCAGCGACACCGGCCCGCTGATAGTGCCGGTTTCATTGCACGAAAAAATGTTCGTGTAATCGAGCCAGCCGGTGGTTAGCGGAATGGTTTGATTGAAAAAATACGCGCCATTGCCGCGTCGCAGCGACACGAGCACCGAGCTGTTCGCCGTGAGTCCTTTCGCGCGAAATGTCAGCCGATGTTCGCCGACGAGCCGGACAAAGTTCGCGCCGGCCCACGTGTCAAAGTTTGCTATCAGCGTTGCTTGATCGCCGAACGCGGGCGCGCTCAGGCGAACGCACTGCTTGCCGGTCGGCGGCGACGGCAGATCATTCGTCTCCGATGAAATCGCGCCATTTCCAGTGACACTGGTCAACCAACCATTCTCCGCGCCGCCCGCGCCCGCGCCGTTCACGGACTTGCGCAGAATCATCCAGTCGCCGAACGCAGGCGGCGTGTTTGAGTCGCTGAAAATATAGCGCGTCCCGTTCGGATCGCCGGCGGAGTCGTGCGGATTTACATTATTCGCGAGCGTGCCCATGCGGCCTTTCGCCACGCCGTCCACAAATTCATATTCCGCGCCGGCCCAAAATCCGCTCGCCCACTGCGTGAAGGGCCCGTTCTCGATTGCGTTCGTCGCCGTGCCCGAACCGATTTGCACGATGGACTGATACAGAATTCCTTCGAAGCCGGGATTATTGTGGATGTGCTCCTTGAGTTGCTGATTCGAGTCGTAGTAATTGATCTGCGCGAGATCGATTCCAAAACGTTTCACGGCGGGCGTGATGACGTTCGTGCTGATGGTGATGCTCGTGTCCGCGTGCGCGAGCGCGCCAATCGCGGCGCAGATTGCCAGTGTCAGGGTAGTCTTCATGCGTGATTTTCGATTTTGGGAAATGTCAGTGGCGCGGATTTCCGCCGCCACCGGGAGAATCCGCCGTGTTATTCGTCACGACGCGCAGCAGCGAGGCGAGTTTGGAAATCTGTGGCATCAGCGCCCGCAATTCGTTCTCGGGAATTCCATCGGCGAACAACGTGAGTTGCGGTTGCTGCCAGTTGCCCTGGTTCGGCGCTGGGCCGTAACTATGCGTGACATAAGCGCCGTAATTCTGCAACGCCCGCCCGAGTTCAAGCGCCGGACCGCCGAGCCCGAGCGACGCGAGATTTACGTCAGGTGGAATTGCGAGCAATGTGCCGAAATGGACATTGCCGGTTGCGCTCATGTGCGCAATCAATTTGGTTTCGAGCGGCGAATGACGCGCGGGCCAGACGAACGGTTGACCGCCGGCGCCACTCCGGCTGATCCCAGTGTGAAGCACGCTCGCGGCCAGCGCGTGCCGAATGCGGGAGTTCAGTTCGCCGGCGCGAATCACACCGGCCAGCAACGGCATGCCGCTCCAGGTGTGCCCAATTTGCTGGGGTGGCATCCCACTGCCGCGCAGGTCGTTGGTGTAGCTCAGCATCGCGGCCACGCCGTCGTTGTCGCGACCGGCTTGAATCAATTCCATCGCCGTGCCGCTGGCGGCATTGATCACTGTGCAATTCACGAGCCGCCGTGAGTCTGGAAGGGCGCTCGCAGGCAACCGCAGCTTTGTGAGTTCGCCCGAACCGTAACGCATTTGCACGGTCACTTCGGGATCGCTGGGTTGCGCGAGATATATTGGACGATCGATCAGCACGGATTGGAGGACGGCGCCTTGTTTCACGAAATCCAGAATCTCCGATTCGATTGCGGCGTATGTTGCACCTGAGCGCAGCGGCGTATTCCATGGGCTGTTCGCGGCAAACGGTCGTTGCGCCAGATCTGAATCGCGCGGCACAGAGTCTGTTTCTGTAGCGGGCGCGGGTTTGATTCCGGCGACGAGTTCGCGTCCAGGCAAAGCCACAGCGAATTCTCCGCCGAGCAATTCCACCGAACTGTCCTGCTGCGCGTGATCCACTTGCACGCGACCTTCGCTCACATCCACACGCGTGGCTTCTTGCGCGGCGTTGAGCGCGAACGCTGTGCCATGCACGGTCACGCTCGCAAGCGGAGTGCGCAACACGAACTGCCGCCCGGAGGGCTGCTTCGTCACCTGCGCCTGCAACTCGCCGTGCAGGAGTTCCAGCACATGCGCATCGCTGCCGCGCAATCGCGTCCTCGAACCGGGAGCAAGCACGAACCGCGTGGCGTCGGGATAATGCAAAGTCGCCGCAGCCTGCGCGCTGAGACGGATTTCATCTCCGTCTTGCACCGCGAAACCTTCGGCGACAGTGCGCTCGCTTCCGTCGCGCAAAACCGAAACCGACCCGCGCAGATTCAGCAATTGAATCGAGGACGAAGCCACATTCGCGATCGACGAGTTGGTCGCGGGAGGATTTTGCTGAGCGAGTTGTCGTGGTGCAGTCGGATGATTCCACAGCAAAAAACCAACAACCAGAATTGCCGCGGCGCAACCAGCGGCCCAAACCAATCGCCAACGCAGTTGCAGCCAGTCACGAAGCAGCGCCATGAAATCGCGCTGCGGCTGACGTGCCGGGGCATTGGCCCATTTCAGTTTGGCGGCTTCGCTCGTGAAACCGTGCAGCGCCATTTCATCCCAAAATTGCTGGCGCGCTTCGGCCGAGTTGCGGAGCAGCGTTTCGAGTTCTGCTTTTTCATCGGACGTCAAACGTCCGTCCGCGTAGGCATCGAGCAGTTCGGTGAGACGGGACGAATTCATGCGACCTCCCGATGGTTGCGTTCCACGCAGCGCCGCAGCCAGGCGCGCGCGCGGGACAGTGCGACATTCACGGCATTGGCGCTCCAATCCAAACGCGCGGCGATTTCCTCCGGGCCGTTTTCCTCGTGATAACGCAGCCGCATTATCTCCTGCGCGCGCGGCGCGAGCCGGTCCAGACATTGCCGCAACGCGCCAAATCGCGGGTCGGTGAAGGCCGTTTCCGGCGCGGAAGTCGCGAGCAGTTCGATCACTTCATCGGACAGTTCCAGCGGCGACCGCGCCTGACGCCGCCGCGCTTCGAGCAATTTGAAGCGGGCAATGGAAAACGCCCACGCGAGGAAGTTCGTACCGCACTGGAACTCGCCGGCCTTGCGCGTGATCGTGAGAAACGTCTCCTGCACGAGATCCTCCGCCTCGGAGGAATTGGGCTGGAGCGAGAGGAGGAACGCCTTGATGGCCGTCTGGTGCTTGACGAACAATTGCTGCACCGCCACCACCTGCTCGCCCGGCTGGGCGGCATTTCCGGCGGTTTCAAGACGTTTACACATGTCGCCGGATTATGTAGCAACGTGAAGAAAACTTAGCAGAAAATCACTCCTGCACTCTGAGCGGTTTTTTTGGGGACTGAGAGTTTGGTTCCCTGGCTTTCCGCACGGCGACAGTTGCGTTGCCCACCGGATCGTCGTCGCGAAACTCGGCGTGCGAAAGCGAGAAGTCCGCGTCCAGCGTCAGATGCCGGGTGAGATTGCAAAAGTTCGCCCTCTCGACGTCGTAATGGCGGCTGGGCCGGCTGGCTTCAGTCGCGCCCACGGGCCGAACACGAGGCTACGGGTGAAGAATCCGCCATCGCCGCCCAAGGTGGCTGCGCTGTTTGTAAGCTGTGGCCGTCGGCATGACAATTGGATTGTGCGTCGTACAGGAGTGGGCGGACAAAGGGCACGAAATCGTTCAAGCGCTCAACGGGTACGACGGCAATATTTCGCAGTGCGATTAACTTAGGCTGCATGAAGCCATAATCATCCGGGATGTCAGGACAAACGACCCGCTTGCCCGCGAGTTCTTCCGCGAACCTTTCGCGCCGGCGCCGTGGGTGGTTGTTCATTCTCACGAAAATCAGAGCAACCCATCCGGCGGGGCCGGCGGAAGCACGAACGCGCGCGGCGAACTTGCATCCACACCCATCCTGTGGCTTACTCGCGCGCGACTCACAACGATCAACATGAAAATCCTCGCCCCGCTCTTGGTCCTGCTGCTGGCCACCCTGAATGCCACCGCGGAATTCCGCGCCGCCATCGCCACGCGCGTCGTCACTCCGGATCCTTTGCTGCCCGTCATCGGCGGTGTGGGGCCGGGCAACCAGCCCAAAAGCAAAGCCGGCGACCTGACCGTGCGCGCGCTAGTATTCGACGACAACGGCACGCGCGTGGCCATTGCCAGCGTGGACTTCCTGGGCTTTCCCGGCCCACTCTGCGACAAAATCCGTGCGGTGGTCAAAGACGTTCCGGGAAAGAACATCGTCATCGGCTCGACGCACACGCACAGCGCGCCGGATTGCTACGGGTTCCCGAACGGCAAGGGCGGAACGTCGGCGGACATGAAATACATCGAATTGGTCTGCACCCGCCTGGTCGAGGCGATCAACGAAGCAGCCGGCAAATTGCAGCCAGCCTCGCTCAGGATCGCCTCCGGCGAAGCAAAGGGCAAAATCGCCTACAATTACTACGCCGATCAGTTGTATGATCCGCGTTGCCATGTGATCCAGGCGCTCGATAAGGACGGCAAACCATTCGCCACGCTGGTTAATTACGCGGTGCATCCGGAAGTGCTCGGCAGCGACGCGGGCTTGTGCAGCCCGGACCTGATCGGGCCGCTGTATGACGAGATCGCGGCCAAAGGCGGCGGGGTGGGTATCTTTATGAACAGCGCGCAGGGCGGCATGGTGACGGCGGATAATCGTCTTCCCGAAGGCCACGAAGCGCGGAGTTGGGCGGAATGCCAGCGCATCGGTACGCTGCTGGCCAGCGAAGCCCTCCGTATCGTCCAAGATGCGCCGAAGCAGGAATCGCCGAAGATTTTCTGCGCCGCGCGGGCGCTGACGTTTCCGGTCGAATCACCTTTGATGCGGCAACTGTTGCAGGCGCTGCCGAATTCGCCCGGCGCGAGCGCCGAGAGCGTGACGACGCAATTCAACCTGCTGAACATCGGCAACGCGCAAATCCTCACGATCCCTGGCGAAGCGCTGCCGAACATCGGCTATTACCTCAAACGGAAAATGCGCGGCGAACACAACCTGCTCTTCGGCCTGACCAACGATGCCTACGGCTACATGCTCACGAAGGAGGACTACGACAGTTTCAAGCGTTACAATTACATCTCGCGCACGAGCCTCGGCGAACGCACCGGCGAAATTCTCGTCAACGAAGCTTTGAAGATCGTCAATGACAGCCCGAAGCCCGCGCCGCTGGCGGCCAAATAATCCCAACTCGCGGTGGCAATGAACTTCTACCGCCACAGGCTGCGCCGAACGCCACTGGCCCCGGTCTCTCATGTTGTCTCCCTCGCCTCGCCGCGAAGCGCGGGGAGCGAGACCGTTGAGATCCATCAAGAATCTCATTTTGAAAACCGCCTCCTCTCCCCTGCCCTCTCCCCCACATCACGGAGGAGAGGGAGTTTGGTCGGGCCGTCAACTTTCGACCGGTTGCGCAAGGCTGCCTTGACCTGCCTGGCAACGCTGGCCCTCGGCGCCGTGGCGGCGACGGTTCCGTTGCCGCCCAAGCCCAACATCATTTTCATCCTCACGGATGACCAGGGTTACGGCGATCTTTCCAGCCACGGCAATCCGATTCTGAAAACGCCGAACTTGGATCGCTTGCACGACGAGGGCGTGCGCTTCACGGACTTCCACGTCAGTCCAACCTGCGCGCCGACGCGCTCGGCGTTGATGACCGGCCGGCACGAATTCCGGAATGGCGTGACCCACACGATTTACGAACGCGAACGGCTCACGCTCAAAGCCACGACGATTGCGCAAGTGCTGCAAAGCGCCGGCTACGCGACCGGTATCTTCGGCAAATGGCATCTCGGCGACGAGGCCGAGTATCAACCGAATCGCCGCGGCTTTGACGAAGTGTTCATTCACGGCGCCGGCGGCATCGGGCAGACGTATCCGGGAAGTTGCGGCGACGCACCGGGCAACACGTATTTCAGCCCCGCCATCCTGCACAATGGGCGCTTCGAAAAGACGCAAGGCTACTGCACGGACGTGTTCTTCACGCAGGCGCAGAATTGGATCGAAGCGACGAAAGGCCGGAGGCCGTTCTTTGCCTACATCGCCTGCAACGCGCCGCACGCGCCGCTGCAAGTGCCGCCGGAGTATGAGCAGCGCTACCACGGAAAGGTCGGGACGAACGTCGCGAAATTCTTCGGCATGATCGCGAACATTGACGACAATGTGGGGCGACTGCTGGAAAAGCTTAAAGCGTGGGGGATCGAGCGCGACACGCTCGTCATCTTCATGAACGACAACGGCGGCACGGCGGGCACGGCGATTTTCAACGCCGGAATGCGCGGGCAGAAAGTCACCCCCTGGCTCGGCGGCACGCGCGCCGCCTCGTTCTGGCGCTGGCCCAGGACGTTGAAGCCTGCCGAGGTGAGCGCACTGGCCGCGCACATTGATTTCTTTCCGACACTCGCCGAACTCGCGGGCGCAAAACTGAGTGACGAAGCCAAAGCCCAGGTTGAAGGCCGTAGCTTGGTACCGTTGCTACAAGATCCAGCCGCGTCGTGGCCGGAACGGACGCTGTTCACGCACGTCGGTCGGTGGGAGCGCGGCCAGGCGGCGGCGGCAAAGTATCTTCATTGCAGCGTGCGCAACCCGGGCTGGCACCTGGTCTGCGATGCCAAGTCCGGCGAGAAGCGCTGGCAACTCTTCGATGTGAAGCACGATCCCGGTGAGAAGATGGATGTTGCCACCCAAAACCCGGAAACGGTGAGCGCGCTGGAAAAAGCTTATGACCAGTGGTGGGATTCGGTGCAGCCACAGCTCGTGAATGAGAACGCCATCGGCCCGAAAGAAAATCCCTTCAAGGAACTTTACCGGAAGCAATTTGGGGCAGACACGAGCAAGCAGTAATCGAGTAAGGCACCAAATTCGGGTTCTGTGGCGGAGCGCGCCCGTCTCGGGCGCAGCCGGCCGAAGAATTTTTGTGATCGCTGTGGCCGGGACGGCCACACTCCGGAGAATTAGGACGCCACCCTTGGTCGCATGAACTGGCTACCGGTGGCTCGACAACCGGCGGCTCGTTTTCCAAACTTTCCCCATGCAATTTGTTTTACTGCTCCACCTATTGACACTTGGCGACAAGGCGTCGCGGTCCTGCAACTGAATCCACTACCCGAAAGAAGCGATGTATCTGGCCATTGAAATCGGCGGCACCAAACTCCAACTCGCGCTCGGGGACGACGCGGCGAAAATCGGTGAGAAGCGCAAGCTCACCGTGGAGGCCGCGCTCGGCGCCGCGGGCATCCGCCAACAGATTGAGGGCGGCCTGACGGAACTGTTGCGCGGCCGGAAGCCTGCCGGAGTGGGCGTGGGGTTTGGCGGGCCGGTGGACTGGCGCACCGGCCGGATCGCCTGCTCACATCAAATCGCCGGCTGGTCTGACTTCGATCTGGGCGGCTGGCTGGCGGGTTTGACCGGCGCACCGGTGCGCGTGGACAACGATGCCAATGTGGCCGCCCTGGGCGAAGCAATTCACGGCGCCGGCCGGGAACGGAATCCAGTTTTTTATGTGACGCTCGGGAGCGGCGTGGGCGGCGGCCTCGTGCTCGACGGGCGGATTTACCACGGCGATCTGCCGGGGGAAGCGGAAATCGGTCATGTGCGGTTGGACCGCAGCGGGACGACCGTGGAATCTCGTTGCTCCGGCTGGGCCGTGGACGCCCGCATCCGCGCCCTCAAAACGCAATCGCCCGATAGCGCGCTCGCGCGCTTGTGCGCCATGGCCCCGGGCGGTGAAGCCAGGCATCTGCCCACCGCGCTCGCCCAGGGCGACTGCGCCGCGCAAGCTCTGCTCGCGGAACTGACGGGCGACCTGGCGTTCGGTTTGTCGCACGTCGTCCATCTGTTTCACCCGCAAATCATCGTGCTGGGCGGTGGATTATCCAGCGTCGGCGAGCCGTTGCGCGCCGGGGTCGCCGCGCGCTTGCGGGATTTCATCATGGAAGTTTTCCGCCCCGGCCCAGAAATCGCGCTGGCACGCCTCGGCGAGGATGCGGTGCCCGTGGGCGCGTTGCATCTCGCGGCGCTAGCACACCGCGGCTTGAGTCGGTGAGTCACTCCGCCTACACTCATGCCATGAACGATTGGATTGCCGGTTACATCAAAGCGCAGAAAGCCACGCTCGACTCGATTGCTCCCGCAGGCGTCGCGCAGATCATTGAAAAACTTCGCGTCGCCTGGAAGGAAGACCGCCAGGTTTTCATCTTCGGAAACGGCGGCAGCGCCGCCAACGCCTCGCACTTTGCCACCGACCTCGGCAAAGGCGCTTCGGATAAATTGGGCAAACGCTTCCGCGTGATTTCGCTCACGGACAACGTGGCGTGGATGACCGCGCTCGGAAACGACTACTCCTACGACGACGTGTTCGTGGGGCAGTTGCAGAATTTCGGAAAAGCCGGGGATGTCGTCATCGCGGTGAGCGTCAGCGGCAACTCACCGAACTGCGTCAAGGCGTTGAACTGGGCGAACGAGCACGGATTGAAAACCGTCGCGCTGGTCGGGGCCAAACGCGGACGCATGGCGGAGCTGGCGGAACAGACACTCGTGATCGCCGACGCGCATTATGGCCGCGTCGAGGACGCGCAGATGGGCATCCTGCACATCCTCTGCTACGCCTTCATGGAAAACGCGCAACTGGCGAAGTAATCGCCGTGCGGTCCTCCCCGGCGGGACTTGGATCTCAGGCGCGGACTTTCGCCGCTTCTTCGGCGATGATTTGCAGCCCTTCGCGCACCACTTGAGCCGGTTGCGAAAAATTCAGCCGCAGGCATTCGTGGCGGTGCGGCCATTCCTGTTCCAGGCCGAAGAAGAAATATTCGCCGGGGACGGTCAACACTTCCCGCGCCTTCAAGCGCTCGTAGAGTTCGCGCGCCGTGACCCGCAGCCCGCGCAACCAGAGCCAGTGAAAGAACGCGCCTTCGCTGGCGTGCAACGCCCAGTCCAGTCCGGCGGCATCGAAAAACTCGCGTACCCAAGCCGTGGCTTCGGCGCATTTCTGCTGGTAGAAGGGCCGCAGAATTTGCGGGCCGAACTCCAGGATTTGCCCGCTCTCGACCCACGGCAGCGCCAATTGCTGGCCGATGTTGCCATTTGCCAGACCCACGATGGCCGTCATGGAACTGACCGCCGAAATGATGCTCTCCGGCCCGATGACAATTCCCGTTCGCGTTCCCGGCAGCCCCAGCTTGGAGAGACTGAGCGTCAGGATGGTGTTCGGCGACCAGAACGGTTTCGCCTCGACGAAGATCACGCCCGGGAAGGGCGCGCCGTAGGCGTTGTCCACGATCAGGGGAATCCCGTAGTTCGCGGCCAGGCCGGCAAGGTGGGCCACTTCCTCATCCGTCAGCACGTTGCCCGAGGGATTGGTGGGCCGGGAAACCGCGATGGCGCCGATGGCCTCCCGCGCCAGCACGCGATCCACGGCGGCGAAATCAATACAATACTTGAATATGCGGTGCGCCTCGCCCTGCGGCCATTCGATCCGCGGCTGGCAGGCGACGAACAGGTTATTTTCAATTCCCTGGTCCGCGTAGCCGATGTACTCCGGCGCCACTGGCAGCAGAATCTTTCGCCGTTGCCCACCGGGCAGCCGGCCCCCCAGCAGGTTGAACAGAAAAAAAAAGGCGCTTTGCCCGCCGCAGGTAATGGCGAGGTTCTGGGGGCCGACCTCCCAACCGTACGTGCGCCGGAGCAACGCCGCGAGCGCGTGGAGAAAGCGGGGATTGCCCTGGGGCGGGTCGTAGTTGGCCAGCATCCGGTCGAAGGCGTCGCCCTCGCGCAGCAAGGCCGCCATCCGCTCGCGCACGAGTTGTTGCATGGCGGGCACAGCCGCCGGGTTGCCGCCGCCCAGCATCCGCATGCCCGGATCAATCGTCATCGCGCGGCCGAGATCATCCATCAACTCGACGATGCCGCTGCGGGAGACGAATTTTTGACCGGTCAGGGAAAACTCAAACGCGTCCAGAGTCTCAGTCACCAGCGAATCCTTTCGGAGGCGGGAAGCCGGGTCAAGTGACTTTGAAACGCCCGGGCGTTCAACGCTTTGCCGGGCGCGGCGGAGCCGGCCGGTTCATCAGCGCCGAATCCATGCGCGCGAGCATTCGTTCCCACATGTCGGGCGTGTACTGGTGGCCAACGCCGGGATAAATGACGCTCGCGAATTCGCCGGATGCGTCGTAGAGTTCGTAAGCCTGTTTCACCTTCTGTTCGATGGCTTTGATGCCTTCCACCGGCGAACCGCCATCCAATTCGCCACTCAGGCACAACAAGGGCCGTGGCGCGCACAACGCCACCACGGCTTCCGTGTCGAAATGCTGGAGCAGCCCGGGAACAAAGTAGTAAATGCCGTGGGCCTTGAGCGCGCCGTGCGCGATCAGGTTTTGATAGCGCGTCAGACAGCAGACCGCGACACCGGCTTTAAGACGCTCATCGAGCGCCATCGCCCACCAAGTCCGCGTGGCGCCCATGCTGATGCCCGTCACGCCGAGACGCTGCGGGTCCACTTCCGGGCGCGAGGCCAGATAATCCAGCGCCAGCAGATCGTCGCGCACGATCATGCCCCAGAGCGTCCGGCCCAGCCACAAATTGAACTTGCTGGCGGTCCATTCGCCCGCGCCGCCCCTTTCATTCGGTCCCCCTGGCCCCTGTCCGTTGCGTTCACCGAAACAGCAGGCGTCAATGGCCACGACCACATAACCGCGCCGCGCGAGTTCCGGCCCGGCCGCCACCGGCGTCGCGTTCGTGCCGAAGAGTTCCTCCTTGCCAATGTCGTATTGACCGCCGTGCCAGTGGCAATACAGCATCCCAGGCGCCTTGCCGGAAATTTTCTTCGGCAACAGAACGTAGCCCGGCACAACCGCGCCCGCGGCGTTGTCGAACTGGAATTTTTCGAGCCGGTAATCGCCGCGATCTTCGCGCTGCAGCGTTTCGACTGCCAGTCGTTTGGGCCGCGGCGGCAAATTGCCGAGCAATCTCCAAAGCTCCGCGCGCACTTGCTTGCGCTGTCGTTCCCACCGCGCGCGGGATTTCGGCACTTGAAACTCCGGCACCGGCGGCGCGGCAGCGAGCCAGCGTTGGGCAACGGTCTGATTCGTTTCAGCCATGGCGGGAGTTGTAAGCGCAGCGACCGACAACGCAAGCGCGATCACATGGCCGCAAAGCCGAACGACGAAGACCGAACGACGAATCCCGAAACAAACGCGCCGCAAGCCACAAGCCGTCCAAGGCCGAAGAAATCGCCCGGGGCCGCATTTGGATTTCGCGCTTCGGGCTTCTTTCGCCATTCGTCATTCACCTTTAACCGCGGGGCTTCTCAATGAAGCCGTGATAAAGCCCCATGTAATACGGCAGCAAAAAGACCGTGCCTGCTGAAAGCTCGTGGCCGTTGCCGCCGTAGTCCAGATGCCACGGGTCGTGGTTCCAATGTCCGACGTGGCGGTTTTCAATCGGCAGCACCTTGCCGTTGACACGGTGTCCGCGCCGATTCGGTTCGTCCGGATCCACAATGTCCGTCGAGCGGGCGCGGGGCAGAAAAACCACATCCAGCCGGTGGCTGTTACGGTGATTCCAGGACAGGCGATCCAGCGGAAAACCGTAAAGCGTGGCCAGGCTGTCCTCAAACCAGCCCGGAGTCGGCCGCAGCGAAACCTCGGTGAACGGCGTGGTCGCCCGGGCGTCATAATTGAGCGCGGCGTGGGCGAAGTTGAAAAACGGATTCAACTCCTGGCTTTCGTTCAACCAGTAAAGATAAAACGAGAGGCGGGCCATTTGCTTGAGCTCGTCGTCGGTCGAACAGCGCAACAGACCGTAATAGGACATGATGGCCATTTCATCGTCGGATTGATTGCCCGAGCCAGCGCCTTGCTGGACCTTGGGTTGCATGAGATTGTGCGCGTAGCCGTGCTTTTCAATCAGCTCCCGCGAAGCTTGGCGGTATTTTTCATCCCCGGTGACGTGCGCCGCCACCGCGAGGTAACTCAACATGCTCAAGGAATTGATGCCGCGTTCCTGCCACCAAAGCGGTTCGCGATTGAACGTCTGCGGACCGAACATGCCCCAGCGCGTTGGCTTGCCGTCGTGGTCCACCAACTGGTACCCGTGCGAAACCAGATGATCCGTCAGGTCGCGCACGACCTCGCGCACGCGTTCCTTCTCGGCCTCAGTGTCGGCGCAAAAATCATAATAGAGCGGGTACAAAAAGTAGTGGCCGTCGAGTTCATCGCTGCTCGTGTCGGATTTCCAATACCACTTGCCGTCGGCGCTCTTGGGCCAGCGCGGTTCATAGACTTTCCAGAAGATGTCCTCCTTCTGCTTGCGACGGTCGCCTTCGATGCGGCCCACATTCGGATCCGGCCAGTCCATGGGCCGGATGGTGCGCGCGACATAACCCTTCGGCGGGGAATGCTCGCCGCCTTGCGTGACTTTCTGGAGGAAGCGCAACGCCTCGAAGGCCTTTTTCGCCCGGTCCTTGGCCTTCTGGTCCTTGGTCGCCGCGTAGGCGAAGCACTCGCCCGCGCCGTACATCGCCGTCCACAGGCCGTCGTTGTCGGAATCGTCGGGCCGCGCGGTGCTCTTATCCTCGGCCGTGCGCAAGGGAGCCCCATCCACATAGCCGAAGGGCGTGCGTTTGATGTATTTCTCAATCTCCTGTTCGTACTTTTCCGCCTTTGCGGCGAGGGTCATGGGCTGGCGTTGAATGCGGCCAATGCCGCCGGCCGTCGCAAACCAAGCGTCGCCCGCGGAATCAACCGCCGCTTGCACGACGTCGTCGTGCGGCAGCCACCCGTGGCCTTGACGGTAATGCCATTCGCCGTTCGCGAATCGGATCACGCCCAGATGCGTCGCGAACCAGACTTCGCCTTCGGGGCCGGTGGTGAGGCCGGTGAAATCGTTCCACGGCAGGCCATCCTTGCCCTCGAAGAATTTCCAGCCCTTGGTCGTCCGACAGCCGACGCCGGCCCTGGTGGCAAACCACAACTGACCGTGCGAATCAAATCCCACGCCCAGGACATCCCGCATTGCCCAAGCGCGTCCGCCGTCATCGAGAATCTCCAATCGTTGCCAGCCGGCGGCGCCCCCCTCGAACAGACCGGCGCTGGAGGCCAAGTGCAAAATGCCGCGCGGCGAGAGTGCCAATTGATTTGCCGTTGCGCCGGACGGCAGGGCAACCGGAGCGGTCGCGCCATTCTCGCTGACCGCGAGGCAGCGCTGGGACGTCAGCAGCCAGTTGGTCTGGCCGGCGCGAGCGAGTTGTTTGATTTCGCGCCACGGCAACGCCGCCTCCATTGGCTTTCCGGTCGCCGCCGCGAAGACGAACCGCTCCGGCTGGCGCTGGGTCAGGGATTTGTTGGTCACCCAGATGCCGGCCTGCAATTCCAGCCATTCGCCGGCCGCCAAGGCGCGCGTCGCGCCACCAGCGCTGCAATCCAACAGTTGCACGGGCTGATCGCGGAGGAATTTCTCCGGCACTTCCTGGCGGAACTGCTGCGGCGCCGGTTGAAACTCGGCGCCCGAGCCGCGCGCAATGGTCAACCCCAGCAGCAGGGTGGAGAGAAGGCGTTTTGTCATAATTGTGAGGTCAGGTGAAGCCGTCGTCCCGGCTCCGTCCGCCGGCCGTTTCGCACGGGGCCAGGGCGGCCGGACAGAAAAGTGTTTTCGATTGGAGTGTGCCAGCACGGTATTTAACGCCTTGATTACAAAACGGCCTCGCTCCCGAGGCGAGCCAAAAAGCATTCGAGTTTGTCCACTGGACAATCGTGAAAGCGGACGCAACGGGGTCTTCGGAGACTGGGCCGATTTTAATGAACGTGAAGCCGGGGCGGGCCGCCGTGAACTCGTGCGCTTGCTGCCAGATGACACCACCGCTTAAGCTCTTCCCGTCACAGCGAAACAAGCAATGCCCGTTCAACCGCCAACCGATTTTCTGTCCGGCGTCATCGAAGGCTTCTACGGCCCGCCGTGGTCGCGCACCGAGCGGCTGCAATTATTCGACTGGCTGGCGGCCTGGGGACTGAACACTTATCTCTACGCGCCCAAGGATGACCTGAAACACCGTGCGCTGTGGCGTGAGGTTTACTCAGCAGACGAGGCCGACGCTCTGCGCGAACTGATCGCCATCTGCCGCAGCCGGGAGCTGAAATTCATCTACGCCCTCAGCCCGGGGCTCGACATCCGCTACAGTCGCGAGGGTGATTGGAAAGCGCTTTGCCGCCGCTTCGCGCAAATGTTGGAATTGGGCTGCGAGCATTTCGCGCTGCTGCTGGACGACATTCCCGACCGGATGCATACCGAGGACGCAGCGCGCTGGAAATCCTTCGCCGGGGCACAAAGCCACGTCGCCAACGAATTGTTCCACTGGATTCGTGAACAATCGCCGAACGCGCGCTTTCTCTTTTGCCCCACGCCGTATTGCGGCCGCATGACCGAACGGCAATTCGGTGGTGCGGGTTATCTGGAAACCCTCGGCCGCGAACTGCGGCCGGAAATTGATGTGTTCTGGACCGGGCCGGAGATCATCGCGCGCGAGATCACGGTGCCGCACATTCGCGAACTGCAAAAAATTCTCCGGCGCAAGCCGCTCATCTGGGACAATCTTTTCGCCAACGATTATGACGGCCGCCGATTCAATTGCGGGCCTTACTCGGGCCGGCCCCTGGAATTGTGCGATGAAGTGAGCGGGCTGATGGTGAATCCGAACAACGAGTTTGCGCTCAATTTTGTGCCGCTGCGCACGCTCGGTTACTTCGTGAACT
>WBZT01001877.1_pt1 | contig 15022 bp, 13 predicted proteins | sample 5204241 | NCBI WGS metagenome assembly WBZT01 (sample SAMN12344358, study PRJNA552823) | activated sludge metagenome | biome: Activated sludge suspended growth; feature: Nitrification reactor; material: Wastewater; isolation source: activated sludge from nitrification reactor of wastewater... | reverse complement strand
GCTGTTGAAATCTGGAATTTAAAAAATAAACCTGAAGATTAAATGACCATCTCTGCATATCAAAGTAGAAATCATTGAGATAAGGATTATTTGAGGTGTCTTCAAAGTGTGTTTCCCAATTATAATGTCTTCCAAGCGCTTCGGTTAGACTTGTCTTTCCTGAGCCGATGTTACCGGCTATGCCAATGTGCTTCAGGCTATCAGTTGGTTTATAGAGCTCTTTGGTCAATTTGATACATGTATTTGGTCTCAAATATCGAAATATTAACCATAGCGGAATAATTTTTACTTTCTTTGTGTGTCGAATAATTGCATGGAAAATATTATTGAACTTGAAAAGATTGCCAAACGCTATGTAATGGGCGAAGAAGTAATCGAAGCCCTTAGAGAAATCAATCTCAAGGTCTCCAAGAATGAATATGTTGCACTTATGGGCCCTTCCGGTAGTGGGAAGTCAACCTTAATGAATATCATTGGTTGTCTGGATTCCCCTAGTGCAGGAACGTACAAGCTCAATGGTGCTGAAGTTAGCAAGATGCACGATACCGATCTTGCAGAAATACGCAATAGAGAGATCGGCTTTGTCTTTCAGACCTTTAATCTTTTGCCCAGAATGTCAACACTGGAAAATGTCGCCCTCCCATTGGTTTACGCAGGTATTGGTAAAGAGGAAAGGCTCGATAGAGCAGAAAAAGTTTTAATTCGGGTAGGTTTAAAGGATCGGTTGAGCCATAAACCAAATGAGCTTTCAGGAGGTCAACGACAGCGTGTTGCTATCGCCAGAGCTTTAATCAATAATCCTGCACTTATTTTGGCTGATGAACCCACCGGTAATCTGGATTCAAAGACTTCCAATGAAATTATGTCTATGATGGATCAGATTCATGAATCTGGAAACACCATCATTGTAGTGACCCATGAGCCGGATATTGCAAAATTTGCCAGACGAGTAGTGCGGCTTAAAGACGGGCTAATCGAATCTGATGAAATGATTCATTCCAATCTATGAAAATCTATACCAAAACAGGTGATCAGGGAACAACGGCCTTATTTGGGGGTAAACGGGTGCATAAAGATGATATTCGCGTTGAAGCTTATGGTACTGTAGATGAATTAAACGCCATGGTTGGCTTATTGTATTCAAAACTTCAGGAACCGGAATTACTAAGTGAATTAGATGCGATTCAAAATGAACTGTTTGTAATTGGTTCTCATCTGGCATCGGATCCAGCCAGGCCGGGTTTAAAATTACCCGCATTCAAAAATGAATCTATTCTAGATCTGGAGCGTTCAATAGACCTGATGGATGAAAAACTGAATCCACTAAAGTACTTTATACTTCCAAGGGGTTCAGAATCCATTTCTTTAGCACATCTGTGCAGAACAATATGTCGAAGAGCTGAAAGAAAGGTGGTAAGTCTTGGAAAAATTGAATCCTTAGATTCAGATATTATAGTGTATTTAAATAGACTTTCAGATTATTTTTTTACCTTAAGTCGTTTTATCGCCAAAAATGATAAGGTTGATGAAATACCTTGGAAAGATTAGCTAACAGTTGATTTTTTGTCCGACTACGTATTTAATATGAGTACATTTGGTCATCATCGCGCTTTTATAATTCATCAATAAAAATTATTTAAAAAGATGAAACGAAAAGACTTTATCAGAGGAGCAGGCTTAGCTGGAATAAGCACCATTTTACCATGGAATAAAGCGCTTTCAGCGGCCCGAAACCTTATGGTTTCACCTGCCTGTATATTAATTCCAAAAGAAACCGAAGGACCATTTCCATTAGACCTTTCGGCTAATACTTATTATTTCAGAAAAAATGTACGGGAGACAGAAAGTGGTGTTGAATTAAAGTTGAAATTAAAGATTATTGGAATAGATAATTGCTTACCTATGTCTAATGTCAGAGTAAATATCTGGCATTGTAATAAGGATGGCTTGTATTCTGGTTATGACAATGCCATGAATAAAGGTCAGGCCGGCAAAACATATCTTAGAGGATACCAGATCACTGACGCGAATGGAGAAGTTGAATTTGATACCATTTTTCCAGGATGGTATTCCGGAAGGATCGTACATATTCATTTTCAGGCTTATGTTAGTTCAAGTTATTCCGTCGTGTCTCAATTAACTTTCGACTTAACTGCTAAAAACAATTTATTTCTGGAAAATTCAAATATTTATACAAAGGGTATTGATCCATTAAGCTATAATCAGGATAACATTTTTTCAGATGGTTATCAGATTCAATTGGCAACACTAGAAAAAAATCAAAATGGAAGCTATACCTCCTTTATGGAAGTTGCCATAAATGGTGCAGGTACGCTAGGAATTGGACATATCGAAAAAGAAAATTCAAAGAATTTTATTCTCGGTCAGAATTTTCCAAACCCTTATTCTTCAATAACAAAAATTCCCGTTTCTTTAAATTATAATTCAGACATAAAATTGTCTGTTTTTAATTTGGAGGGTCAGCTGGTTTTTAGTAAAGAATTTAGCAATTTAAAAGAAGGTGATCATACCATCGAGTTTTATCCTGAATCCTTTCATCTCCCAAAAGCAAATTACGCTTACCAACTGGATGTTGTGAATAGTAATGGCAAATTCTCGGATGTTAAGCTGATGACCTGCATGCAGTGAAAAACTTAAGGAAGCCCAGGGATTAATATTAAGGTAGCTTAATGATGTAAGTTAAGGTTGTCTGGAACGCTGTGCTTGCTTAAAAATTGAGCTTAATGCTATTATTTTATAATCCACAGAACGGTTAAATTTTTTTCAAGATAGAAAAGCTTGATAAAATCTATCTTCTATGAAGATGTCCCAGGTGAGTTCTTATTATTATTTAGCGTATATGGGCAATTTCTACATGAGCAATGACAGCAATAACCTCTTTTAATCAGGTATTTAGCAGTAAAAACGACCAAGCCGTTCTCCAAATAAAAATCTTCCTGATTTTCTTTGAATTCTTCAGATTTTTTCTGGGGCAATAGCTCGGAATTGTTTTCTTGAGTCATAAAGCCAATATGTTCCAAAAAATAAACAGGTATAAAAAAAGGTGCCTGCAACTTCATTTGCAAAAAATGGCAAAGCAGCAATAAAACAATTGGTTAATCCGGAAAAGTCATTAACATAAATAATATTTTCTAGCCAAACCCCGAAATTTGAAAAAAGGAAAAACAGGATGGACGAACTTAAACTAATCACAAATAGCGCGAACGGATTTTGAAATCTTTCCGTAAAAGTTCGGCTAATCCAAAAAATTAAAAGAAAAGAGGAATAAATCCAATATGCCGATTGACTTAGCCATTGGAATTGTGCGTGATCTACAGAATAGATGGTGTTGTTGATCAATAGGTCTGCCACATAGTAGCAAGCTAATATGATGAAGACAAAAAATGATCGTCTTAGCATTGCACCACCAAAGATTAATCCAGCTATGGTTGAGGTAAAATTGGGTGAATGAGGAAGAAGCCGGCTCAACAAAAGACCAATGATAATTAATGTTAATAGGCCCAATTCACGTTTTTCCATGATAAAATCTAAAATTTATCACAAATCTACTAAATCATTATATTATTCCATCTGAAAAATTACTTTTGTGGACTGTATCATCCAATATGTTTATCGAACAAGGTTCTAAGGGGAATAATCAGGTTTTTTTGTATTTGCTTACAATTTTAATTAGCATTACTGGTTTTGTTTCGGTATCAGTATTTTTAATGGAACAAGTAAAATTGGATGAATCGGATAGAAATCAGATGCTGTTTTTAAACTTGCTGCCATTCTCGATAATCGTTATTTCGATTATTGTCAATACGGTTTCCCTGCATAAAAGAAAAATATCTAGTTTGTTCAATGCCACGTCTGACTTTAGAATTCGCAGATATTTTTTTTCATTTTTTTGGTGGTTGATTTTGATGGCGTCAGGAGATATTGCTTACTACTGTTTCGTTCCGGATTCTTATATTTTTAATTTTCAGGGAGATAATTTTATCAAGCTGGTTTTAATTTCATTAAGCCTATTTCCGATTCAGACATTGGCAGAAGAGTTGTTATTCAGATCCTATATTTTACAAGGTGTTTATCAAGTTTTTGGAAGAGCAATTCTTCCGGCAATTATTAGTTCTTTACTTTTTATGGGTTTGCATATGGCAAATCCTGAAACAGCTCAGTTTGGATATTCATTGATGATTCCGTATTACTTTATGAGCGGTTTGTTCTTAGGTATTCTAACTATTTTAGATGATGGAATTGAGCAAGGCTACGGCATTCACACTGCTACCAATATCTATGGTGCTATTCTCGTTGGGTATGAAGGTTCTGCCTTGCAAACCAATTCACTTTGGACGATAAAAAATCCATCTGGTCTGGTTATGGTTGCTTCTACTTTGTTAATGATGTTCATTTATTTTATTCTTTCCCGGCGAAAATTTAAGATGCATTCAATGGAGTATTTATTTAAAGTAAAAAAATCAAATGTTGAAATTCCAAAAATCGATCATTAGCTTCTTGCTGTTCATGCTTTCTGTATACAATGGCAATACGCAAACATACAGATGGCAAATGCGTGTGCGATACAAGATGGATATTGACTTTTTTGCTGAAAAAAATCAATATCGAGGCATTCAAATTCTCAGTTTAATAAATAACAGTCCAGATACGATCAATGAATTATTTTATCATCTTTACTTTAATGCTTTCCAGCCAAATAGTGATATGGATATCAGATCGAGAACCATCGAAGACCCTGATTCAAGAATTGGAAGTCGGATTTTAAATTTAAAAGAAGATGAGATTGGTTATATTCGGATCGACAAAATAATTCACAAGGGTAAAAGATTAAGTCATTCAGTTTTAGGTACTATTCTTCGTGTGGATCTGGATAAAGCATTGTTGCCTGGCGATAGTTTGGAAGCAGTCATTAAATTTAACGCACAGGTTCCGGTACAGATTAGACGTTCCGGAAGATTTAACAGGGAAGGGGTAGACTATTCTATGGCCCAATGGTATCCTAAATTATGTAATTATGATGAGCAAGGATGGCACACTGATCCCTATATAGCCAGGGAGTTTTATGCGCCGTGGGGCGATTTTGACGTTAATATTGGTATTGATGAGAGATATGTTGTCGCTGCAACCGGCTATTTGGAAGATTCATTAAAACATTCAAAAGGTGGGCGGAAGTACTGGCACTTTTACGCACCAATGGTTCATGATTTTGTTTGGGCAGCAGATCCTGATTATGTCAGGACAGAGAGATTGCTCAAAGATGGACGCACGCTTCAGTTTTACCATATTCCAAATCTAAAATACGATAGCGCATGGTTAAGTCTTCCTGAAATTATGGAAAAAGCATTGGAATACGTGGAAGGGCAATATGGTGCTTATGCCTATAAAACCTATTCTTTTATTCAAGGAGGGGATGGGGGTATGGAATATCCAATGGCCACCTTAATAACAGGAAACCGGCCCTTAGTTAGTCTTGTTGGAGTCTGCCTCCATGAATGGATGCATAGTTGGTTTGAAATGATGCTGGCTACCAATGAATCTCTGTACCCATGGATGGATGAAGGGTTTACCTCTTATGCAGAAGCCGATGTTATGAATTATATCAAGTCATTGGGACTTATTCCAGGTTATGTTGGGGAGGAAGACCCAATGGGGGATACCAGATTGAATTTTATTAAATTTATCAGGACAGGAAAAGAAGAAGCCTTGAGTACCCATTCGGATCACTATAGGACCAATCAGGCTTATGGCGTAGCTTCCTATGTAAAAGGTGCATTATGCTTATCGCAATTGAAATACATCATGGGAAGCGAATCTTTTCATCAAGGGATGCTGGATTATTATCGGAAATGGAAGTTCAGACATCCGAATCCTAATGATTTTTTCAGAGTGATGGAGCAATCCTCCAATCTTGAATTGGATTGGTTTAAGGAATATTGGGTTTACACAACCAAAACCATTGACTATGCTGTGGATACCTGCTACCAGGAAGGTAAAAAAACCAAAATAATTCTGCGAAGAAAAGGACTTTTTCCTATGCCTGTTGATCTGGAAATTATAACGAAAAGTGATTCAATTTTTTATTCCATTCCTTTGGACCTGATGAGAGGCAGTAAAAAAGAAAAGAAATACAAGAAGCTAATGCCTTGGCATTGGGTGAATCCAATTTACCAAATAGAGCTTAACCTGCCACTCAATGAGCTAAAAGCAGTTCACATTGATCCCGAAAATCAAATGGTAGATACCAACCCGGACAATAATTCGTACCGAATCCTCGATTAAAGCTGGTTTCAAGTGATTTATATCAATTCAATGATATTGAATTTGAAGCCCTGATGTATTATGGATAATAATATCTAATTTTTATCCAGCAAAACTTGCATTTAAGTTTTGATCATCTTTTCTTTGTGGGACCATTTCAAACAAGCAACAAAACCATTTTATGCTAATTTTTAGTATTGTCGTTACTATTTTAGCAAGCTGCACTTTAATTTCCTTATGGCAGGGAAAAGGATCTTTTAAGAGAGGTTAATTTATAATCTTGAAAGGACTTCGTGCCGCTTGAATAACCAAAACTCAACTCCAAATGAACCCGGGACATTGTTTCGGGTTTTATTACTTTAATGCTCAATTTATCAATTTTGGATAGGCCTTCCGCCTCACTTCCAACCGACCACGGTGAATTTCAAATATATTCCTATCCATCGGAATACAGCGACTTTCCACATGTACTATTAATTCCAAAAATGATTCAATACCAGGAACCTCCGCTGCTCAGAATTCATTCGGAATGTCTGACCGGTGATGTTTTTGCGTCCAGAAGATGTGATTGTGGTTTTCAATTAGCAAAAAGTATGGAAATGATCGGAGCCCAAGGTGGGATTCTGATTTATTTACGGCAGGAGGGTCGCGGAATTGGTTTGAGCAACAAAATACAGGCGTATGCATTGCAGGATAAAGGATTGGATACGGTAGAAGCCAATCATGAATTGGGATTTGAGACGGATAGTCGATCCTATAAAACGGCTATTGATATTCTGAATGAACTACAAGTTTCATCAGTAAGATTAATTACCAACAACCCGCTTAAAATTAATTATCTCAAAAACTTCAATATTGAAGTAAAAGAGGTCATACAATTGGTAAAACCTACAGATCAATTCAATGAATTCTACTTACAAACCAAAAAAGAAAAACTTGGACATTTAATGCCCTAATGGATCCATGAACGAGCACCAATTATCTGTAGCCTTTTGTCGCCTGGTCAATATCTTAGATGAGTTGAGGGAAAAGTGTCCATGGGATAAGAAGCAAACCATTCACTCCTTAAGAAATCTAACCATTGAAGAAACCTTTGAATTGGCAGAAGCTATTCTAGAGGAGGATGTCCAATCTTTGAAAGAAGAGCTGGGAGATGTATTGCTTCACATTATTTTTTATTCTAAAATCGCAAGAGAGAATCAATGGTTTGATTTGATCGATGTTCTGGAGGGCATTTCTGATAAGCTTGTCAAGAGGCATCCACATGTTTACAGCGATACGATAGTATCTAATGAGGATGAAGTCAAACAAAATTGGGAGAAAATAAAGCAAAAAGAACATCGCAAGGGATTGCTGGATGGTGTTCCTAAAGGACTTCCCGCTATGGTCAAAGCTTTTCGTCTTCAGGAAAAAACCAGTCAGGTTGGATTTGAATGGGAGAATATCGGTCAGGTTTGGAATAAGGTTGAAGAGGAAATAGGTGAATTAAAGGATTCAGTTACCGAACTTGATGCTCAAAAAATCGAGGAGGAATATGGAGATCTTTTGTTTTCATTGATCAACTATGCCCGATTCCTTCATATTGATCCGGAAGCAGCATTGGAAAAGTGCAATAAAAAATTTATGGCACGTTTTGAATATATTGAAAAAAAATCAGGTAGAGCTTTGTCAGAAATGAATTTAGAAGAAATGGACAAATTGTGGAATGATGCAAAAATTTATTTTTCAGAGAAAAAAATTTAATTCTTTGGGATAAAGTGAATCTCAGAATTATCTTTTTTTAAAACTGATTTACGTAGTTTATCGATTGTCATTAGGCAAATTTCATTTATCTATTAAGTCATTTTCTTTGACTATTATTGTAAAATTTAGTTCTCCCAATATTAGACTTCACAATCCGGATAAAATTTTTTAAACATTATAAGCAATACTTCTTCAACACATTTCGTAATGGGGGTTCCGGGACCAAATATCGCTGCGGTACCAGCTTTTCGCAGAAATTCATAATCCTGATTTGGAATCACACCTCCTGCAACTACAAGAATATCTTCCCTATGAAGTGCTCGGAGGGCTTGTAAGGTGTCGGGTACCAAAGTCTTGTGACCTCCTGCTAGGGAAGAAATACCTAACACGTGAACATCATTGTCGCTGGCTTGTCTGGCGGCTTCCTCAGGTGTAATAAAAAGCGGTGTAATGTCGACATCAAATCCAAGATCCGCAAATCCTGAGGCAATTATTCGAGCTCCTCGATCATGACCGTCCTGTCCCAGTTTACAAACGATTATTCTAGGCCTTCTGCCATCTAATGTTGCAAATTTGTTAGACAGATTTCTGATTCGAAGGATGTCATTCTTATTCATTGAGGCATTAGAATAAACACCGCTGACTATTTTTTGTTTGGCTTCGTACCTTCCGAAGACTTTTTCCATGCTGTAACTAATTTCTCCTAAAGTTGCTCTTGCGCGAGCGGCATGAATGGAAAGCTCCAATAAATTTTTTTCATTCGAATGGGCTGCGTTTTCAATTTCTTGTAAACGCTGTTGTACCATTTCCTCATTTCTGGTTTGTTTAAGTTCCGTAAGTCGTTTGATTTGTTCCTCTCGGACCAACTTGTTATCGACTTCCAGAATCTCAAAATTTACTTCTTCATCACTTCTGAATACATTTACTCCAACGATTTGATCAATACCTGAATCGATGAATGATTGTTTGCGGGTTGCAGCTTCTTCAATGCGCAGTTTTGGAATACCGGACTCAATCGCCTTGGTCATTCCACCCAGCGCTGCTATTTCTTCCATGTGTTTCCAGGCTTTTTGAACGAGCTGATCCGTTAAATATTCAACATAATATGAACCACCAAATGGATCAACAGTGGAACAAATACCACTTTCTCTGGCCAAAAATAACTGAGTGTCTCTGGCAATTTTTGCTGAAAAATCTGTAGGCAATGCGATCGCCTCATCCAAAGAATTCGTATGCAGAGACTGGGTGCCACCTAGAATGGCTGCTGTAGCCTCAATACAGGTTCTGGCAACATTATTATAGGGATCTTGAGCGGTTAAACTCCATCCTGAAGTCTGTGAATGTGTTCTTAAAATAAGTGATTTTGGATTCAAAGGTTTAAAATCAGATACTACTTTGGACCATAGAATTCTGGCTGCTCTAAGTTTGGCAATTTCCATCATAAAGTTCATACCAATACCCCAAAAAAATGAAATTCGAGGAGCAAATTCGTCAATTTTCATTCCTGCTTCAATTCCTTTCTTAATATATTCCAAACCATCTGAAAGGGTATAGGCCAACTCCAGATCTGCAGGAGCTCCTGCTTCATGCATATGATAACCACTGACGCTAATGCAATTAAACTTGGGCATCCACTGGGCGCAATACTTAAAAATATCAGAAATTAGTCTCATGGAAGGTTCTGGTGGATAGATGTAAGTATTTCGCACCATAAATTCTTTGAGTATATCATTCTGAATCGTACCGCTCAGTTTTTCTTTTGAAACGCCTTCTTCTTCCGCCGCCACAATAAAGAATGCCAGTATTGGTATTACTGCACCATTCATGGTCATTGATACTGAAATCTGATCCAATGGTATTTGATCAAAGAGCAATTTCATGTCATCTACCGAATCAATCGCTACGCCTGCTTTACCAACATCTCCAATCACTCTGGGATGATCCGAATCATATCCTCTATGTGTTGCCAAATCAAATGCAACAGATAATCCTTTTTGACCTTGCGCCAAATTTCGCCGATAGAAAGCATTGCTTTCCTTCGCATTTGAAAATCCGGCATACTGCCTAATTGTCCAGGGATTGGTTACATACATGCTGCTGTACGGTCCTCGCATAAAGGGATCTATTCCCGCAAAAAAATGATCAAATACTTCGGGATAATCTTCCTTTGTAAATTTCTCCTTAACTACAATATTCTCGTTGCTTATATACTGCTTTTCCGTTCCAGACATTTTATCCAATTTTAAGAATAAGTTTTTCTATTTACATACCATTGATTATTCTCAATCTTTACAGGAATCGTTTTTTGCAATTCATCTTCATATACTTTGCAGGCTAGGATAGCAACGGCTTGTATCAAGGTAGCATCATCAGCGGATTCTAAAAAATCTTGATAAAAGTTAGAAACAAAATTTGTATTGTAATCACCGGCGATAAAATTCTTATTATCCAAAACGTATAAGCAAAAAGGTAAAGTAGTTTCAACGCCTTCAATCTGAAATTTCAATATGGCCTGTTTCAATTTATCTATTGCATCCATGCGGTTTGAACCATGTGCAATTAATTTACCAATCATTGGGTCATATTGAACTGGTATCTCCATGCCTTTCTGATAGCTGTCATCTATTCGAATGCCTTCACCAACAGGTTTGATGTATTCGTTAATCCAACCTATAGATGGTAGAAAATCCTGAAAGGAATCCTCTGCACAAATGCGAACTTCAATGGCATGTCCGCTTATTTTTAAATCAGATTGCTGAAGTGGTAACGATTCTCCTTCAGCGATTTTTATCTGAAGTTCTACAAGATCTATACCTGTAATCATTTCGGTAACGGGGTGTTCTACCTGAAGTCTGGTATTCATTTCAAGAAAGTAATAATTCAATTGATCATCTACCAAAAATTCAACAGTTCCAGCACCAACATATCCACAGGACAAGGCTAGGTTAACGGCATCACGACCCATTTTCTGCCGGGTCTGTTCATTCAGACAACTAGATGGAGCTTCTTCAACTAATTTTTGATGTCTTCTTTGGACACTGCACTCCCTTTCAAAAAAATATAAACCATGGCCATGCTGATCACAAAATATTTGAATCTCTATATGCTTTGGATTGGCAATAAATTTTTCAATAAAAACAGATCCATCTCCAAATGCTGACATCGCTTCACTGGAAGCTAGATTCATTTGTTCTGCCAACTGCGATTCCTCTTTGACAAGTCTCATTCCTTTTCCTCCACCACCTGCGCTGGCTTTTATGAGTAGGGGATAAGATGTCTTTAAGGCTATTTCCTTAGCTTCATCTATGGTTTGAATGGCTTGGTGTGTTCCTGGTACAAGTGGAACATTTATGGCCGTTGCTGTTTTTTTTGCTTCAATTTTTGAACCCATTTTGATCATTGCCGAAGCAGGAGGTCCAATAAATATTAATTTATTTCTTACAACCTCTTCTGCAAAAATCGGATTTTCACTTAAAAAACCATACCCTGGATGTATCGCATCGCATCCCGTTGCAATAGCAGCTTCGATGATCTTGTCAATTCTCAAGTAGGATTCTTTGGCCGGAGCTTCACCAATCCATAGTGCTTCATCAGCAAATAAAACATGTGGAGCTGTTCGGTCAACAGAACTAAATACTGCAACGGTTTTAATTCCTAATTTTTTAGCCGATCGCATCACGCGTAGGGCAATTTCACCTCGATTGGCAATGAGAATTTTTTTAATCTTCATGGTTTAACAATTCATGTATTTTGAAACTCAGGTCTTCAATATAATAAGAACCTTGGACCGGATCAATAACCTGATTCAATTTTGCTTCAGATTTAAATATATGCTGAAGATGTATGCTGTTTCTTAGCCATATATTGTCTTTTGAATCTGATAATACATCATATGGTGGTAATGAAATTATATCCGTTCCGCATAGTGATGCTGAAAGTGCAACTGCACTGAAAACAATTAAGTTATTGTAAATATTTGGATCAATGATTGTTTCATCTGGTCTAATTTCAAAGCAGCAATTTGGAAGCATGTCGCTCAATTTTTTGGACAATGCTCTGTAAAATGCAATATTGATCAAGATTGATTTGTTAAAATAGATAATGACCTGAATTTTGATATGTAGTAGATCTTTAAGGATTCGGCTTAGTTGTTCGATTATTTTTTTAGCTTGTAATATTTCTGAAGTTTTAAATTCAAGTATATAAGAAATCTGTAATTTCTTAAGGGTCTCGATAGTAGCTAAATCAATTTTATTAAGATCTGCCGAATAAAAGCGAATTGAATTAAATTTATTATAATTATAATCCCTGAAATCAAATGAATCTAATGGTATTGCAATATCTACAGCATCTAAAAGCACTTCTTCAAGTAAGATTTGGAGGGAATTGCTGTTTTTAATTTCATCGCATAAAACATTAATATATTCAACGCCATGTATTAATGAATAATCAATAGATTTTTTAGTGGATGATAAAGCACCGGATTGGATAATCGTGCCAATTTTCCAGTTTGATTTTCGGATCTGGTCGAACTTAACTATGTTTTGTTCTATGTCCTCCTGCGTAGCGAAAGCAAGTCCTTTGATCGTATTTTGAATATTAGGATAGAGTTCATCCTCATTTAGCAATGGTTTATCTTTGAAGGCCTGTTGCAACCAATCTTGCTTATGACTCTTTTTAAAATTATAATTCCAACTCACGATTATTCTAAAATTATCAGATCCTGATTTTTTTCAACTTTGTCCGACGCACGGATTAATATTTTTTGAATGATTCCTGAAGAGGCTGATTTGATAATATTCTCCATTTTCATAGCTTCCAGGGTAAGTAAATTTTGACCCTTACTAACTGAATCACCTTCGGAAACATGAATTTTATTGACAATTCCGGGCATTGGAGCTTTTATTGATTTTTCTACTTTAGCGTCTTTGTCAGTAAAGCCAAGTTTTGCAATGGTTTGGGCAAGTTGATTTTTTATTTGAAATAAATATTTTGCCTCATTGATTTGAAATTCTACTATTGACTCCTGAAGATTGATTTTCGTAAGCTCTGCAACAATAGACTTATTGTTGAATAAAATGTGGTACTTATGCTCAGATAAGGTCGAAATATTTGCTTGATTTACTTCTTCCTTTGAAAGGTTAATACATTTATTATTATAGATAAGCTGAAAGTCTTGCATAAATTAATATAGTTTAGTCACCCTTGAACTTTCACTGATGGTAATAGTATGGTGATGAGGTTTGATATTACTGATTAAATTGATTCCCGGTTTCATGCCGGGTTTAAATGTCCCAAAACGATCGCTCATACCTAAGGCTTTAGCCCCATTGAGGGTTGCCCATTGTAAAACTTCTTCTAGAGAAAGAAAAGATTGATATTTTAAAATAGTTTTTATTTCTTCCAAAATGCATAAGGTCCAATTTGAACTTAAACTGTCTGTTCCAATACAGAGCGTTGCATTAGAGTTTATAAATTCTTTATAGTTTGGAAGTCGATTTTCAATAAATAAATTGGCATTTGGGCAAGTCACAAAATATATATTTTTATTCCATTGTATGGCTGATTCTATATCTTCTTTCTTCATCATGGTATTGTGGACAAGCAATAATTGAAATTGTTCATTGAGTTTGCTCATCGTATAATGAATAGATGTATTCTGAATGGGCTTAAAATTATTTAAATCAAAGCCAAATTTCTGGAAAAATTCTTCTAATTTTCCGGATTTGTTTAGAAAGAGCGCATCTTCATCAGTTGTTTCCTGATTGTGGATACTTAGTATTTCGAAATCCCTATTGCGCTGATTAATTTCAGCGAAAAGATTTGCAGATACTGTATATGGCGCGTGGGGTGACAAAGACTTTTTTAAGGTACCAAAAGCCTCATGTACTTTCAAATATGGTTCAAGAAAATATTTGTACTTATCCTCCTGGTGAAAATCAAAGCACTCAATAAAATTGTAATATTCAATCTTACTGTTCTTTTTGGTTTGAATAGTATCCGTTTTATTCGATATGTCACCGACGGCAACAATGCCATTTCTGTACATGAGGGAATCCGCCCAGATTATTGCATCATCAATTATATTTTGAGGAAAGGCGCGTTGGCTGACAACAGAATATAGGAATGCAATCAATCCTGTTCCGGTATTGAATTTATCCTTAAGGTGTGATAATTCAAGATGACAATGCGCATTTACAAAACCTGGGGTCAGGAGTCCGGGGAAGTAGGTGAATTTACTTTTATCAAATTGGCCGTCAGCAATTATTTCAATGATTTTGTTGTCTTGATCTAGTACAATTCCAGTCTGTTCAGATATCGCTGATCCATCAAATATATAATCCGCTGTAATTAATTTCATCAATCAAAGATCTTTTGAATGATAAGACCATTTTTTATTCTGGGCTCAAACCAGGTACTTTTAGGTGGAAGAATAAGATGTTGGTCTGCAATTTTTGTAAAGTGATTTTTCTTAATGGGATAAAAACTAAAACCTAACATCTCTTTGTTTTCTTCAATGCCTTTTAGCAATAATTTATTTCCTTTTATGCCTTCAATATAATGTATTCTTGGATTAGATCTTATATCATTAATTCCAAATATAGTTTGAACGATATGATCATTAAAAAGATCTATATCAAATTGAATAGGATAGTTTGGTTTTAATTCAGCAAGAATATTTTTATTCCAGGTTATGGAATAGGCTGCATCTTTCGCATGCATAATAACTTCACCTTTTTTATTGGGAAGCCTGTGGCTTTTTAATTTCTTAACACTCGCGATCAGTTGTAATTGAGTTAAAATAACCTGAATATCCAAAATATCGAGAATATGAATAAGTCTGTTATAAGGCAAAATATCCAATTCTGTAAAATTAAATAAGGCACAAAGAATATAATGGAGGCCGGTTTCTTTCAATGAGGGTTGTTCATCAGTAAGTAACTTTATGGTAGACATTCTATGATGTCCGTCAGCAATGTAGGTTTTCTTAACCTTGCTT
>WBZT01001876.1_pt1 | contig 15026 bp, 12 predicted proteins | sample 5204241 | NCBI WGS metagenome assembly WBZT01 (sample SAMN12344358, study PRJNA552823) | activated sludge metagenome | biome: Activated sludge suspended growth; feature: Nitrification reactor; material: Wastewater; isolation source: activated sludge from nitrification reactor of wastewater... | reverse complement strand
GTCGAACCCACATTTCGCTCGACGCTCCGGAATACCAAACCGATACTCGCGTATGTCGACCGGCGTGCGGTGCCTCGCCGGTCGTCGGCGTTTCGGACGCACGTGATCGTGGTTCCGACCGGAGTGCGAGGCCGTATGAAGCCGACTCGAGTGCTGGCCGCCGTCCTGATCCTCGTCGCATCGCTGGGTGCGGCCTCCGCCGCGCGAGACCTGTACTGGAACCGGATCCGCGCCGCGACCGACCAGGGCCTGCCGCAGACCGCGCTCGCGTCGCTGCCCGCGCTGATCCGCTCCGCCGAGAAGTCGGGGGCGTGGAGCGAGGCCGTGCGCGCCGTCGTGCTCAAGGTGGCGCTCGAGGCGCGCATCCAGGGCAACAAGCCCGAGGAGAAGATCCGCCGCCTGCAGGACGAGATCGATCACGCGCCCGCGCCGATGCGGCCGACGATGGAGGCGATCCTCGCCGAGTGGTACGCGCAGTACCTCGATCAGAACCGCTGGCGCTTCGCGAGTCGTTCGGCGACGGCCGCGATGCCCGACAGCGACTTCACCACGTGGGACCTGCCGCGCATCGAGGCCGAGATCGACCGCCGCTTTCGCCGCGCGCTCGCCGATCCGGCCGCGCTGCGCGCCGAGCCGATCGCGCGCTGGAGCGATCTCGTCGTGGGCGGCAACTCGCCCGACGCGTACCGGCCGACGCTCTGGGACTTCGTCGCGTTCGAGGCGCTGCGGTTCATGCGCGCGGGCGAACCCGTCGCGTCGCGTCCCGAGCAGCCGTTCACGCTGCGCGCCGACGGGCCGGCGCTCGACGACGCCGAGGCGTTCGTGCGCTGGCGTCCCGCCACCGCCGACACGGCGTCGCGCACGCTCGCCGCGGTGCGGCTGCTGCAGGAGCTGATCGGCTGGCACCTCTCGCGCGGCGACACCGCGGCGGCGGTGGACGCGGACCTGTGGCGCATCGACTTCGCGCGCGAGGTCGCCTCCGGCGCCGATCGCGACGCGCGCGCGATGCGCGCCTACGAGCGCATCGCGGAGCGCTGGCGCGGGCACGAGATCTCCTCGCGCGCGCTGTACGCGTGGGCCGAGCTGCTGCGCGGACGCGGCGAGCTGGTCGCCGCGCACGGCGTCGCCACCCGCGGCATCGCGCGCTTTCCCGGCAGCGTGGGCAGCAACCGCTGCTTCAACCTCGTGCGCGAGCTCGAGGCGCACGAGCTGACGGTGACCACCGAGCACGTCTGGGCCGACGAGCGCCCCGAGCTCGCGGTGCAGTACCGCAACCTCGACTCGCTCCACTTCCGGCTCGTGCGCTGGGACTTCGACGCGAAGGCGAAGCGGCGCGAAGGACCGTGGCGCATCGACGACGACGACCTCGCGGACCTCTGTGCCGCGCGACCGGTGCGTGCGTGGGCCGAGTCGCTCTCGGGCACGCCGGACTACCGCACCGCGGTGAGCGTGAAGCGCGCGCCCGCGGGACTGCCGCCCGGCTCCTACGCGCTCCTCTACAGCGCGCGCGCCGACTTCGAGGCGGCCGACAACGCGCTCGGGGCGATGCTCGTGTGGGTGAGCGATCTCGCCGTGACCTCGCGCAGCGCCGAGAACGGCTTCGACGGCCTCGTGCTCGACGCGCGCAGCGGCGAGCCGGTCGCCAACGCCACCGTCGAGTTGTGGGAGCACGACGGCTCCGGACCGCCGAAGGTCGCGGTGCGCGCGCGCACCGGCGCCGACGGTCACTGGTTCGCGTCCCGGAACGGCTCCACGACGTTCACGACCGTGTCGGCCGGCGCGCGCCGCGTCGCGGTGGAGATGCATGCCTACGCGCGCCGCCCCTCGGCCGACGAGCCGGCGCAGAGCACGCTGCTGTTCACCGATCGCGCGCTCTACCGGCCCGGACAGGCGATCCACTTCAAGGGCATCGGCTTCGAGTTCGACCGCGACGCGGGCCGCTACCGCACGCTCGCGGGACAGAGCGCGACGGTGGTGCTGCACGACCCGAACGGCCAGGAGGTGGCGCGGCAGACGCTCACCGGCAACGCGGTCGGCTCGTTCAGCGGCACGTTCGAGGCGCCGCGCGACCGGCTGCTGGGCGCGATGTCGATCGTGGTCGAAGCGCCGGCCCGGGGCCGTACCACGGTGCGCGTGGAGGAGTACAAGCGCCCGAAGTTCTTCGTCACGCTCGACGCGCCGCGCGAGGCGCTCGCGCTGGGCGCGCACGTCGAGCTCGCCGGGCACGCCACCGCGTACACGTCGGCCGGGATCGATGGCGCGACGGTGCGCTGGCGCGTGGTGCGCAGCGTGCGCTACCCGATCTGGTGGGAGTGGTGCTTCGGCTGGCGCGGCCGGACGCGCGCGAGCGAGCAGGAGATCGCGCACGGTGAGTCGCGCACCGACGCCGACGGCCGCTTCGTGGTGCCGTTCACCGCGCGGCCCGATTCCGCCGCCGGCGCCGAGGACGAGCCGAGCTTCGTGTACACGATCGCCGCCGACGTCACCGAGCCTGCGGGCGAGACGCGCTCGGCGACGCGCACCGTCGTGCTCGGCTACACGTCGCTCGCCGCGACCCTCACGGCGCCCGAGTGGCAGGTCGCGGACGCGCCGGTCGCGCTCGCCGCGTCGACGACGACGCTCGACGGCGTGCCGCGACCCGCGAGCGGAACCGTGGTCGTGTACCGCCTGCGCGAGCCCGGGCACATCGAGCGCCCGGCGCTCGGCGGCTCGCCGTGGACGGCGTATCCGCGCCGCGGCGCCGCGGCCGCGCGCCCCGACGATCCCGCCACGTGGGAGCGCGGCGAGCGCGTCGCGACGCGCGCGTTCGCCACCGATTCGAGCGGGCGCGTCACGCTGCCGCTGCGGCTGGCGGCCGGCGCCTATCGCGCCGAACTCGAGGCGCGCGATCCGCAGGGACACCGCGTGACGGCGGTGAAGCCGCTGCTCGTCACCGATCCCGCGGCCACGCGCTTCGGGCTGCCGCTGCCGGACTTCTTCCGGGCGCGCACGTCGGTCGTCGAGGTCGGCGACACGCTGTTCGCCACGTGGGGCACCGGCTACGCGCGGGGACGCGCGTACGTCGAGATCGTGCGCGCGCAGCGCACGATCGCGGCGTACTGGACGACGGCGGGCGCCACGCAGTCGCTGATCCGCGTGCCGGTCGCCGATTCGCTGCGCGGCGGCTTCAGCCTGCGCGTGACCTCGGTGCACGAGAACCGGCTGTACGTGCACGACGAGCACGTCACGGTGCCGTGGAGCGATCGCGTGCTGCACCTGCGCTGGGAGCACCTCGTGTCGAACCTCGTGCCGGGCCAGCGCGAGACGTGGAGCGCGGTCGTGACCGGACCCGACGGCGCACCGCACGCGGCCGAGATGGTCGCGACGCTCTACGACGCGTCGCTCGACGCCTACGCTCCGCTCGGCTGGCCCTCGGCCTTCGGCGCGTTCCGAACCGACGGCAGCTGGGACGACACGCGCTTCGGCGATACGCCCGCGTGGACGCTCGCGGTCCGCACGACGTGGCATCGCGAGACGCGCGCGGCCGAGCTCACGTACCGCACGTTCCCGTCGGGACTGCTGAGCGGCGCGTACGACGGCACGCTGGTGCCGAGCCGCTACGCCGGTGCGACGGGCGCGACGCGCCGTCCCGGCAACGTGCGCGTCGTGCGCTACGGCATGCGCACGGGCGACACGTGGGGCGGCTTCCCGCGGGAGTACCGCGGCGACGAGGCGTACACAGCGACCGACCGGATGTCGATGGTGATGCCGATGCGTGCCGCGTCGCTCGGCGAGGTGCACTTCCGCGGCGGCCGCAGCGAGGAACTGAAGATGCAGATGAGCGGCGCCGCGAAGCTGGCCGAGGCGGTGAACGCTCCGGCCGCGCCGGCGCCGGCTTCGGTCGTCGCGAACGCGCCGACCGCTGCGCCCTCGCTCGACCAGGTCGCGGCGCGGAAGAACCTGCAGGAGACCGCGTTCTTCTTCCCGCACCTGACCACGGACGCGAACGGCGAAGTGCGCATGACGTTCACGATGCCCGAGGCGGTGACGACGTGGCGCTTCCTCGGCTTCGCGCACGATCGCGACCTGCGCGCCGGGCTGCTCGGCGGCACGGCGGTGACGCGGCGCGAACTGATGGTGCAGCCCAACCCGCCGCGCTTCCTGCGCGAGCGCGACACGCTCGAGTTCACGGTCAAGGTGACGAACACCGGCGCGTCGGCGCAGTCCGGCCGCGTGAAGCTCACGTTCGCCGACGCCGCGAGTGGCGCCGACGCGAGCGCGGCACTCGGCATCGCCTCGCCCGAGCAGCCGTTCGCGGTGCCGGCCGGCCAGTCGCGCACATTCGCGTGGCGACTCGCGGTGCCCGACGACATGGGCCCGCTCACGTACCGCGCGGTCGCCGCATCGGCGTCGTTCTCGGACGGCGAGGAAGGCGTCGTGCCGGTCGTCTCGCGCAGCGTGCTCGTGACCGAGTCGCTGCCGTTGCCGGTGCGCGGCGCCGGCACGCGCACGTTCGACTTCGAGCGGCTCTCGCGTTCGGGCGCCACCACCGGCATCCGCAGCCAGACGCTCACGCTGCAGATGGTGTCGAACCCCGCGTGGTACGCGGTGCTCGCGCTGCCGTACCTGATGGAGTACCCGTTCGAGTGCTCCGAGCAGACGTTCAACCGTCTCTACGCGAACGAACTCGCGCGCCACATCGCCAACCGCGACCCGGCGATTCGCGCCATGTTCGAGCGCTGGAAGGGCACCGACGCGCTCGACTCGCCGCTCGAGAAGAACGACGAGCTCAAGTCGGTCGCGCTGCTGGAGACGCCGTGGGTGCGGCAGGCGCAGTCGGAGTCGCAGGCGCGGCGCAACGTCGGCGTGCTCTTCGACCGCGCGCGGCTCGACCGCGAGTGCGGCGCCGCGTACGCGAAGCTCGAGGCGATGCAGCTCGCCGACGGACGCTGGCCGTGGTTCCCCGGCGGGCGCGGCGACGACTACCTCACGCTGTACGTCGTGACCGGCTTCGCGCGGCTGCGGCACCTGGGGGTCGATGTGCGCATGGACGCCGCGCTGCGCGCCGTGCGCCGCCTCGACGCGTGGAGCGACGAGAGGTACCGCGACATCCTCGCGCACGGGCATCCGGAGGCGAACCACCTGACGCCGATCGTCGCGATGTACCTCTACGGGCGCAGCTTCTACCTCGAGGACGAGCCGTTCGCGCCGCGCTTTCGCGCCGCGCGCGACTACTGGCTGGCGCAGGCGAAGCGCTACTGGCTGCCGCTCGAGGCGCGGCAGTCGCAGGCGCAGCTCGCGGTCGCGCTGCAGCGCTTCGGCGACGCGGCCACCGCGCAGGCGATCCTGCGCTCGGTGCGCGAACACGCGGTGACGAGCGAGGAGCTGGGCATGTTCTGGCGCGACGAGGAGCACTCGTGGTGGTGGTACCGCGCGCCGATCGAGACGCAGGCCATGCTCATCGAGGCGTTCGACGAGGTCGCGCACGACTCGCTCGCCGTCGACGAGTGCCGCGTGTGGCTGCTCAAGCAGAAGCAGACGCAGGACTGGAAGACGACCAAGGCGACCGCGGACGCCGTGTACGCGCTGCTGCTGCGCGGCGGCTCGTGGCTGCGCACCGGCGCGCTCGTCGACGTCGAGCTGGGCGGCGCCGCGGTGAAGCCTGAGCACGTCGAACCGGGCACGGGCTTCTTCGAGCGGCGTTTCGTGCGCGGTGCGATCCGTCCCGAGATGGGACGGGTCACGGTGCGCAAGCACGACCCCGGCGTCGCGTGGGGCAGCCTGCACTGGCAGTACCTCGCCGACGTGAGCGCGGTGAGCGCGTACACGGGCACGCCGCTCACGCTCGCCAAGTCGCTCTGGCGCCGGCGCGCCACGAGTTCGGGGCCGGTGATCGAGCCGCTGACGGGCGCGGCGCACGTCGGCGACGAGATCGTCGTGCGGATCGAGCTGCGCGCCGATCGCGACATGGAGTACGTGCACCTGAAGGACGGCCGCGGCAGCGGCACCGAACCGGTGAACGTGCTCTCGGGCCACCGGTACCGGGACGGACTCGCCTACTACGAGGAGACGCGCGACACCGGCACGCACTTCTTCATCCACGACCTGCCGAAGGGCACGTACGTCTTCGAGTACTCCGTGCGCGTCCAGCACCGCGGCCGCTACCCGAGCGGTCTCGCCGAGGTGCAGTGCCTCTACGCGCCGGAGTTCAACAGCCACTCGGCCAGCATCCCGATCGTGGCGCAGTAGCGGTGTCGTCCTGCCGCGCGAAAACGAAGGGGCGGGCGTCTCGCGACGCCCGCCCCGATGCGTTCCGCCGCGCGAGCGCGGCGGGGAATCCGACTAGCGGTACATCGACTTCATCGAGCCCCAGCTCTTGGTGTGCGCCTTCGTCGACGCGCAGCAGTCGACGTCGAGGTTCATCACCGGGTAGCCGGGGAAGCCGACGTCGTAGCACAGGTCGTCGGCGTAGCTCGAGTACAGGTTCCACGAGTAGCACGGGTTGTCGCAGGCGGCCGTCGTGATCAGGCGCGGCCACGTCGTCGACGTCGCGCACGCGGCGCCGAAGGACGGGAACGTGATCGCGAGGAAGCTCGGGCCGCTGATGCAGCAGCCGCCCGGGATCGCGATCGAGTAGTTGTAGTTGCCCGCGGCCGCCGGAGCGAGCGTGGCCGTGAACGGCGGGCAGAGCACGTTGCTCGGATCCGGCGTGTAGCACGACGCGTCGCCGGTGGCGCCGACGATGCTGACGATCACGTTCTGCGAGCAGGCGGCGCGGAAGTTCAGGTACACGTGCGCGGCCGTCGCCGTCACGGTGCCGTTACCGCATTCGGAGCACGACGCGGGATCGAGCAGCGTGTAGTAGCCGTCGTTCGGCGGATAGATGTAGTCGATGATGTACGCCGGGGCGTCCGTGACGCCGAGCGTGCACGTGGCGTTCGTCTGGATCGGCGACACGCTGGCCGGGAGGATCTGCGCGCCGGTGGGAATGGCGACCGGCTGCGGCGCGGGCTTGGTGCCGGCGGACACGGCAACGGCGCCGACCAGCATGGCCGCGAGCGTGAGGCGGAGAGCGAGGCGAGTGACCTGGGTCATGGAAGACCTCCGGTGGTGGGGCGAACCGGGCTCGCGGCCCGGGGGGCCGGCCACGCGTGATCCGACGGGGGGGAACCGTGATCCGCGCTGACCAGATGACGGAATCCTAACGATCGCGCTCGATATTGCACGGACTTTCCGCCGAGTGCAGATGTCGGGATTGGTGATGTCGAACGATGTTTCGGGTCAGAGCGAAATCCGGGGCCGTGGCGCCACGGGCCCGGCCCGCGGGGTCCCGGCTACCCCCCGCGCACGCGGTAGCGCACGAGCCGGGTCTTGAGCCACTGCACGCCGACGAGGTCGGCGATGCCGCGCCAGAGCCGGTTGCCGACGCCGTACTTGCTCACGCCGTGTGCGCGCGCACGGTGGTTCAGCGGCACCTCGGCGAAACGCGCGCCGCGAAAGACGCAGAGCGCGGGCAGGAAGCGGTGCACGCCGACGAACATCGGCAGGCCCTCGAGGACCTCGCGGCGGTACGCCTTGAACGAGCAGCCGATGTCGGTGACGGGGTCCTTGAGCACGCCGCGCCGCACCGCGTTCGCGATGCGCGACGAGACGAGCCGCACCCACGTGTCCTGCCGCTTCGCGCGGACGCCGGAAACGACGTCGGCGTTCGCGAGCGCGGCGAGCAGCTTCGGCAGGTCGGCCGGATCGTTCTGCAGGTCGGCGTCGAGCGTGACCACGATGTCGCCGCGCACGCGGCCGAGCCCCGCGGCGAGTGCCGCGCTCTGGCCGGCGTTGCGCTCCAGCACGAACGCGCGCACGCGGTCGTCGCGCCCGGCCTCGCGCTCGATCAGCTCGCGCGAACCGTCGGTGCTGCCGTCGTCGACCACGATGAGCTCCCACGTGCGCCCGGTCGACGCGAGCGCGGCGCGCAGTTCGGCGAAGAGCGGCGGCAGGCTCTCGACCTCGTTGTAGGCGGGAACGACGACGGAGATCTCGGGGCGCGTGTCCATGGCAGGCCGCGCAGCATGCCCGAGGCGACGCCGATGCGCCAGCGCACCGGGAGCGTGCGCCGCGAAATCGCGCCGCATCGCGTTGACCGCGTCACGCGCATCCCCGAGACTGCCGCGCCATGCTGAGGATCTCGGCGCTGTTCGAGCGGCTCTCGCAGGCGTTCAAGCGTGCGGGCGGTGAGGCGCGCACCGCGGGCGCACCGTCACGCCGTCCGCCGCGGCGCGCGAGCGGACCGGCGCGCAAGCGCCGCCGCGCGCCCGCGCCGGTGCTGCTCGAGCAACTCGCCATGGACCTCGGGCCCGAGCGCCCGCGCTGGACGTTCTCGCGCCTCGCGGCGCGCTCGCCCCACCACACGCGCATCGTCGAGCACCTCGAGTTCACGCGCCGCTTCTTCCCCGAGCTCACCGGCATCACGATCCACATCGGCCTCGCGCAGAAGCGCGGCGTCCTCGGCTGGGGATCGATGGATCCCGAGCGGCCCGGCGTGTGGGTGCGCCCGCGCCGGCTGCACCTGTTCACGATCGCGCACGAGTTCACGCACCTGCTGCAGGCGCGCGGGCTCGTGCCGCGCGGCGAGCGCCAGTGCGACCTGTTCGCGCTCGCGCGTTCGCCGATGCTGATCGATCACGCGCCGAGCTACCTCGCGATGCCGCGCGCGCTGCGCCGCGGCCGGCCGACGCACGAGCAGGCGCACGCGCTGTGCGACGCGGCGCGCCGCGCGCTCGCCGCGCGCGAGGCGGGCGACCGGCGTTACCTGCAGCACTTCGAGCGCGAGATCGCCGAGGTCTTCGGGCGTGAGTGAGCCGTCGGCGATCCGGCGGCTGCGCGTCGTGGCGGCGGTCGTGTTCGACGGGCCGCGGCTGCTGCTCACGCAGCGTCCGCCCGGCGGGCCGATCGGCCTGATGTGGGAGTTCCCGGGCGGCAAGATCGAGCCCGGCGAATCTCCCGAGGCCGCGCTCGTGCGCGAAGTGCGCGAGGAGCTCGGTGTCGAGGCGGTCGCGCACGAGACGCTCGCCGTGCACGCGCACGACTACGCGCACGGCACGCACGTGGAGATCGTGTTCATCCGCTGCACGCTCGGATCGCGTACGTTCACGTGCAGCGAGGCCGTGCACGCGGTGCGGTGGTGCGAGCCCGCTTCGATCGACGTCCGCGAGGTGCTCGAGGCCGACCGCGCGTTCCTGAGGAGTCTCGGCGCGTCCTGACGCGCCGACCTTGATCACGAGGAGGATCCGATGCCGCTTCCCGACGTTCTCAAGTTCCTCGCGCCCGGCTGGTGGCTCGTGCACGCGGCCGCGATCTGGATCGCTTACCGGTACGGCTACACGAAGGGCCGCGGCGACGCGCGCCGCGAGCAGCGCGTGAAGGACCTCGCCGCGGGCAAGTAGCGGGTTGTGCTCGGAAGATTGCAGCTGCCGAGGCGGAGACAGGGTCCTGGGGATGGCCGCGTGCCACCTCAGGCGACGAACCGCCGACCGCGCCCGGCGCGACCGCGGGGCGACGGCCCGGAACCTCAGGCCGCGCGTGCCGCGGGAAAGAGGCGCGCCTCGTCCAGCACGAGCACGAGCGAGTCGCCGTCGCGCGGCCGGCCGAGCCGGGCGACGAGACTCTGCGCGTTGTCGCCGACGAGCGCGTCGGCCGATGCCGCGTCGGCGTCCTCGAGCGCCTCGACGGACTCCGCCGCGTCGGCGGTGACGGCGACCAACGCGCCGTCTCGCTCGAGGACCACGGCCAGTTCGTGGCTCGAACGCTCGACCGCGGCGACCGCGTCGGCGAAGAGGCGGACCAGCGAGGCGAGTGAGGTCGCACGTGCGTTCGCGATCAGGGCGCGGGCGGCATCCGGCTGGCCACGCCCGATGCGCTCGAACACCTCGTTTGCGAGCGCGTGGATTTCCCGGTGCGGGCGGTCGAAGCGCTTCCAGATGAACTCCAGCGCGAGGTTCTCGGGCTGGTAGGTGTCGTACCAGCGCCCGAACGCGCACTGGTGCGGATCGCGTGCGAGCTTGAACTCGCGGTTCTCCGCGACGCACGCCTCGAGTTCGTCCAGCCAGCGCTGGTGATCGGCCTCGCGTGCGCGCAACAGCTCCACGAGCCGGCGCGTTTCCTCCGGCGCGGTGACGTGTCCGAGCCGGACGCGCAGGTCGAGCACGGGCACGACGTCGCCGCGGACGTCGATCACGCCGCGGACGTTCGGCGGCGCGCCGACCAGTCGCGTGACCGGCGGCAGCATGAGGATCTCGCGCACGCACGACGTGGGTAGCGCGACGTTCTGGCGATGGACGCGCAGGACGAGGTGCAACTCGTGACCGGCGGTCCGGGTCTCCCCGGAGCGCTCCCTGGAATCCGGCATGGCGACCTCGGAGCGGTGGAATGGTGCGGGGGAACCCGGACCCAGTCTCGCCGTTCGGGTGCCACGCTTGAGGGGACCGCTCGCGCGCTCCGAAGCACGTCCCGGTTCCGCGCGTCGCTCGCGGTGCAACGCGGCGCGCGAGCGCCGCACTTACCGCGACTTGCCCTCGCGGCCGAGCGCGGCGAGCAGCGCCCGCAGGATCTCCGCCGGGCGCGGTGGGCAGCCGGGAATCCGCACGTCGACCTCGAGCACTTCGCCCGCGCCGCGGCGCACGGCGAACGAGTCGGCGCAGAACCCGCCCGTGCACGCGCAGTCGCCGACCGCGATCACGAGCCGCGGCCGCGGCGTGGCTTCGTCGGTCAGGCGCACCGCTTCTTCGAGGTGCCGCGTCACCGGTCCGGTGACGAGCAGGCCGTCGGCGTGGCGCGGCGACGCGACGAGGTCGACGCCGAAGCGCTGCAGGTCGTAGAACGGCCCGAGCAGCGCGCCGAGCTCGGCCTCGCACGCGTTGCACGAGCCGGCGTCGAGGTGGCGCAGCTTGAGCGTGCCCGCGAACAACCGCCGCACCTCGGTCCGCAGCGCTTCGCCCAGCAGTTCGATCTCGCCATCCGCCTCGCGCGGCGCCTCGGCGATCCCCGCGGGCAGCGGCGCCGCGTCACGGCCGGCGTACGTCCCGCGCCGCAGCGCGCGGATCAGGGGATCCCACATGGCGAGCTCCGTCTCGTTCGAGTGGCGTGACGTCGGGTGAACGCGCGCCATCCTAGTCGCGATCGCCGCTTCGCGCATCCGCGCGCGCGTCACGGCACGTGCGACCGTGTGCGCGCGATGCTCGCGGCGTACGGGCCGCCGCGACGTCGCGTCGCGCCGCTCACGCGCCTTCGGGCACGCCGTCGAAGAAATCGACGACGCCGCTCTCGAGCGAGTACTCCGCGCCCACGACGAGCAGGCCGTCCGACGCGATGAGCTTCTCGAGCAGCTCCGAACCGTGGCGCAGGTGCTCGGCCGCCGCGCGCACGTTGGCGCGACACGCCTCGTGCACGAGCGCGTCGGCGTCGAGCGCGCCGGCGTGCGCCTCGAGCACGGTCGCCACCGCGGGGCGCACGCGGTTCACGATCGAGCGCAGGTTGCGCGACTCGCTCTTCGCGCGGCCCTGCAGCTCGTCCAGCGTGGCGATCACCGCGCCGCACTGCGAGTGGCCCATCACGACGACGAGCCGCGTGCCGAAGTACGCGGCCGCGAACTCGACGCTGCCGACCTGCGACGGCGCGACGATGTTGCCCGCGACGCGGATCACGAACAGGTCGCCGAAGCCCGCGTCGAACACGAGCTCGGCGGGCACGCGCGAGTCGGCGCAGCCGAGCACGATCGCGAACGGCTCCTGGCCGTCGACGAGCGTGGCGCGGCGCGCGTGATGGTCGACGACCGACGCGCCGTCGGCGACGAAGCGGCGATTGCCGTCGCGCAGCCGCACGAGCGCTTCGAGTGCGGAGAGCATGGCGGGCGATTCCGGTTTCGCGGGATCCGTCCGCGGCGGGCCGCGATCGGTATCGCCGGCGCGAGTTGGATGCGCGCGCGTGACCACGGTTGCGGAGCGAATCCCGCGCCGCGCGCGCGCCTCCGGCGGAACCGCCGTGCGGGCCAGCTAGCGCTGGCCGCCCAGCATCTGCAGCGCGCTCGAGAGCAGGTCGGCGTGGTTGTCCGGCACCTGGCCCTGCGGCGTGAAGTGGTTCACGAGCTCGGGCAGCAGCTGCGCCATCGCCGAGCCCGCCTGCTGATGCGACAGCCCCAGCTGCGACGCGATCTGCGCGATCGCGGGCGAGCCCAGCACCTGCTGCAACTGGTCGGCCGAGACGTTCATGTTCGCGCCGGTGCCGACCCACGAGTCGGCGTGCGCGCCGAGACCGTTGCGGCGGAACGTGTCGAGCACGCCGTTCATGCCGCCGTTCTGCTGCACGAGCGAGAGCACCGCGTTGAGCAGGTTCGAGCCCTGCGTCGCGTTGCCGCCCGCGAGCGAACCGAGCACCGAACCGAGCGGGCTCGAGCCGCTCGGCGTCGCGCCACCACCGAGCGCACTGCCCAGCACGTTGCCGAGGATGCCACCGAGAAGGTCCATCGACGTCTCCTTGCTGCGTCTCGTTCCGAGGTCCGAGCGTCTCGTCGCTTGCCGCCGGATCCCGGAGCTCGCGGCGGGCAGGGGAGCGGCAGGATAGCAGGCGGCGACCGCGCCGCCCGCGACGATCACGCGTTCGGCTGCACGAGGTTCAGCAGGTTGCCCTGCCCGTCCTCGAACACGACCGCGGTGATCGGCCCCATCGCGCGCGGCTCGCCGCGGAAGACGACACCGCGGGCCTCGAGCCGCGCCACCTCGGCGTGGAGGTCGCGCGTGATGAACGCGTGCGCGGGCACGCCGGCTTCGAACATCGCCTTCTGGTAGGCACGCGCGGGCTCGAACGCCATCGGTTCGAGCACGAGTTCGACGCCCTCGATGCCGTCCGGCGACGTGACGGTGAGCCAGCGGTAGTCGCCCATGCGCAGGTCGGCCATCTTCCGGAAGCCGAGCACGGACGTGTAGAACTGCAGGGCGCGCTCCTGATCGCCCACCATGATGCTCGTGAACTTGATCTGCACGTGAACCTCGCGATGGGAGAGGTGAAGCCGCCGCGTCAGGGCGCGGGCGGCGCGCGGACGGGATCGGGTGCGGTCTTGCCGCCTTCGCTCACGACGCGTGACCCTCGGCCAGCGTGTAGTCGAGCTCGTAGAAGTGCTGCTTGCCTTCGATCACGATCCGCAGCGTGCCCGCGATGCCCGCGAGCTCGCCCGTGCCGGAGTCGGGCACGATGCCGATCGCGAGCGACGGCGTGCCGCGCGACATGACGCCGGTGTGGTGGAGTGCGAACGAACCGCGGCGGCCGTTGAGCGTGCCGGTGACGCGCTCGACCGCGACGTAGGTGGCCGAGCCCTGCACCGGCGTCATCGCGGTGAGCATCTGCCCCGCGCCGGTGGCGGCGAGGTCGCCTTCGAACGTCTTCTCGAGCGTCATGCGCCCGAGCGCGATCCCCTCGGCGGTGTCGGGTTCGGCGGCAGGCGTCATGCGGACCTGGAACGGACCGCGGGCGGTCGTGGACATGCGTGGACTCCGAGGGTGCGGGTGTGCGGCATCGCGGGGCGCACAGGTTCGCGGCGCGGCACGCGACGCGTCAAGCGTTGCAGCGCGATCGCTCGCGGTTCACTTGCGTGCACCCGGACGATGGCCTACAAGGATTCGGGCGCGGGCACGGGGCGATGCGACCCCGATGCTGCGGATTCGAACGGAGTGTGACCCCGGCATGCAGATCACGGTGCGGCAGGCGGCGGGCTTCTTCGGAGTCGACGAGGACGTCGTTCGGAAGTGGATCTCCGAACGCGAGCTGCCGGTGCATCGCGTGAGCGAGCGCGTGCACATGAACGCGCTCGAGGTCTGGGAATGGGCCGTCGAGCGCGGCATTCCGGTCTCGCGCAAGCTGCTCGACGAGGCGCACCGCAAGCCCGACGCCGTACCGACGATCTCGAGCCTGCTCGAGACGGGCGGCGTGCACCGCGACATCGGCGGCGAAGACAAGGCCGGCGCGCTCGCGCACATGGTGCAGAGCATCCCGCTGCCGCCCGACGCGGACCGCGACCACCTGCTCGCCGTGCTCGAGGCGCGCGAGGAGATGGGCTCGACCGGCATCGGCGACGGCATCGCCATACCGCACGTGCGCAACCCGATCCTGCTGCACGTGGACCAGCCGCAGGTGTCGGCGTTCCTGCTGCGCACGCCGGTCGACTTCGACGCGATCGACCAGCGCCCCGTGCACACCGTCTTTCTCGTGATCAGCTCCACCGTGCCCGGGCACCTGCGGATCCTCGCTCAGCTCGGCTACCTGCTGCGCGACGCCGCGCTGCGCGAGCAGTTCCGGCGGCAGGCACCGACGGCCGAGATCCTCACCCGCATCCGCGAGCTGGAACGTGCCGCCGCGCCGGGCGGCGCGGGCACGTGATCCTGCTCGCGGCAGGCCTCGCGCTGATCCTGTGGGGCGGGGTCTCGGCGCTGCTGCTGCAGCGCAGGCCCGCGAGCGCGGACCGCGCCTTCTCGTGGAGCGTGATCGCGGGCTGCGCGCTGGCGGGCGTGCCGGCGCTGTCGCGGCTCGCCGGCGACGTGCTCCCGCCGGCATTGCTCGGCGACACGTTCGTGCCGGTCCCGCGGATCCCGTTCGGCATCGACGCGCTGTCCGCGTGGTTCCTGCTGCCGGTGCTGTTCGTCGGCGCGGCGAGCGCGGCGTACGGCGCGAGTTACCTGCGCGCGGGCCACCCGGGGCGAGCGCTCGGCGTGCCGCACCTCGTCATGGCGGCGCTCGTCGCGGGGCTCGCGGGCGTGGTGACCGCGACCACGATCGTCGCGTTCCTCGTCGCGTGGGAAGTGATGGCGATCGGTTCGTACCTGCTGATCGTGTTCGAGCGCCACGATCCGCAGGCGCGTCGCGCGGGCTTCCTCTACATCGTCCTCACGCACACGTGCACGCTGGCGCTGCTGTGCCTGTTCACCGCGTGGTCGGGCGGCCACGTGTCCGCGCGCTTCGCGGACCTGCCGGCGCCGTCGGCGGCCGCGCCGGTGGCGGCGAACCTC
>WBZT01001874.1_pt1 | contig 15036 bp, 12 predicted proteins | sample 5204241 | NCBI WGS metagenome assembly WBZT01 (sample SAMN12344358, study PRJNA552823) | activated sludge metagenome | biome: Activated sludge suspended growth; feature: Nitrification reactor; material: Wastewater; isolation source: activated sludge from nitrification reactor of wastewater... | reverse complement strand
ATTATGGCACTACACGGAGGCGACGTCCGCTAAGGGACTGATCCGGCTTGGGCCGATCCTCACTCAGGGCGGGAATATAAGGATTTTCGGCCGAATCTGGGGGCCAAAATGTCAAAGATGGGCTAAAATTATTTTTTTATCTACCGGGAATCCAAGCCGATCGAGTTGTTGATGGATGGATGACGGATACCTCTCAATTTCATAAAATTAGTAGCTATTAACAGGCTTGCTGGCGAGGGCTACTCCCCCAGCAAGTCCATGAGGGGTTTCATGCACCCATGAGGGCACGGTTTTCCGCCGCGACAGCGGCACACCTTGACGTGAGGACACAAAAATGGCCATTGAGGTTAACGGCAAAACCATCGAGACCGATGCCAACGGCAATCTGGTCAACTATCAGGATTGGGATAAGGATGTGGCCATGGCACTGGCCGCCATCGAGGCTATCGAACTGACGCAGGAGCACTGGGACCTGCTGGAATATTTGCGCGACGAGTATCAGAACAACAACGGCAACCAGCCCATGGAGCGTCAGATCAATAAGGACATGAGCAAGCGATGGGGCAAGACGGTCAGCAGCAAGGACCTCTACAAGCTATTCCCCCTGGCCCCCAGCAAGCAGGGTAACCGCGTCGCCGGTCTGCCCTACATAGCACGCAAGGGCGGCTACTGATCCTTCCTTTCTCTTCCCGCCCCCTCGCGCCGGCTCTCAACTAACCATCACGCGAAGGGGTGGGATGGGGATGGCACCAAGGACATCAGGCGACCCGTCTCATCAACTTGTGTCCTTGGGTGTCCGCACCTCATTCCGCAGCCTCCTCCCCCCCACCTTTACGCATGGCCTTGCCCGCCGCCGCCCGCTTCTTGCGCTGGGCCGACGGATCGGCAATCAGGGGACGATAGATCTCGACCCGGTCGCCGCTGACCAGAGGCTGGTCTAGCTTGGCCAACTTGCCAAAGATGCCGACCTTGTGAACGGCCAGATCGATTTCCGGGAAGCGCTCCCGGATACCCGAGCGGTCGATGGCCTCGCGCACTGTCATCCCCAGATCGCCGGTTACCGACAACAGGGCTTGGGCGTCCAGCCGTCCATAGGCCACTTCGACCTGAATCTGCTCAGCCACGGTACACCTCGTCGGCCCGCTTGCAAAAGGCGTCCACCAGAGAATTGGCGATCTGATGGAAGACGGCGCCAAAGGCCTTGTCGATCAGAGCCCCCGCGAATTCGAAGTCCATGGTCAGGGACACTTTGCAGGCATCCTCCCGCAGGGGGAGGAAACTCCAGCGCCCCCGCATATATTTGAAGGGCCCAGCCAACAGATCCAGCTCCATCCATTCATCCTCGACAAAGCGATTGCAGGTTGAGAAGGTTTGACGAATACCCATCCGGGCCACCACCAGCTCGGCGCAGATGCGGTTTTCCTCCCGGCTGAGGATGCGGGTGGCCTGACACCAGGGCAGAAAACCAGGGTAGGCCTCGACGTCCTTGACTAATTGGAACATCTGGGACGCGGAGTGGTGAACCAGGGCGCTCTTGCTGACAATGGCCACTCAAGTCAACTCCCGCACCAGGTCTGCAAGCCGATGGGCGATGGTTTCCACCCGCACCTGATCATCCCCTTCGACCATGACCCGGATCAGGGGCTCGGTGCCGGAGGGGCGCAGGAGGATGCGGCCCTGACCAGCGAGTTCCTGCTCAGCAGCAGCGACAGCGGCCTGCATCACGGGCAGGCCAATGATCTCCCGCTGCTCGTCAAGGCGGACGTTGATGAGAATCTGGGGATAGAGTTCAACCTCGGCCACCAGCTCCTCGATGGGCCGACCGGACTCCACCAGGGCCTCCAGGACCTGGAGGGCGGCCACGATACCGTCACCCGTGGTGGTACGATCACGACAAATAATGTGGCCCGAGGGCTCGCCGCCGAGGAGACTGCCATCCCGTTTGAGGCGCTCCATGATGTAGCGGTCGCCGACCCGGGTGCGGGAAAAGCCAATACCCAGCCGCTTTAAGGCGTGTTCAAAGCCCAGATTGCTCATCAGGGTCCCAACGACATCACCTCCCAGGGCACCCTGGGACTGGCGGTGCTTGGCGATGATATAGATAAGCTGATCGCCATCCACCAGGCGGCCCTGGGAATCCAACATCAGGACCCGATCACCATCGCCATCGAAGGCGATGCCCAGATGCGCCTTCTTTTTGAGAACCATGGTCCGCAGCCGATCCGGATTGGTGGAACCGACACCGCGATTAATGTTGAAACCATCGGGTTCGACCCCGATGGCCGTGACCTGTGCCCCCAGTTCCTCAAAGACACAGGGCCCGGTGTGATAGGTGGCACCATTGGCACAATCGACCACCAGCTTGAGCCCCTTGAGGGACAGGGCGGAGGGAACGGTGCTTTTGCAGAATTCGATGTAACGCCCGGCGGCGTCATCGACACGCCGGGCCTTGCCCAGGGAGGCGGAGTCCACCGTCCTCAGGGGCTGATCCAAGGTCTCCTCGATAGCCAACTCCACCTTATCCGGCAACTTGTCGCCCGCCGCGGAAAAAAACTTGATGCCGTTGTCCTCGTAAGGATTATGCGAGGCGCTGATGACGATACCCGCGGCGGCGCGCAGGGTGCGGGTGAGATAGGCGATGGCCGGGGTAGGCATGGGGCCGAGGAGCCGGATATCGACTCCGGCCGCCGCCAGGCCCGCCTCCAGGGCAGACTCAAACATATAGCCCGAGATACGGGTATCCTTACCAATCAAAACCTTACTGCCACGCGCCGAGCCCAGAACCCGGCCCGCCGCCCAGCCCAGCTTGACCATGAAGTCCGGGGTGATATTCCCCTCGCCTACCCGACCCCGAATACCGTCAGTACCGAAAAACCTGCGCATCGCGCTCTCCTCTCACCTCAGTTCTGGTCCGAGGCCTGCATCAGGGCCCAGGCTACCTTGATAACGTCTCGCGTGACGCCAACATCATGAACACGCAGAATCTGGGCACCCCGCTCAACGGCCAGCACGGCGGCGGCCAGGCTACCGGCGAGGCGGTCCCCGACCTCCCGCCCGGTGAGGGCGCCGATCATGGACTTGCGCGATAGCCCCACCAGAAGGGGCAGGCCCAACTCGCCCAGCCATGCCAGCCCCGCGAGCAGCGCCAGGTTATGTTCCAGGGTTTTGCCGAAGCCAAATCCCGGGTCCAGTATCAGACGCTGGCGAGGAATGCCGGCCATCTCGCAGGCCGTAACCCGCTCCCGCAGAAAGGCGGCGACCTCGGCCACGGGGTCCGCATAGGCCGGGGCCTCCTGCATGGAGACTGGGGTACCCCGCATGTGCATCAAGCAGACGGGAACCTCCAGCTCCACGGCGGCGGTCAGGGCCCCGGGCCGACGCAGGGCCTGGACATCGTTGATGAGGCCAGCGCCAGCGGCCACCGCGGCGCGCATGACCTCGGGCTTGCTGGTATCAACGGAGATGGGCAATTCCAGACGCACGGCTAAGCCCTCGATGACCGGGGTCACCCGGTCGATCTCCTCCTGGACCGAGATGCCGCTGGAGCCGGGACGGGTGGATTCACCGCCCACATCCAGGATGTCGGCACCCTCCTCTGCCAGCCGCTCACCCTGGCGCAAAGCAGCATCCAGGGTCGCATAACGGCCACCATCGGCAAAGGAGTCCGGGGTGACGTTCAATATGCCCATGACGCAAGGCTGACTCAAATCCAATAGCCGTCCGCCACAGTCGAGAAGGCCAAAGAGTTGCAGGGTCTGATCAGCCACCGGCTCTAACTAGTGCCTGGGGGCGAAAATAGCCCTAGGGCCGACCTCATGCGTACAGGCTGCCATTCTCGGTTCAATGCTCGCTGGCGGGACCGCCGATGGGTCCCTCGCCCGTAGAAGCGGGATCTGAGCCGGCTTTGGCGTCGCCCTGAGGGCGTCGGCCCTCGTCCTCGATCCAGTCACGGGGCGGGCGCGGCGGCTTACCGGACATGATGTCGTCAATCTGATCATGGTCGATGGTCTCGTACTTCATCAGGGCCGCCGCCATGGCGTGCAGCTTGTCCAGATTGTCGGTGATCAGGCGACGGGAGCGCTCGTAATTGCGGTCGATGAAATTGCGTACCTCCTCGTCAATGACGTGGGTGGTCTCGTCGGATACATTTTTATGTTGGGTCACGGAGTGACCGAGGAAAATCTCCTGTTCGTCCTCGCCATAGGTCAGGGGCCCGAGGCGCTCGGAAAGGCCCCACTTGGTGACCATGTTGCGGGCAATGTCGGTGGCACGATGAATGTCGTTCTGCGCACCGGTAGTGACGCTATCGGCCCCGAAGATGATCTCCTCGGCGATGCGTCCCCCAAAGAGGCTGGAGATCTGCGACTCCAGCCGCTGCTTGGTGTAACTGTAGCGGTCCTCCTCAGGCAGAAAGAGGGTAACGCCCAAGGCACGGCCACGGGGGATGATGCTAACCTTATGAACGGGATCGTGTTCCGGCACCAGGCGCCCAACAATCGCATGTCCCGCCTCATGATAGGCGGTGAGGCGCTTTTCGTCCTCGGACATGACCATGGAGCGGCGCTCGGCCCCCATCATAATCTTGTCCTTGGCCTTCTCCAGATCCTCCATATCCACCACCCGCTTGTTGCCCCGGGCGGCAAAGAGGGCTGACTCGTTGACCAGGTTGGCCAGATCGGCACCCGAAAAGCCTGGGGTACCCCGAGCGATAATGGAGGCCTTGACGTCATCCGCTACCGGGATCTTGCGCATATGGACCTTGAGAATCTGCTCGCGCCCGCGCACGTCCGGCAAGGGCACTACGACCTGGCGGTCGAAACGACCGGGGCGCAACAGGGCCGGATCAAGGACATCCGGGCGGTTGGTGGCAGCGATGACGATGACGCCTTCATTGCCCTCAAAGCCATCCATCTCCACCAACAACTGGTTGAGGGTCTGCTCGCGCTCGTCGTGACCCCCGCCCAGCCCGGCGCCCCGGTGACGACCCACCGCGTCGATCTCGTCGATGAAGATGATGCAGGGGGCATGCTTCTTGGCCTGCTCGAACATGTCGCGCACCCGCGAGGCGCCGACGCCGACAAACATCTCCACGAAGTCGGAGCCGGAGATGGTAAAGAAGGGCACCTTGGCCTCGCCGGCGATGGCGCGCGCCAGTAGGGTCTTGCCGGTGCCGGGCGGTCCTACCATCAGGACCCCTTTGGGTATCTTGCCCCCCAGCTTCTGAAACTTGCTGGGGTCACGGAGAAAATCCACGATTTCCGTGACCTCTTCCTTGGCCTCGTCGGCCCCAGCCACGTCCTGGAAGGTGACCTTGACCTGGTCCTCGGACAACATACGTGCCCGACTCTTGCCAAAAGACATGGCCCCACGGCCGCCCATGCCGCCCTGCATCTGGCGCATGAAGAAAATCCAGAGCCCGACCAAGATGAGGAGAGGAAACCAATTGATAAAGAGTGACATCAGTACCCCTGGCTTCTCGGGTGGCTGGGCACTGATGGCGACATTATTCTTGAGCAACTCGCCCACCAAACCGTCATCTTCGGGGGCAAAGCTGGAGAAGCGCTCGCCGGACACCTTGACGCCATCAATGGTGCGGCCACTGATTGTCACCTCCTTAACATCGCCCTGCCGCACCAGATCGATGAAGGACGAATAGGGCATGGACTTAGCGACCGTCTTTGTGGTCGTAAAGTTGTTGAACACGGACATGAGGACGATCGCGATGACCACCCAGAGCAGGAGATTTTTCGCCATATCATTCACGGCTGCTACCCTCTAGCGCCTCGCCTGAGGCGAAAATATGCGGTGATACCGCATGATACCTGGAAAATATGGGGCCAACCTAGTTCGAAAGGAAGCCCGGGGGGACGAAGCCCCGGGCCACCAGATAAAGTTCCCGGCTCTCGCGACGGGACGACTTGGGCTTGCGGCTGGCGACCAGGCGAAAATGCCGACGCAGGGTCTTGAGAAAGTCATCAAAGCCCTCGCCCTGGAAGATCTTGATGACCAGGGCACCCCCGGGCTTGAGGTGTTGGACGGCGAAATCCAGGGCCAGTTCACAGAGATAAATGAGGCGCGGCTGATCCGCCGCCGTGCCGCTCATGTTGGGGGCCATATCGGAAAGGACCAGGTCCAGGGGCTCGCCACTGAGGGCGGCCCGCAACTGGACCAGAACTTCCTCTTCGCGGAAATCGCCCTGGATGAAGGTCACGCCGGGCAAAGGGTCCATCGGCAACAGATCCAGTGCCACCAGGTGACCCTTGTCGCCCACCAGACGGGCGGCAACCTGGCTCCAGCCTCCGGGGGCCGCACCCAGGTCCGCGACCCTCATACCGGGGGCCAGCAGGTGATCTTTCTCCTGAATCTCCAGCAACTTGAAAACGGCGCGGGAGCGATAACCCTCCTGTTGAGCGCGTTTGACATATTCATCACTAAAGTGGCGATCAAGCCAGCGGCGGCTACTCTTGGAGCGGGACCGGGCGTGAGGGGGGGAAGTCACAGGGGGACGGGGCATGGGCAGGTTCTCAGGAACTGGCCGCCAGGCGAGCCGCCTCCTCCACGTCCACGGCGACCAGGCGGGAGACCCCGGGCTCATGCATGGTGACGCCCATGAGGTGATCGGCAATTTCCATGGTGACCTTGTTGTGGCTGATAAAGATGAATTGCACCTGGTCGGACATGGATCGCACCAACTCGCAGAAGCGCCCAACATTGGCGTCGTCCAGGGGAGCGTCTACTTCGTCGAGCATGCAGAAGGGCGCCGGGTTGAGCTGGAAGATCGCAAAAACCAGGGCCACGGCGGTGAGGGCCTTTTCGCCGCCGGATAGGAGTTGGATGCTGGAGTTGCGCTTACCCGGTGGTCGCGCCATGACGGAGACACCCGTCTCCAGCAGATCCTCGCCGGTCAGTTCCAGATAGGCGTGACCGCCGCCGAAGAGGCGGGGGAAGAGTTGCTGCAGGCCTTGATTGACTTGATCAAAGGTGTCCTTGAAGCGGCTGCGGGTCTCCCGATCGATGCGACGGATCACAGTCTCCAGGGTCTCCAGGGAGCGGAAGATGTCATCGTGTTGGGCATCCAGATAATGTTTGCGCTCGGACTGAGCCTGGAATTCGTCGATGGCGGCCAGGTTGATGTTGCCAAGCCGGGCGACACGTTGGGTCACCTGCTCCAGCCGCCGTTGCCATTCTTCCACCTCCGCGGCTGGGTCCGCCAAGGCGGCCAGCACCTCCAGGGGCATGAGGGCCTGCGCCTGGAGTTGCTCCTCCAGGCTGCGTCGTAGCACCAGGCGCTCCTGGCGCTCCAGACGCAGACCATCCAGGGTGGCGCGAGCGACGCGGATGGCCTCCTCGACGCGATGACGTTCCTGATCCAGGGCCCGCACCCCCTGGTCCAGGGCCTCCAGGCTGTCGCGGGCCGCGCTCAGGGCCGCCTCCGCCTCCAGTCGCAGGCCGAGCTGTTTCCCGAGCTGCACCTCCTGCTCCGCCAAAGGTGCGACCAGGTCCTCCAGTGCCCCGCGCACCTCGGCGGCGCGCTCCAGGAGTTGATCACCCTGCTCACGGGCCCGCTCCAGGCCCCGCGCCGTGACCTCGCGACTGGCACGCCGGGATTCAATGCCGACCCGCAGACGATGCTCCCGCTCGCGCCCGTCACGCTCCTGGCCACGGGCCCTGGTGACCTCGGCGCGCAGACCCTCGCGCTGACGGGACAGGGCCTCGCGCCGCTCGGTGTGGATCTCGACGGCCTCTAGGGCGGCATGGAGCCGCTCACGGGATTCCCCCATATCTTCCAGGGCCTCCTCCAGAGAATCCCGCAGCTCACCCCCCTCCGCTTCCAGGGCCTGACGGCGCTCGTTGCGGTGCTCCAGACGGGCGCGGCGGCCGGTGAGGTCGGCCCGCACCTGGGCGATGGCCCGATCCAGGTCCGCGACGCGAGTCCCCAGGGCCTCGCGCTCCGCCTCCAGCCCACGGCGCGCGTCGCGCACCTCTTCCTGGGCCTCGGCCAAGGTCATAATCTGCCCATCCAGCTCAGAAATCAGGGTCTCCAGGGCCTTAAGCGCCTCGCCGCGAGCCAGAACGCCGCCGAGGGGATGGTCCTGGGCCGGGGTGCGCAGCCAGTTGGGACCGACCTGAATACCCTCCGGGGTGACCAGGGCCTGACCAGGCAAGAGCCCGGCGCGCTCCGCCAGGGCCTGTGAAAGGGTCGCGACCGGCCGCGCGCCACCCAGGAGCCCCTGCAGGGGCCAGGGGCAAGCGACCTGGTCGTACAGGCTCCCGGGCTCCGGTTCGGCGCCGGCCGGGGCCCGGGTGTCGAAGAGGGCCAGGGCACCCCTGGCGGACACCAGCCCACCGGCATGGCGCGTCATATCCGGGGTGCAGATGGCCTTGAGATGCAGACCCAGAACGGACTCCACCGCCAATTCCCAACCGGGTTCGACTTTGAGTTCATCGAGCAACCGGGGGGCCTTGGCCAGGCCTTGCGCAGCCAGCCAGGCGGAGGTCGCACGATCGCCGTCAGCCACTGCCGCCTCCTGTAAGGCGGTGAGGGAGGATTGGCGGCCCCGGGCCGCCTGGAGTTGGGTGCGGGCCACGTCCAAACGGGCGGTCAGGTCACGCCGCATAGCCTCTTGCTCGCCCAGGGCCGCCGCCAGCCGGTCGTGCTCACTGGTATGGGTGGCCAGTTCGGCATTCAGTTCCTCCTCGCGCGCCTCCAGGGCCTCGATCTGCTCTTCCAACTCCCCGGTGGACAGGCGGCTCAGCTCCTCCTCCAGGCGCGCTAGCCGCGACCGGTCCTGACCCAGGCGCTGTTCCAGATGATTGATCCGGGCCCGCTCCAACTGGGCCTGCTGGGCCGGGGCCGCCGCCTCGCGATTGAGGTCGTCCCAATGAGCCTCGCAGGTCTTGAGGGCCTCCTCCGCCGCCTCCAGACTTTCCAAGGCGTCCTCGCGGTCAATTTCCGCCGCCAAGAGGGCCGGCTCATCCTGCGCCAGCCGGTGGTCCAGATCCGCCAGGGCGGCCTGGTCACGCTCCAGGAGGCGCGCGGCATCCGCGCTTTCACGTTCGAGTCGGGCTAGCTCGACTTCCTGGCGGCGGCGGTTCTCGCGGGCGAACTGAAGGCCCTGCTCAAGCCGGGTGATCTCGGCCCCCACGGCATAGTAACGGCCCTGGACACTATTGAAGTGGTCCGAGGCCTCGGCAAAGCCCGCGCGCTGCGTCTCGATGTCCGCCTCCAGGTGACGCTGGCGAGCCAGTTCGGCTTCCAGACTCAAATCCTTCTCACCCAGAATTTGTTCACGCTGGCGCACATCCTGGTCAAGGGCGCGCCAGCGTAGGGCCTTGAGTTGGGCGTCGAGCAGGCGTTCTTCCTCCTTGAGGCGCTGGTATTTCTCCGCCGTAACGGCCTGGCGCTCCAGGTGCAGGAGTTGCTTGGCGACCTCCTCGCGCAGATCGTTGAGCCGGTCCAGGTTCTCGCGGGTGTTGCGGATACGGGTCTCGGTCTCACGGCGTCGCTCCTTGTACTTGGAGATGCCGGCAGCCTCTTCCAGGAAGAGCCGCAGATCCTCGGGGCGCGCCTCGATGAGGCGCGAGATCATTCCTTGCTCAATGATGGCGTAACTGCGGGGGCCTAGACCGGTACCGAGGAAGAGGTCTTGGATGTCCCGGCGCCGGCAGCGGGCCCCGTTGAGAAAATAGTTGGACTGGCCATCGCGGCTGACCTGGCGCTTGACCGAGATCTGGGTGTACTTGGCGTATTCGCCCCCAGCCCCGCCATCACTGTTATCAAAAAGGAGTTCAATGGTTGCCAGGCCGACCGGCTGGCGGCTGGTGGAGCCGTTGAAGATGACGTCGGCCATGGACTCGCCGCGCAGCATTTTGGCGGAACTTTCGCCCATGACCCAGCGCACGGCGTCAATGACGTTCGATTTGCCGCAGCCATTCGGCCCCACAATCCCGGACAGATTGCTCGGAAAGAGCACCGTCGTGGGGTCCACGAAGGATTTGAAACCGGCAAGTTTGATCTTCTCCAACCGCATCGGAGCAAGATACATGAGCCAGGGTTGGAGGGCAAAACCGCGCGCCCCCGGGCGGAAGGGGTGGCGAGGCATTTCCTCAAGAGATTGGCTGGCTTGGGGAGGGGGTGGGTCTGCTAAAATGGCGACTTGAGTTTCGCACCATCATGAGCCTGCAATGCCGAGCGCCCCCAGCCGAGACCTGGAAACCTTCCCTAATCCCGCCCCCGAGCGCGACTACACCATTCGCATCCGGGTGCCCGAGTTCACCTGCCTCTGCCCCAAAACGGGGCAACCCGACTTCGCCGAATTGACCCTGGAATACGTTCCAGACCGCCTGTGCGTGGAACTCAAGTCCTTAAAGCTTTACGTCTGGTCCTATCGTGACCAGGGTGCTTTCCATGAGGCCGTCACCAATCGGATGCTTGCGGATCTGGTCGGGGCCACTCTCCCTCGCTTTATGCGCCTGACCGCAGAATTCAATGTGCGGGGCGGGATTTTTACCACGGTAGTGGCCGAACACAGGGCTGTGGACTGGATCCCGGCGCCATCGGTCACCCTACCTTGAGGCGCACTGGCCCTGCGACACCTGTTCATATGGCTTGTGAATTGCAACCTTCCTTTGTTCGTCCCATCCCCGGTGCTAGCCAGCGGGGTCAGGCCGGACAATTGTCATTTTCCAAACCTAATTCCTAGTTGGGGGACTTCCATGGGTACTGTGGACATGAGTTATCTGGGCATCCACCCGGATGTGGTTTGCTTTCGCTGGCCAACCCCCCGGTTGGTCGAGGAGGCGGTGAAGAATCGCGAGGGACACCTGCTTCACCACTTGGCTTTCGCGGTCAGGACCGGACATACCGGCCGCTCCCCCAAGGATCGTTTCATCGTCGACGACGCCATATCCCATGACAGTGTCTTGTGGAACAACATCAACCAACCCATCAGCGAAGAGTCCTTCGATGGCATCTTCGAGCGGGTGAGCCAATATGTGCGCGCCTATAGCGTCTATGTGCAGGATGTTTATGCAGGCGCCGACGAGCGCTATCGCATACCGGTACGCTTTGTTGGCACTGCCGCCTGGCAGGCCCTGTTCGTGCGCAACATGTTCATCCGGCCCTCGCACGAAGAATTATCGCGGTTCGAGCCGGAATGGAATGTCATCGGACTTCCCAATCTGGGTCTGGACGAACCCACGGCCCAGGGGCTGGGTTTAAAATCCAATGACTTTATTCTGATCAGTTTTTCACGCAAGCTCATCCTGATTGGCGGCACGGGTTACGCCGGCGAGATCAAGAAATCCATCTTTACCGTACTCAACTACCTGATGCCGGATCAGGGTGTCCTGCCTATGCACGCCTCTGTGAACGTGGGACAGCAAGGGGGGGTGACCGTCTTCTTCGGGCTGTCGGGAACAGGGAAAACGACCGTATCGATGGACCCGGAGCGCCTGTTCCTGGGTGATGATGAACACGGCTGGAGCGATGACGGTGTCCATAACTTCGAGGGGGGTTGCTACGCCAAGACCATTCGCCTTTCGGCACGGGATGAACCCCTGATTTATGCGGCCACCGAGCGCCATGGCACAACGGTGGAAAACGTCGCTTGGGACCCCCTCACCCGGCATATCGACTATGACGATGGCGGCTATACGGAAAATGGCCGCGCCTCCTTTTCCCTTGAGGCCATCCCGAACGCCATCTTCTCTGGCAAGGCGGGACACCCGGATTGCATCATCTTCCTCACCGCCGATGCCTTTGGAGTGCTACCACCCGTGGCGCGGCTATCCCCCGAACAGGCGGCCTTTCACTACAGCCTGGGCTATACCGCCAAGGTGGCGGGCACTGAACGTGGGGTCAAAGAGCCTGAACCCGTCTTCAGCGCCCTCTATGGCGAGCCCTTTTTCCCGCGACCCCATGCGACCTATATCAATCTGTTCATGGAGAAATTGCGTAAACACCAGGTTCCCGTCTGGCTGGTGAATACTGGTTGGACTGGCGGAAAATACGGGGTGGGCAAGCGTATCGATATCCCGGTGACCCGAGCCATCATCCGCGCCATTCAGAGTGGTGAGTTGAATCAGGCCGCCTTCAAGACGAACCCCGTTTTCGGCTTCGAGGTACCAACCTCTTGTCCTGGGGTGCCCGCCGCGATCCTGGATCCGGCCTCGACCTGGCAGGACCAGGCGGCCTTCGAACGAGACCAGCGGGCCCTGGCAAATTTCTTCGTTGAACGCGCGACCAAGCTCAACTTGCCCACCGAAGTGCGGGCACAAATCCCGAAAGTATAAGCACCCCAAGGAGTTTCATCCGGAGGCGGACTTCAAAGCCCGCCTCTGGATGCTTGACAGGACCAGTGTCTTTGGGAGGACCCTGTTCTCAGTGCAACCGCGATAGATCCCGGACGGCCCCGCGAGCCGCACAGGTGGTCATGGCGGCGTAAGCCTGCAAGGCCTGCGAGACCAGGCGCTGCCGTGAGAGGGGTTGCCAGGCCGATGCCCCTTTGGCCTCCATCGCCTGACGCCGCTCCTCAAGTTCCGCGGCCGAGACCCGCAACTCGATGCGCCGATTGGGAATATCTATGGAAATTACATCGCCCTCCGCCACCAGGCCAATGGTGCCTCCCTCGGCGGCCTCTGGGGAGACATGACCAATGGAAAGACCGGAGGTACCACCCGAGAAGCGTCCATCCGTAATCAAGGCACAAGCCTTGCCGAGCCCCTTGGATTTGAGATAGCTGGTGGGATAGAGCATTTCCTGCATCCCGGGGCCGCCTCTAGGGCCTTCGTAACGGATCAAGACCACGTCACCCTCCCGGACCCGGTCGGCGAGGATGGCATCGACCGCCTCTTCCTGGCTTTCGAAAATGCGTGCTGGCCCGGTAAAGGTCAGGATGGAGGCATCCACCCCCGCTGTCTTGACGATACAGCCCTGCTCCGCAAGATTTCCAAATAGCACGGCCAGGCCCCCATCGCGACTGTAGGCATGCTCGAGATCGCGGATGCAGCCTAGAGTGCGATCCAAATCCAGGCTCGGCCAGCGGGCATTTTGACTGAAGGCCACTTGGGTGGGTATTCCGCCAGGAGCGGCCAGAAAACGGGATCTCGCTTCATCATTCGCATGACCACGGATGTCCCAGCGGGCCAGCGCCGCGCCGAGGCTTTCGGCATGGACAGTCGGAACCTCACCGTGAAGAAGCCCAGCCCGGTCCATCTCCGCCAATATCGCCATGATGCCGCCGGCGCGATGGACGTCTTCCACGTGGTACTTTGGGGTCGAGGGGGCGACCTTGCACAGGTTTGGTACCTTGCGACTGAGCCGGTCGATATCACTCATGGTGAAATCCACCTCGGCTTCATGGGCGGCGGCCAGTAAATGCAGAACGGTATTGGTGGATCCGCCCATGGCGATATCCAGGCTCATGGCATTCTCAAAGGCCTGAAAGTTAGCAATGGACCGCGGCAGCACGCTGGCATCATCCTGTTCGTACCAGCGGCGGGCAAGATCGACGATCATCCGACCCGCTTCAAGAAAGAGGTCTTTGCGATCGGCATGGGTTGCTACCAGGGTACCATTGCCGGGAAGGCTTAGGCCCAGGGCTTCCGTCAGACAATTCATGGAGTTGGCAGTGAACATGCCGGAGCAGGAACCACAGGTCGGGCAAGCGGAACGTTCGTATTCCTGGACTTGGGCGTCCGTCTCCCTTGGGTTAGCCGCCGCCACCATGGCATCCACCAGGTCCAGGTGGATCTCGGTCCCTTGGCGTATGACCTTCCCCGCCTCCATGGGACCGCCGGAAACAAAGACAACGGGGATGTTTAACCTCAAGGCGGCCATCAACATCCCGGGGGTGATCTTGTCGCAATTGGAAATGCAGACCAGGGCATCGGCGCAATGGGCATTGACCATGAATTCCACCGAATCAGCGATGAGATCACGGGACGGCAGAGAATAGAGCATGCCACCGTGGCCCATGGCGATACCATCATCGATGGCGATGGTATTGAACTCCTTGGCCACGCCACCCGCCCGCTCGATTTCCCGGGCTACCAACTGCCCCATGTCTTTAAGATGGACATGCCCCGGAACGAACTGGGTGAAGGAATTGGCGACAGCAATGATCGGCTTTTGAAAGTCCGCATCGGTCATGCCCGTGGCGCGCCACAGGGCACGCGCGCCAGCCATATTGCGACCTTCGGTCGTGGTGCGGGAGCGATAACGGGGCATGGAGGTCTCCGATAGTAAGCAGGTGCTATTTATTTGCTAGCCAATGAGTCCAGACCCATTAACGGCCAGGGTGAAACGAATTCTACCGGATGCGGCAACGCAAGGCTGTTTCCATCAACCTCCTGAAGCAGAATTAAAACTATCGAAACGGAATGGGGCCGCCATGAGACCGAGATCCGTGGCGAGTAGCACCTTTGCCTCCCACTTCATGCGACTGCGCACACAAGTAGGCAGGGTCACCTGACCTTGCCAGTCACCAGGGCCAACGGCCTCTAGCTGGACCCGGTTGTAGCCCATATTCATGTCGGCGCCCGCGAAATCCACCTCAACGGCATGGACATCGAGCCCTTCGGTACGGACCCTCAAGGTCAGGGGGTGAAGAACAGGTATCGAGCGAGGTTCAATCTCAAAACGGACTTTGCCGCCCTCCTGCAAGCTACACATGCAGGGACCCTGACGCAGATCACAATTGGAGACCAAGGGTGCAATGGCGACAAGTTGCGGAAATAGGATTGGCCAGGCCCGTATTAGGGAATAGGCGGCAACACCGAGAGCAAGGGCACCTAAAGACAGCCAAACTAATTTCGTCTTCATCAAGCTTCGTGATCCACGCCTAGGCCTACAACCACATATTCGAGTCGCGACTCAGGCAAAAAAAGGGGACTCATTAAAATCCGGCCCCAAAGAAAAACCCCGCTCTCAGTAGAAGAGCGGGGTTTTGTAAGAGGACCTGGCGGTGACCTACTTTCACATGGGGAGGCCCCACACTATCATCGGCGATACACCGTTTCACTTCTGAGTTCGGG
>WBZT01001872.1_pt1 | contig 15045 bp, 14 predicted proteins | sample 5204241 | NCBI WGS metagenome assembly WBZT01 (sample SAMN12344358, study PRJNA552823) | activated sludge metagenome | biome: Activated sludge suspended growth; feature: Nitrification reactor; material: Wastewater; isolation source: activated sludge from nitrification reactor of wastewater... | reverse complement strand
ATGATCGACACGGCCAACCCCAACGAGCTGATGGACCGAGCCGACGAGGCGCTGCGGGTCGGAGATCGCAAAGACGATCAGTACGACGACGCCATGGCATTGCTGAAGCGCAACCAGGAGGTCAAAGAGCAGGCCGACTCCGCGCAACTGGCCGCTGAGGCGAGCCTGCAGACGATCTCGACCCAGGTCCAAGGACTGCAACGCCAGTTGGCCGACGTGGCCAACCAGTGGGCCGACCATCTGGCCGGAATGGACGGCATGCTCGACCCGGCTCAGGCCAAGGCGAACAGTGACGCGGCGTCACAGTGGGCCGACTACCTCACGCGCCTGGCGGACCTGAGGGCTCCCAGCATCACGGTGGACGAACTGACGAAGGACAAGCCACCGCAAGGCGTCAGCCGAAGCCGAAAGAACCCCGGGGTCGGGACGTACCGCTCAAACGGCGACTCCGTCACTGCACTGCCGGACCGAGTCATCGCCGCCGTCACCTACGCGGTATCGACCCTCGGCACTTCCTACCAGTGGCGCAAGAACACCGACTCGGAGATGGACTGTTCCGCGCTTGTCGATCGAGCATGGAATGTTCCCACGATCCCTCGCAGCAAGCGGACCAATGCCCGAGCGCTGGTCGCGGACGGTGTCAGTGGCCTCGCCGCGAACATCAAGTTCATCCCCGAGGATCGGATGAGTGTGGGCGATGTCGTCTTTATCGCCGATCCGGGGCGCGGCGTGAACCACACCGGGATCGTCCTCGACAACGACACGATGATTGCCGGAGACGCTCGCACCGGCGGCGTCAATGCCGTGCCCATCCCCAAGCCCCGCGTGTGGCAGGTGGGAAGGCTGTCGCTGAAGCCCCCCAAACGCGGCAACTTCGTCCCCAAGGCGTCCCAGAAGCCATTCCAGTGCGGCATGGACCCAGCGGACTTCATCACCACCCCCGATGGGAAGGTGCTGGCCGACCCGCGGATCTGCCCGCCGAAGCCCGCGGTGTTCTCCGAGGCGCATATGCAGCCGGCGGCCATCACCGGTGGACGCTGCGCCGGTGCCCTGTGGCCGCAGTTGACCATCATCGGCGGCTGGCGGCCCAGCGACCCCTATCCGGACCATCCGTCGGGTCGGGCGCTGGACATCATGATGCCGGCGGGATGTTCCACCGACCCGGCCAACATCGCGCTCGGCACGGCCATCGCCGAGTTCTTCATGGCCAATGCCGCGAAGTTCCACGTGCAGTACATCATCTGGCAGCAGCGCATCTGGAACGCCGAGACCGAGACGCCCAAGCGGGTCATCGACTGGCGCGGCATGTCCAACCGCGGGGGCTGCACGGCGAACCATCAGGACCACGTCCACGTGTCCTTCATCGGACCCAACACCGTCTCAGCGGCGCCAGCTCCCGCCGACACCAGCGATGACTCAGGTCCCGGATCGCGGCCCGGCTCAGGCGCCGGCTCCAAGTCCGGCTCCGACGCCGGCAAGGACACCACGGACAAGCCCAATGCGCCCGACAACGCGAGTGGGTCCCCTGACTCCTCGAGCGGCACGCCCGACACCTCCGCCGGCGATTCCGACACCGCGGGGCGCAAGCGCAACTGACGGGCGGATGAGAGCCGCTCGGGCCGTGACGGTAGTTTCTTCCCCAACTCGAGTTTCCTGCCCAACACCGACTGGAGGACGCATGGACGATCAGGTGCGCAGGCACAAATACACGCTCGACGAGGACCAGATCCCGACCGCCTGGTACAACATCATCCCGGACCTGCCCGCACCCCCGCCGCCACCGCTGCATCCGGGCACGATGGAACCCGTCGGCCCCGCGGATCTGGCGCCCCTGTTCCCCATGGCACTGATCGAGCAGGAAGTCAGCGCTGAGCGGTTCATCGACATCCCCGGCGGAGTCCTCGACGTCTATCGCCAGTGGAGGCCCACGCCGCTGTTCCGCGCCCATCGGCTCGAGCAAGCGTTGGGTACCCCCGCGCGCATCTACTACAAGTACGAGGGTGTGTCCCCAGCCGGCTCGCACAAGCCGAACACAGCCGTCCCACAGGCCTACTACAACAAGGCCGAAGGGGTCTCCAAGCTCACGACAGAGACCGGAGCAGGGCAGTGGGGCACGGCTCTGGCGTTTGCGTGCGCCCTATACGACATGCAGTGCGAGGTCTGGCAGGTGGGCGCGTCCTACGACGCCAAGCCCTACCGCCGCTTGATGATCGAGGCCTTCGGGGGCGTCGTGCATCGGTCCCCGAGCGACCTCACCGAAGCCGGCCGGGCTTTGGCGGCTGACCCTGCCAATCTCTCCGGATCCCTGGGGATCGCGATCTCCGAGGCGGTCGAGGTGGCCGCTCAGAATCCGGAGGTGCGCTACGCGCTCGGCTCGGTGCTCAACCACGTTCTGCTGCATCAGACCGTCATCGGTGAGGAGGCTCTGCTGCAGATGGAGATGGCTGGGGACACACCCACACTGATCGTGGGTTGCACGGGCGGCGGATCCAACTTCGCCGGCCTGTCGTTCCCGTTCCTGCGCGAGAAGATGGCCGGGAACATCTCGCCGCGCATCCTCGCGGCAGAACCCGCTTCGTGCCCGTCATTGACCCGGGGTACCTACGCCTACGACTTCGGCGACACCGCCGGGATGACGCCGCTGATGAAGATGCACACATTGGGCCATGACTTCGTGCCCGATCCCATCCACGCCGGTGGATTGCGCTACCACGGCATGGCGCCCCTGATCTCGCACGTCTACGAGCTGGGGTTGATGGACGCCGAGTCGGTCCCGCAGACCGAGTGCTTTGAGGCCGCCGTGCAGTTCGCGCGCACCGAGGGAATCGTTCCTGCGCCGGAACCCACTCACGCACTCGCCCTGGCCGTCCGCGAAGCGCTCAAGGCCAAAGAGACCGGTGAAGAAACTGTCATCCTGACGGCGCTATGTGGCCACGGGCACTTCGACCTGTCCGCCTATGACGACTTCTTGAACGGTCGGATGACCGACGAGAACGTCACCGAGGAGCGGTTGTCCGTGGCTCTGGAGACTCTGCCGCAGGTTCCCGTCGGCTGACCATGTTCTTTCTCGCACCTTGGGTCATCGCCCTCATCGGGTTCGTCCTGCATGTGTTCTTGGACCGATCACCGCAGCACCGGACGTCCCACCGGGTGATTGAACTCGCCCTGTTGTGGAACCTCGTGTTCTTCGGAGCCTGGAGCATCCTCGGCGGCCTCGGACACATTGGGCCCACCTCAGGCGCGCTCGCCGAACAGATCGGATACACCCAGTCGATGTTCCAGTGGGAGGTCGGTTGGGCCGACATCGCACTCGGTGTGCTCGGGATCGGCTGCGCCTGGAAATCCGGTCGCGGCGGATGGATGACGGCGGCCGTCGTGACGCTCGTCATTATGTACTGGGGCGATGCCATCGGGCACGTCATGGAGCTTGTCGCCCATGACAACCAAGCCCCCAGCAACGTTTGGGCGATCCCCAGCGATGTCCTGCAGCCGCTGCTGGCGGCCATCCTGCTCGTGCTGTACCGGCGTGGGCAGCCGGCCGTAGAGAGCGTCGCGTCCACAACCGCTTGAGCCGCGCACTGACCGGACACCATCTCTCATGGCCGGAGGAAGACGCTCTCTTGGGGCCGGAGGAAGGCGCTCTCTTGGCCGGAGGAAGGCGCTCTCTTGGGGCCGGAGGAAGGCGCTCTCTTGGGGCCGGAGGAAGGCGCTTCCTTGGCCGGGACGAAGGACTCGACCGGGCATACCAACTCGGCCGAAGGCGGTCGGCCGGAGCTGGGCCGGAGAGCAGGGTCGGGAAACTGGTCGGACCAGTCAGTGGCCAGGGATCCCGGTGACTCGCGGCGAGAAGGAAGCACCCTGATCGAGGCTCTCCCAGATCTTGTCACCGGCGAGGACGTTGAGCCGAGTGCCGTTGGCGGCCAGCGCCGCGGGCTGCCCGTCGACCTCACCGGCCTTGCGCCAGTCCTTGCCGGAGTCGGTTGAGGAGTGCACCGCCCCCTCAGGGGTGACGCCCCAGAGTTGGTCGTCGGTCCACGCCACCAGCGCGATCACCGGTGCGCCCGCGATGGGCGTCCACGTCCTGCCGCCGTCCGTGCTGGCGATCGGCCCGTCCTGAGTGGTCCCCACGGCTTGCCGCGCGTTGCGGGGGTTGATGGCGATGTCGAATGGTCCCGGCCCGACAGTGTCCCAGTTGTCGCCGCCATCGGTGGATCGCCAGAGCATGCCGTCGCCGGAGTTGACGCCCAACACGACATCACCAGCGGCAGCCAGTCGATGGAAGTCCACCTGCCCGGTCAGCGACACAGGTTTCCACGTCTTGCCCTCGTCGGCGGACTGCAGTAAGCCCAGATCCGGGGGAGCGTCCATATCCGGCCCTGGATGTCCGGAGGCGAGCCAACGGTCGTCGGCAATAGTGAATCCCATGACATCGAACGGTTCGCTGACCCGTCGAGGTGGTTCACCGGGTGGCTGGCTGAACAGTCCCTGATGGCTGCCGATCAGCAAGGTGTCCGTGCTGAGGCTCAGGTTGTGGATGTGCTGTAGGGCGGCTGAGTCGGCGGTGACCTCGATGGTCGTCGGCTGAGGCGAAGGGGGGGCCGGTTTCGGGGTCGTCTGTGAGGTCGGTGAGAGGGGCGGTGCCGGTTCTGCCGCGGGTGAAGTGGCGCACCCGGCGACAAGTCCGATCACCAGCATCGCCGAGGCCGACGCGATCGTCCCGGTTCGGTTCATGGCGCCAGCAACTCCTTCATGGTGTCGATCTCCTTCTTCTGGGCGGCGATGATCTGATCGGCCAGTGTTGTGACTTGTGAGTTCCCGGGCTGCGCCTGCACTTGTTCGGCCATCAGGACCGCTCCTTCGTGGTGGGCGATCATCATCTGCAGCCACAGGGAGTCGAACTCTGTCCCCTCGGCTTGGCTCAGTCTGGCCATGTCTTCGGCGGCCATCATTCCCGACATGGTCATCCCTGCCATGTCGTGACCACCGTGGTCCATGCTGGCCATGTCCTCTCCGGCGCCGGGCATGGCGGTCGGGGCGCCCCATTGCTCCAGCCACGTTGTCATCTGCTCGATCTCCGGATCCTGCGCTCCCTTGATTTCTGTAGCCAGCTCGCGCACCTCAGGTGACGCCTTGGCCTGTGGGTCGAGGGCGAAGTCGGCCATCTCGATGGCCTGCTGGTGGTGCGGGATCATCGACTGCGCAAAGACGATGTCTGCTGCGGTCTCCGTGTCGGACACAGCTGCCGAGGCCGCCGGGGTGGCCTCGTTTCCCGCGTCCGTTGGTGTGCTGCAGGCGGCTGCGGACGCGGCCAGGACAGCGGCGAGTATTGCGGCGGTGAGGGCGCGGTGCTCGTTCATTGGGCTGGTTCCTCCTCGGTGGTGTAGTCCAGGCGGGTCATCATGCCCGCCTCAGCGTGATAGGCGTTGTGGCAATGGACCATCCATTGCCCGGGGTTGTTTGCTGCGAAGTCCACGTTCACGGCCCCCATGGGTGGGATCAGCACGGTGTCCTTGCGCGCCCCCGTGCCGCCCGCGTCGCCGAGCTGGAAAGTGTGGCCGTGCAGGTGAACTGGGTGCGACATCATTGACATGTTCGAGATCCGAAGCCGACCCGCTTCGCCTTGCCTGATGGTCAACGGGGTCGCGTGGTCATGTGTCGCACCGTTGATGGTCCAGACGTAGGGAGCCATTGAACCCCCCAGCGCAATGTTCTGCAGACTGTCGGGGTCGCGGGCAGGCAGAGCCGCGGACTCGGACACCTGCAGTGCACCCAGGTTCAAGGGGTAGCGGTTGAGTTCCGCGGGACGTGCCGTGACAGGGGGTGCGGCTGCGGAGCGGGAGGTGCGCACGACCGCGCGGGCGAGTCCGGGCTTGCCCACGGGTTCGGCGACCAGCGCGAAGGCTCCATCGGAGAGGTCGACAATCGCGTCATACCGTTCCCCCATCCCGATGCGGAGTGCGGAGGTGGCCACCGGGCGCACCGGGTAGCCGTCGGTGTGCGTGACGCGCAACTGATGATCGGCGAGGGCGACCGTGAAGATCGTGTCAGCGCCCGCGTTGATGATGCGAAGCCGGACCCGGTCGCCTGGTCTCGCGGCCAGCGTCTCGGGGTCGTCGTCCGGACGCCCGTTGATCAGATGCAGCGGATACGTTACATCTCCGCCATCCGACATCATGCCGCCGTGGCCCATCCCCATCTCAGGGCCGGCTTTGTCGCCGGCGGCGACCAGGTCGGCGAAGATCTGGTCCGGCGTCTGGCCCACGCCATCGGTCCAGTCGTCCAGTACGACGACCCATTCGGCGTCGTAGTCGCCGGGTTCGCGGGGGTCGTCGATGATGAATGGCGCATACAGGCCCCGATCCAGCTGCAAACCGGTGTGTGGGTGAAACCAGTGGGTGCCGGGATCGGGGACAGTGAAGTCGAAGTCGAAGTCGCCGCCGGACTCGATGGCGGGTGTGGTGACCCCCGGTACTCCATCCATGTCGTTGCGGATCGCCAGGCCGTGCCAGTGAACGCTGGTCGACTCGGGCAGAGAGTTATGGACCGCCACTGTGACCCGATCACCCGCCGTGGCGCGGAACGCCTTGCCCGGAACCGAGTCACCGTAAGCCCATGTCGAGGTGATACGCCCACCGAGATCCACCTGAACCTGCTTCGCCTGGAGTGTCATCGACCGCACGGCGCCGGTGGTGGGTCGGGCTGACTCCGCTGCCATGATCTCGCGCACACCGGTGAGGCCGGAAGAGCGTGTGCACGACGCCAGACTCAGGCTCGCCCCGGCGCCGAGCAGGCCCGCCAGCACTTGGCGACGGGTCAACGCCTTGTTGTTGGTCACGGCCCCGATGGTGGGATACGGGATCGCAGGTTCGACTGAGATTGCGTGAAGGTTTGATGAAGAAACCGATCTTCATCGAACCTTCACACGTTCACCGGCCAGAGCATACGGCTCGGGAGTCAACATGGAGATGCAGTCCAAGGGAGGTCGCCATGATGGGTTGGTCCAACCAGGGTTGGAACGGGTGGATGCTCGCCATGATGCTGGCGTGGCCGCTCCTGGTGGCCATGGCGGTCTGGGCAGTCGTGGCGCTCACCCGCAGCGACCGTGCCCGGACTGATCGACAGACCCCTCGGCAGATCCTGGATCGGCGGTTGGCCGCCGCGGACATCGACGCCGCACAGTACACCCATGCACGCGCACTGTTGGAGAATCGTTCCATGAGCGAGCCCACGACCACCGGTAGCGAGTGACTCCGCCCGTCGCGGCCTCGCCCGGCACGGTTCTCGTCGTCGATGACGAGGAGCCATTGGCGCGAGTGGTCGCCTCCTATCTGGCGGCGGAGGGGTTCGTCGTCGCGGTTGCGCACGATGGTCCGTCCGCGGTTGAGGCTGCCCGAACCGATCTTCCAGAGCTGATCGTCCTTGACATCATGCTGCCGGGATTCGACGGTGTCGAGGTCTGTCGGCGGGTACGCACGTTCAGCGACTGCTACATCGTGATGCTGACGGCACGTGACGACGAGATCGACAAGATCGTCGGCCTATCGGTGGGAGCCGATGACTACCTGGTCAAGCCGTTCTCGCCGCGTGAGCTCATGGCCCGGGTGCGCGCCATGCTTCGGCGGCCCCGGACCATCGGACCTGCCCCCGCGGATCCCGACCGTCCCGCCAGCTCCGATGTGCGGGTGCTCGCCGATCTTGTGGTCGATCCAACCGCCCGCAAGGTCTGGGTCGCCGATCGTGAGCTGGATCTCACCCGCACGGAGTTCGACCTGTTGGACACTCTGACAGCCAGCCCGCGGCGGGCATTCACCCGCCGCCAACTCATCGACTCCGTATGGGGGCCGGACTGGTACGGCGACGAACATATCGTCGACGTCCACATCGGTCACTTGCGCCGCAAGTTGGTCGATGATGCGTCGGAGCCGCGGTTCATCCGAACCGTGCGCGGTGTCGGATATGGCATGGTGACGTCGTGAGACGGCCGGTCGGGCTGGCGACCAGGCTGTTCAGCGCCCAGATGATCGTCATCCTCGTCGCAGGGGTGACCGTCGCGGTGACTGTGGCACTCGTCGCCCCGAGCCTGTTTCTGGAGCATCTCGACATGACCGGCGAGGACTCTCCGACGGTGCAGGAACACGCTCGCGAGGCGTTCGAGTCGTCCGTGGGTGTGGCGTTCCTGGCGGCCGCATCCGCAGCGGTGATCGCTGCAGTGCTGCTGTCGTGGTTCCTGTCCCGGCGAGTCGGCAGACCGGTGGAGGAACTGGCCGCAGCCGCCGAGACAATCGCCTCCGGCACCTATGACATCTCGGTACCGGAGACCGGGTTCGGGCCCGAACTGTCGGCGTTGTCGAAGGCGTTCCAGCAGATGGCCGATGACCTGGCCGCCACTGATGCGGCCCGCGGCAGGTTGTTGGCCGATCTAGCTCATGAACTGCGCACTCCGCTGGCGACCCTCGAGGTCCATATCGACGGGATGGAAGACGGAATCGTTTCTCCCAGTAGGGAGACCTTCGATGTCATGAGGGCGCAGGTCGTCCGCCTGCGCCGGCTGGCGAGTGATATCAAGCTCACCGCCGCAGCGCAGGAGCACGCGCTCGATCTGCATCCGCGAACCATCCCGGTGGCGGACCTGATCAGGACGGCCTGCACCGCCGCAGCCCCTCGATACGCAGCCCGCAACGTGGACCTCCGTTGCGGATCGCTCAGTCCGGCTGCCACGGTTACGGTGGACCCCGACCGGATGCAGCAAGTCCTCGCCAACCTGTTGGACAACGCTTTGCGACACACACATCCGGGCGGATCTGTGACGGTTACCGTCACAGTTAGCACAGCAACGGTGCTTGTCTCGATAGTCGACACCGGCGATGGAATCCCAGCCGACCAGCTCGAGGCCATTTTCGAGCGCTTCCATCGCGTCGACCCGGCTCGGAGCAGTCAGGCGGAGGGTGGCAGCGGCTTGGGTCTCACGATCGCGCGCGCCATCGTCGACGACCAGCACGGCATCCTCACCGCGAACAGCCCTGGGCCCGGCTGTGGCGCCACATTCACCCTGGCGCTGCCAAGGAATCCTGCCGCGTCTGATCCGTCGCCCAACGCTTGAGGCGCAAACGGCGACTCCCGGTCACTGTCCACAGGGCGGACGGCGACCGGGAGTCGTCATGAGTGCGTTGCCTCAGGCGCAGCTCCAGGGCCCCCATCCGGAGCGCTGGTGCAGTTTCCAGGCGATGTGATCCTGAGCGAACTTCGGTGCCTTGTTGGCGGCTGACGCATACCTGCCACCACCGGCTCCGCGCCAAGTGCTGTCCAGGAACTGCCACGCCCCCTTGTAGGGGCCGTCGACCATGTTGTAGTCGAAGCCCGACTCACACTTGATCACCGAGCGGGACTTGGGAGTCGCTGCCCAGCGCTTGGCCTTGGCGATCTCTTGAAGTTGCCGCTTGTTGAGGTCCCACTTCTGGACCTTCTTCCACGGGATCGGGGCGCCGTTCTTGAAGGTCTTGACCTTGGGGGCGGGAGCTTGGGGAGCAGCATCGGCGGCTGACGCGGCCGTCGGACCGACGGCTACCGCGGCGACACTGATCAGCCCGGCCACGGGCAGGGCGATGAGTGAGCGGCGCATCAGGCGCAACCCCACGGGCCCCAGCCCTGCTTCTTCCACAGACGCCAGGCGGTGAGGTCCTGAGCCCACTTGGGAGCGCGATCGGCAGTACGGGCGAAACGGCCACCCCCGGAGCCGAGCCAGGTGCCGTAGGCGAACTGGTAGGCGCCGTAGTAGCCGTTGCCGGTGTTGATCTTGTAGTTGCCGCCGGACTCACACTGGCGCACGGAACGCGCCTTGGGGCTGTCGGCCCACTTGATGGCCTGAGCGATCTTCTGCAGCTCCCAACCCTTGAGGTTGTACTGCTCGAAGTGCTTCTCGGAGACGGGGCGGCCCTTCTTGTAGGACTGCAGGCTCGCGGCGCTGTCGTTGGCGCTCGCTGTGGTGATGGCGGGGCCGGCGGTGAGCGCGGCGACACCCATCAGGGCAGCGGTGGGCATGGCGATAGCGACTTTTCGCACGTTGATCCTTCTTCGTCGTTCCCCGGCAGAGGGGCTTCGGAGGTCCCCTTGCGCCGGGAGCCTTGGGTGGGCTCCACCGCACTGTCGGGGCGGTCAGCGGGGTTGTCCCGCCCCGGTCAACTGCCCGAGCCATGTCGGGTGAAACCGGTGTCTGCGACCGTACGCTGTGTCGCAGAATCGTCTCAACTGCTACTCGTGTGAGTCACATCACTTGTCGGTTTTGTCCCAGTGCCCACCGGGAGTGGTAGTCAAACTCCGCCCTTCGGGGGCCTGTGGGGAGAGTCGCTGCGGTTTCCCTATGACCCACGCCACGGCGCCACACCGACTCGTCTCGCCGTTTATCGGACGCCGCTGAGAGGTGTTGAGAGCGACCGAGGGGGTACCCGGCGGCCGGGTCAGCGTTCGGCCATCAGCTTCGCGTGCGCCTTGAGTACCTTGCGTCGTGCTTTGGCGGTCAGCCGGTCGATGTACAACATCCCGTTGAGGTGATCGGTCTCGTGTTGCAGGCAGCGGGCCAGCAGCCCCGTGCCGGTAACGCGGAGCGGCGTTCCGACTTCGTCGACGCCGGTCACACTCACCGACTCGAGTCGGGCCAGTGGTGCGTGCTGAGCGAGCACGGACAGGCAGCCTTCGTCGTCCTCCTCCAGGCGCCGCTCCGAGAGTTCGGGGAGTTCGAGGACGGGATTGATGACAACCCCGCGGCGGCGCACATGGTCGGCGTCCGGACAGTCGTACACGAATACGCGGGAACTGATCCCGATCTGGTTGGCTGCCAGACCCACACCCTCGGCCTCGTACATGCTGGCGAACATGTCGGCGATGAGTTGAACGAGGTCGTCGTCGAACGCTTCGACAACCGCGCACGGTGACGAGAGCACGGGGTCCCCGACCTGGACGATGGGGTGCACTCGGCCGGTTCGACCGGCGAATCCTGGTGTGCTCACCGGTCAACTGTGCCATGTGCTCCCGCATGTCGCGGCCCGCCCCCGGACCGTTGTGGGCGTGCCGATGAGGTGGGGCGCGGGCACACTGGAGCGGTGATCTCGCGCGCGGTTCCGATGGTGGTGTCGGCTGTCTTGCTGGCGGCGTGCTCCACCCCTGGTGGTGACCCGACCGCCCCGGCAGAGTCCGCCGGGCAAACTCCGACGCAGACGGCTCCTGCGCAGACCGGTCCCTTCGAGATTGGAACGGTGTCACGCAGCCTAGCGGTTCCCTGGGCCATGGCCGCCCTACCGGACGGCAACGTCCTGGTCACGTTGCGGGATGCCGGAACGGTTGCGTTGATCGAGCCTCAGGACCGTTCTGCTCCGGCCGGCACGATCACTGGGGTAGTTCCCGGCGGAGAAGGCGGCCTTCTGGGAATCGCGGTCCCGCCTGGGCAGTCCGCCCGTTCGGTGTTCGTGTACTACACAGCGGCTGACGACAACCGGGTGGCCCGACTGTCGTGGGACGGAACGTCCTTGTCGCAGCAGCGGGACATCTTCACCGGCATCCCGAAGGAGCAGATCCACAACGGGGGCCGGATCGCTTTCGGCATGGACGGGTACCTCTACGTCGCCACCGGGGACGCCGGTCAGCGGGACCTGGCCCAGGACCCCGCCAGTCTTGCGGGCAAGATCTTGCGCATCACCGCTGACGGAGAGCCCGCTGCGGACAATCCGGACCCCACGTCCCCGGTGTACTCGCTGGGTCATCGCAACGTCCAAGGGCTGGCGTGGGACTCCGCTGGTCGCCTGTGGGCCAGTGAGTTCGGCGAGAACGATGTCGATGAGCTCAACCTCATCGTGGCGGGCGGCAACTACGGATGGCCGATGTGTGAAGGTCCCTGCGAGCGTCCTGGGGTCATCAACCCGAAGGCCATCTGGTCTCCGACTGCCACCGCGAGCCCCAGTGGCATGGCGATCTCCCAAGGTTCGGCGTGGGTCGCCTCCCTGCGCGGCGAGGTCTTGTACGAGATCCCCCTCGATGGCACCGACGCCGGGGAGCCGCGAGCCTGGTTCGGATCCGAGTACGGTCGGCTGCGAGATGTCCTGGCCCGTCCGGGTGGTCGGTTGTGGTTGGCCACGAACAACACCGACGGCCGAGGTGAGCCTCGGGAGACGGACGACCGCGTCATCGCCGTGGAGTTGCCGCGCGCTGAGTGACGCGAAGCGGTGTGAGCCGCATCATGGCCATCGCCTTCTGAGGACGGAGGACGGGCTTGCGCGGGAATGCTCTCGGACTCACACTCGTTGTGTTAGTTGAACATTCAACTAGGAACTGGAGGAGCGATGCCCGCCGCCACCGCCGACACCCTCACCTTGCCGAGACTCGACGTCGCACCCGACGCGCGACCGCGGCCCGTCAAGTCCGTGACCTCGGCCCCGCAAGGCTTCGAGGGCGAGGGCTTCCCGGTACGCCGGGCCTTCGCCGGCGTCGATCCCAGAGACATCGACCCGTTCATCATGATGGATCAGATGGGTGAGGTGGAGTACGCACCGGGAGAGCCCAAGGGCACCCCTTGGCACCCACACCGCGGCTTCGAGACGTTCACCTACCTGATCGACGGACGGTTCCTGCACCAGGACTCGCATGGAGGCGGCGGCACCATACTCGAGGGTGGAACCCAGTACATGACGGCGGGCGACGGAATCCTGCACATCGAGACCCCGCCGGAGGACCTCGTGATGTCCGGAGGGCTCTTCCACGGAATCCAACTGTGGATCAATCTCCCGCGGGAGATGAAGCGGGTCGCACCGCAGTACCAGGACCTGCAGGGCCGCGAATCCGCCATGGTGTCGACCGCAGATGGTGGGGCCCTGGTCCGAGTCCTCGCCGGCGAGTTGAGCGGTCACCGCGGCCCGGGCATCTCACACACCCCCTTGGTCATCACGCATCTGACTGTGGCTCCAGGAGCCCGTGTCGAACTCCCCTGGAGACCGGACTTCAATGCGCTCGCCTACGTGTTGGCCGGGTCGGGAACCGTCGGAGCCGAACAGCGTCCCATTCGCATGGGCCAGACCGCCGTGTTCGGCCCGGGCGACTCGGTTGTCGTGGAGGCCAACGCCCAGCAGGACTCCCGTTCACCCGACATGGAGGTCTTTTTGATCGGTGGCGTTCCGCTGCGGGAGCCGGTGTTCCAGTACGGTCCCTTCGTCATGAGCACGCGCGATGAGGTGATCGAGGCGTTTGAGGACTACCAGTCTGGCCGCTTCGGCAGGATTCCCACCGACGCGATCCAGCCCCACCGCGCCTAGCCGGGGCGAAGTCAGGCGGGTAGTCCCACACCCAGGGTGGTCGGCGCAGTGCACGCGATCAAGTCCGGGTCAGGAGCAGGCCCTGCCTCCGCGACCGCGAAGGATGAGCCATCCTGGACGGGAGCGGGAGGAACACCATGTCCATCGGGCGAAGCGTCGTGGTCGCGTTCTTCGCGGCGGCCGCGCTGATGGTGGTATCGGCCTGCACCACGATCCCGCCGCCTCCCGAGGAGGTGGAGGTCGGTGGTCCGGTGCGAGTCGGCCTGGTGACCGACGTCGGGGGGTTCAAGGACCGTTCGTTCAACGAGTTGGCGCTGCAGGGTCTGCGCCGCGCCGAGACCGAACTCGGCGCCATCGGCGAGCCCGTTCAGACGTGGTCCGAAGCCGACTACTTCGCGAGCCTGCGTCGACTCGCTCGCAATGACAATGACCTCGTCATCGGCGTCGGTTTCCTCATGGCTGATGCGATGGCCCAGGTTGCCCGCGAATTCCCCGATACCGACTTCGCCATCATCGATGTCTCGCAGGCGGACCTGCTGGGTGCACCGCCCAACGTCCTGGGGTTGTTGTTCGACGAGTCCCAGGCGGGGTATCTCGCTGGGTATCTCGCCGCCATGGTGGCGATGGACCGCAGTGAACGCCCCGTCATCTCCGCTGTCGGCGGCCGGCGAATCCCACCGGTCCAGCACTACCTTGCGGGATACCGCACCGGCGCTGCCGACTCCGAACCGCAGGTGCGCGTCCAGGTGGACTATGCAGGTACGTTTCTGCACCGGCCACTGTGTCGCCGGATCGCCGAGCGGCAGATCGCGCGGGGGTCCCAGGTTCTGTTCGCTGCGGCTGGAAAGTGCGGCCTGGGGGCCCTGGATGCCGCGGACAGAGCCGGAATACTCGGAGTCGGCGTGGACGCCGATCAGTCCTTTCTGGGCGACCACATGTTGACTTCCGCCACCAAGGGCGTGGATGTCGCGGTGTTCGACACCATCGCCTCGGTGACGGATGGCACCTTCACGGGTGGCCGTGACGTGCTGTTCGAACTGGATGGAGGTGGCGTGGGACTGGGAGAGATCTCGAAGGATGGCGCCGAGTACAGCCAGCAACTCGAGTTGATCGCTGATCAGGTGGCTGCCGGGAAGATCGACACGACGCGGCCATGATCATTCGCCGGGCTGGGCCGGTCCGGCCAGTCGGAAACCCGCCCCGTATCCGAAGTCACTGGCGAAGACGTCGGCTCTGGATAGTTTCGAGATGTCCTCCGCGTACACGAGAGTGCCGAAGTAGGCGCTGCCTCGCATGCCTCGGGCGGCACCGGGGCGGCCGTCGAGGTCGTTCCACTCGTACACGTTGCCGAGTTGATCGTAGGTACCGTATGGGCTTGCTGACCCGGTGAACGAACCTACGGGAGTGAGGTAGTTGAGACTTGGGTCGAGCCCCCTGCTCTGGGTCACCGACGCCAGCCCCGCTGCGGTGATGTAGTTGACCTGATTCGGCTTCGGTCCGATCTCATTACCCGGGGGGTCATCACTGGCAGTCGCGTAGTCGAAGTACCCCCCTGCGCCCGGCGCGGCTGGGCGCTGCGGCAGGTTGACTGGCTCAGGAGCGGCTGTCGATGGAATGGCCACCGACGCCGGCGAGGAGCGGGAATCGGGAGAGACCGGTGATGTAGTGGTGGTCGGTGTGTTGTCTGGAGGCCAATAGGGCGTGTCGGCCAGGGAGTACGTCCCGTCCTCCGTAGTGCTCGGATTCTGCC
>WBZT01000440.1_pt2 | contig 15049 bp, 9 predicted proteins | sample 5204241 | NCBI WGS metagenome assembly WBZT01 (sample SAMN12344358, study PRJNA552823) | activated sludge metagenome | biome: Activated sludge suspended growth; feature: Nitrification reactor; material: Wastewater; isolation source: activated sludge from nitrification reactor of wastewater treatment... | reverse complement strand
GGCATTAAAAAAACTTATCCGGCTGTAGTCAATTCTATCACCATTATCAAAATAACCGTTGTTGTTAAGATCAACCCATGCATTCTTGGTATTTGGCACATCATCAACGCCAAGCCTGATAACGCTTAACCCAAGCGAAGCGTTAACGCCCCAGGGCAGCGCAACAGAGCCGTAATCGTAATTTACAAGATTTCCGAAGCGCTCATCATGCATAAGCGAGAATTGGGGATAGTTGATCCTTGCAAGCGCGCCGGGATTCCAGTAGCCTGCGGTAACATCGCCAACCAGCGATACGAATGCACCGCCCATTCCAAGCGGCCTTCCGCCAACACCTATCGCAAGGAACTCCCCTGCATATTTGTTTCCTGTACCCTGTGAGTAAATGCTAAGGGTTGAAAGTAAAAGTAATAGAGCAAATACATTTCTTCTGCCGCACAATAAGGAAAAGAATTTTGATTTCAGCATTATTTTATGAGATTTGTTGAGATAAATGATTTAACAGAAGAATTTTCTCTATAATTCCCTTTCTATTTACTACAAATAACAAGAATTATTTAAATAAGTCAAGGAAGAATTAAAGGACGTAATCTGTAATTCTGCAAAAAACGAATGTTTTTGCCCATTTTGGGCTAATAGGTTACGTCTGTTGGCACCGTAAACTCATCGGCTGAAAAAACAGGATTTTCATCAACTAATCCGGCTTCGGTTGTACTGCCGGGCGAAACTGACTTCAGCATTATGTTTCCCCACATATAATATTTCGTGCTTGCCCCAAGTATGGTCATAGCGCTTTTATAAACATCACATACACGGCCATCTATTGTTTCGGTCTCGGTTTGTTTAGTGAGATTGCTTAAGCCTTTGCTTTCGGGAATTCCCCTGAAAAGTACCGGAAATTCAATGAATAATCCCCAGTAATTGTCGTCCCATGCTGCCTTCACGCCTTTCTTTACGCCATCTTTTTCAGTCACAGTTATTACCGAACCGGCATCAATATCTATATATGCAGTAACAATTCCGTTTTCCGAAGGTGAGTTGCTGAGTTTTCTTGTAAGCTTGTAGTTATTTCCATCTTTATACAATTTTACCGTAAGTTTATTTTGGGTGGATTTGTCGGAGTGTTCGTATTCTACATAAACCTTTGAGGTATCCGCTATTGTATTTAGGGTGGACCCAAGAAAACATATTAAAACCATGGCTGCCAGATTTTTCATAATGTTCAATTTTGAGTTTCTGAAATTCCTTTAATTTAAATGAAGGCGCAGAAATAAAAAAGGCGGAGTTTAATCCGCCTTTTCAAATGCCCTAACAATGAGTTCTATTTTATGAGAATCATTTTTTTGGTTTCAGTGAATCCGTCAGCAACCAGTTTGTAGAAATATATACCACTTCCAAGCTGGGAAGCATTGAACTCGGTTTTGTAAGATCCCGCATTCAGCTCTCCGTTTACAAGTGATGCTACTTCCCTTCCTGTTACATCGAATACTTTAAGCAGAACTAGTCCGCTCTTGGGTATAGAAAACTTAATAGATGTAGCCGGATTGAACGGGTTAGGATAATTCTGCTCAAGAGCAAATGAAGAAGGAAGTACTCCTCCTACCGGGTCCACAGCAACTGTGATCGGCGAGCCGTCATAATACAGGGCATTTGTGCCTGAATAAAGCACACCTGCTGAAAAGAAGGCGCCATCTTTGTATCCAACAACATCAGGTGCATTATTTACAACAGTGTTGTTGTTAACTGCTATTCTATTGCCTAAAGTTGCGGCCGTGAAACCTGACATGTAAACTACAGTATCAAATCCGGAGCCTTGTGATACAAACGCCACCCTGAATGCTCCCTGCCTATCCTGACCTTTTATAGTACCGAAGCTTTCATTTCCGGGAAGGCCGCTTACTGTCTGGTCAACAGTCCATCTGCCTATAGGCCCTGTACCATCCGGTGAGTAACTTACTCTTATATCCGGGTTGCTGCCGGTGAATTTGGTATAAAGCACGGCTATCTCATTGGTCGTCCGGTTCATTGCAATAGTTCCAAGCCTGTCATTATCTGCAGCGTTTGCCGGGTTAACCTGTTTGAAAGAAACACCAGTTCCAAGATTGCCGAGTGCGTTATACATCAAACGAAGGTTTTCGTTTGTGGTTGTCAGATTATTCGTAAGCAAAACGTAAATAGAATCACCGCCAAAATTATAATCTATATCAAGCTCGTAGTCGTTGAATGTATTTCTGGCAGTATCAAGCAGCCAGTTCCTTCCCCAGTTAGTACTCCATGCAAGCAAAGCCTGAGTACCCGCACCTGTCGCTTCGTCAACATTCTGATAAGTCATATACCAGTATGTTGAACCTGCTGCCCACGAAAAACCGTCAGATACTAACGCCGGACTGATATATCCTCTTCCGCTGCCGGCTCCAACGACCGGTGTCACAGTAATCGGCGTACCATTCTGATCGAGCGAAAGCCAATACATCGAACCGGCATAAGTTGGACCTCCATCAGGAACAATCGTTATTGCAAATCCGAGCCTGAATGTTGAAAGTGAATCTGTAATATGCATATCAAATGAATGAATATAACCTGAACTTGAACCCAGGACTGAAAATATCCTTGTCCATGTCAAACCCTGGTTTGTTGACTTAAACACAATGATCGTATCCTTGTTTCCTGAAAGGAAAGATGCATACTGGTTACCAAGTGTATCTGCTCCAAGCCTTATGTTCCTGCTAAATGGGTTAGGATTACCAACTGAGGTACCCCCAACCGCATTTGCGTAAACTGTTATATCTCCGCCCCAAACATCAGGTGTGAAAGGAGGCTGCTGATAATTAGTTACGCGGAACATATCCGGCGTAACAGGCTTAGCTGTTGTGAACTTATCAGCGCAATTTTCTGTGATCTCTTTTGAAACCCTGTTATATGTTTCCATATCGCCGGATTTCCTGGCATCAACCTGCTGCTGCCACAATTTGGCATACAATGAGTTATCAGGTTTGTAAACGTAATTTGTGTTTGATTCTTCCTTCACCCGGTCAGAAGACTGGCTGAACAAAGAAACAGACACAAATGCAAAAATTGTAAAAACGAAAAGACTTCTTTTCATTATGGCTCCCCTTTGTTTAGATAAATTTTTGAATCAGAATATTTTAAGATATATAAATATTTGCATTTATGAAATACATTTAATACAATTCTAACTTCTGATCATTCAAAACAAAAAAGGCGGAGATCAATCCGCCTTTGATGCAGCAAATAAGAAGTATCTTTACTTAACAAGCACTAATTTCTTAGTTTCGGTGAATTCACCCGCTGAGATCGTATAAAAATATACGCCGCTTGTGAGTGAACTTGCGTTAAAATCAACTGTATAGCTGCCAATGGTAAGATCTTTGTTTACTAATACGGCAACTTCTTTTCCTAATACATCATAAACCTTGATCGTTACCAATGAGTTCTTTGGAATTGAAAAATCGATCTTGGTATTGGGGTTGAACGGATTAGGATAGTTCTGGCCCAGTGTGAATTTTTCAGGAATGCTGTTTTCATTGTTAACGCCAACAACTGCGCCGAAGCGGTCGAAATACAGCCTTTTGTTAGCGCCATCTATACCAACCCAAAGAGCCGCAGCATCAGAACCGGCATTGTTGTATTCAATAAGAACAGGAATATATCCCCTTGCAGACCATTCCATAGGACGGTCATTAACCTGAGTAGGTGTTACAAATGTACCCGGCGAACTGTTCGAAGCATATGAATTGAACAGCTTATCCGAAGAGGTTGTTGGAGAACCGCCCTGCAGGCTGTCAGAATAGAATATCAGGTCAACGCCTGAGGCGTAATGCCTGGCATCAAACCAATATTCATCTCTTCCGGGAAGCGAGCCAATTGTTACAGGAGCGCCGTAAGTTGTACCTCCATCAATACTTGTCATTACGTTTAGATCAATGCTTCCGGTTAAACCTGTTGTATAGAATATCCATGCATTCATACCGTTCCTTACCCCCATAAATTGATCCTTGGGAGTTCCCGGTGCGATCGGTGTTGTGAACGAACCCGCAACTACTAATGTCCCGGGAACGCTCTCCCTGTACCTTACATTCCTGATTTGTGAAGTTAATGTATCAGCAAGCGGCGTCATATAATTGATCAGAGCGGTGTCGCCCAAACCGGACATATACATTGTGGGTCTTGCTCCTGAAGAAGTAAGAAAAACAGCTCCACCCCAGGTTATTCCGCCATTGATCGAGCCAAAAAACCTGACATCATTATTTGTATTGAGATCAACAATGAGATATATGCTGTTTGTAGAAGACATTACAGCATCAAAATCTCTCACATTTGTATAGGTTGTGAAAGAATTAAAATTGTTTGTTATAACATTCCAGCTGTACACAGTGCTGCCGATAAGCATAAAGCAATAAACTGAATCTGAGCCGGTTCGGCAAACCATTTTTACTTTTGGAATTATGATACCCCCCGGCTGTACTGTACCTACAGTTGACCAGTTTGCACCATTGTTAGTTGTTGAAAGAACAACCAGGCTTTTGCCTGCCTGGATATTAGTATCGGGAATAGCCACATATACTGTATTATTAGTATTCCTGAAAACACCGGATGGACGGCTTAAAGGTTCGGTATTTGATACAACAATATCCGTCCCCCAATCGCCTACCTGTCCGTTGTATGGTACGGGCGGATCGTACACTGTAGTATTTATATCCTGTGAAAAGGAAGTGAAGCAAATGAGAACCAGTAACAGTAATGCATTGAAAATATTCTTCATGATTTTTCCTCTGTTTTGGTTTTAATTGAGATTAATTATAATAAATTTAATACGAAATTAAACCGCAAAAGGCGGGTAATACCCGCCTTTTTAAGTATCTAAATAACCTCAACAAAGATCTTTTATGGACTATTCGTTCTTTTTTCTTGTATTATAATTATCATACTTGCCTGATTTCTGCATTTCGTTCCTTTCTTCATCGGTTTTCTTCTCTACTGATTCCACATCCTTCGAATACCTGTCTATATTATCTGACTGGCGCTGCATTTCCGGAGAGGGAGCCACTTCCTTCATCTGTTCATCCATGTATGTCCTTGCGCCGGTCATAAGTTCTTTTGCTTTGGTGTAGTTCCCGTCATCAACATTCCTCAGGGCTTCTTCCATGATCTCATTGGCTTCGAACATTGCGACATTCTGAACAACCGTTTCATTCTTGTTTCCATTATACTTATCGATGCTTGAAGTTCTTTCGATCCTGTTCACATTTTTTTCAGTAACAAGGCGGAAGTCTGCGGTAACATCTTCGTAAGTAAGCTCATTTTCGAACTCAAGCTTCTTTTCGGTCTTTTTTGTTATATCGAATTTTATCAATACAGATTTTTTCTGCCCGCTGAACATATCTTTAAAATCTATAGTTACCTGGTCGCCTTCAACTTCGTATGGATAGCCGAACACTTTGCTCACCTTCAGATTCTCATTCGGGAAACGTACTTTCATCTTTGTTCCCTGCCCAACAAGGTTTCTCATACCCCTCAGCTCGGTTGCAAAAATCTCAGGTATATCGCTGGAGTTCTTTATATAGTAGTAGTTGCCCTTACCATAATCTGCAATGTCGGTCATCAGGTTCTCGTTGAACTCTGTTCCAACGCCAAAAGTACTTATTGTAATACCATCTTTGCGGTTTTTATCCTTCACTATCTGTGCAAGCTTATGCCGGTCTGTTACTCCCCGGTTCGCAAGCCCGTCTGAAAGCAGGAACACTTTATTAACATATCCGCGCATGTATGACTTGTTTACCTGGTCATAACCTTCGAACATTCCTTCGCTGAGGTTTGTGAATCCGCCCGGCTGAAGCGCGGAGATTTTTTCCCTTAGCTCGTATTTATCGCGAATTACCTGCGACTTCTGAAGCACATCAACATAATCATCATATGTAACTACAGAAATGTAATCGTCGGTGTTAGCCTCATCGATTAGGTAATCAACAGCTTTTTTAACGTACTCTAGTTTATTCTTTTCACCCATCGAGCCGCTTCTATCTATAACTATTGATATATTCATAGGCGTCCTTGATCTTTCGTCGCCAATTTTATCGGCTTCAAGATCAACATACAGGTAAACGCTGTTATTTTCGTAGTAATAATTGTTATCAAGGGATGTTGTGAATTTTATCGGTCCGCTGCCGGTTTTCCCGTTTGCATTTGGATTGATTGTTATCCTGGCATTTGTTTGATGCATTTTTACGGGGTAACCGGGACTGAATACAATGTATGCACTCACTGATAATGCCGTTAAAATGACCAGTGCAGCCAGAAGCGGAAGGAATGGTTTACGGTTTTGTTTTTTCATGGCTTTAGAGATTTAATTCTGGTAGTTACTTATCTTACTCTCTAAAGTATGAATTTGTTCCTCTTTTAGGCCGGAAGCGACGCGAAGAAACAGGAAGCTATGGAATTTTTATTTACACGAGGATAGTCAAAGAAAAAATGATATCTTATCCAGCAGCCATGGTAAGTTGAGTATCTGAATTCCGGGCGCACGCAGCTCTTTTTCAATTTGAGGAGCTTTTCTGTAGTTACCGGAAGTCCGCATCTTCAGCAGCTCTGAAACGCGTTTAATGAAAGCAGTGTGTTTTGTTTTAAGTATCCCGCTCAACATTTTGTTATGATTGATAAACTTTTTGTAAGCTTCGATCAGGTCAAACGCCTCGCTGTACATCGAAAGCTCATAATAAAGCATCAGGGTATAATACCTGACTTCAAGCTTGAAGTATAGATCCTGGTAAGATACCCTGCTGATATACCATAGTGCCTTTTCAAAATCGCCTTTACCGAAGCAGACTCTTGACATACTGAAATTGTACGTATTATTCCTTGAATCCGGCGATATTTTTTTAGAGTAAACCCTGATGAACTTTTCAGCCCATTCAAACTCTTTAAGGTTTATAGCCACAATTACAAAGTTCTTGAAGGTTTGCGGAGTGAAACTTCCTTTTTCCACAGGGCTGTAATAACTGCCTTTGAGAAAAAAATCTATGAGATCAAAATACTCCCGCAAATACTCTGAGCTGCCTTCATTATACTGCCTCATACAGAAGTTCTGAAGCCCGACAGAAGCATTATATTTTTCCATATACGTAAGGGTACTTTCATGTTTAAGGAGTATATTTTTCACCTCGATATAATAAGTTTCATTCAATGGCTCCAGATTCATCATAACCTGGTTATAGATCAGCTTAAGTAATGGTATCTCGCTGTATTTGCTGTAGTTTTCTTTTATATGTCCAAGTATCTCATCCATAAACAGCAGATCAGTATCAAGATACACAAGATGCCTGCGGTTCAGTATAAACAGAAAATTATTCAGTGCCTGAATAAAATAATGTACAGACTGAAAGAACAGAATATTCTTTGTAAGGTCACCGGAAATTTCCTTCTGATTTAGAGTTTTCTCTTTTAAGATCGTGCTTTCGTTTTTGAGCCCTTCAAGCATCTGCATGGCCCAGAAATGCTCCTCACCGCGCATCTTTTGACGCTTAAAATCCGTTTCTGCCGCGCGAAGGCTTTTGGCCATGATACGGCTCACATCCCTTATATACAGCTCACTAAGCAACGTAAGCTTAGACATGTACGGGCTTCGCATATAGTTCAGGTACCCAAGGTAATCTTCAGCCAATTTGGTAATAAGGAAAATAAGTGTTCGCATGAAGCCATCGTTGAACTTTGCTGTGCCGAAAAGCTTTTTGAAAACAAATTCCTTTTCCATCTTATCCGCCGGGAATTCGGGATACTGCCTGCAAATATATGAATACAGCTTCTGCACATTTTTATTTTTGTTGAAAAAGGGAGAATTGATATAATCGTTTAAACCTTTCAGCTCCGATGAATTCAGGGAACGAAGTATATCCATAAGGCTGCTGTTTATCATAAGTGTTCTATCCTGTTAACATTTCCGGCACGATAAGCTGAAAACTGAATTTGAATAACAATTGCAAGACATCGTTCTTTTATGGGGTTACCTGATTTCAAGTCCGGTTTAATCAGCAACATTTGGTATATTTTTTCCACCCGCGGATTTTGTAAACTATTGAAATTTTTCTTCCGCCAAAATACTCAATAATTCTCTCTTTTTACAGGAAAAATGTGCCGGGTAACTGCTTACACGCTCAAACTTTGCATCAACCCCTTCTTTGGTTTGCCGGCAGAGTTAAAATATCTTTGTTAAAAAAAGGAGAATAAATGGACCTAGTTAACATTGTATCAAAAAAGATCAGGATCAGGCTGATATATGCCGCAATAACAGTTATGCTTCTATCAGGCGGACGCGCAGATTCGCAATGGGTTTCAACCGGTGGACCCGCGGGTGGATATATCAATTCCCTTGTTTTAAACGGTTCCGTCATGCTTGCCGGCACGGAAAACTCCGGTGTATACATTTCTTCGAACGGCGGCAGTTCATGGAATTCAGCCAGCAGCGGGCTTCTTAACCTGTCCATCAGGTCGCTGGTCGTATCCGGTTCAACCGTTTACGCCGGTACCTTTGGAAGCAAAGTTTATTCAACAACAAATAACGGCACAAACTGGGTGCAGCTTCCCGCCAGTCCGGGGATTACATTTTCCATGCTGAAAACCGGCAATAATATGTATGTGTGTAATTCCGGCGGAGTAAATGTATCGACAGATAATGGCGTTAACTGGATATCCGCAAACTCCGGTATAGTGGATGTGAACATACGCTGCTTCGCTTTAACAGGTAGTACTGTGTACTGCGGTTCCTACGGGGGAAAGATATATAAAACTACAAATAACGGTGCGAACTGGAGCGCAGCAACAGGAAACCTTGCCACATCCAATATCCGGACGCTTGCAGTTAGCGGCGCAAATGTATTTGCAGGAAGTGATGCCGGTGTATTCATAACCACAAATGGCGGCACCAACTGGAGCAGTGTAAGCAGCGGGCTCTCGGGTGCTTCGGTGAATACACTGGTTGTGAATGGCTCTGCAATATTTGCAGGAACACCTGCGGGGGTTTTTCAAACGGTAAACAACGGCACTTTGTGGAATTATTACGGGGGCGGACTGAACAATAACTATGTCCTTTCAATTGTTGTCAGCGGATCAAATGTATTTGCAGGAACCAATGGCGGAGGAGTTTCGCTCTCACAAAACTCCGGCGGATTTAACATGATGAATTCAGGCATGAATATTTCAAATGTCGCCGTGTTAAAGGTGAATTCAAATACTCTCTACGGATGTACTTACGGTTCATCGATACTTTCATCAACCAATAACGGAACATCATGGAACTCACTTCACAACGGGCTTCCCGATGCGAATATCACCGGTACGGCTTTTGTTGGCTCAAATATCTTTATCAGCACTTCGAGCAAGGGAGTTTACAAATCTTCGGATAACGGCGGCTCGTGGGGCGCGGTGAACAGCGGAATTTCATATTTGTTCATAAATACTATTGCGGCATTTGGCAGCAATCTGTATGCAGGTACGGGCATTGGAGCGTTTTTTTCAAGCAACAGCGGAGCCAATTGGGTGTTGGTAAATCCTGTTCCGGCTGCCGCCAATGTAAGGGCATTTACATCTGTTGGCTCGACAGTTTACGCCGCAGTTTACGGTTCAGGTGTATTTTCAACAACTAATAACGGAGCAAACTGGATAACAATGAACAGCGGGATCACAGACCTGAATGTACAGACAATAAATGCAAACGGGAGCAAGATGTTTGCCGGTTCAGAAAATGCAGCCTTCTTCAGTTCCAACAGCGGGTTGAACTGGGTCGCTGTTAACACCGGGCTGGGCGGAAATTCAGCTTTTTCCTTTGCTTTCAACGGCAACACTGTTTATGCGGGTACCTCACAGAACAAGATATATCTTTCGACCAATGATGGAAGCCAGTGGCAGGAGATAAGCACCGGGCTTCCCGCTCCGACACCCTCGGCAAATCTGGTTTATTCACTTGTTGTGAATAACGGCATATTGTTTGCAGCAGTCCAGGGCAACAGCGTTTGGAAAAGGCCGCTTTCTGAAATAACGGCAATTGAGCCTACAGGTAATTCACTGCCTGAAACATTCGAACTAAAGCAAAACTATCCGAACCCGTTCAACCCCGAAACTGTCATTGAGTTTTCAGTTGTGCAGGCGTCTAATGTAAAACTGAATGTTTACGATGCAGCAGGCAGCCTCGTTAAGCAGCTGGTGAATGATGAGATGAACGCGGGGACGTATAAGGTTGGTTTTAATGCAGCCGGTTTATCAAGCGGGGTATATTTCTACAGGCTGGAATCAAACGGCTTGAGCAGTGTAAAGAAAATGCTTCTGGTAAAGTAGAGTTTCTTCATCTTCAAACTCCGTAACACAAAAAGGCGTTCAGGAAACTGAACGCCTTTTTACTCAGCGTGATTTCTGACCGAAAGCTGATGCTATTTGATCAGCAGCATCTTCCTGGTTTCTGTGAACCCTTCTGTTTCAAGCTTATAAAAATACACACCGCTGGAATACTTTGATGCATTCCATGTGAATTCATAAGTGCCGGGGTTGAATTCTGAATTCACCGGCGTTTCGAGAACTTTTCCAACAGCATCAAATATTGAGATCTTCACATTGCCCTGGTTTGGCAGTGCAAATTTTATCTTAGTTGATGGATTGAACGGGTTTGGATAGTTCTGGCTTATTATATATTCTGACGGAACAACTGCATACGGATCGGTGCCAAGAACCGCGCCAAGGTTGAAAGTCCAGCAGCCCCTGCCATGCGTAGCCGCAAGAATAATACCCGCGCTTTGTTTGTACTTAATGTCGTAAACTTCCACCGCCGGTAAACCGCTGTTAAGAGATACCCAGCTTGTACCTTCATCGCTTGACTGGAACATGCCAATATCCGTTCCTACTATGATGAGTCTTGGTGAAGCGGATCTTAACACTATTGAGTTAGCCGCAATATTCGGCAGATTGCCTGTAATATTATTCCAGTTCTGCCCGCCGTTGGTTGTCTTCAATACATGGGTTCCGCCGGTACCGCCTATTGTAGCGTAGCAGATATCATCATTGGCATTATCAACAATAAAATCGCTGACGTACTGAAATCCGGTTTGAGCTGCCCATGTTGAGCCATTATTAGTGGTAACTAATATCCTCCCGTTCGAAGTACCAATGTAAATCTTGCCGGTATTTGTCCAGCTAATACCAATACCTGATACACTTCCGCCAATAGTCCCGGTAGTTGCAATTTGTGTCCATCCGCTTCCTGTTGTTGCAGTTTGTACATTTGTTGTTTTCCAGACATCCGCCCTGCCAAACACAACAGTTAAATGGTCACCCGGCGCCATTTCATATGGATTGTAAAACAATCCTCCGGTTGAACCCGATGGTGTTATATCTGTAAAGCTTACCCCTGAATTAACCGAACGCTGAATAGAACCGTTCACATACTGGCCATAAACAAAGTTTGGCTGAACCGGGTCAACGACAGTATAACCTCCGTCGCCGGTTGTACGCTGGTTCCAGTCATTGCCGCCGTTGGTTGATGTTTGTTTGTTGTTATCCTGGCAGCCACCCTGCAGCATTAAAAGGTTTGCCGGGTCATAATCGGCGCTTTGATACTGAAGCGTTGAAAGTGTGCGGTTCAGGTCAACCCAGTTGTTGCCATTGTTGGTTGATTTGTAAACCCCGCCATCAGACATACAATACAGAACAGTGCCGTTATAAGCAAGCCTGTGAATATCTGCGTGAGTCATATTCTGTGAGCTTGAAGTTGCCCACTGGCTTTTCTGAACTAAAGTACTTCCGCCGTTTGTAGAAACATACAGGTCCAGCCCGCCTGCAACTACAATGTTAGGATCAGTTGGATGTACCGTTACTGCATTATCATACCATCCCTGGCTTCCGAGGTAGTTTGGGGTTGTTGATTGTGAGGTCCATGTATTGCCGCCATCGGTTGTACGGTACAGGCCAACTAAAGCGCCGGAAGAATTGGCAATGCTTGCAAAAATTATCTGCGGGTTGCTTGGCGCCATTGCAAGCTGGATCCTTCCCATTCCGGAAGGCAGCCCCCCTGCCAAAGTTACCCATGAAGCGCCGCCGTCTATTGACCTCTTGATCTGCCCGGCATTGGTTCCGCCTGTTGTGGCAAATATAGTGAGCGGTGATGATGGGTTTACCAAAACACAGTTTGCATTGGTTCCGCTGTTGGTGTTAGCCCAGTTGAGGCCGGCATTGGTTGATTTAAAAACACCAAGATTTCCTGCATAATACAGAATATTCGTGTTGGTGGGGTCTATTGAAATCTGTGAGCAGCGATTCCCTACAAGGCTTGCCGGAGCTACCTGTACCCAGGTTACCCCTGCATTCGTTGATTTATATATTCCGTCGCCGTACTGGCTATCACCGGAATAATTCAATTCACCTGTGCCAAGATAAAGCACATTCGGATTTGCGGGATTAACAACAACATCACCGCATGCAAGCGTAGGCAGGTTATCAGTTAATGCTACCCAGTTCAATCCGCCGTCAGTTGTCTTCCATACACCGCCCTGCGCAGCCGCAATGTAAAATACATTTGGCTGGCCAGTAACAAATGTGATCGAGTTGGTTCTGCCTGAGATATAATTATTATTGGTGCGGCTGTAGAACATTCCGGTAGGATTTACACTAACCCAGTTTATTAATCGTGTTGGGCTGGTTTGAATATCTATATCCCTTGCAACATTTTGTTTTTCCCTTAGAGCCTGCTCGTAAGCATACTGGGGAAGCTTCATTCCCGGCCCGCCGGCGCGCCTGGTGTAAATAAATTCTTCACGCTGCCTGATACTCTCAGGAGTTTCGTTTTCTTCATTCTCTTCCTGTGCAATAACAGGCACAGCCAAAAGAACAAAGAACAAAGCAAATAACAAATAATTCTTCATTTGGAGTAGATTAAATTTATCGATGGCTTTGAGACCGGCGCCCGCAGCAGTTAGAATATCAAATATATATAAAATTGTGGAAATATAAACCCGTATTTTCCGTTAACTAATTGCCGCCATCAGTAACCGGATTGGAAGGGTGAAGTAGTTTTTCGTTTTTATGAATTAGTTTGTCAATTTCAAAAGCCCGGCTTAACTGAGCCGGGCTTTAATATTTGGTTGCTGAATTGAAATTCTAAGCAAGTATTAACCAAAAAATAAATTGAATTTCAGTGGTTATTTAACCAGCATCATCTTCTTTACCTCAGAAAACCCGTTCGCTTCGATCCGATAAAAATAAACCCCGGTCGATAGCATAGTGCCATTAAAATCGACCTTATAATTACCTGCTTTCAGTTCTTCATTTACCAGGACCGCGATTTCTCTTCCCAGCAGGTCAAACACAGACAACCTCAGTGAACCATCTTGAGGTACACTGAAATTAATATTCGTAACAGGGTTAAATGGATTCGGGTAGTTCTGTGAAAGATCAAAATTTTCGGGTTCAATTGTATTTAGATTTAACAAACCAAGTGTGACCCCTGTTAAGAGCCTCAAAGAGCGAGTTCCGTAATCGGAAATAAACAGTGTATCACCTGTAACTGATTTAACAATTCCATTAGGGCGGTTAAATGTTGATAAAAGAGCCGGCCCGTTCATCTGTCCCGTCCCACCAGTGCCTGCAACTGTGATAGTATCTCCGGATAGTGTAGTTCTGAATATCTTATTCACATCAAAACCGGTTGAATAGATCACATCATTTACGATCTCTAAAAAACCCAGTGAACCGGGAAGATCAGCTATCAATGAGAATGCTCCTGTAGCTGTATCAACAGAAAATATCTTCCCGTCATTATAATTGCCGATTATTAATTTACCGGTCGATGTATATCTAAGCCCAATCGGACCGTTGAGTCCATTGCCTGAATATAAAGGCGCATAGCTGCCGTTCGGTTCAACCAGATTAATAGCGGTTGGCGAGTAGCATGCGACGATCATTTTACCATCCGGCCTGAACAGAATGGCGGATGCACCGGGCATATTGGGGACAACATTTGTTACTACCCCTTCGGGTGATACTTTGTCAATCCTATTACCAACTGCGCTAGGCACGTAAAGATATCCATCCGGCCCGAAAGCTGTACCGTTAGGTGAGTTAAACCCTGAAGCAAAAATTGAAGTAGTACCCTGAGGTGTGATTTTGGTTATAACAGACCCGCTGTATCTGGAAGCATAGATGTTACCATCCGGACCCAGGGTAAGACAATCATCAAATGTAGAGGGACCCGGTATTAATGTACTTACCGTTTGAGCGTTGATGCATGCTGCCAAAAACATTAAAGCAAAAAGAGGGCTGATGAAGAATTTTACATTCATTAGGTAGATTTTAGTTATTAAATAAGAATACGGTTCATTTTCCTGTGAGGATTTTCTTGATTTGCAGCATACTTTGCTCGAGCGTTTTCCTTTCGGCTTCAGTTAGTCCATCGTAAAGCTCATTGATCCGTGTGTTAACGCTGGATTCAAGTGCATCCAGCTCCTGCTTCCCTGAATCTGAAAGCATCAGGTAATAATTTCTTGCATCCTCATCTGACTTTTTTTTATAGATCAGTTTATCCCTCTGGAGTTTCTTCAAAATTCGGCTTAGGTAACTTTTATCAATATTAAGCGTATTTACAATATCCTTTGCAGAACAAACTTTGCTGTTGTTGATCTCAAAAAGCACCCTCGCTTCCGGAAGAGAGTATTTGCTGTTCAGAATTTTCTTATTCAGTGAACCAAGAAAATCGGTGTAAAACCGGTTGAATTCCCTGATATTTTTTATAAATGTATTTTTCATGGTACAATAATAATAAAATTGGTGGACTTTGTCAACTATTATTTACAACTTTACCGTATAAGCTCAATTCATTGGGGAGTCTGCTGATAAAAACCAAAAAAAAAGCGGATATCACTATCCGCCTTTCCATAACCTTGTGTTAGTTTTATTTAACCAGCATCATTTTCTTTGTTTCCGCAAAGTTGTTTGTTACAAGTCTGTAAAAATAAATACCACTTGAAAGATGCAGGGCATTGAAGTCAAAATTATAAGTACC
>WBZT01001469.1_pt1 | contig 15053 bp, 10 predicted proteins | sample 5204241 | NCBI WGS metagenome assembly WBZT01 (sample SAMN12344358, study PRJNA552823) | activated sludge metagenome | biome: Activated sludge suspended growth; feature: Nitrification reactor; material: Wastewater; isolation source: activated sludge from nitrification reactor of wastewater... | reverse complement strand
CGCGGAATCGATGTGGATCTTGCCGCCGTGCAATTCGACCAGCGCCTTGACGATGGAGAGCCCTAGCCCGACGCCGCGGTGGCGCGTGCCGATCGTGTGGCTCTTGAAGCGGTCGAACACCTTGTCCAACTCTTCTGCTGGGATGCCTCGACCGCAGTCGATCACATCCACCACCCCCCATGGTTCACCTTCGAGGGGTCCGTACTCCAACCGTATCGGGGATTCGGGGTCGGAGTATTTTCCGGCGTTGCCGATCAGGTTCGACAGGCACTGCACCGCCCGCTGCCGGTCGCATTGGATCGCCACCGTCCGACCGGTGACCTCGATGCGGGCCGCCAGTGCGGGGAAGGCAGCCACGGACTCCTCGACCAGCTCGGCCAGGTCGGCGGGGCTGGTCTCGACGTCCAGCCGGGCGTTCTCGGCGTCGCCGACGCGGCTGGCCAGAAGAAGATCATCGACCAACCGTGACAGGTGGTTCGCGCGGTCCTCAATGGTTCCCAGCACGGACGTCCGCTTCTCCGGAGTCATGCGGTCCCAGCGGCCGGCCAACAGCTGGGCGTACCCCTTGATCGGGGTGATGGGCGTGCGCAGTTCGTGGGAGACGGTCGCGATGAAGTCGGACTTCATCCGTTCCACCCGCCGCTGTCGGGTGATGTCGCGCACGGTGAGGACAGAGAGGGCGTCGTCGGCGACCAACGCCACGGACACCTTCAACTCCCGTTGTTCTCCGTCGGGCCGGGTGATGGTGACCGATGCCGCTTCCTCGCCGGTGCTGTGGCCGCGCAGCTCGGCGAGAAGATCGATGATCGGATGACCCGCGCCGCCCGGGGTGGCGGTCGTCTCGGTGACGCCCGTGATCCGAACCATGGCAGGACTCCACAACACGACGGATCCGTCGGCATCGAAGCCCGCGATCCCGTCCGATGCCTTGTCCACGACTGCGGTCAGTTTGGCGGCTTCCTCGCTGGCCTGCAGTGCGCTGGCCAGCGACGACACGAGGTTCACCAGGCTGGAGCGGTCCTCGTCCGCCAACAGCCACTGGTCACGAGCGCCACGGGACCACGGCAGCAGGACCTCGATCCCGCGGGCAGGTGCGATGCCGCCCAGCCCCAGCCACGCGGGGTCGCCGTCACGGGTGCTCAACGGCACGGCCACCCCCCGCGTCCAGCGTGGGGGAAGTGTGTCCGGACCGAGATCGACCGGCGAACCGGTCGCGGTCGGCAACGCTGCGATCAGTGACCCGCTGGGCCCGATGACTGCCCGGTCCTGGTTACGGGTCGCCCGGTAGCTCAGTCCGTCGCGCACGAGTATCGCTTCATCCGCGCCGAAGATGTCCCGGATCAGCGCGACCGCCTGGGCGATCCGGGCGGAGGTCGTGGTGTTCTCGGTGAGGACCGAGGGGAGTTCGGCGACCATGGCGCTGGCGCCGCGCACCTTGGTCTCGGCCTGGTTGGCCCGGAACGTGAACCACAACAGGATGGCGGGGAGGAGCGCGAACGCGGCAAGCAGGGCGTTGATAGGCAACAGGGCGACCGCGCTGGTGGCCACACCTACGGCCGTCAGGGCCATGAGCACGGACAGCCACGACTGGTCGCGCAGCAGTTGCCGCAGACTCACCCCCTCGAGCAGGTGCAGGATCCAGCCGAGCAGGAGCAGGTTCAGGAACTCCCACACCAGCATTGCGATGATCAGTGCGATCAACGAGCGGATGCCCAGCGGATCGCCGCCGTCGTCGATGAAGTAGTAGACGACCACCATGACGGTGGACGAGATCGCGAACGAGCCGATGTTGAACATCGCCTTGATCGGCACCCGCTGGAACAGCAGCTCCGAGAGCACCAGACCCAAGACCGTGCCGACCACGGCCTGGGCGGGCAGAAACAGCAGGACACCTCCGACCAGGACGATCTCGGCGAAGGTCTGGTCCTCCCAGGTGTCGCCGTGCCGGACCGGGACGTAGAAGATCTCTCCCACGGTGGCGGCGACGATCAGCAGCAGGAAAGGCCAGACGCCCGTCGGCATCGCCAGCATCGGTCGTTCCGGGAGTACGTGCGACCACGTGACCAGTGCGGCCACGCAGAGGATCCCCACCACCAGGACACCGAACGGCACCAGGCCGGGGCCCGGCCCGTGAACCGGTTCGTCGGACTCAGCGCCGGGCGCGGCGGCCCGCACGGGCTGCTGCGTCATGGGGCCTCCGACCGCTGATCACGGCCCCAGCGTGGCACGTTTCGGGGGCTGCTGCGCTACTTGTCCGGAGGTCTGACGTGGGTCCACGTCACCAGTCGACGACGGACCAGCGGCGGCCGTTCCAACTCTCGGTGCTCCAACGACGGCCCTCCCAGGCGAAGTCCGACCACCGGCGTCCGCTCCAGTTGTCGCTCGACCAGCGGCGCCCGTCCCACGACGCATCGGACCAGCGCCGTCCGTCCCAGGCGGCATCGGACCAGCGCCGTCCCGCCCAGTCACCGATGCTCCACCGGCGCCCGGACCAGTCACCCACCGACCAGCGGCGGCCGGCCCATTCGTCGTCGGACCAGCGGCGACCCGCCCACTCGTCGTCGGACCAGCGGCGACCCGCCCACTCGTCCTCCGACCAGCGGCGACCGGACCAGCGGCGGCCGGTCCAGGCCTCGGACCAGCGGCGACCGTCCCAGGTCTCCTCGGCCCACAGTTCGGCGATCTCGGCGCTGTCGTTGCGCACGCTCCAGGCGAAGGCCAGCCAGTCAGCGCTGGACCAGCGCCGGCCTGCCCAATCGGCGCTGTCCCACGTATCGGTGGACCAACGACGTCCCGACCAGTCGATGGACGACCAGCGGCGCCCGACCCACTCGTCACTGGACCAGCGGCGTCCCTCCCAGTTCTCGGTCGACCAGCGACGGCCAGCCCACAGCCGTGCCAGGAAGTCGGCTTCGTCGGAGCTGAGCCCGGCGGTGATGACCGACAGCGACCAGGCGTTGGCGGCCCAGCGCCGGGTCTGGGGGGACAGTTGGCTCCAGGCCTCGACCACGGCGCGCAGGTCACCGGCGTCCCAGGCGCGTCCGAACTCGGCCCAGGCGGCCGTATCTGCTTCGTCGGGGCTGTAGGGGCTCTGGTCCCACAGGTAGCGCAACCGCGGTGTGTCGGACAGGCGGACCTGTCCCGCAGCGGTCACATCGATGACGCCTGCCCCGCCGCCGGTCTGGGTGCGGATCGCCTTGCTGTCGTTGGCCGTGCCGATCAGCAGGCGCTTGACGTCGTTGGGGGCCAGGCCACTGCGCTGCCCCACCAGAGCGGCGACGGCACCGCTGGTGACGGCGGCCGACATCGAGGTTCCGGTGCCCTTGAAGTACGTGGTGCCGACCGATGCGTTCGGATTCTCGACATCGGCGATGCTGCCAGGTGCGCGCAACGACACCAGCGAGGTGCCAGGGGCAACCACGTCGGGACGCATCACACCGAAGGCGCGGCCGTAGGACGAGTAGTCGCCCATGATGTCGTCGGCGGGGTCGGTGGTGCGCCGGTCGTCAGTGGCGCCGACGGCGAGCAGTGCGGGATCGGTGGCCGGCGACGACACGGTGCCCGCACCGTCGTTGCCGGAGGCGACCACGACGGTCATGCCTTCTGCCCACAGCCGACGCAGTCCCCGCGTCAGCGGATCGAGGTAGGGCGGCAGGGGCGACTCGGTCGACAGGGCCAGGTTCACGACCTGGAGACTCGGGTCCGCGGCGGCTCGGTCGGCCACCGCCTGCAGTCCGGCCAGTACCTTGGCCAGCGAAGTGGAGCCGTCCTGATCCGCTACCTGGACGTCCAGGACCTTCGCGTCGGGGGCGACCCCGGCGTAGGCGCCGTCGGAGGCGTTGCCGTTGCCCGCGATCAGCCCCGACAAGAAGGTGCCGTGGCCGTAGCCGTCGCCTTGGGGACCGCCGGACACGTTGACGTGAGTGACATCCACTTCGCCGGTGTCGGCCACGCCGGTGTCCACCAGGGCCACCGTCACACCGGCGCCGCGAGCCGCCGAAGGGGCCTTGATGCTCTGGCGATAGGTGGTGACGGGCAGGTCGGCGGCGGCCGGCACCCCGGCGCTGGTGAAGCGCATCGGGGTGTCGGGTACCGCAACGGCGCCCCCGGGGGGTTGGACACCGTCGGGAAGGGTCACCAGCAGGGCGCCGGCGACGGGGAAGGTTTGCAGGACCTGTCCGCCGGAGTGGGTGACATCGGCGGATACGACGGACAGGTCATCCCCTGCAATAGAGAGGAGGAACTGGCTCTGGTGTGGTGAGCCCGGAACCACTGCGGCGCTCAGCAGGGGCACGGTCAGCGCGACCGCGCAGGTAGCAACCAGTGTTCGCACACCGACCGTACCGATCGCGAGGCTGCTGCCCATCGCTCCTCCTGGGTCCACAGGCTTCCGGTTAGTGCATCGGTGGCGCTTGCTCCGGTATGGATGCGCCGATCGGGTGATCGGGAGCGAAGGTGCTCAACTCCGAAAACCGGTGGTTCGCGGCCGGTGCTTGCGTCTGTGGGGTGAGTGCGGCCGTAGGCCGTGTATCGAAGCCCACTGGGTTCGGCTTGTGCCCGGTGTCTGTGGGGTGAGTGCCGCCGGAGGCGGTGTATCGAAGCCCACTTGTTCGGCTGGTGTTTGGGTGCGGGCCGTGGTCCGCCTTGGCTTCGATACGCGGCTGCGCCGCTACTCACCCCGCGGCGGGTGGGCGCTGGAGCGCCTACTCATCCCGCGGCGGGGGGTGGCCAGGGGCCTGCGGGTTGAGTAGCGGGCGGTAGCCCGCGTATCGAAACCGCCCCAGGTCGGCCTGCACGTGGTGCCATCCCCGTCCGACGGCCGGGGCGCGGGCCGTGGTCCGCCTTGGCTTCGATACGCGGCTGCGCCGCTACTCACCCCGCGGCGGGTGGGCGCTGGAGCGCCTACTCATCCCGCGGCGGGTTGGTCCGCGGCCGGGGGATCGCGCCTACTCGACGACCGGGGTATCGAGCGACTCGTCGCCCAGGGCCGAGCGTGGCTGCGGGCATAGTCCCGCAGGTGCATCGGCGGCTACCGCCACCGCGTCTCGGCCGGCGGCCTTGGCTTCGTACAGAGCCACATCCGCGCGCGCGATCGCGTCGTCGACCGGGCCGCTGCCCGACGCCACCCCGATACTCACTGTGATGCGCCCGCTGGGCGACAGCCCCGCGCCATCCAATGCCGCCACCGATGCCCGGATCCGACCGGCCACCGCTTCGGCCACTCCGGTGTCCGCGCCGTCGAGCAGGAGCAGGAACTCGTCGCCGCCGTACCGCACGAGCAGATCGTGGCTGCGGATCTGCGACCCGATCACCTCGGCGACCAAGCGCAGGACGGAGTCGCCGGCATGGTGGCCCAGTTCGTCGTTGACCGACTTGAACCGGTCCAGGTCGATCATGAGGGCGGCGAAGCGGTCCCGGTCGGTCCACTCGGCCAGGGCTCGACGATTACCAACGCCGGTCAAGGGGTCGCGGCGGATGTCAGCGCGCAACTGGGACGTCGTCATCATCGACTCGCGCATAGACAGGACGCGTCGCATGGCAGTGGCCATGGGCCGGTGCAGGGCGTCGAACATCCGCTGCACGTCGGGGTCGGTGACGGCCGTCCCGGACTCCGGCGCGAACCGCAGGTCGAGGATCATCTGAGGATCGGACAGCGAGACGCGGATCGTCAGGTGGCTGGGATCGGGCAGCATGGCCATGGCCCGGCCCCGCAGTCCGCCGCGGCCGCCGAGCTCGAACCAGGTGCCGTCGTCGTTGAGGTAGACGCGCACAGCGGTGATCCGACCCACGGGCGCCAGCGCCTTCAAGGCGCGCCCCTCCAGGGCGATCGGCGCCAGCGTGGTGAGCAGGACGTTCTCCAGTTGTTCCCGGACCGCTTCGAGGCGGCCGGGCAGGTGGTAGCCCTCGCCGGTGCGGGCGCCGGTCCCGTAGGTGGCGCCGGTGTGGGTGTCGCGCAGGAAACACAGCGGACTGGTGCCGGTGCGGTACTCGGCCACCAGACGGCGGTCGCCGATGTCCAAGATCGCCCCGGGCGCCAGGATCTCGACCGGCAGCCGAGTTCCGTAGTGGCTGACCGACGGCAGCAGGTCGGGGGCGGTCACCAGCATGACCTGGGGGCCCAGGGCCGACTCGATCAGCGGCAGGGCGCCGAGCGCTTCGGGGTCGGCGCTACGGCCGAACACCCAACGGATGTCCAGGTTCTCGCGGATACGTTTGAGGGCGCCCAACATGCCCGGCCATGTGACGGCGGACCCGGGATCCACCAGGAGCGCGCCCTTGGAGCCGGTCAACAGGTAGGTGACCACCGGACTCAGGTCCGGCGCGACAACGGTGAGGCGCCAGGTGCGGCGGTCGAGTTCGGCGATGTCCACGTCCACCGCGCGGGCGTCCGGCGCCAGCAGGAAGGCCCGTCCGCGCACTCCGGCCATTGGCGCACTCCTCTCGGCGACTGCTCCGTTGCATCGGCGCCGCCTGCGGCGATCCGAAGCCCGTACGACCCGGTTGTGCTGTTCGGGTGACGAACGGCCCCGGCCCCCACGGATCCCGCACCCCCCCGCTCCTCCCGGGGGACCGCAAACCTCGGGCCGCGGCGCGGACCTCGGGCAGAGAAGGGTCGGTACGCCCGAGTTGTGTGTCGGCGCGCGAGGTTTGCGGTCCCCCGGGCGGCGGCGCGAGCGAGGGCGGACGTAGCCGGTCAGCCGGGAGGGCCGATTGCGTGGACAATGGGCAGGTCATGGAATCGCTCGACACAGACGTCCTCGTCATCGGCGGCGGCCCGACCGGGGCCTCCGCTGCGGCGTGGTGTGCCCGGTCCGGGCTGGACGTATTGATCGCGGACGCCGCGGACTTCCCCCGGGACAAGGCATGCGGCGACGGTCTGACCCCCCGGGCCATCGCTGAGATGACCCGGCTGGGCATGGCCGACTGGTTGGCTGATCGGCCACGCAACTGGGGTTTGCGGGCAGCTGGTTTCGGTCGCACCTGGCACCTGCCCTGGCCCGGCGGCTCGATGCCCGACTACGGCAGCGCCGCCCCACGCCACGAACTCGACGCCGCCGTGCTGACGGTCGCCCGCGACAGCGGCGCCCGGTTTGTGGGCGGCGCCAAGGTCACGGGAATCGATCGGGACACCTCCGGCCGCATCACCTCGGTGACCACCTCGACCGGGACCACCATCCGATGCCGTCGGGTCGTGGTGGCGGATGGAGCCCGCTCCCCCGTGGGCCGCCTGCTCGGCCGGGAGTGGCACCGCGACACTGTCTATGGCGTCGCGGCCCGTGCCTACGTCGACAGCGAGCGCGCCGACGACCCGTGGATCTCGTCGCACCTGGAACTCCGTGGGGCCGACGGCGAGATCCTCAGCGGCTACGGCTGGGTGTTCCCGCTGGGCAACGGTCGGGTCAACCTGGGTGTGGGCACCCTCGCCACTGACCGGCGGCCCGCCGACGTCAACCTGCGCCGGCTGATCGCCGAGTACCACCGTGGACAGGCCACGGAGTGGGGTTTCACCTCAGCCCCCCAGTCGGTGAAGTCGGCGTTGTTGCCGATGGGTGGGGCCGTATCCGGCGTGGCGGGCCCCAACTGGGTGCTCGCCGGCGACGCCGCCGGGTGCGTGAACCCGCTCAACGGCGAGGGCATCGACTACGGCCTCGAGACCGGCCGCCACGCGGCCGAGTTATTCGCCGCCGGGTCGGGCGTCGTGGACGATGTGTCCGGCGCCTGGGTCGACCTGTTGTCCTACCGGTACGGTTCGGCCTTCTCAGCCGCCCGCCGGCTGGCGGCGCTGCTGACTGCGCCCGAGTTCCTACTGCGAGCAGGCCCGGTGGGGATGCGTTCGCGTCGGCTGATGACCGTCGCGCTGCGTGTGATGGGCAATCTGGTCACGCCGGAGGACACAGACACCGTCGCGCGACTGTGGCGCGGCCTGGGGACGGTGTCGCTGCGCGTCGACGACCGCCCGCCGTTCGCTGCCTGACGCTCGAGCCGGGCACCGCGGCGGTGAGCCAGGGGCCCGCGGCCGTGCGTGCTGCCCCCACCCAGACGGCCAGGGGCCTGCGGGTTGAGTAGCGGGCGTGAGCCCGCGTATCGAAACCGTCCCAGGTTGGCGTTCACCCTGGTGGGCAGGTGCGGGTCGGAGGACGGCCTTGGCTTCGATACGGCGCTGTGCGCCTACTCACCCCGCGGCCTTGGCGTCCGCGCCTACTCACCCCGCGGCCGTTGGGGCACGCGCCAACTGGCCTTGCGGCGTCCAGTCAGAACGTCGCGATGCGCGTGATCATGTCCGACACACTGCGCTGGTACGCCTCCGGCCGGACGGGTGCCACAGTCGCCGGGGGCGCTTCGCGCAGGTCGATCACCGCGTTCTCCGCCGTGATCGTGGCGGGACTGTCGACCAGCGCCGAGTACCGCTTCAGCAACTGACCCGCCTGATGCGCCGCCGCCCAGGTCTGCGCCACCCGGTCGACCCGCACCTGATCGGCCCGGTTCAGCACCTCGCGCCTCAGCCGGTTACGTTCCGTCGACGGAACGGTCGGCAGCAACTGTTCGAACACCGGGCTCGCGACAAAGATCCAGCCCATCACCCAGAAAGGCAAGCGGCCGATGATGCGTTCCCCGTGCCAACGCAGCGCCTGGGCCGCGACCAAGGCGACGGACTCCTCGGTCAGTGGACCGTCGGGCCACCCGGCGACACTGTCGGCGGCGCGGCGCGCGGCCACCTCCGCCGCCCGAACCAGGCCCGCCTGCTCCGGGTCGGCCAGCGCATGGGTCAGGCTCCAAACGACCTCGGTCGCGTGGTCCGCGTCGCCCATCCCGGTCAGCGTGGCCACCGCTCCGCCGTGTCGCAGCAGGGCACCCGGCACGTCCATCCCGCGGGCCGGTCGGCTCTCGTCGGTGGCGCTGCACGAACAGGCGTCCGGCACCTGGGCCTGGGCCACCCAGCCCGCCACCGCGTCAGCGAGGCCGTGATCCTCGACCGCGGTGTCGGCGCCCGTGACGTCTCGCCGCCGCCGCACTCCGGCCAACGCGTTCAGCCGATCGTCCTCGGTCATCGCCTGGTAGTCGGCCAGCCAATACGGATAGGACGGGCCGTACCGTTCGGCCCGGAAGACCTCACCGTCGGCACGTAACACCGGCGCGGTGCTGCGCAGGTCGTCCCAGTCCTCGATCGCCCCGTCGCGCACGTGCAGGTACCCACCGGACGGCATCGCCACGTCGTAGTCGGGGTCGGGTTCCGGGACCAGCCCACCGCGCGGCGGCCCGACGTAGTCACCGACGTGGGCGCAGAAGTCGGCCCACCACAGATTGAGTCGGCCCTGGCGCCCGCCGACGTGGACGTAGTCGTGGCGCCCGGTAAACGCCCCCCACGGATACGGCTGGGGCAGCCAGCGACAGACGGCGAGGACATCCGCATGATCACGACCGCCCTGATCGCGGTCCGTCCGACCTCGCCCGACCGGATCTCGAGGCTGCGAGTCACTGCTTCTGTCCATGGTTCGATCAGCCTATGTCGCGTGAGCCGGAATAAGGGGAACAGGTCCATCTTGGGTGTAGGTGTCCCGGTTGACTCCCCCTACTCACCTGACCGACCGTGGAGCCACCATGATCACCAAGGCCCTCGGAATGCTGGCAGTCGTCACCATCTCGGCGGCCGGACTGACGCTGCCGGCTCAGGCCCGGCCGGTGGTCCCTCCGCCGGTGAATGCGGCCGTCGACTACCAGCTTGGCGACGCGTACCCCCTGCCGGTCGGCGTGCGAGTGGTCAGTCGCGATTGGCGCACCCGGGCCCCCGCCGGGTCGTACGGCATCTGCTACCTCAACACCTTCCAGACCCAACCGGAGCACAGGCGATGGTGGCGCACTCGGCACCCGCAGCTTCTGTTGCGTCGTGCCGGGCACTTGGTGGGCGACCGCAACTGGCCGGGTGAATATCTGTTGGACATCACGACGCCCGGCAAGCGGCGGGCGCTGGGTCGGATCACATCACGGTGGATGGACGTCTGTGTCGCCCACGGCTTCCGCGCCGTCGAGCCAGACAACTTGGACTCGTGGACCCGGAGCCGGGGTCAGCTGGACCGGGCCGATGCGTTGGCCATGTCGCGGATCCTGGTCCGACAGGCGCACCGGCGCGGGTTGGCGGTGGCGCAGAAGAACACCGCCGAGCTGGCGAGTCGCCGCGGGGAGGTCGGCTGGGACTTCGCCGTCGCCGAGGAGTGCCAGGTCTATCGGGAGTGCGGGGTGTTCACGCGGGCGTACGGTGCTCGGGTGATCGAGATCGAATACTCCGACGCCGGGGGGCGGGCCAACTTCGATCGGGCGTGCGCGGCCCGCGGCGCCCGGATCAGCGTCCTGTACCGGGATCGGAACCTGGTCGGACCGGGTGCTCGGCAGTACCGGTTCGCGACCTGCTGACTTCCGGCCGGCCCAGTTCTTCGAGTGAGGACCCCTGCGGCGTCGCGTGATCCTGCTCCGGCCGGGACAAGTGAGGCTGATTATTCGATCCTGCACTAGAACACCGACCCTTAACCGGGTCGTGACCCGCGAGCCCTTCCGCTGCGGGCGGCGCGCGTTCAGACTCACTCCATGACTCTGACTCGAACCCTTGTCCGCGCCGCCGCAGCCCTGACTGCCACCGGCCTCGTCGCCACCGGGGCTGTCGCCCAGAGCGCCTCCATCGTGAAGAAGCCGGTTCCCGGCGCCGACGGACTGGCCGTATCGGCCGACGGAAGCAAGGTGTGGGTCATCGGCGCCAACGAAGGCACCGTGTACCGCTTCAAATCCGGACAGGCATTCGGCACCCCGTTCGCCACACGTACCGGCGAGGCGAACTACATCGACGCCTGGGCCACTCCCAGCGGTGGTCGCGCCTACGTGCTGGACGAGGACGACCAGGCGCTGCACGTGATCCGCTGGGGATCGAAGGGGACGTTCACAACGCTGAAGACCGGCGTCAACCCCACCGCGCTGGTCGGCGGGACGGCGCGCGGCCAGCAGGTGCTTTACATCCTGAACGTGGGCACGACGCGGCAGTCGGTGACGGTGATCAACCGGTCCACCAACACGGTCAGCAAGACTTGGAACCTGCCCAAGAGCGCGGGCGGCGACGCTCAGTCGATGGCGCTGGCTCCCGACGGCCAGACCCTCTACGTGGGAAGCCTGTCCGGACAGGGCACGGCCGCGTGGGGCCTGAGCACCAAGACCGGCAAGGTGGTGCAGAACATCAAGACCACCTACCCGGGCGACCCGAACTCGGTTCTCGAGGTCGACTCGCTGGCCGTGGACTCGTCGAACAAGTTCCTGTACCTGGGTGCAGGTGCCGAGTCGTCGCCGAAGGCCGGCACCTACAAGGTGGCCATCAGCACCGGCAAGATCGCCGCGAAGCGGATGGTCAACCAGAACTTCATGCAGGCGTTGGCGGTGGCAGGCAACAGTCGCGTGGTGGCGATGTCGGGCAACTCGATCACCGCCGCTCCCGGCACATTGCAGGTGCTCAAGCGCAAGAATCTGAAGCCGTCGCAGGACAAGGTGATCTTGCCGGTGGCTCCGAGCGCGCTGGGTGTGAGCGAGTCGGCGTCCGGGGCGCTCCGGGCGCATGTCACCAGCACCGACGACAGCGCGTACTGGTCGATCCCGATCAAGTGATCGTGGCGGTCGCTGCGATGGACCGCGACGCGCTGATCGCGACCTTGCGTCGCGAAGGGATCACTGACGAGACGGTGCTGGCCGCGATGTCGGCGGTGCCGCGAGAACGGTTCGTCGACGACGTGTATCTGGCGAAGGCGTGGGAGAACCATCCGCTGCCGATCGGTGCGGGTCAGACGATCTCGCAGCCCCTCGTCGTGGCGGCCATGACGGCGGCGCTCGGCGTGGGGCCGGGCGATGTGGTGCTGGACGTGGGGACCGGGTCCGGCTACCAAGCGGCGGTGCTGGCCGAACTGGGCTGCCGGGTGTGGGGGATCGAGTGGGTCCCCGAGCTGGCGGCTCGCGCGTCGGCGGTGTTGACGGACGTGGGTCTGGACGTGGATGTGGTGGTCGGGGACGGCCGGCTCGGGCTTCCGGAATGCGCGCCGTTCGACGCGATCCTGGTGGCGGCAGCGAGCGAGACGGTGCCGCCTGCGCTGCTCGATCAACTTCGGCGCCCGCCGGTCGGAAGGTCCGTAAGCCAAGGGGTCGGCGACAGCGGTCAGGACGTGGCGGGTGCCGGGACAGGTGGTCGCCTGGTCCTCCCGCTGGCCGACGAGCAAGGCCGACAACGCCTGGTGTTGATCACGCGTACTTCGACGGGTTTCCTCGAGGAGGAACTTTTCGGCGTGCGCTTCGTGCCGCTTCTCGGTTCCGACGACCCAGCTGTGGAGTGGCCGCGGGGTGAGTAGGCGCGTAGCGCCGTATCGAAGCCAAGGCCTCCCTCGGTCTGTACCGCCGACCGGCCGCGGGGTGAGTAGGCGCGCAGCGCCGTATCGAAGCCAAGGCCTCCTTCGGCCTGTACCGCCCATCGGCCGCGGGGTGAGTAGGCGCGTAGCGCCGTATCGAAGCCAAGGCCGACTGCGGCTCGTACCTCGCCTCGGCGGGTGCTCACCGACCCAGCCGTCGGGCCGATCTGAGCGGGCCTTCGATACACCGCCTTCGGCGGCACTCACCCCGCAGAGTTCGGCCGCAGGTGAGTAGCCGCGTAGCGCCCATCGGCCGCGGGGTGAGTAGGCGCGAAGCGCCGTATCGAAGCCAAGGCCGACTGCGGCCTCAGCTGAGGTCCCTCGCCCGCGTCAGGGCAGATAGACCGACGCGTTGTTGCCGCCCGTGCACACGTGACCGCCGCCGCTCCAGGAACTGCACGACAAGGTGTACTGCGTCCCCGTTACTGGGCTGAAGGCCGTGATGGTCGTGGCGCCGGGGTTGCTGCCGTACTCGCCGGCGACGTTCATGGCGAACGAACACGACGTCGCCGATCCGGCATACACGCCGTCGCCGCAAGCAGTCACCGGTCCGCTCAGCCCGCTTGAACCGCCGCCGCTGCCGTTGTTGTCGGTCGATGCCCGTCGCTCGGCCGCCTTGGCACGACGCTCCGCCTCTCGGGCGGCCTGCTTGTCCCGTTGCAGTTCGTCGATCTGGCGTTTCAACTTGTCGACCTGGTCCTGCTGAGCGGCGGACGCGGATGCCTCGCTCGCTCCGGCCGACCGGGCTGCGTCCAGGTCCTGCTGACTCACGCCAGGGCTGCACGCCGCAACACCCACAAGCGCCACACCCAGGACCGCAACAGTTCGAGCCACCCGCTTCATCGCACCCTCCCCAGGTCTGCGACCGGACCGTCGGCTGCCGGCGTCCGGTAGTTCGGACCCTACGACACCAGCCGGAGTCGGCCCAAGGCCCGCAGACCTTGGTTCCTCCGAGTGACTGCGCACGCCGACGAACTCCAGCAACCCCGACCACCGGACGGACGCGGGGCACGCGGTCGATAGCAGGCCGGTCCCAGAGAGCGACGAACCCATTCGTTGCCCATCCCGTCTTGCTCTCCTTACGTTCAAAGGACCCCACCGAAGGAAGATCATCATGCGGGCATTGACCTGGCAGGGTCGCGAGAACGTTGCCGTCACCGAGGTTCCGGACCCGATCATCAAGGAGCCGACTGACGCGATCATCAAGGTCACGTCGACTGCGATCTGCGGCTCGGACCTGCACTTGTACTCGATGCTCAGCCCATTTCTGAGCGAAGGCGATGTCCTGGGCCACGAGACGATGGGCATCGTCCAGGAGGTGGGATCCGAGGTCACCCACATCTCACCGGGCGACCGGGTCGTGGTTCCGTTCACGATCTCGTGCGGTCACTGCTGGATGTGCGACCGAGGACTGTTCTCGCAGTGCGAGACGACGCAGAACCGCGAGCACGACTGCGGCGCCTCGCTGTTCGGCTACACCTCCCTGTACGGGCAGGTGCCGGGCGGTCAGGCGGAGTACCTGCGCGTCCCTCACGCCGACTTCGGTCCCGTCGCTGTGCCCAGCGAAGGCCCGGATGACCGCTGGCTGTTCCTCTCCGACGTGCTGCCGACCGCGTGGCAGGGAGTCGTCTACGCCGACGTCCCCCCCGGCGGCGCGCTGGCCGTGGTGGGTCTGGGTCCGATCGGGCAGTTCTGTGTGCGGGTGGCGCGGCACATGGGGATCGAGACGGTGATCGGCGTCGACCGTGTGCCGGAACGCCTGGAGCTGGCGGCGCGATCCGGTGCGTTGGTGATCGACGAAAGCCGGATCGACGATGTTCCGCAGGCGGTCCGCGAACTCACTGCGGGCCGAGGTGCCGACGGTGTGATCGACGCGGTCGGGATGGAGGCGCATGGATCACCGGTGTCGGCGGCAATGCAGAAGATGACCGGTGTGCTGCCTGACGTCATGGGTCGTGCGGTCATGCAGCGTGCGGGAGTGGATCGGCTCGCCGCTTTGCACGACGCGGCGCTGAGCGCGCGCCGGGGCGGAACGGTGTCGCTGGTCGGTGTGTACGGCGGTGCGGCCGACCCCATGAACCTGCTCAAGATGTTCGACCGTCAGTTGACGCTGCGCATGGGCCAGGCGAATGTCCGGCAATGGACCGGCGAGATCCTCGACGTCCTGCGTGAGCCGGGTGACGTGCTGGGGACCGAGACCTTCGCGACGCACCACCTGTCGCTTGACGAGGCGCCGGGCGCCTACGAGATGTTCCAGAAGAAGCAGGACGGCTGCATCAAGGTGGTGCTGCACCCCGGCACCTGATGAGCGGGGTCATTCCATTCCGCGGGATCGGGGACAGCCGTCGAGGCCATGGGCTGTCGAAGGACGCTTGGCCGTGAAGGCGTCCTCCACCGCGGCCCACATGCGCCCGAGAACGTCGCTCCCAAGCACGCTGGCGCGGACTTTGCCGCCGTACCCCTTTGACCGCGGAGCTGGTCAGCCGTTCCCGGGGGCAGTGCAGCTCGTGGCCGGCTTCTTGGCGACCTTCCAGGTGCGGGTCCAGGACTTGCGGGTGGCGCCGGGCTTCTTGGCCACGACCGACACGGTGACGGTGACGTGGTCATTGCACAACGGGGTCACCA
>WBZT01001870.1_pt1 | contig 15057 bp, 7 predicted proteins | sample 5204241 | NCBI WGS metagenome assembly WBZT01 (sample SAMN12344358, study PRJNA552823) | activated sludge metagenome | biome: Activated sludge suspended growth; feature: Nitrification reactor; material: Wastewater; isolation source: activated sludge from nitrification reactor of wastewater treatment... | reverse complement strand
CCTCGCGTGTCCACGCGCTGCCGTCGTCGAAGATCATCGCGATGCGTCCCGCGGCCAGCTCTCGCCGCAGCGTGTCCGTGCCCGCCACGCGCACGCCGCGCCGCAGCGACTGCAATAGCTCGAGCACGGCGAGGTTCGCGGGCGAATCGACGCGCGACGAGTCGAGCGCGGCCGAGAGCATCTCGCCGCCGTTGCCCCACGCGAGCGCGAGGAACGCGTCGCTCGCCTCGCCCGCCCCGCCGCGCGGCAGTCCCAGCGCGCGCACGCCGCCGCCCAGCTTCTGCAGCTTCGCGACCGCGGTGCGCAGCTGCCCCCACGTCTCCGGCGGCCGCGACGCGTCGAGGCCGGCGCGCGCGACGAGGTCGCGCCGCAGCACGAGCACGCGCGGGCTCAGCGTCCACGGCAGGCCGTAGATCGCGTCCCCCACCGTGCACAGCGGCCAGCCGACGAGCGAATCGCGCAGGTCGGCGACGCCCGCGCTCCAGTCGACGAGGACGTTCGCCGCGAGACGTGCGGGCAGCTCGTCGGAGCCGATCGCGCACAGGTCGGGGGGCGTGCCGGCGGCGAGCGCGGCGGCGAGCGAATCGCGCAGCACCGCGAGCGGCACCTCGTGCACGCTCACGTGCACGTTCGGCGTCGCGGCCTCGAACGCGCGCACGGCGGGCTCGACAGCGGCGGCGGGCCACGGCTGCCAGAAGACGACCTCGTCGATCCGCGGCTTCGGCTTCGTGCACGACACGAGCGCCACGAGCAGCGCGAGCGCCGTGAGCGCGATCGGAACGCGCCGGTTCGTCCGCGTCACGCGCCCTCTCCGTCGCGGCCAGCCTCGATCGCGCGGCGCACGAACCCGTTCGTCTCCTCGAGACGCGACTCGGCCTCGGCGCGCGAGCAGCCGCGCTCGATCATCACGATCGCGGTCTTCACGCTGCGGCCGGCGGCGTCGAGCGCCTTCGCGGCCTCGTCGTACGTCACGCCGGTCACGGTCATTACCGTGCGGCGACTGCGCTCGACGAGCTTCTGGCTGCTCGCGGTGAGGTCGACCATCATGTTCTCGTACGCCTTGCCCGTTCGCACGAACGCGGCGGTCGAGATCATGTTGAGCACGAGCTTCTGCGCCGTGCCGGCCTTCATGCGCGTCGAGCCCATCAGCACCTCGGGGCCCACGACCGGGCAGATCGCGACGTCGACCGGCAGCGTGAACTCCTCGCGCGGCGTGCACGTGACGTACACCGTCCGCGCGCCGAGTTCGCGCGCACGCTCGATGGCGGCGACCACGTACGGCGTGCGCCGGCTCGCCGCGAGGCCCACCACCGTGTCGTCGGGCGAGACGCCGAGATCGTCCATCGCCTTCACACCCTCGTCGCGGCGGTCCTCGGCGCCCTCGACCGCGCGCACGACCGCGGCGTACCCGCCGGCGATCACGCCGACGACCTGCTCGGGGTCGGAGCCGAACGTCGGCGGGCACTCCGACGCGTCGAGCACGCCGAGCCGGCCGCTCGTGCCGGCGCCGACGTAGACGAGGCGTCCGCCCGCGCGGAACGACGCGATCGCGTAGTCGACGGCGCGCGCGATCCACGGCAGCTCGTGCGCGACCGCCTCGGGCACCGTCCGGTCCTCGGCGTTGATGCGCGCAAGCAGCTCCGGCACCTCGAGCACGTCGAGGTCCATGGTGCGCGGATTGCGCTGCTCGGTCGCGAGCCGCGCGAACTCCTCGAATCGGGCGCGATCGTCCATGACGTCCCTTGCCGCGTGGGTGGGTGTGGGGTTTGGCGCAGGATGCCACGCGTCCGAAGCGGGCGGCAAGAAGAACGCGGGCCCTGAAGAACGCGGGCCCGGCCCGGCTCGTGAGTGCTTCACGAGGCGGACCGGGCCCTCGCCCGGACCGTTTGCCCGGCCGTGCGCCGAGCGCCGGTGGCCGATCAGCGGTAGATCGTCTTGAGCCGTCCCCACGTGATGCCGCGTGCGTGCGTCGCACCCTGTCCGTAACCCTGGCAGGAGACGACCGCGGCGCCCGGCGGCAGGCCGGTGAAGCGGAGAACGCCGTGCGCTTCCTCGCCGTGGTTGCCGCCGGGATTGCGGCGTCCCCAGAGCTGCATCTCGATCGTCTCGGGCGCGCCCGCGATCATCGAGATCGTGAGCGGCAGCACGTCGTGGCTCTCGGCACGTCCGGTGAAGAGGTGCTCCGCGTGCACGGCGGTCGTCGAGTCCGCGCCGTGCCGCAGCGTGACGCCGTAGACGCCGGAGCATCCGGTGCCGCCGCAGCCGTCGGTGAACACCGCGCCATCCGTCACGAGTTCGGCCGTGAACGTCACGGGCGTGCCGGGCACGACGCCCACGACGTCGTAGTCGTCGCGCGCCCACACGTGCGTCTCGATCAGCGAACAGCAGTGATACAGGTCGACGGTGCCGTTCGGCAGGTTCCACGCCGCGCGGAAGCTCCCGAAGTAGCCCGCCGGAATCCACGTCGAGTCGACCACGGCGGCGCCCGTCGTGGCGCGCGTCGTGGAGCCCAGTTGGAACTCGCCGCTGGTGCATGCGGCCGAGGCCGGAGCCGCGAACGGCGACGCGAAAGCGGTGAGAAGTGCGCAGGCCAGCAGGAGCCGGGCGAGCATGCGAGCGTTCATCGTGGGGTCCTCCGGGCGGGCGCGGTCGGCGGCTCGGCCGCCCCCGCGGCCGGCGTGGACCGCCCCACGCTCGTTCAATGGTAACGCGCCCCGGGCCCGCTCCGCAGCAGGCGTGTTTGCCCCGGCGCCGCGGACCGCGCGGCGCCGGGACGCGTGCGATCAGTGCAGCACGATCAGGCGGCGCACGAGTTCGACGCCGGGCCACGCGACGCGCGTGACCGCACGCGACGTGCCGAGTCGGGTCGGAGGCAATGCCTCGATCTGCTCCGGCGTGCGCAGTCGCACGAAGTAGAGGCCCGCGCGCAGCCGCCCCGTCGGCAGCGGCGCGGTGAACTGGCCGGCGACGAGCGTCTCGTCGAGCAGCACCGCGACCTCGCGGCCCTGCACGTCGACGACGCTCAGCCGCACGTGCTGCGCCGAGGGCAGCGCGAAGCCGATCGACGCCGGACCGCGACACGGGTTGGGCGACGGCGCATCGAGCGACACGCGCGCGATCGGTCCGGGCACGACGCCCGCGCCTCCGCCGGCGAGCGCGAACGAAACGTCGCACACGTCCTCGCCCGTGTTGCCCTGCCAGTCGCGCGCGACCACGCGGATGCGCGCGTCGGCGCTCGCGGCGCCGCTCACGGTCCACGTCCAGCCGCCGGTGCCACCGGACGTCGGCACGCCCGCGGCGAGCAGTTCCCACGGGCCGCCCGCGCCGGTGCGCGAGAGGTAGACGTCGGCACTCTGCACGCCGACGTCGTCCGCCGCGCTCCAGAAGATCGTCACGGCATCGCCCGTCGCGAACGTACCGCCGGCGTCGGGCGCATCGACGTGCACGACCGGCGCGCTTGCGTCCGCCACGCGGATGCACGCGAGGCCGTGGCGCGCGAGCCGGCCCGCCGACGTGAAGCGGCCACCGAGCCACGAGGACGTGCCGGCCTCGGCGAGCGCGAGCACGTCGTCGTTCACGACGGGATCCCAGCTCGTGAGCACGCCGGACATGGCAAAGAACTCCGTGGCGTGCGCGATGGGTAGCGGGAAGCCCAGCGTCGGATAGCCGCCGTTCGCGAACTCGCCACCGACGTGCTGGAAAACGTTGGTGGAGAGCGCGCGCACGGTGCCGTCGACCTGCGCGCCGAACCACGCTGCGCCGTCCGTGAGGTTCACGTCGGCGAGGTTGGCGTGCTCCTCACCGCCCACAGTCGCGAACTCGCCGCCCAGCGTGACGCCGTAGATCGACGCGGGTGTGAGCGCGTACACGACGGGCGACGTGCCGCCCACGTTCGGATTCCACGCCGACGCGGTCGCCGACGGCGGCACGAATGCCGCCGCCGCGCTGCGCGCCAGGTATCCGACGATCGTGAACTCGCCGCCCGCGTAGAGCGTGCCGCCGAGCATCGCGAGCGCGTGCACCGCGGCGTTCGGCTCCGGATCCCAGCTGGTGGCGACGCCCGTCACCGAGTCGATCGCGCCGAGGAAGTTGCGCACGCGCGTGCCGACGCGCGAGAACACGCCGCCCGCGTACACGACGCCGTTGCCGGTCGCGAGCGCGAACACGGAGCCGTTCGCGCCCGGATTCCACGACGATGCGACGCCGCTCGCCGCGTCGATCGCCGCGAGGTTCGTGCGCGCGGCCCCGCCCGCGGTGGTGAACGCGCCGCCCACGAGCACGCGGCTCCCCCACATCGCGAGCGCGCTCACCGACGGCGCGGCTCCGCCGACGCCGGGATTCCACGACGTGACGAGCCCCGTGCTCGCATCGAGCGCCGCGAGGTTCGCGCGCGCGATCGCGTCGCCGAGGAAGCCGAGCCCGCCCGCGAGCACGCGGCCGTTCGTGACGCCGATCGCGAGCACGCTCGTGCCGGCGACGCCGTGCGCGAGCGGGTTCCACGCGAGCGCGGCACCGCTCGCCGGATCGAGCGCGGCGATGCGGCTGCGAGCCAGCCCGCCGATCGTGCCGAACACGCCGCCCGCGTAGACCGCGCCGGGCGCGATCGCGAACGCGTCGACCGCGCCGTCGGCGCCGGGATTCCACGCGGTCGCGACGCCGCTCGTCGCGTCCACCGCGCCGACATGGGCGCGCGGCGAGGCACCGAGCCACGTGAACGTGCCGCCCAGGTACACGGTCGGGCCCGACACCGCGATCGCGGTGACGTCGTTGTCCGGCTGCGGGTCCCACGCGGTCGCGTCGCCGCTGGTCGCGTCCACGGCGCCGGCGCCGAAACGCAACTCACCGCCGAGCGTGGCGAAGAAGCCGCCCACGTACACGGTCGCGTTCGTGGCCGCGAGCGCGACGACGACGTTGTCGGCGCCGGGATCCCAGCTCGTGGCCGCGCCGCTCGCGGGGTCGAACGCCGCGAGGAACGATCGCGCCTGCCCGCCCGCGCTCGTGAACGCGCCGCCCGCGACGATCGCGCCGCTGGTGGGCGCCATCGCGTACACCACGCCGTTCGCGCCCGGGTTCCACGCGGCGAGCACGCCGGTCGCGGCGTCCACCGCCGCGAGGTGCGCGCGCGGCTCCCCGCCCGCGTTCGCGAACGCGCCGCCCATGTACACCAGTCCGCCGCGCACGAGCAGCGCGTTCACCGCGCCGTCGGGATCGGGCGCCCACGCGTCGAGTGTGCCGTCGGCGCGCACGTGCACCGCGTGCGCCCGCGCGACGCCGTTCACGAGCGTGAACTCGCCGCCCACGTACCAGCCGCCCGCACCGTCGGACGCGATCGCGTACACGGGCGCGTTCACATGCGGCCACGCCGCGTACGGCGTGCCGGTCGCGGAGTCGAGCATCGCGCAGGCGCCGAGGCTCGTGCCGACGTGCTCGAAGCGGCCGCCCACGTACAGCGTCGAGCCGTCGCTCGTCATCGCGGCGACCGTGCCGTCGGTCACCCACGCGTTCGGGTCGGCGTACTGCGCGCGCGACTCGCGCGCCGTCGCGGCGAGGACGAGCACGGCGAACGCGCACGCGAAGACGCGCGCGAACGAGAAGACGCTCCGGAGCGACTCGGCGGAGCGGAACATGGCGACCTCCTGCAGGGGAGCTGAAGGTTCGGGCCGGGGGCGCCCCGATCGCGGCGCGATCTCGGGGCCGATGCTTTCACCGCCCCGGGCGCGGCCGCAATGCTCCCTTGGTCGAACGGCGACCGCGGGATGGCCGCGTACGTCCGTCCAGCGTTCGCTGACGTCCGCGGACATCCGCGGACGTCAGCGGCCGGCCGCCCTCATCCGCGCGTCGATGCGCGAGTCGGCGAACATCTCGTCGTGATCCGGCATGCGCCGCGCGAGCACGCAGACCGGATCGCGCGCCTCGATCGCACGCTCCACCCACGCGAGCGCCTCGTCCGGCAGGCCCGCGGCCCAGGCGGCCTGCGCGATCCGGAACAGCGAGATCGCCTCGAAGCGCGAGCGCGCCACCATCTCGTCGAACACCGCCCGCGCGTCGACGCGCTCGCCCCGGCGGCCGAACAGCCACGCCAGCGTGGCCAGCATCCACGGATGCCGTCCCGAGGCCCCGAGCAGCCGGCGGCACGTCGCGAGCGCCTCGTCGACCTCGCCCGCCCACGCCAGCGCGCGGACGAGGTTCCACTGCACGTACACCGAGTCGGCGTCCGTCTGGAACGCGCGCCGCGCCTCGGCGATCGACTCGGCGTGACGGCCGGCGAAGCCGTGGCCGAACGAGAGCATGCCGATCGCCCACGAGTTGTGCGGATCGTCCTCGACCGCGGCCGCGATCTCGGCATCGGCCTCGGTCAGCGTCAGCGCGCCGATCCCCCAGCCCCACAGCCCGCGCTCGCAGCGGCCGCGCGTGTGGCGCGGGTCGATCGCGAACGCCTTCCGCCACGCGGCCTCCGCGCTCTCCCATCGCCACTCGTACTGCAGTTCCACGTCCGCGAGCGTCGCCCACGCTTCGGCCTGCTGCGCGTCGATCGCGAGCGCGCGTTCGGCCATGGCCTTCGCCTTCGGGAACATCTCGTGCGGCGCGCCGATGCCGAACGTGCCGAGCAGGCGCCACGAGTCGGCGAGCCATGCCATCGCTTCGGCGTACTCCGGATCGAGCGCGATCGCGCGCTCGAAGCACTCGATCGCGTCGGCGAGATAGCGTCCTCTCCGGAGCTGGAACGCGCGGCCCTTGAGCATCCGCTCGTACGCCTCGAGGTTCGACGTGCCGCGCCGTCCGCCTTCGCCCACCTGCAGCGAGACGCTCAGGCGCTTGGCGATCGCGGCGGCGATCTCGTCCTGCACGGCGAAGACGTCGGTCAGCTCGCGGTCGTAGCGCTCGGACCAGAGCTGCATGCCGTCGGCGACGTTGACGAGCTGGGCGGTGATGCGCAGCCGCTGGCCCGCGCGACGCACCGCGCCCTCGAGCACGGTGGTGACGCCGAGGCGCTCGCCGACCGCGCGCGGATCCTCGCGGCGGCCCTTGAACGCGAAGCACGACGATCGCGCGGCGACGCGCAGGCCGCCGAGCTGTGCGAGCGCGTTGAGGATCTCGTCCGTGACGCCGTCGGCGAAGTAGTCCTCGTCGGTGCCGCCCTGGTTTTCGAACGGCAGCACGGCGATCGAGCGCGCCGGATCGGGCGCGGCCTTCGCGCCGCCCGCGGCGATCTCGGCGAGCTCGAGCCGGACGTCGCGGATGTCGCGCGGGCGCTCGTCCGCGTGCTTGCGCAGGCAGCGGCGCAGGATCTCGCGCACGCGCACCGGCGTGCCCGCGGGCAGCGCGGTCCAGTCGGGCTCGCGTTCGAGGATGCGCGCGATCAGGTCCGATGCGGTCTCGCCCGCGAACGGCGGGCGCCCCGCGAGGCACTCGTACAGCACGCAGCCGAACGACCACACGTCGCTGCGCCGGTCGACCGCGTGGCCGCGCGCCTGCTCGGGGCTCATGTACGCCGCGGTGCCGAGGATCACGCCGGCCTCGGTCGGTGCGGCCATCGCGGTGCGCGTCGCGTCGTCCGCGGATTCGGGCCCGAGCGCGGCCGGGGCCTCGCTGCGCGCGAGCCCGAAGTCGAGCACCTTCACCGCGCCCGATTCGGCCACCATCACGTTCCCGGGCTTCAAGTCCCGGTGCACGATGCTGCGCTCGTGCGCCGCCTCGATCGCCGCCGCCACCTGCACGGCGATCGCGATCGTGTCGCGCAGCGACAGCGCTCCGCGCTCGAGACGCGCGGCGAGCGTCTCGCCGGGCACCAGCTCGAGCACGAGGTGCGGCGCGTCGGCGCCGTCCTCGAGGCCGTAGATCGCCGCGACGTTGGGGTGATTGAGCGCCGCGAGCGCCTGCGCTTCGCGGCGGAAGCGCGAGAGCCGCTCGGCGTCGCTCGCGAACGCCGCGGGCAGCGCCTTGATCGCCACATCGCGCCCCAGCCGCGGATCGCGCGCGCGCCACACCTCGCCCATGCCGCCCGCACCGAGCGGCGCGACGATCTCGTACGGGCCGAGCTTCTGGCCGGACGAAAGGCTCATCAGTGCTTCATCTCGCGGGCCCAGCCGAACACCGCGATCGGCATCCAGGCGCTCTCGGCGCTCATCGGCGAGCAGAAGACGAAACGCTGCCCGTCGGGTGCCGCGGCGTAGCGACCGACCGTGCCGCTGCCGAGCACGAGCGGAAAGTTGAAGAGCAGCCGCGCCGGCCCGGCTTCGAAGCGGTCGCCCGTGATGACGTCGGCCACCATCAGGTCCTGCGAGAGCGAACGGAAGTAGAGCAGCTTGCCGTCCGCGCTCCAGAGGGGATTGCCGCCGCCCTGGCTCGAGATCTGGACCGGAGCACCCGGTCCGGGGAACGCCTGCACGTACGCCTGCGACTGCCCGGACTGATCGGAGTCGTACGCGACCCACTTGCCGTCCGGCGAGAAGTGCGGACGCGTCTCGGAGAACTTCGTCGTCGCGATTGCGATGGGCGCGCCACCGCCGATCGGGACCGCGACCGCGTCGAACGAGCTGCCTGCCGTGACCATGCACGCCACGTAGCGCCCGTCGCGCGACACGTCGACCGGACCGACGTTCGTGGTCGCTTTGTAGACCAGCGAGTCGCCGGCGACCGAGTCGATCGACCGGGCGTACACGGCGTAGGCGCCGCCGCGGTTCGACGCCCAGTAGATCGTGCGCGAGTCCGGAGCCCATACGGGCCAGATGTCGTTGCCCGGGTCGATCGTGAAGCGTGACGAGATGCCGCGCTCCAGGTCGCGCACCCAGAGGTCCGACGCCTGCCCGCTGGCGTCGGCGAGTTCGTACACGAGACGCTTGCCGTCGGGCGAGAGCGACAGCCCGCCGTACGAGCCGCTCGGTCCGACTTGCTCGTTCACCCGGCCGGTGCGGTCCACCCAGACGATCCGGCGCGCGCCGCCGCGCGCCTGGCTGTACACGAGCACGTCGGCGTCGCTGGCGCTGGAGTAGAACGCCATCGCGTTCTGGCGATTCACGCCGACCTGGTCGACGAGCGTGCGCGGCTCGCCGGAGAGCTTGCCCGAACGTGCGTCGAACCGCTGCGCGAGCAGTGCGCCCTCGCGCTCGAACAGCAGGTGGCCCGACGGCGAGTATTCGACCCGGCCATCGCCGGCGCACACGCGAACCGAACGGTCCGAGCCGATCTCGGCGAGGCGGATCTCCGACTTGTCCGGATCACTGTTCGTCACGCCGTACAGGAAGTGCCGGCCATCCGGCATCGCTTCGGGCCAGCCGTGCGCGACTTCGTGCTTGAGTGTGTCGAGCGTCGTGACCGAGCGCGGCTCGCCGCCCGAAGCCGGCACCATGCGGATGGTGGGGTGCCCGCTGTCGCCGTCGAACAGGATCAGCCCGCGCCGAGTCCAGCAGCCGTCCGAGCCACCGGGAGCTTCGCAGATCGTCTCGGGCCGTCCGCCCGTGACCTGGATCTTGCGCAGCTTGCCGCCGGAGATGAAGGCGAGCGAGCGGCTGTCGGGCGACCAGAACGGACGCCCCGCGCCCTCGGTGCCGGGCAGCGGATGGCATTCGAGGTCGTCGAGCGACCGCAGCCAGAGCCGCGGCGTGCCGGTCGAGTCGCCCGCGGCGAACGCGGCCATGCGGCCGTCCGGCGAGAGGCGCAGCGGACCGAGCGGTGAGAGCGACGTGGGAATGCGGATCTCGAAACGCAGCGTCGGCGAGACGGCGGCACCGCGGCGCCACCACAGCCCCGCGAACACGGCCGCTCCCGCGAGCGCGATCGCCGCGACGGCCCATGCGATCCGGGCGCCGCGCCCGCGCGTGCGCGTGAGCGGTGCCGGCTGCGCGACCGGGCTCGAAGCTGGCGCGCCCACGCTCGACACGCCGGCGCTCTCCGCGATCCACTGCAGCTGCTGCTTCACCGCGTGTGCCGATTGCACGCGGTCCTCCGCGTCCTTCGCGAGACAGGCGCGAATCAGCCGGTCCAGGCCCGCGGGCGGCGCCTCACCCGCCACGGCGCCCGAGGGTGCTTCGTTCACGGGCGCCGGCTGTGCACTGATGATCGACGCGATCAGCGTCGCCTGGCTGCGGCCCTCGAACGCGCGCTTGCCCGTCGCCATCTCGTACAGCACGCAGCCCAGCGCCCAGATGTCGCTGCGCGCGTCGGCCTCGTGCCCCTCGAGTTGCTCGGGCGCCATGTACTGGTAGGTGCCGACGATCGAGCCCTCCGTCGTCAGCGCCTGAGCCATCGTCGGCGACTGCGTCAGCGACGAACCCGAGGTGCCGCTCCCCGGACGGCGCGCCACTTCGGCCGCTCGCGCGAGGCCGAAGTCCATCAGCTTGGCGCCCGCGCGCGTCAGCATGATGTTTCCCGGCTTCAGGTCGCGATGAATCACGTTCGCGCGGTGGGCCCGGTCGAGCGCGTCGGCAACCTGCGCGCCGATGCGCAGCAGTTCCGGGCCGGGCAGCGGCCCCCTGCGCAGGCGCTGCGCGAGCGTCTCGCCCTCGACCAGCTCCATCACGAGGTAGTCGGTCTCGCCCTCGCGGCCCACGTCGAACAGCGTGCAGATGTTCGGGTGGTTCAAGCTCGAGACCGTCTTCGCCTCGCGCTCGAAGCGGGCGCGCACCTCGGGGTTGGCGGAGAGGTGCTCGGGAAGCACCTTGATCGCCACGTCCCGGCCCAGTCGCGTGTCGTTTGCTCGATACACTTCGCCCATGCCGCCGGCGCCCAGGAGCGACACGACGGTGTACGGGCCCAGCTTCATGCCTGCAGACAGGGGCATCGGGGACTCTCCGAAACTGGGATGGAGCAGCTCGGACGTCGCTGTGCACGAGGGACGCGGACGATATCACGGGCCCTGCGACGGCCCGACGGGGAAATGTGCTTCCGATGCTCCGGTGACGCCGAGGTCGCGCGCCCGCGATCGCTCAGCCGGCGAGGCCGAGCTTGCGCAGCAGCGCGGCCCAGCGCGGATCGCCGAACACCGGCCGCAGCGGCCACGAGCAGCACGCCTGCGTCAGGCCGGGATCGCGCTGCTCGTACGACGCCTCCAGCCAGTGGAACGCCTCGTCGAGCTGGGCGCGGTAGCCGTAGACCTCGGCGATCTGGAAGGCGCCGAGTTCGGCGTACTCGCGCACGAGTTCGGCGAGCATCGCGTCGGCCTCGGCGCGCTCGCCGCGCGCGTGGTGCACGATCGCGAGCGCGTGCGTGCGGAACACCGCCGTCGGCTCGGCCTTCGCCTCCGCGAGCGCCTCGTCGAGCTCGCCCTTCGCCACGAGCACGAGCGCGATGCAATTGCGCGTCGCGGCGCGTTCGGGCGCGAGCTCGTGCGCCTTGCGGAACTCGACCTCCGCTTCGTCGAGCCGGTCGAGGCACTGCAGCGCGATGCCCACGTTCATGTGCAGCCGCGAGCTGAGCGGGTCCTGCTCGCAGCCTCGGCGGCCGAGATCGAGCGCCTCCTCGAACCGGCCCATCGTGTTCGCGAACATGCACGCGCGGTTGAGCGCGATCGGGCTGTCGGGCGCCACCTCGAGCAGCCGGGCGACGGACGCACCGGCGGCGCGCCAGTCCCAGTCGTGATCGAGCAGCATCGTCGCCTGCGCCTCGAGCGCTTCCGGCAGGTCGGGCGCCAGCGCCAGCGCGCGCCCGGCCGCCTCGTGCACCTGCGGCAGGCCCTCGGTCGTGCTCAGCGCGCCGGCGTTGATGGCCAGCGAGCGTGCGTACGCGAGCCCCGCCCACGCGAACGCCGATTCCGGATCGAGCGCGAGCGCCTGCTGCAGGTACTCGATCGCGCGCGAGATGCTGTCGTGCGAGTTGCGGTCGAGCAGGTAGCGCGCCTGCAGGTAGAGCCGGTGCGCTTCCGGATTGCGGCCGCGCCCGCGTGCCGCGGCGGCGACGGCGGCCTTCGCTTCGCCGCTCGCCTGCGAATCCGGATCGGCACCGAGCAGCGCGACGCGCAGCTCCTTCACGACCGACTGCGCGATGTCGTCCTGCACGGCGAAGATGTCGTCGAGCGTGCGGTCGTACGTCTCCGACCAGAGGTGGTAGCCGTCGGCGACGTTGACGAGCTGCACCGCGATGCGCACGCGGTTGCCGCTCTTGCGCACGCTGCCCTCGAGCAGCGTCGCCACGTTGAGCTTCTGCCCGATCACCACGAGCGGCTCGGTCGTGCCCTTGAACTGGAACGACGACGTGCGCGCCGCGACGCGCAGGCCGCGGATCTTGGCGAGCATGCTCGTCAGCTCGTCGGCGAGTCCCTCGGAGAAGTACTCGTCGTCCTCGTCGCGGCTGCGGTTGACGAACGGCAGCACCGCGATCGACGCCGTGCGTTGCGCCGACGGGCTCGCCGCGGCACGGCCGCCGGACTCGAGCACGTGCTTGATCCGGCGCAGCTCGTTGCACAGCTCGAGCGCGCTCGCGACGCGGCGCGCGGGCTCCTTCTCGAGGCACTGCGCGACGACGCGCTCGAGCTCGGGCGGCAGCTCCGAGCGCACGCGCGTCAGCGGCTCGGGCGCGTCGCGCAGGATCGCCGAGCTGACGTCGGCGGACGTCGCGCCCGTGAACGGACGGCGTCCCGTGGCCAGCTCGTAGAGCAGGATGCCGAACGCGAAGAGGTCGGTGCGCGCGTCGCTCGCTTCGCCGCGCACCTGCTCGGGCGCCATGTACGGCGCGGTGCCCATCACCTGCCCGAACGTCGAGAGCGGCGACGCCATCGTCGCGGCCTGCGTCGCCTCGGGCGAGGACGGCGTCGAGTCGGCGAGCTTGGCGAGGCCGAAGTCGAGCACCTTCACGCGCCCTTCGCGCGTGATCATCACGTTCGCGGGCTTGAGGTCGCGGTGCACCACGCCGCGCGCGTGCGCGGCGGCGAGCGCGTCGGCGAGTGCGACGCCGAGGTCGAGCACGCGCGCGACCGGCATCCCGCCGGGCACCACGTGGTGGTCGAGGCTGTCGCCCTCGACCAGCTCCATGGTGAGGAAGCGCACGTCGTCCTCGTCCTCGACCGAGTAGAGCACGACGATGTTCGGGTGGTTGAGCACCGCGACCGCGCGCGCCTCGCGCTCGAAGCGCGCGAGACGCTCGGCGTTCGACGCCATGTCGGCGGGCAGCAGCTTGATCGCGACCTCGCGGCCGAGACGCGTGTCGCTCGCGCGCCAGACTTCGCCCATGCCGCCGCGTCCGAGCGGCGCGAGGATCTCGTACGTCCCGAGTCGGGTCCCGGGGGCGATGGACAAGGCAATACTCCGTGGTCGCAGGGGGATTCGGCGCGTCGGTGCCGCGAGGGGTGCGGCACGATAGCACGCGTGTGCGCCCTCTCGATGCGCGAAATGCGTCCGCGTCGCGCGGTCGTTTGCGAACGCTCGCTCGCCGCACGAAGTCCCCGCGTTCCGGCGCGGTTGACCCGCTCCCGCTCGATCGCCACAGTGCCCGGCCATGCCCGAGCTGCCCGAAGTCGAGACCGTGCGCCGCATGATTGCCGCGCACGTGCCGGGTCGCGTGATCGCGCGCGCGAGCGTCTCGCGCCACCGCCTGCGCACCGCGTCGCTCGCGGCCCTGCCGCGCGCACTCGCCGGCCGCGCGTTCGCCACGCCGCGGCGCGTGGGCAAGTTCCTGCTGCTCGATCTCGACGCGGGGCGCACGCTGCTCTCGCACCTCGGCATGAGCGGGCGCTGGCTCTTCTGGGACACGGGCACCGAGGCCGATGCGTCGATGCCGCACGTGCACCTCACGCTCGAGTTCCAGGACGGCGCGCGGCTCTGGTACCAGGACATCCGCCGCTTCGGCATGCTGCGCGTGGTGCCGACCGACCAGCTCGCGCGCGACGCGTCGCTGAAACTCCTCGGCCCCGATCCGCTCGTCGCGCCGCCGACGGCGGATTCGTTCGGCGCGCTCGCGCGCGGCGTGCGCACGAGCGTGAAGAGCTTCCTGCTCGACCAGCGCCGCATCGCCGGGCTCGGCAACATCTACGTGAGCGAGATCCTGTTCCGCGCGGCGATCGATCCGCGCCGGCGCGCCGGCACGCTTGCGCGCGACGAGTGGGCGCGCGTCGCCGCCCAGGTCGTGCCCGTGCTCGAGGACTCGATCGCGCGCATGGGCACCACGTTCAGCACGTACCGCACGATCTGGAACGAGCCGGGCGAGTACGGCGAGCAGCTGCTCGTCTACGACCGCGCCGGCGAGCCGTGCCGGCGCTGCGGCGCCGAGGTGAAGCGGATCGTGCAGGCGGGCCGCTCGACGTTCTTCTGCCCGGCCTGCCAGCGCCGCGGTGCGGCGCCCGCGGCAGCCGCCGTGGCCGCGCCGGGCGCGGGTCCGCGCGCGGCCGGAGCGCGAAAAGCGCGCGAAAAGCGCTGAAAGCCCCGCGAAAACACGGGCCGTCTTTTCGATTGAACCGGCCCCGCGGCGGCCCTTACCTTGGGGTGTTCCCACACCCATCTGATGGCGGCCCGGCGACTCCTCTCCCGCCTCGATCCGCCCTGAAAATCGGAGTACGAACCCTATGATGTTCAACACGCTCGGCTTGCCCGCGCCCCTCGTCCAGGCGGTGCGCGCTGCGGGCTGGTCCGAACCCACCAACATCCAGAGCAAGGCGATCCCGGTCATCCTGCAGGGCAACGACCTGATCGGGAACGCGCCGAGCGGCTCCGGCAAGACCGGCGCCTTCCTGCTGCCCGGCTTCGCGCGGCTGCTCGACGGTCCGCAGAAGCTGCGGGCGCTCGTGCTCACGCCCACGCGCGAGCACGCCGCGCAGGTCGAGACGCAGGCGCGCGACTTCTCGCGCTTCACCGAGCTGCGCGTCGGCATCTCGCACTCGGGCGCGCCGATCGCCGTTCAGGAGAAGATGCTGCGCGATCCCGGCGTCGACGTGCTCATCGCGACGGTCGACCGGGTGCTCGAACTGCACGCGCGCAAGGCGATCGCGTTCGAGGACGTCGAGATCCTCGTGCTCGACGAAGCCGACCGCATGGTCGACATGGGCCAGGCGACCGACATCCGCAAGCTCCTCAAGCTCCTGCCCGAGACGCGCCAGACGCTGCTCTTCTCCGCCACGATGCCCGCGGAGCT
>WBZT01001868.1_pt1 | contig 15068 bp, 18 predicted proteins | sample 5204241 | NCBI WGS metagenome assembly WBZT01 (sample SAMN12344358, study PRJNA552823) | activated sludge metagenome | biome: Activated sludge suspended growth; feature: Nitrification reactor; material: Wastewater; isolation source: activated sludge from nitrification reactor of wastewater... | reverse complement strand
GCCCATGCCCCGGCGCTGGCCGCGATCTCGAACCCGACCATTAACTCCTACAAGCGCTTCGGCCCCGACACCCTCGCCCCATGGCTGATCGACTGGGGTCACGACAACCGCAGCGCCATGCTGCGGATCCCGCCGGAGCGGGGCAGCGCCGCGCGCGCCGAGTTGCGCCTCGGCGATGCAAGCGCCAACCCGTACCTCGCGATCGCCGGCATGCTCGCTGCGGCCCTGCTCGGTATCCGCAATGAGATCGAGCCACCGCCGGCGCTGGTCGGTTACGGCTATGACCCGAGTAAGGCCCCCAAGCTTCCCCAGACGTTATGGGACGCGCTCGACGCGCTGGAGGAGGACAAGGAGTTCGCGGAGGTGCTGGGACGGCCGCTGGTCGACACGTTCCTGGCCTACAAGCGCGACGAGATCGACCGGTTCAACTCGTGGATCACCGACTGGGAATTCCACGAGTACACGTACCACATCTGAGGAATCTGAGAAGGAGAACCACATGCCACAGCACCCGCCTGTCCCCTTGGACGAGGTCGACCTCGCAGACATCGACGGCTTTGCCGACCTACGCGGCTTCGCCCAGTTCGACACGCTGCGCCGTGAGGACCCCGTGCACTGGAACCCGGAACCGTCGCCGAACCACGGCTTCTGGGCGGTCACCCGGTACGAGGACATCTGGGAGGTGGACCGCGACCCGGAGACCTACACGAGTGAGAAGTTCGTGAACCTCGAGGAGGTCGACGACGACCTGCAGGACATCCGGCGCTCGTTGCTGGAGACGGACGGGCCGCGCCACACCTCGCTGCGCAAACTGATCGCCAAGGAGTTTACCCCCCGCAGCCTGAAGAACTACGAGGCGTTCCTGCGGGAGCTCACGAAGAACACCATCGAAACCGCCCTGTCGAGCGGCGACCAGTTCGACTTCGTCGAGTCGATCAGCGCCGACTTCCCGATCCAGGTACTGGCCCGGTTGCTCGACGTGCCGCCGGAGGACACCCCGCAGCTGATCGCCTGGGGCAACGAGTTCGTGGGCAACACCGACCCCGACTTCGCCAAGGTCCGCGCCGACACTCCGGAGAGCGACCAGTACCGGCACCTGCCGTTCCGCTCGCCAACCGTGCAGGAAGTGTGGGACTACGGCAACGACCTGCGCGACCAGCGGGTCGGCGGTGAGGGCACTGACCTGATCAGCATCCTGGCCAACCGCATGCCCGACGACGGCATCCCGCTGAGCCAGCAGGACTTCAACATGTACTTCACCCTGCTCGTCATCGCCGGCAACGAGACCACCCGGCACGCGATCAGCAACATCATGTTGGGACTCATGGAGCAGCGTGACCAGCTCGCTGCGCTGCAGGAGAACCCGGAACTGGTGGCGCCGGCGTTGGAGGAGTTCCTGCGCTACGCCTCTCCGGTTTACCACTTCCGCCGTACCGCGACCCGGGATGCAGAGCTGGCCGGCAAGCAGATCAAGGAAGGCGACAAGGTCGTCATGTGGTTCGCTTCCGGCAACCGCGACGACAGCGTCTTCGAGAACCCCTACAAGATCGACATCACCCGCAAGAACGTCGACCACATGACGTTCGGCAAGGGCAGCCCGCACCTGTGCCTGGGCAACAACCTGGCGCGCATGGAGATCCGGCTGATGTTCGAGGAGTTGTTGCCGCGGCTGGCCGACATTCAGCTCGCTGGCGACGTCAAGCGCGTCCGGTCGAACTTCGTCAACGGCATCAAGGCGTTCCCCGTCAAGGTGACGCCGGCCTGATCGGTGCGTGGAGGGCCCCCGCTGCGGCGGGGGCTTTCGGCGTACCTTGCGCGCGTTTGTGAGAAGACGGCGCAGCCCGGATGGCCGATCGGTGAGCATTTCGGGCATCCGTTAGCACCCCGGACGGGTTTTTGGCGCCCGAAAGGCTAACCGATGCCCAGTGTGCTCACCGATTCACCTGCGTGACAAATCCCGACCAAGGAAAGGCGCTTACCGCGCGCCTGTCTCGTCGGCGACCAGCTGGTCCATGATCCGCCGCACCTGCACCGCACCGGCATCAGCGGCCACGAGCACGTCCGCGCGCTCCCCGTCGCGGGTGACGACGGCTTGCATGGTCTCCAGTACGCCCTGCACCTTGCGGTAGTACGCCTCGAACAGCGGCCGCAGCGTGCCAGTGGCGGCCGCGGAGTCGGCGAAGTTGCGGCTCACCCGCCACACGTGGCGCGTGCTGGTCTCGTCCAACGGGGTCACGGCATGGGTGAACACGAAGCTGCGGGTGCCGGCGTCGGTTTCGACGTGCCAGCGGTCGACCCACAGACCGGGACTGACGAGTTCGCCTTCCTCGCGCTGGACATAGGGCCCGGCGGCGGGAAGCTCCATGACCTGGGCGTGCCAGTCCGACACGGCCGACGGCGGGTAGGAGCGGGCGAACGACATGCCCGTCTCGCTGACCGTCACCTCGAGCGGTGGCGTGGCGCCCGCGGTCAGCGCCGGCGGAGCGATCTCCGGATGCAGGTGCGCGACGTGGGTGATGTCGGAGAAGTTGTCCCACAGCAACCTGATGGAGGCCGCAGTCGTCCAGCTTGCACCGAACGTGTGCCAGGCGGGGTCGAGCAGCCACGGCGTCTGCGGGGTAGGCCGCAGACGCGCGAGGTTGGCATCGCCGGCCCAGACCCATACGAAAGCCCCGTCATCGACAACCGGGTACGAGCGCACCTGCGCGCCGTACGGAACATTGGGCTGGGTGGGCACGGCCACGCAGCGGCCGTCGGGTGCATACCGGAAGCCGGTGTAGGAGGACACGATGTCGTCGCCCTCGATGCGTCCCAGGCTCAACGGCACCGGACGATGTGCGCAACGGTCCTCCAGCGCGACGGCTGAGCCGGTCGTCGTGCGGTAAAGCACGATGCCGTGGCCGAGCAGGCGGCGGGCCAGCGGTGACCGGCCCACCTCGTCGCTGGTGGCGGCGGCGTACCAGGCGTTGTGCGGGATGTCGGCGCAGTGTGTGTTCACGTTCTCGTGCCCCTCTCAGGCGTCCAGTACCAGGCGGGCACCGTTGCAACGGGACACGCAGACCATCATGACGTCCATCGCTTCTTGTTCGTCGGGATCAAGCACGGAATCGCGGTGGTCGATCTCGCCCTCCAGAACGCCCGTCTCGCAGGTGCCGCACGTTCCCTCCAGGCAGGACCCGAGGACGGAGACACCGGCCTCCCGCATGACGTCGAACACCGACTTGTCCGGAGGCACGGTCGCCGTCACCCCGGATCGCTGCATCACGATCTCGAACTCCGTGTCCTCACCCTTGCGCTCGATCGTCTTGGCGGCGAAGCGTTCGAGATGCAGGGCCCCTGACGGCCAGTTGGCGCAGCCCGCCTCCATCGCGTCGAGCAACGGTTCGGGTCCGCAACAGTAGACCAGGGTGTCCGGATCGGGGTTTCCGAGGATCGTCGCCAGGTCGAGAATGCCCGCTTCGTCCTGCGGCACTGCAGTGACCCGGGAACCGTAGCGTTGCTCGAGCTCGGCCAGGTATGCCATCGAAGAGCGGGTGCGCCCTCCGAAGTGCAATTGCCAATCGGCGCCGGCCGCGTCCACTTCCTCGATCATCGGGATGAGTGGGGTGATGCCGATTCCGCCGGCGACGAAGATGTACTTCGCAGCGCTGACTAGTTGGAAGTGGTTGCGAGGTCCGCGTATCCGCAATGTCGCGCCCTCGGTCAGTTCGTGCACCCGCTTCGAGCCGCCGCGGCTGTGCGGTTCCAGCAACACGGCCACCTTGTAGGCCGAAGGGTCGGACGGACTGCTGCACAAGGAGTACTGCCGGACCAGGTCATCGGCGAGAATGAGGTCGATGTGCGCCCCTGGTGTCCAGCCGGGTAGCGAGGCTGCATCGGTCCGGGCCAGAGTGAGTTCCACGATGTCCTGTGCGGGCCGGGCCAAACCCACGATCGCGACGTCGGTCTCGAGTTCACTCACCACTGTCGATGTCGTCGGACTCATGCACATCTCCGCTCTGTACGGCTCCGGGGAAGAACCGTTAGGCTCCGAACGATATTAGAATTTGAGTAGTCAAACAAGTGAGGTACGAACTTGCGCGCACTGTTCATCGAGCACGACCACGTCTCTCCGCCCGGCCTCGTCGGCGAGCGGCTGGAGCAGCGCGGGTACGAGATCGTCGAGCACCTGATCGTGCCCGAGGACCGTTTCCACGATCCGGGCGTGACGGCCGAGTATCCCGATCCCCGGGAGTTCGACGTCATCATCCCGATGGGTGCGCCGTGGGCCGCCTATGACCATGACCTGGTCGGCAGCTGGGTGCTGCCGGAACTGGACTTCTTGCGCGAGGCCGACGCCGCGGACGTGCCAGTACTTGGGATCTGCTTCGGTGGGCAGCTACTTGCGTTGGCACACGGCGGCTCTGTCGCGCAGGGGCCGGCGCCCGAGTTCGGCTGGGTCACGATCGAGACCGACGAGCCCGATGTGGTGGCGGAAGGCCCGTGGTTCCAGTGGCACTTCGACCGCTGGACTGTCCCCCCGGGGGCACAGGAAGTCGCGCGTTCGGCGGTCGCGTCACAGACCTTCCTGTTACGGCGCAACTTCGCAGTCCAGTTCCACCCCGAACTCGCGGCCGATGCGCTGCGTGGCTGGCTGGACAACGGTGGGCATGCGGAACTGCTCAAGCACGATCTCGATCCGGCCGCCGTCTACGACGAGATGGTCGCCGAGGAACCGGCTGCGCGCGAGCGGACTTACCGGCTCGTGGATGCGTTCTTGGAACGGTGTGTGGAGCAGGCATGACGAACACCAAGACCGGCCGGATGGCCACCGATCGTCCGGAACGCTACGCCAAGCAGCTGGCCGGACATTGGGCACGCAAGACTGAGCAGACCGAGTTCGACGGCGACACCGTTCTCACGTTTGCCGGCGGGCAGGCGGTCTCGATGCGCGCCGAGCAGGGTGGGTTGCTTCTGGCTGTGACTGTGCCCGAGGACGCTGACCTGGACAGCTTCGCGCAGGTCGTGGAGGAGCACCTGCAGCGCTTCGGCAGGCGTGACGAACTGCGGGTGGACTGGGACTAGGCGAACAACTCACCGAGTTCCCGCAGCCGTTCCTCGTTCGCGCTGAACCACGCCCACTGCCCCCGCTGCTCGCGCTGGATGAGGCCGGCTTCGGCGAGGACTTTGAGGTGGTGGCTGACCGTGGGCTGCGATAGGCCCACCGGTTCGTTCAGATCGCACGCGCAACACTCACCGGCTGAGCGGATGAGCGACAGCAGCTGCAGGCGGGCCGGGTCGGCGACGGCTTTGAGAACGGAGGCGAGGCTGTCCGCCTCCGCGCGACCGAGCGGAGTGGTGAGCCCACCCGGGCAGCAGATGGAGATGTCGACCGGTGCCATGGCCCTCCTTACATTGACGGACATCAATATACGGCGTACCGTTCATATCGACAACCGTCGATGAGGGGTGGGACGTGGTTCGTACCGTCGAGGCCGAGCAGCCGGTCCTGCAGCGACTCTCCCTGCTCGACCGCTGGCTGCCCGCGTGGATCGGCGCGGCGATGCTCGGCGGACTGCTGCTGGGGCGGCTGTGGCCGGGTGTTCAGGACGTGTTGAGCACCGGCGAAATCGACGGCACGAGCCTGCCGATCGCCCTGGGCTTGCTGGCCATGATGTATCCGGTGCTAGCCAAGGTGCGCTACGAACAGATCGGCCATGTCACCGGTGACCGCAGACTGCTCGGGTTGTCGTTGCTCCTGAACTGGGTCATCGGCCCGGCGTTGATGTTCGTTCTCGCCTGGACGTTCCTGCCCGATCAGCCCGAGTTCCGCACCGGCCTCATCGTCATTGGCCTTGCCCGCTGCATCGCCATGGTGCTGATCTGGAACGACCTCGCCTGCGGCGATCGCGAGGCCGCAGCGTTGCTGGTGGCGATCAACTCGCTGTTCCAGATCGTGGCGTATGCCGCGCTCGGTGTGTTCTATCTGCAGATCCTGCCGGCCTGGCTGGGCTGGCAGACCGCCGACGCGCAGTTCTCAACCTGGTCCATCACCAAGAGCGTCCTGATCTTCCTCGGGATTCCGTTGCTCGCCGGCTATCTGACCCGCCGCATCGGTATCGCTCGCCGTGGCGAGGACTGGTACACGCACACGTTCCTGCCCCGCATCTCGCCCATCGCCTTGTACGGCCTGCTGTTCACGATCGTCGTGATGTTCGCGCTGCAAGGGGAGGCCATCACGTCTGCACCCTTGACGGTCGCACGTATCGCAATCCCGCTGCTGGTCTACTTCGCCCTCATGTGGTTCGCCGCGTTCTTCGCATCGCGGGCCATCGGCCTTGACTACCCGAAGACGGCGACCGTTGCTTTCACGGCGGCGGGCAACAACTTCGAACTGGCGATCGCGGTGTGCATCGGAGTCTGGGGAGTAACGAGTGGGCAGGCGCTGGCCGGCACCATCGGCCCGCTCATCGAGGTCCCGGCGCTCGTCGCACTGGTCTATGTCTCGTTGTGGCTGAACCGCCGCCTGTTCATGAAGGAGCCCGTGTGAGCAAGCCGTCCGTGCTCTTCGTCTGTGTGCACAACGCCGGTAGGTCGCAGATGGCCGCCGCGTACCTCAGCCATCTGGCGGGCGACCGGATCGAGGTCCGCTCTGCCGGGTCGGCGCCGGCTGAATCGGTGAACCCGGCGGTGGTCGAAGCCTTGCGCGAGGAGGACATCGACATTTCCGCTGAGATCCCAAAAGTGCTCACGACCGACGCGGTGCGGGAATCTGATGTCGTCATCACCATGGGCTGCGGTGATGTGTGTCCGGTGTTCCCGGGCAAGCGTTACGAGGACTGGCAGCTTGAGGATCCGGCAGGTCAGGGCGTTGCCGCCGTGCGCCCGATTCGGGATGAGATCCGCAAGCGTGTCGAACGACTGATCGCTGAATTGGAGGGCTCTCATGAGTGACATCGACCAGGTGCGCGAGAACGTGCGCAGCCACTACGCGCAGGCTGCCACGGCTGCCTCGTGCTGCGGCCCGGCGCTGGAGGGGGAGTCCGAGGTCTTCGGGATTTCGCAGTACGACCCGTCGGTCCACGACCTCCCACAGGCAGCATTGGTCGCGTCCCTGGGCTGCGGCAATCCCACCGCCCTCGCGGACTTGCGGCCCGGGGAGACCGTACTGGATCTGGGATCCGGCGGCGGCATCGACGTGCTGCTGTCCGCCCGCCGGGTCGGCCCCACGGGCATGGTCTACGGCTTGGACATGACCGACGAGATGTTGGACCTCGCACGCGCCAACCAGGCCAAAGCTGGAGTCGAGAACGTCGAGTTCCGCAAGGGGCACATCGAGGACATCCCGCTGCCGGACGGGTCGGTTGACGTGATCATCTCCAACTGTGTGATCAACCTGTCCGGGGACAAGCCGCAAGTCTTCCGCGAGGCATTCCGGGTCCTGCGTCCCGGCGGCCGGCTGGCTGTGTCGGATGTGGTCCTGAGCAGGCCGATTCCCGCCGAGCTGCAGGCCGTGACTGCTCTATGGACCGGGTGCGTTTCGGGGGCGCTCACAGAGCAGGAGTGCACCGCCGGCCTGGTCGCGGCGGGCTTCGAGGACGTCAGCATCGAGGTCACGCGGGTGTACGACCGCGTCACGCTGGAAGGGCTGGCCAGCGCGGTGCCCGAGGAGATCGCACTCACTCAATTGGAGGGTGTGATCCGCTCGGCGTTCATCCGGGCGCGGAAGCCGGACTAAGGCGCTCGAAGCCGGGCACGATGTTCGGCATGCCTGACCTGTCGCACAATGCAGCCGAACGGCGCTACGAGGCACGCATCGACGGTGCCCTCGCCGGCTTCGCCGAGTACCAGCTCACCGACGAGCTGATCGTCTTCACGCACACCGAGGTAGAGCCGGCGTTCGAGGGCAAGGGCGTTGGCGGTGCGCTGGCCCGCTATGCCTTGGACGACGTGCGAACGACGGGGACGCGCAAGGTGCTGCCCTTGTGCCCGTTCATCAAGGGCTGGATCGGCAATCATCCCGACTACGTGGACCTGGTGTATGGCGCTCGGCCTTCCACAGTCACGGATTGAGGAACTGGCGCCTGCGGTGAGTTCTAGCCCGCTTTCTCACTTCGCCCACAGTCGGTACCGGCCAGAAGTGAGCATTCGGGCTAGAACAGGGTCCCGCGGATGAAAGGAGTTCGAGGATGAGGTTCACAAGGAGCGGCGGGCAGAGTGGCCGCGGACCGGAGGACTGGTTCACCGGGACCGTCTTCATCGACGGGATTCGCAACCCCGATGACCAGTCGGCCGTGGGTTGTGCGCATGTCCGATTCACCCCCGGCGCGCGCACGGCTTGGCACACCCATCCCAAAGGCCAGACCCTCTACGTCACCGACGGGATCGGCTTCGTGGCCACCCGCAACGGCGGGGTGCAGGAGATCCGCCCCGGCGACGTCGTCTACATCGAGCCGGGTGAGGAGCACTGGCACGGCGCGACGCCCGACCGTTTCATGGCACATGTCGCGATCCAGGAAGCTGACGCTGGCGGAAACGTGGTGACCTGGCTCGAGCACGTCACGGATGAGGAGTACGCGGGGTGACACACGGCGCATGCGGAGGCGAGAGCACAGATCTAGCGCCTGTCGTGCGTACAGAGGACTAGCACTCTCGCGCAGAGAGTGCTAATAGTAGAAGTGCACGGAAACATCCCCCTGACCAGGGGGAATGAGTGTGAAGGAGGTGAGTTCCGTGCTCCGTTTCGACCCGTTCCGCGACATCGACCGTTTGACCGAGCAATTGCTTGGCACCCAGGCCGGAACAGCCCGCGCGCCGCGCTTCATGCCGATGGATCTGTTCCGGGCAGGTGACCATTTCGTGTTGAACGCCGACCTGCCCGGCGTCGACCCGGGCTCCATCGACATCAGCGTGGACAATGGCACTCTCACCGTCAAAGCCGAGCGCAGCGAGCGCTCCGAGGACAACGTGCAGTGGATCGCTTCCGAACGCTTCACGGGTACGTTCATGCGCCAGCTGGCGCTGGGCGAGGGCATTGACGATCAAGGGATCACGGCTCGGTACGACAATGGCGTTCTGAGCCTGCTGCTCCCGGTCGCCGAGAAGGCCAAGCCGCGCAAGATCGAACTGTCGGGGCACGACGAGCCGAAGGTCATCGAGACCTCGTCATCCTGACCGAGCAATACGCGGCGGGTGCGTGGTGTGCGCACCCGCCGCGCGCCTGAGCGGAGGGCCAGGGATTCGAACCCTGGGTGACGCAGAACGCCACAACGGTTTTCAAGACCGTCTCCTTAGGCCACTCGGACAGCCCTCCTGCGACCATTCTGCCGCCACACTGGAGGCATGCACGGCTGGGTGACGGCGCTGGTCATCGGCGTCGCGATCGTACTGGCGTCGTGGCTCGTGTTGTATGTGGTCGCGCGGCGCCTCCCGCCCGGTGTCTTACGGGACGTGGTGGGCTTTCTGCCAGATTGCGCAACCCTTATGTGGCGGCTGCGTCGCGATCCTGCTGTTCCGCGCAGGGTGCGGCTGGCTGTGCTGTTCGCGGCACTGTGGGTCGCTAGTCCCATCGACCTCATCCCCGAATTTCTCCCGGTGATCGGGCCCCTCGATGACGCGGTCGTCGTCGCGCTGGTCCTGCGCTATGCGCTGCGGCACATCCCGCGCGAGGTGGTATTGCGGGAATGGCCTGGTCGCCCCGAGGTCATGGAACGGCTACTGCCGGCCACCCGTACACTTGGCGGCGGAGGCGTCGCCTAGTCCGGTCTATGGCGCCCGCCTGCTAAGCGGGTTTGGGACTCAAATCCCATCGCGGGTTCAAATCCCGCCGCCTCCGCCATGCAGAAGGCCCCAGGGGCATAAGCCCCTGGGGCCTTCTGCATGGCGGAGCACCGGCAATGGATTTGGGAGGAGCCGCGCAGCGGCGACGGTTCCCGCCGCCGGCCTGCATTTGGGAGGAGCCGCGCAGCGGCGACGGTTCCCGCCGCCGGCCTGGAACCGGAGCCGCCTAGCGGGTCAGCGATCCACTTCACCCTTCTTGCGATCCTTCACTCTTCCGGTGAAGTTACGTACAAACCGGGATGTGGATCTTTCCGCCCCAGCACCACGGCCCATTCCAACCACTCTCGAGATCGTCTAGCCTGACCGCATGCTCGTGCAGATCACCGTCGCGGCCGCTTCCGCGGGGCTGCTCTTCACCTCCGTAGCCCCGGCCGACGCGAAGACCGTCCGGGAGTACTGGCAGGTGAGCGTGCAGATGCCTGCGGAACTGTGGGAGGACGGCGCCAACATCACGCAGATCACCGGTGAGACCGACGTCTTCACGCTGGGCAGCACGCGTTACCTGATCAGGTGGACGAACGCGACGAGCTCGACCGTTCGCAAGTACATGCCCAAGATGCAGGGTGGAAAGTGGGGAAGCGTCACGGCTGGCCTGTACCCCAAGCCCCTGAGCCGCAAGACGCTCAAGCGCTGGGGTCTGCGACAGCGGCCACTCTGGCTCGACGCGGACATCCTGGTCGCTGCCGCCGATTCGCCTCTGTGCGCCGGGATGTCCTCAGCGCAGGTGCAAGGCGTCCTCGACGGGTCCATCCGGGACTGGGGCGCGGTCCATCCCGAGGCCGCGGGCGGCAGCGTCACCGTGTCGGTGGTGCGCGACTACTCGGGGGACTACCGCCCCCAGTTCGGTCGCCAGAAGTACGGGAGCACGGTGCAGCCGACCACCGACGGACAGACGCTGAGCGGCACTGGCGTGAGCGCCCAGAAGTTTTCCTACGCACATCGCGCCCTTTCCTCCGGCACACTGTGCGCGGTGCCGGTTGATGGCGTGACGCCCAGCGAACAGAGCATCCGTGACCGTAGTTACCCATACGCCTACACGGTGTATTACGTGGATCGCGTCAAGCCCCGCCGCGGAAAGACGGGTATCTCGAAGGCCCAGCGGATCCGCTGGGAGCAGTTCCTCTTCGGCGACCGCGGCCGCGAGTACCTGCTGACCCAGGGCGGCCGGCAACGACTGCTGCCATAGGGCCGTCCGGCAACCCTACGGCTCTTCTGCCACGATTACGCCCGTGAAGTGGATCAAACGAATCCTCATTACTCTCGGCGTGATCGTGGGGCTGCTGCTCGTCGCAGTGGTCGGCATTCTGTGGTGGCTGCGGCTGCCCTCGACCGCAGCCGGCATGTCGGCCAAGGCCGTCTGCAGCGCGAAGTTCGTTGCCGGCCGCTCGGGCGACGCCGCCCAACTGATGGCCGAGGACGTCACCCCCGCCAGCCCCTTCTTCGGCCTCACCGCCATCTCCATCGACGAACAGCAGCACACCGTGACGGGCAAGTTCCTGGGCCTCATCAAGCGGCAGGCCTCGCTGACCACCGACCGCGGTTGCGTACTCGATCTGCCCGCCGATCCGACGGCCCAGCCCTACACGCCCAAGCCGAACAACCCGGCACCGTGGCCACAGGGCGACGCGGCAGCGCCGGTCAGCGACTGGCCGCAGGGCATCAAGGGCCAACAGCTCGAGAAGGTGCTCGACGCCGCGATGGCCGACTCCGGTGACCCCCTGGGGCAGAACGCCCGTGGCATCGCGGTGATCCAGGACGGCCAGATGATCGCGATCCGGGACGGGAAGGGCTTCCAGCCGAACACCGCGCTGCATGGCTGGTCGATGACCAAGACCGCGTCGGCGATGCTGGCGTACAAGAAGTTCCAAGAGGTGGGCCTGGACATCGAGACCCCGGTTGTGGACGCGTTCCCGCAGGGCAAGGAGCCGGACTGGGTCGCGCAGTGGCGCAAGGACGACCGTGCCCAGATCACGGTGGCGGACCTGCTCTACATGCGTTCGGGGCTGAAGATCAACGAGGGCTACACCCCGGGCAGCGATGTGCTCAAGATGCTCTACACCGAGCCGAACATGGCCTCCTGGGCAGCCGAGCATCCCTCGGAGTACCCGCCCGGCACCTACTGGGAGTACCTCAGCGCGTCGTCCAACATCCTCGCCCAGGTCGTGCAGGCGCAGTTCCCGGACAACCAGGCCTACTGGGCGTATCCGCGCACCGCGATGTTCGATCCGCTGGGAGTGCAGACCGCCACGCTGGAAACCGACACGACCGGCACGTGGGTCGCCTCGTCGTACCTGTGGGCCAGCGTCGGGGACTGGGCGCGGATGGGCCAGATGATGATGGACGACGGGAAGTGGAAGGGCCAGCAGGTGATCCCGGCCGGCTTCCTCAAGCTGGCCAAGACGTCAGCGTTGCCGGAGGGTGAAGGCGCCGGTTACGGGGCGCAGACGTGGATTCCGGCGCAACCGGTCGGTGGGGAGTGCAAGGGCACGCCAGGTCTGCCCGAGGACACCGTGTCGATGGAAGGGCACTGGGGCCAGGTCGTGGCCATGGTTCCCTCGCGGCGGGCGGTGATCGTGCGGCTCGGCTGGACGTTCAACGGCGAGGACGCGTTCAAGGGCTGCGAGTTCGTCAGTGACGTGCTCAAGACGTTGGCGCCCTGACGCGGTCCGCCACGCGGCTACTCGATCCCCTCTGCCCCGGTCTCCAGCACGAGTTTCTGCCCGCAGTAGGGACAATCTCCAGGGCTGGCGACGTTGACCGCAGGATGGGTTCGGGCACACGTAACGTTCCACGGCTGACCCCTGCCCGCACACCTGTGCCGTATACGGTGAGCGCCATGGAGATCACCCCGGAGCAGGCCACCGATTTCGTCCACCAGACTGTGCCCGCGATCGGCCGGCTGGGTGTGCGGGTGGAGGGGTTCGGGCCAGGCTGGGTCGAGTTGGTCGTCCCCATCGAGGGCAACGCGAACCACTTCGGGACGATGTACGCCGGCGCGATGTTCGGGCTCGCGGAACTGCCGGGCGGGCTGTTGCCCTTGGCGGTCCTGGGCGCTGACTACACGCCCATCGTGACCGGGGTCGACATCCGGTTCACAGCGTCTGCCCGCACAGACGTGCGGCTGACTGCCCGCCTGAACCCCGAGGAACTCCGGACCCTGGCAAAGCAGGCCGACGCGGAGGGCAAGTCCGAGTTCGTGCTGGAACTCACCGGGCAGGACGCGAACGGCCGGACGGTGGTGGAGAGCACCGCCACGTATCAACTGCGGCCGCGTCGTGGATGAGGTTCTGGAATGGCTGCTCGCCGGTGATCCGGCGATCGTCTGGCAAGTCCAGCGGGATCTGCTCGACGAGCCGTTCGAAGCCACCCGCGCGCGGGTAGCCAACGAAGGCTGGGGCGCCGAACTTCTGAGTCACCGCCGGGCCGATTTCACCTGGCCGGGCTGGTACGCACGTAAGTGGATCTCGACGTTCTACTCGCTGCAGGTCCTGCAGCAGTTGGGGGTTCCTGCTCCCGAGACGGTCGAGGCGCTTCTGCAGTTCTGGGACGGGCATCTGTTCCGGCCGTGGCACGTCACGCACGACGACACCTGCGTCACCGGGATGATGCTGACGATGGCGAACAACGCGGGCGTGCCGATGCCGGGGGCGGTCGAGCGGCTGCTGGAACTGCAACTCCCCGACGGTGGATGGAACTGCAGGGATGCGCCCGCCCACTACTCCATGCACACGACCATCAGCGTTCTGGAGGCGCTCGCACCACTCGAATCGGACGGTGCGATCGCCGAGGCCGCCGGCGCCGGGCGTGAGGCACTGCTGCGGCACCGGCTGTTCCACTCACACCGGACCGGTGAGGTCATCCGGCCGGAGTTCACCCGATTCTCGTTCCCCTGCTACTACCACTACGACGTGCTGCGGGCGTTGGACTACTGGCGCGGGTTCGAGTGGGACGAGCGGCTTGCCGACGGGATGACGCTGCTGCGGGGCAAGGCCCGGGACGGTCGCTGGCCATTGCAGAACAAGCACCCCGGGCGCACCTGGTTCGACATGGAGCAACCGGGGAAGCCGAGCCGGTGGAACACGTTGCGGGCTCTGCGTGTACTGCGCTGGGCGGATCAGCCCCGGAACCGGTAACTGCCCTCCCGGTCCCGGATCGTCTGCACGTACCCCTTCGTCTCCTTGAACGGCGGAATGCCCTGGTAGCGCACGACCTGGCTCCAGCCGGCGTTGTAGGCGGCCAGCGCAAGGTCGACCGGATCGCCGTTGATCCCCGACGCCTGCGCCTCGAAGATGAGGAAGCACATCAGCCTGGCTTGGGCGTCGATCGCCTCGCGAGCGTCGTACGGATCGGCCACGCCGTCGCCGTCGAGATCCCGGCCCCACCGCGACCAGGTGTCGGGCACGAACTGCGCGATGCCCTCCGCGCCGGCCTTGGACTTGGCCCCAGAATCGAACCCGGATTCCTGGTCGATCTGCGCTGCCAGCAGCCGCGGCGTGAGCTCGGGGCACTCCTTGGCAGCCTGCTTGATCGGCTTGCGGTACTCCTGCGGCACGACCCGCGGACCGTTGCCGGAGCAGGCGGTGAGCGCGACGGTGCACAAGATCAGAAGCCACCGCACGCCCCATTATCGCGTAGCGCCCAGCGCTTCAGAACCGGTAGGTGCGGCTCTTGCTGTAGGCGAGGAACAGGTCGGTCGAAGGTGCCGACAGGGTGACCGTCACCTTGCCTTTCCCTTTGGCCTTGACCAGCAGTTTGCCGTTGGCCCGCTTGAGCAGTTTCGCCTTGCCGGACAGGCTGACCTTGACGCGCTGGCCGCCGCTCGTGACGCAGGTATTGCGCAGCAGCAGGGTCGGCTTGCCCTTGCGCAACTTCTTCGGCAGGGCTTTGCACGCCACGGGAGACTGGGCACGCGGTTGCGGCTTCACCGTGATGATCTCGGGGTCCGGCGTGGGCGGCGTGACAAAGTCCTGCAGCGTCGTGAAGGTGCCGACGCCGCTAGTGGCAACGCCCGTTCCCGTGAACTCGGCACCGAGCAGCCACACCGAACCGCCGGCAGCGGCAGAGACGCCCGTGCCGTCGTTGAGGAAAGCGGAGTGGCGGATGAGTACGGGCGTTGACTGTCCGGCCCCAGGCGCCACCCGGATCCCCGTGCCGCAGACGTTGCTCACGACGCTGTCGTTGACGACCACGCGGGTGGCGATGGCCGTCGGGGCCACGTCGATCCCGGCATTGGCGAAGCCGGAGATGAC
>WBZT01001867.1_pt1 | contig 15075 bp, 12 predicted proteins | sample 5204241 | NCBI WGS metagenome assembly WBZT01 (sample SAMN12344358, study PRJNA552823) | activated sludge metagenome | biome: Activated sludge suspended growth; feature: Nitrification reactor; material: Wastewater; isolation source: activated sludge from nitrification reactor of wastewater... | reverse complement strand
GGATAGCGTTCGGCAGCTACCAGCGCGATGCGCACAATCGCGCTGTAGACGATGGCGTCGGTCGGCGAGCTGTTCGCCCAGGCCCGCGATCCGCGATCGAGAAAAAAGCGACGCGTCGCCACCAGCAGCCGCTCGACCGGAGCAGTTCGCGCGAGATCGAAGACGCTCTCCGCACTCGGCGAAGCGGTGATTCCCGAAGGCACTTTCGTACGCGTGAAGCTCTGCTGCGTGCTCAAGGTCGGCCAGTTCTGCCGCTGGTAGCTCTCGAGCAGCTTCTGCAGTTCGGTGCGCGGCGGCGCAGCGCCGGGTTTCGGTGGTGGCGGCGGCTCGACGATGCGCTCGGCGGGCGCTGGCGACGGCTGCCGCGGCAGGGCGCTGAGAACCTTCACCTTGAGATCGTCGGCGGTGGTGAACCGCGCCGGCCGCGGGATGTCGCTCGCCCCGGACGAAAGGCGCGCGCGAAAGGCTTCGATCAGCGCGGGATCATTATCCTTCGTGTAGAGGTCGGTCCGTGAGGCCGGGATGGCTTCGGCGTCGCGGACGAACACAAAGCAAGGCAGACTCGCCGCCAGCGCCGCGTCGAATTCGAGTTCGGTGATCCACTTGCGCTGCCCCGGCGGAACGAACCCATAGCGCAGGCCAACGATGTCGACGTAGATCGTGCACGTCGCGACATCGGCGACGCAGCTTTGCCAGAGCGGTCGCGGATCGGCCTCGTAGCTCTCGACGACCGCGTACTGGCCGCCGAGCACATCCTTGACCGCCCGCCGCTCGTTTTCCAGGTCGGAAAACGTCGAAGACAGGTAGAGTTTCATGCTTGGTTGTTCCGGTGATAAGCGTCCCGCGCACCGAGCTCTGGGTGCGCACGATCATGCGGTCCGATCGAGCAGTTGCCGGCTGTCGATCAGCTCGATCGCAAACGCGCCGGTTTCGCGCACCTGGCGCACGACTTCGGCGACGCCACCGGTCGAGGCATCGTGGTCGTCGCCGTCCCACAGGGCGAGCAGTGTGCGCGTGCTGCAGTGCCACGCCTGCGCCGAGTGGACGATCCAGCGGATTCCGCGCTGCCACAGTTCGGGCTTGCCTTCGTTGCGCCAGCGCGGCAGCTCGGGACCGTCCTGCAGCACGCGGATTGCTTCGCCGTGCTGGCGCGCAAGCGCGAGCAGGCGGTTGCGCCAGGCATCGCGCGTGCCGAAAGCCAGCGCGGCAACGTTTTCGAGCGGCATCGGCAGGCAGAGCAGCGTCGGGACGCCGAGTTCGGCGCAGACTTCGTGTGCCAGGATGTCGGCGCCGGGAGCGGCCGAAGCGAGCAGCAGCAGCGATCCGTGTTGCTCGCGCAGGCGCACGAGGTGTTCGCGCAGCAGCTCGCGCGCGGCTTGCTCGGCACGCGCCGGGAAGCGCGGCGGCGTGCGGCCGGGCTCGTCGATCTGATGGCCAGCGAAGAGCACGAGATGCGGCGGCGCGGCTGCCGGCTGCTCGTCGCGGTGCAGCGCGGCGATCAGCGCCTCTGCGATCGCCGCGCGCACGCCGATCGCGGCGAACAGTTGCAACTGGCCGATCGCCGCGCCGCGGTAGAACGGTTCGAGGCCGAGCAATGCGTGCTCGTAGTCGTCGAGCAGGATCGACGGGTCGGCGTGCAGCCGGGCTTCGTCATCGGTCAGGAAGCGCAGGTCGGCGCGGCTGATGCGCGCCCAGCAGCGGTCGCTCTCGCTGCCGTGCGCAAGGCCGTGCTCGATCGCCGCGGCGACGACGTGGCGCAGCGTGCGCAGCTCGTCCCACAGCTCGCTGCGCTGCCGCGCCGCCTCGCGTGCGCTCCTGAACATGGCCGTCCAGCGCGGTTCGCGGGAGAGCGCGAGCAGCGCGTGGCCAACCTGCAGACAGGCGATCCCGCAGTAGAACGAGTTGAGATCGCGCCGGAATGACTCGCGGTAGGCCTGCCAGCTGTCGAGCAGTTGGCGCTTGCATGCGCGCGCGCGCCGCTCGGCGGCGTCTGCGATTCCCTCGAAACCCTTGCGCCACAGCGTCTTGAGGTTGCGTCCGCGCAGCGCGAGCGCTTCCGCGTGTTCGCTTGCCCGCAGGTCGGAGCGCTGCAGAACTTCGTCGAGCGCGCGTTCGGCGCGATCCATCAGCTCGGGCTTGCCGCTGCGCCGGTAGCTGCGCTCGTAGATGTTGGCCAGCGCGAAGCGCACTCCGGTTTGGCGGTCGCCGAGGCGCAGCAGACGTTGGAGGCTGTCGCGCGCGGCGTCGAAGTCTTCGATCGCCTGCTGGGCGAAGGCGACGAGGCGCAGGCCGGGGCGCTCGAAAGGCAGGTTGCCTACCTCGTCGGCGAGCATCAGGAGCCAGCCGCGGTCGCGCGCGACTTTCGCGCGCTGGACTTCCTGCACGAAGTCGTTCGGCACGGCGGCGTCCGATGGCGCTTCGGGCAAGTCGCGCAGCGCACGAAAAATCGGGCTGTCGGTTTCGCGTTCGCTCGTGGTGCCGTGGCGGATCGCGGCGATCAGAGCTGGCACGGTGTCGGCCGGGCGCTCGCACGAGTACGGCAGGTAGCGGAAGTCGCCGAGATCGAAGGGTGTGCGGTCGGCCGATTCGCTGCACTTGAGGAGCACCGTGCGCTTCCTGCGCAGCGCGTGCCGCGCGCCGAGTTCGTAGAAGACGTTGGCGTTATGCACGCTGATGTCGCAGACGACGAGGTCGGCCTGCAGGATCAGCCGGTACATGTCTTCGTGGATGCTTCCCGAGTCGGGTATCTCGCCGGTCGTGCCGCCCTCGAAGTCGCATTGCGCCAGCGCCGGCGCGATCAGCTCGCGGTCTACGCGGTCGAAGTCGAATGGGTTCCCGGAGCCGTCGCGCTTGACGCCGAAGCCGCGAATGACGAAGTAGCGCATGGCACCCTCCTGCCTGTGGGCCGGTTATTCGTCGGGTTCGTAGAGGAGAGCGAACTTTTCGGCGCTGATCGCGTACGCGTCACCGCCGTCCTCGCGGTTGCTGACCAGCCAGTCGCCAGCTGCGTACGCAGTGCGGCCTTCCTGGGTGGCGACGCTGCCGGCAGCCGCGGCCGGTTCGGCCCAGACCGGCGTGCTCTTGACGTACGCGCCGCAACCGACGCGCCGGTAAGTGCGGGCAAAGGTTTCGGCGTCGATGGTGTAGACGTCGCCACCATTGTCGACGAGCCAGTCGCCGGGCTTGGCGAACTGGTCGTTTCCCCACTTGTGGTAGTGCAGTCCCGTCGTTTCGAGTTTGATCTGGACGGCGGCGACGGCCTGGTCGGCGCGGCGGCGATAGCGGCGACGTGTGAAAAGGGCGTTCATCGGCAGGAAGCGGCAGGCGGGTGATGAGGGGCGGTGGGCGTCGGGCGCGGGGTGGAAGAGCGCGGGGCAGACGAAAACTACGCAGCCGGCAGGTCGAAGTGCGCGGGGAAGTCGTGCGCCTGGACATCGCGTGCGCCGACGCGCGCTCCGAGCAGGTGCAGCGCATCCATGTTCTCCGGCGAGTCCATCTCGCTGAGCGAGGCGACGAGCCTGTCGTCGCGCAGTTCGGGGGCAAGCGCGCGCACCTGTTCGGCGGTCAGATCGAGGTCGTAGCGCAGATAGGTCAGCAGCGGCGCGCCAGCCAGCAGGTCGTGGCGCAGGTCGCCGACTTCCCGGTCGATCGTGCGCGCGGTCGGGCTCGAGCTGAGCCACTGCAGCAGCGTCTGCTGCATCGTCGCGACGTCCTCCATCATTCCCAGCAACGACTGGATTGCCTGGCCCGCGGCGATTCCGACCTCGGCGACGGCGGGGTCGGGCCTGCCGGTGCCGAGCGAGACGAGCAGCAGCCTGTCGGCGCCGCTCGGCCAGCCGATGCGGTAGCCGTCAAGCGTGGCGACCATCAGTGCCTGCAGCGCCGGGTTGTTGTACGGGCTGACGCCGCCATCGACGAAAAGGCCTTCCTGCCCGGGGTTGCCCTGGCCAGCGGCGATCGTCAGCCGCTCGGGGTCGAAGTACGACGGCGCCGCGGTCGAGGCGCGAACGACCTGCCACAGCGGGTAGTCGCCATTACCGACGCGTCCCTTGCCGTCGCCATGGAAATAGCGGCCACGCGGATTGTTCAGCAGTGGCCACGGGCTGCCGGTGTCGAGGCGTTTGGTGACGACGACGAGGCCAGTCAGCAGGCAATCGCTGCCCAGCGTCGTTTCGGCGCCATAGACGCGCTGCAGTTCCTTGCTCAGCGTGCCGGCTTCGTACTTGGCGCGCAGCACGCCCTGACGAAACAGGCTCTTCGCGAAGACCTTGCTGCCGAGCTGACGGTACTCGGCGAGCACTTCGGCGACGCGCATTCCCTTGGCCAGCGCGGCGGCGATGATCGCGCCCGTGGACGTGCCGGCGATCAGATCGAAGTAGTGCGCCAGGCGAAAGTCGTCGCCGGCGCGGTGCCGCTCGGCGAGCATGCGTTCGATGCGTTCGAGGATGCCCAGCGTGAGGATGCCGCGCAAGCCTCCGCCGTCGAGCGCGAGGATGCGTTTCGGCAGACCGTCGGCGGCAAGATGCTGGTCGCGGCTTCGGATCGTATAGCGCATGCGTTTTCTCCTGCGTTTCTGAAGCGAGTTCATCGGGTCGCCGAAGGTGGCAGCCACGAATCCTGCAGACGGCCCGCATCGGCCGGCGTGCATCGTGCTTGCCGACCGATCGTCGCCCGCTGCCGGATCGCCCAGACGCCCGCAATCATAGCACCGGCCTATGCGGACGACGTCGTGCCCCCTGCCCGAAGGTGTCGCAGCTTGCCTCACCTCTGAACTGGCAACAAGGGACAAGATGTCGATGCGCCAGGAAGATCCGAATTCTCTTGATCGAGCAGCGATCAGGAAAAGGGGGGGGGGCGCGATCCACTCCTGGGGCCGTGCACAAAATGAGACAATCCATGTGACAACGGTATTGCTGCAAATCTCCTGCTTGGCAGGCGGGGAGCGCTGGTGTGACAATCTGCCGGGGGACGGTCTTGCCAGGAATCGAGAAAAGACATGACAATGGAAACTATGGAGAAGAAGATCCAGGACGGTGCCGGCGACAGAAATGCCGGGTACCCTGTGCTGTTGCTGGCGGCACTGTGTTCGCTGTTGTCGGTAGCGCCGAGTGTCCGCGCCGCTGCGGCAGAAGCCCCCGTGCAGGCGGATCAGCAGGCGCAGGCCGAAGAGGACGCCGATGGGCCGGGCGAACAGGCTGCCGATGAAGCAACTGCGGGTGAGGAAGCCGCGGATGCGGGAGGCAATGCGCCGCCGGATTGGCAGGGAACGACACTCAGCGGAGACTGGGGCGGCGCGCGCCAGAAAATGTATGATAATGGAATTCAGACCGATCTGCTGTACACAGCGGATTTCCTGCACAACTACACCGGTGGCCTGAAGACCGGCGGCACCTATGTCGGTCACGTCGACCTGATCGTGCAGGTCGACGGTCAGAAACTGATCGGCTGGGAGGGCGGTTCGGCTTACCTGCAGGTAATCAGTAACGGTGGCGGGCGGTTCAACCGCAATTACGTCGGCAGCCTGATGGGCGTGGACAACTTCGAGGCGCCGGTGAATCGTACCGGCATCTTCAGGGCGTGGCTGCAGCAATCGTTTCTCGACGACAAGGCGTCGCTGCGCGTCGGCCTCTATCCGATCGACACCGAGTTTTATGTGACCGATTCCTCGGGTGTCTTTGTGCATCCGTCGTTCGGGATGGCGGCCGAAGCCGCTTATTTCGGCAGTCTCGCCGGCCCGTCAATTTATGGGACGAGTTCGTATGGTGCCCGCCTCCGAGTCGACCCGGACCCTTCGTGGTACGCGATGTTGGCCGTAACGCGCGGCATTCCGTCCGACCGGATTGCAACTGCCGGTCCCAACGTCAGTTGGCAGAATGCCGTCGGCAGCATGCTGATCGGCGAAGCCGGCTTCAGTCCGGTCAAGGCCGGGCTTTTCGGGGATCAGGCCAGTGCGGGCGAGAAGAGCGACAATGATTATTCTCCGATCAGCAAGCTGGCCGTCGGTCTCTGGCGCTACACCCCGCAGTTCAGTCAGCTGGTCGCCACGGACGCTGCTGGGCAAGCGCTGTCCGCGACGCACTGGGGCGGCTACCTTCTTGCCGAGCAGACCGTGTATCGCGTTCCGGGGGCCAATCGCGACCTGACAGCCTTTGCCCGCTACGGCTTTACCGACGGAACGACGACCGCGCTCGCCTATTCGGTGAGTGCCGGCCTCAGCTTCCGCGGCCCGTTTGCCGATCGCGAAAAAGATACCGTTGGCATTGCTGCGACGCGGGCGCATGCCGACCCGCAGGGAAGGGCGCAGTTGTCGAGCGATGCCGGCATGCCGCTGACTTCGACGGACGAGACTGTCGTCGAAGTCACCTACAAGGCGCAAGTGTTGCCGGGCGTCGTCCTGCAACCGCTCGTCCAGCGCATCTTCAACCCGGGCCTGTACCTGCCGAGTTCTACGGTCGCCGGCGTTCGTCTGCAACTGGCGTTCTGACTATCGACGTATGATCGGTGTCCGTGCCGACGAGGAGCTTCGCGACCAGCAAATATCGGGGCGATTGGTGGTGGCGCCACACCAGTCGCAGGCAGGGCCGACGGTCCGGCGCCAACCTGTGGAGAATCAAAGTGAGTGAATTCGACCGTGAAAAAGCAATTGCCGTGCTCAATGAAATCATGGAGCTTGAACTGTCGGGTGTGGTCCGTTACACGCATTATGCGCTGATGGTTTATGGGTACAACCGCATCCCGATTGTGGACTGGATGAAAAAGAACGCCGAGGAGAGCCTTGTTCACGCCAGTCGTGCCGGTGAAATGGTGACCTTGCTCGGCGGTCATCCTTCGCTGGGCATTGGCCCGCTGCTCGAAACCCACAAACACGACATCGGGGATATCCTGCGCGAAAGTCTCGCGCACGAAACCATGGCCAAGTCTGCGTATTACCGGCTGCTTGAGATCGTCGCGGGAAAGAACGTGCTACTCGAGGAATACGCCCGCGAGTTGATCGTCGACGAAGAACTGCACAGCGACGAAGTCAACAAGATGTTGAGACGACCAGGGGAGACCGAGGCATTCCAGGACTGACGCACCGTCTGCGCCGACGGGAGCTGCTAGCTCAGGGATACACGTTCCCCGGCCTGTTCCGACACGAGCTCGGAAAGGGCGGACAACAGTTCCTGGTTGTGGCGCGTGTCCCGCCAGCAGCCCGCGTCCGAGTTCCACTGGTAGTGAAAGCCTCCCGATCTGGCGGCAACCCAGATCTCCTTTGCGGCATTGTGGCGGTTGATGACGATCTTGCTCGCGTCGGGGAATTCGATCTCCAGCACCTGCTCGTCAACCATCGTGAAGTCGAGATCGGCGCCGCTTCGTTCGAGCGCGAGTTCGATCCGCTGGAGCGCCGCGTCGGCAAGCGCGTCGAATTCCTTGTCATTCATCCTGTGCTAACATCCCCAATTTTTCATGACTATGCGGCAACACCTTTCGCCGGTCCTGCTGGCGACGATCGCCTTGGGGGCCTGCGGCACCAAGGGCCCACTGATCCTGCCGCCGGTACAGACGGCGACCCCACCCGCCAGCGTCGGCAACCCGGCACAAGCGCCAGCAGGTGCGGTTGCCAAGGATTCTAACACGCCCGGCGACGCTGCCCGATGAGTGCCTTCGCCCGCAGGGATGGCGTCTTGCACGCCGAATCGGTCTCCTTGATCGACATCGCTCGGCAGTTCGGTACACCTTGCTGGGTATACTCGCGGCAGGCCCTCGAAGCAGCACTGGAGGAGTTCCAGCGCGAGTTGCTCGGTTTCGACGCACTCGTCTGCTACGCCGTCAAGGCCAACTCCAATCTCGCCGTACTGGATGTCTTCGCGCGTCGCGGCGCCGGTTTCGACATCGTTTCCGGCGGCGAACTCAGGCGGGTGCTGGCCGCCGGTGCCAATCCGCAGCAGATCGTCTTCTCGGGTGTCGGCAAGAGCACCGCCGAGATGGAGCTGGCACTCACAACCGGCATTCTCTGCTTCAACGTCGAATCCGCCGCCGAACTCGAACGCCTGGACATGGTGGCCCGCGGGCTGGGCAAGACCGCGCCGGTCAGCCTGCGCGTCAATCCGGACGTGGACGCGGGGACACATCCGTACATCTCGACCGGTCTCAAGGAAAACAAGTTCGGCGTGGCCTACCAGGATGCGCGCGCGCTCTACCGGCAGGCCGCCAGGCTACCCAATCTCCGAGTGACCGGCATCGATTGCCACATCGGCTCGCAGCTGCTCGACCCCGCGCCGTTTGCCGAAGCGCTCGACAAGATTCTGGCGCTTCTCGATGAGCTTGCGGCCGACGGCATCGTGCTGCACCACATCGATCTCGGCGGCGGACTGGGCATCCGCTATCGTGACGAGGAACCGCCAACCGTCCACGCCTACCTGCAGCCCATGCTCGAGAAGATCGGGCAACGTCGGTTGCAGATCCTCGTCGAGCCGGGCCGTCGCCTGGTCGGGAACGCGGGCGTGCTGCTGACGCGCGTCGAGTACCTGAAGACTGGCGACGCGAAGAATTTTGCCATCGTCGACGCGGCGATGAACGACCTCGCCCGCCCCGCGCTGTACGGCTCCTGGCATGACATCGTGCCCGTCGTTAGCGGGCCGGCGACTTCGATTCCCTGGGAAATCGTCGGTCCTGTCTGCGAATCGGGCGACTTCCTCGGTCGCGGCCGGGAGTTGGCACTCGCCGACGGCGACCTGCTGGCGATCCTGTCGGCCGGCGCCTACGGCATGGTCATGAGTTCGAACTACAACAGCCGGCCGCGCGCGGCCGAAGTGATGGTCGACGGATCGGCCGTTCATCTTGTCCGCCGGCGCGAGGAAATCGAGGAACTCTACGCGCTCGAACGGCGCCTGCCCTGAATTGATCGGCGGGCTTGTTGCAGGCCGTCGCTGGACGCACCCGCCGAGCGCGCGCGCCTTACAGGTTCCGTCGGCACGTTTCGACCGATCGTCGAAACGTGCCTGCGCAATCGCCAACTGCCGTGGCGAGCCTTCCTAGCGGACGTCGAGCAGAGTCTCGTCCCACTTGGCGTGCTTCTCGAAGCCGAGCAGATTGGTGATCGTCGCGGCAATGTTCGACAGGCCGGCGCCGGGAAGCTGCCTGAGCCCGAGTTTGCCGCCGGTGACCGGGTCGTAGAGGAGGAATGGCACCGGATTCAGCGTGTGCGAGGTCTTCGCCTTGAACGATCCGTCGGCGTTCCTTGCCGGCTGTCCGCTCTTCTTGTCGATTTCGTACATTTCGTCGGCGTTACCGTGATCGGCAGTGATCAGCGCGACTCCGCCGAGCGCCTTGACCACCGGCAGGATGCGCGCTAGCTGCAGATCGACCGCCTCGATGGCCATCGTCGCGGCGCGGAAGCTGCCGGTATGGCCGACCATGTCGCCATTCGCGAAATTGCAGCGCAGCGTCCGGTAGCTGCCGCTCCTGAGGGCGTCGATCATCGCGTCGGCGATCTCCGCTGCCTTCATCCACGGACGTTGCTCGAACGGCACGACGTCGCTGGGCACCTCTTGGTAGGTCTCGCCGTCGAACCGGTTCGATCGGTTGCCGTTCCAGAAGTAGGTCACGTGCCCAAACTTCTGCGTTTCGGAACAGGCAAACTGGGTAATCCCGGATCGGGCGAACCACTCGCCCATCGTATCGAGAATCGCCGGCGGATCGACCAGGAAGCGCTTGGGAAGCTTCAAATCGCCGTCATACTGCAGCATGCCGGCGTAGGTGACGCGCGGTACGCGGACGCGATCGAACTTGTCGAAAGCGCTTTCTTCGAAGGCACGGGTGATCTCGATCGAGCGGTCGCCGCGGAAATTGAAGAAAACCACCGAGTCGCCGTCCTCGATCGTGCCGACCGGCCGGCCGTCGTCGGCGATGACGAAAGGCGGCAGATCCTGGTCGATCGTTACCGGAAACTTGCTGCGTAGCGCCGTGATTGCCCCCGAGGCGCTGGCGTACCGTTCGCCTTCACCGAGTACGTGCGTCTGCCAGCCCTTCTCGACCATCTTCCAGTTCGCCTCGTAGCGGTCCATGGTGATGTTCATGCGGCCGCCGCCGGACGCAATGCGCGCATCGAAGTCCGCGCCGCTCACCTCGGCGAGAAACGCTTCGAAAGGAAGCACGTAGTCGAGGGCACTCGTTTCGGGGACGTCCCGTCCATCGAGCAGAACATGAACGCGCACCGTTCGCACACCTTCTTCCCGGCAGCGCAGGACCATTGCCCGCAGGTGATCGATGTGACTGTGCACATTGCCGTCGGAAAAAAGGCCGAGGAAATGGATGACACCCCGCCTGCCCTTGGCGCCGGCGACGATCTGCTGCCAGGCGTCACCCCGCCAGATCGAGCCGGTCTCGATCGCGTCGGCCACCAGCGCTGCGCCCTGGCTGTACACCTGGCCGGCACCGATGGCGTTGTGGCCGACCTCGGAGTTGCCCATGTCGTCGTCGGACGGCATGCCAACGGCCGTGCCATGGGCGCGCAGCGTGATGTTCGGGAAATTGGCGAAAAGACTGTCGAGGGTCGGTTTCCTGGCCGCGGCGATGGCGCTGCCGAGGTCGGACTTGGCGATTCCGTAGCCGTCCATGACGATGGTCACGACGGGGCCCGGGATGCCTGGGAAGGAGGCAAGTTTCTGCAACATGATGGGTTCCTGGGGGAAGTGAAAAGGCGTGTACAAAGGTTGCCATGGGTCGAACGACGGCAACAACACGCACAGTATAGCGCAAGCCGCGATTCCCGGAGCGACAAGAAATATGGCTATATAACAGATAGTTAAGAATTTCGCTCGGACCACGCTCGGGTGCAGCAGGAACTGATGGCGGGACGCATCGGAAGTACGGCATGCGCTGGCGAGGGTGGGATGCTCGCTGCTCCGATGGAGAGGAGGAGCGCAGCGCAGCGTCGACGACCGCGGCAGTGCAGGACGCAGCCGAAATCGGTCGCCGGCGGGTGGACTTCAGGGCAAAGCGAAACCCCTGGGCGGGGAGACTCCCGTAGCACATGGCGCGGGGCCCCATGTCGCGAAATGCGGAGCGAAGCCCCCTGGCCCCGCTGCCCCACGAGCCACCGCGCACGACCCGGGGGGGCTCTGACCTCCGCGCCACGCGGATCCTCGACCATCTCGCCAGCATAGTCCCGGAGCCCGTCGGCACACCACTCCCAGACGTTGCCGTGCATTTCGTAGAGACCCCAGTCGTTCGGTGCGAAAGACTTCACCGGCACAGTCTTCCGCCGGGACTTGCCTTTCTTCCATCTGTCATAGAGGTGTTTCGCATTGTAGTTCGCCTGCTGGGGAGTGATCGTCGCGCCGAAATGGAACTGCGTTTCGCTGCCCGCCCGGGACGCGTATTCCCACTCGGCCTCGGTCGGCAAATCGGCAGCGACGCCGGGAAGCAGCGGAACCAGACGGTGCAGGAAAGCACTCACGTCATCACACGAGACTTTCTCGACCGGGTTGCGTGCATCGTCCCGAAAACGGTTCGGATTCTTCCCGCCCATCACCGCCGCCCACAGCGCCTGCGTGCAGGCGGTGTGGGCGAGCCAGAAGCCTGCGCTCAAGCGCACGCGGTGGCACGGTCCTTGGTTTTCCCTTCGTTCGGGTTCGTCTTCCGGCGACCCCATCCAGAACTCGCCGGGGTCGAGCCAGCGAAAGTGCTGCACGACGCCGGCCAATTCCACGTCGAGATACAGACCGTGGCGGTCGCGCGCCAGCTCCTTCGACCATGGCGGGCGGTGCAGACGCGCCAGACCATAATGGCGGCGACCATTTTCGATGGCGATCGCGGCGAGCTTCGCTGCATCTGCGATCGGCAGCGTCAGCGGTTCTGTGCGCGGCTCGATCCACCGCCGGCGCCAGCCGGCATCGCCGCGCAGGCTGCAGAAGACGCCGCCCTCGATGGTCAGCGCCGGCCAGCGCCCAGATCGGCGCCAGCAGCCAGGCGTTCGCGTCGATCCACGCGTGGTCGCCGCCGTGGCGATGGAAGAGATCGTCCGCGTAGCCGGCGGCGTCGCCGACCCCCTCGGCCGCGGCGGAGCCAAAACGCGTGAACCAGTCGCGCGCCTCGCCGGTCCGCGCGAGGAATTCTTCGCTCGCCGCTGCCGGGCGGCAGCTTGTTCGGCGAAGCGATCGCGGTAGTCGGCGACGCACGCCGGGGTGAGTTCGCAGAAGCGGCTGCCGGCGGCGAGTGCCGACGCGTACGACCACACGATCGCCTCGAGACCGGGTTCGGCGGCGGAGTCGGCGTCGAGGAGGCGCAGGGCACGCAACAAACCCGGTTCGACGCGGACGCAGCAGGCCAGCAGCGCCGGCAGCAGCGGGTGCCGCGCCGCCGCGCCGAACGGCGGCTTGCCAGCCGGCACGGGCACAGCAGCTACCGGCGTGGCTGCGCCGGCGTGGCGCACAGCGGACGCAGGCCGTGCGCGCCGTCGAGGCAGTGCAGCTCGCTATGACGCAGCGCCGTCGCCGGTACCAGCGCCGCCGACATCGGCCGCCAGGCGACCGGCGGCGCGCCGTGCTCGGCGAGGCGGCGAGTGAACTCCTGCCATGCCGCGAAGCATCCGGGATCTTCGGCGAGCAGGCCGAGGTCGCCGAAGATCAGCACCCGCGTTGCCGGCGGCGGCAAGGGAATCGGTCCGGCAGCGGCCGGCGACGCGCGGGCGGGCGCGGCGAGCGGGCGCGCGGCGAACGGCGAGTGATCGACGACCCACAGCCGCAGACCGCCCTCGCCGTGCCGCCGGCGTACTTCGCCGAGCAACTCGCGGTAGTCTGTGTCGTATGGAACCAGCCGCTGCGCGAGATCGACGACGACCGCCAGCTCGCCGCCCCAGCGGCGCGGCGACGCCAGCGCCCGCTGCAGCGCCGGCCACAGTCGCGTGCGGCCGACCAGCGGCGAGTACGGCGCACTGCCGGATCGTCGCGGCTGGCAGTCGGCACGGGTCAGCAGCGGCAAGGGCTCGCGGCGCGGCGGCGTCGCCGCGGTCTCGACGAGCGCGAAATGCGCCGCCGGAAGCGGTGGCCGGCGGCTGCTTGCCGTGGCCCGCGCCACCCCTTCGCTGCGACCGCTGGCGGCGACGAGCTGCTGCCGCGCGTCGGCCGGCAGATTGCTCGTTTCCGCTCGCTGCGGCTGCGGATGCAGGTCGAGCAGGCGGGCGATCGGTGCCAGGTCGGCAGCGGTCGTCTCCTTGCTACCGACCGCCTGCGCACCGACCACGGCGACCGCCGCACGCAGCAGGTCGGCGCGGCCGGCGAAGCCGCGACGGCTCATTCAGCCGTTCTCCGCCGGCCGCTCGGCGAGGCCCGCGACCGGCGCTCGCGTCTGCGACACACTGGCCTGGCCGGCGACGACGCCGTGCTTCAGATAGCCGTAGGCCGAGAGGCGACCGAGCCACTGCTGCTGCGCGCCGGTCTCGCCGGGAAAAAGTTCGTGCAGCGCGTAGAGCCGGTCGAGGTATTCGGCGAGATCGGGTGGTGGCAGGTTGAGGCTGCTCACCTGCTGTCGGTCGCTGACCAGCTGCTCGGCTGCTTGCTCGAGAATCACCGGCGCGGTCAGCTCGGCGCGTCGGGGACTGGCGTTCGGCAGTTCCGCCGGCAGTTCTGCGAAATGCGCCGCGCCGCGCTGGACGAGCCAGTCGCGATAGCGCATTCCGGGGTCCGGCTGCTGCGTCAGGACGATGCGGCGGCGCAGGAAGGCCGCCGGCAGCTCGCGCTCCTCGTCGGTGGTGATGACAATCAGCGGCGACTGCACATTCGGGCCGCCGATCGGGTGAGGCAGGGATTCGACGCGGAAGCTGCGCTGCGCGAGGACTTCGAGCAGGCCGTTCGGCAGGTCGCTGTCGGCCTTGTTGATCTCGTCGATGAGGACGACGTGCCCGACCGGCGCCGCCGGATCAATGCCGCGCTCGGCGTCGGCAAGGAAATCCTGCGCCGACTCCCAGCCGAAGGCCTTCCACAACACGCCGGGCCGCCAGTAGCGCTTCAGGTCGGCGAGTTCTTCCTCGGCGCGCGCGAGCTGCGTCTTGCCGGTGCCCGGCTAGCCGCGCACGAGCAGCGGCCGGCGCGCCGCGTAGGCCAGCGTCAGCGCGTCGAGTTCGGCCGCCGACCACTGATGCCAGGCGCGCGCCTGGCCGGGAGATTCCCTGAGTTCCTGGACAGCGCCGGGCTGCAGGGTGGCGAAGGGAAAGTTGGGGCGGAGGGTGGCGGTCATCGGTTTGCCTGTCAGTCAGTGGAAGAGCGCGAGAAAAGCGGGCCAGGAGTGCTCGAGGTCGGTCCAGAACGGGGCGAGCGTCGCCCGGATCGGCGCGTACGTCCGTGGCGCCCGCTTTGCGGTGGCGTGTGCTGCGTCGCTCACTGGGGTGGCCCGGAAGCTTGCGGGTCGCTTTCGCCTGCCCGGTCCTCGTTCGCCCGATCCGGCGGTGACGCCGGCTGCAGGATGGGCTCGAAGGTTTCGCGCAGATCCGACTCGATCGCCTTCAACCAGCCGGGCACTTCGCCGTCGGACGGCTGCCGGAAGAAACTTCGGACGCCGAAGTCGCCCCGCAGGTACGCCTGCAGTTCGGCGCGCCGTTCGCCGCTCGCGAAGCGCCCGGTCGCATTGCTGGTGACGACGAGCGCGGTTCCCTGGTCCTCCTCGAGTTCACGGATCAGCTCGCGCAGATAGCCAGCGCCGAGCTTCCGATCGACGTCGACCGAGCGACGCTGCAAGGTTGCCCGCAATTCGCTGCGCGAAGGCGCCAGACCTCCCTCGTCGCGCATTCCGGGTTCCGGAATCGGATGAACCAGCGAAAAGACGTTTTCCGCTTCGTCTTTGCCTGGAGAATGGCACAGTCCGAATCCCAGCCGTATCGCCGCCTCGATGGTCGCCACGAGCCGATTCCGGCTCAGCATCGGATCATGATCGTTGCGAGCCTGCGCCTCGGCCTGGCACGGCGCCTCGAAGTAGCGTTCGGCAGCTACCAGCGCGATGCGCACAATCGCGCTGTAGACGATGGCGTCGGTCGGCGAGCTGTTCGCCCAGGCCCGCGATCCGCGATCGAGAAAAAAGCGACGCGTCGCCACCAGCAGC
>WBZT01001864.1_pt1 | contig 15096 bp, 9 predicted proteins | sample 5204241 | NCBI WGS metagenome assembly WBZT01 (sample SAMN12344358, study PRJNA552823) | activated sludge metagenome | biome: Activated sludge suspended growth; feature: Nitrification reactor; material: Wastewater; isolation source: activated sludge from nitrification reactor of wastewater treatment... | reverse complement strand
TCTGCCGCTCGGCATCCGTCAAGTCGCCCGCACGTACGGTCAGCGCGTAGTGCTGGTACGGGTCGAAGTCGGGGAACTGATCCACTCGGTCGAGGACATCCCCGACGAGTTTCTTGACGAACAGCCTGGGCGCGACACCCACTCCAAGTCGCCCGGAAACAGCCTGCGCAAGGTCAGCCACGTAGGCATCGTCGACCACCTCCCCAACGCGGGGATCGGCACCTACCGCGTACAGGTCTCTCACCTTGAGTCCGAGTTCCACCAGCGACTCCTGCGTGAACCCTGGCAGTCGGATCTGCGTCGCCCGTGGGTTGTCGAAACGCTCGTCCGCGCTGAAGTCCGTCGCGAGCCGCTGCGCAAGCGGTGGCAGCCGCTGCACTCCCTGCATGCCGTCGAAGAACGCCGGGGTCCCCGTGATGATCAGATACAGACCCGGGAAACGTCCCGCATCCACCTCATCCATCAACTGCCGCAAAGCGTTGAGCGCCTTGTCGCGCACATCGCTGCGCACCCGCTGCAGCGTCTCGACTTCATCCAGCACGAGCACAAGGCCGGCGAAGCCGGAGTCGCGCAGCACGAGCAGCAGTCCCTGCAACGCACCGAGGGCGCCGAAGTGGTCCAACTCCCCTTTCACACCAGCAGACCTGCGCACAGAGGCGGCAACGTTCGGCTGTCCACCCAGCCACGCGATGATCCCATCGGCCGCAGCGCCGTCTCCAGCGAGCATGGCCTGCCGGTAGGCGCGAAGAGCGGTCGCGAACGCCGGCGCGCTGCGGGCGATGAGCGCTAGTCGCTTATTGAGCAGCGATTCCACCGCCGCCGAGAGCGCCGGTTCATCGTCCGGATCAGCCCCCGCCACGATCGCGTCCTGCTCCAAGGTGAACAGCCACCCGTCGATCACATCGCGGAAGGCTGACGCGGGGTATTCGGCCGTGGTGAGGTTCTCCACCACCCGCCGGTACACCGTCTCCAACCGATGCAAAGGTGTCTCGGTCTCGCTGATCTGCATCTCGCTAGAGGCAAAGCCGCGCTGGCGGGCGCGCTCCACCAGCCATCGGGAGAAGAAGGTCTTGCCCGAACCGTATTCACCACGCACGGCCTTGAACACAGAACCACCGGCGGCGACCGTGTCCAGTTCCGCATCAGTGGCAGCCTCGAAACGATCCAGGCCCACGGCCAGCAGATCCAGCCCGTCGTAGGGGACAGTTCCTCGACGCAGGGCATCGATCACCTCACGACGTCGCTGCTCGCTAACGGCCATCAGGAGACCCCGAACTGCGTCTTCATCAGGTCGACGTCGAGCAGCAAGGTGTGCCCGTCAGCGTCCAGACTCAGCACCTCGTAGCCTTCGACGTTCAGCAGCCGCTTCAGCACGCTGAGGTAGCCATTGAAGCGGGCAACGGAAACACCGAGCGCACGCGCCATCGTCTCCCGATGCGCGCGTCCACCGCCGGCGAGCAGCGTGCGCAGCGCCTTCGTCACCAGTTCGGTCGGCAATGCGTGGCGGCCTGCACGTGCCTGCTGGTCGGCGTAGACCGAACTGGCCACAACTGCGACCGCCAGTTCTTCATCGGAATCGGGAGCGGCAGGGACCGTGTCGAAAAGCACCCCGGGAGCCGTAGGCAGGGCAACGGGCGCAGCAGTCTGCGAGGCCACCGCATCGAACCACCAGACAGGCGCTTGGGGTGGCGCTGCCTGCCAGTTCACGCCGAGGGCCGCAGGATCACGCGCAAGCACAATCACCGGCACCGTCGCTTCGGCCGCGGTGGCTCCGCCGTGGTATCCCGCGCTCTTACGGGCATAACGAAGTCCCTCAACCGCCGCCGCAACGATGGTTCCTTCACCTTCCAAGACCCGCCGACCTGCAAGCAGGACCTCGTCGTCGGCCACCTCACCGGTGTCCGCGCTGCGCCAGCGGTTGTCAGCCCCCGCCACGGGCCTGGCAGTGCTCCCACGCTCGACCACGTGCCCGTGATCGGACACGAGCAGCACTGCTCGACCAGCAGCGTCCGCCAGGTCCAGCAGTGCCGGCAGGTGCTGCACCGCGTCCACCGTCCAGGACGTTCCATCGGGGTCGTGCTTGGCAAGAGTGTCATCGACGGTGTTCAGCACGACCGCAACGAGTGAGGCCTCACCTGCTATCGCCTGGCGCACCGCTGGAGGCAGTGCCTCGCCGGCAGCGGCGCGCAGGTCATCTTTGTGGAATACCGTCGCCCCGAACACCGAGTTGAAGAGTCGCTTCTCATCCGCCTGCGTGCCAGTGGTGAGCTCACCGGCAAACAGCGATGTTCGGGAGTGTTTGGTGACGGTGGGGAGCACGGCCAGCGCTGACGATCGTGAACCTCCGGCCGGAACCATTTCTTGCCAGCCCAGGGCCATGCAACTCTCGCCTAGTTCGCAGGCCACCGCTGCACTCATGCCATCCACCACGACCAGAAGAACGGGAACTTGCTGCGAGAGGGGCTTCACGGTGTCGGCCACGAGGTTCTCGAGCGGGACAACGCCATCTAGCTCCGCTTCGCGCGCAGTCGCTCTGGCCAGCAACGCGGCGAACTGCAGGTCGTGCGCGCGGCGACACTCCATCACGACCCCACACAGCCGGGCGTATGCCGACGCCAGCAGTTCGTCATTGCTCCCTGCCGACACCTCCCCGAGCGCAAAGTCGACCCACCCGTCCGCGGCGATCTGGCGGGCCATCGCGTCCGCCAGCGTCTTCGGCTCAGGCTCGGCGTCGATCTGCAGCCACCGCCACAGGCGAACCGCCATCTGAGCGCGTTGGGTATCCCGACGACGTTCAGCAAGGGCGGCCTCGTGATCGAGGAGCTCTTCGAAGCTCCTCTCGACCTCGACCCCATTGTTCAACGCACGGGCGAACTGCTGTTGCCGCTCCTCGTATCCGAGTGGAAGGAGGGTGGATCTGCGGGCACCATCGGCCCAGCCGACGTCGGACAGTAGCTGTTGCGCACGCAGAAGGAGCCCCCCTCGACCCTCTTCGGGTCCCATGCGAAGCACGACGCCGCGTGCGGCATCGGCCAACTGCCTCGCCTCGCTGTGGGTCAAGGACCGACCCCCCAGATACTTCTCCGCTCGCGAGCGCGCTTCAGCCGCTTCGAACGGCGGTTGCCCCTTCTCCGGCCACATGACGTCGGCTGCGAGGCCCACGGTGATCCCGTCCACGAGGCCATCGCTGTTGGCGATGTCGAGGGCCACCTGCGCGACTGGTCCGAGCGCGTCGCCCGCCCAGCCGGTGAGGACCTGACGGACGTCGGACGGTTGCGACTTCCAACGCTCTCGGGCTGCGGGGTCGCGAGTCCACGAGAGCAGCCCAGCACCGGCCACCGCATCGATCTGTACCTGCAGGACCTGCTCGGCCAGGGATCGCAGCGCGAGGTCGCGCGTCACGATTTCAGCCTGCGCCACTGGGTAGCCGCTCGCAGGAGCAGCCCGCACCAGGGCCTCCGCCACTGACTGGCCGGAGTGGCGCAACTCGGCATCGACCCTGCGCGCCTGGAACAGCTGCGCGACGGTGTCCCAGGGGTTCACGAGTTTGATGGACTGGCCGCGGAAGCGGGACACGAGAGTCTCCCCGAGATCCTCGCGTGGCCGGTCGGTGATGATCACAGTGAAGTCGTTTGGCGCACGTCGGCTCAGCGCCTCCCGAACCGCGAGCGCGGACACACAGGGCACGACGGCGACTGTGTGGTCGCCAATCCGAAGGTCCCCTCCGAACGAGCGTTCCGGGTCGCCTTTGAGCGCCAGCACCCGTCCCCTGGTGGCCTCACGGACCAACTGGCCCGCGAACTGCCGGGCGACGTTCTCGGAGATGTCCGGGGCCGTCATTCCAGCCACCACTTCAGGTGGAGCTTCTTGTCCGGCTGATCCTTCATCGCGGCGCGGATCTGCGTGCCGATCTGCCCAAGAACCGCGTCGATGTCCGCCAGCGGGATGTCGTCCACGCTCTGCGCAGTTGGTGTGGGGTCGGGCTTGGGTGGCTTGTTCGATGCGAGGTACTGACTGGCCTCAAGCGTCGCCGACCCCAGGGCCGGTTGCAGAGCAGCGTGGAACTCCTCGGCCTGGGCCGCCGTGCGAAGATCCGCCAGGCACGCCCGCGCCCTGTCCGTGTCCATGCCCGCAACCGCATCCAGGACGGACCACTGGGCACCCTCTAGTGCTCTCGCCAGTTGATCGGCGGAACTGATCGACTTGGCCAGCGCCTGCGCCTCCTCCGGCAACTCGGCGTCCGCAAGCATGACGGCCGTCGTCAGGTCGTCATGGTCCTGCCCAAGTTGCGAGACGAGAACGGCCGCGGACCGCGCAGTCACGAGACGCGGTGAATCCTCGGCCACACCCAGCGTCGCCGCGTGGGCCTCCAGCGCGTTCTGCAGCCGGGCGCATGCCGCGGCCCATCCCTGCGCCTTGCCCCGCACCCCCTGACCCAGCACAGCCAAGTTGGCTGCGCTTGCCAGCGGAGGCACCTGTAGCCCGAACAGGACCGCGGCCCTCTCCTGCGCTCTTGCCCACTGCTCCTCCGACGGCAGTTGCGGGTCGGAGAGAACGAGTTCGTCGGTGACGTCCTTGAGGCCGTGCACGCGCACAGACACACCGTGCTGCAGGAACTGCTTGTCCTGCAGGAGTGCCCAACTCAGGATCAACAACGACTGCGCCTCGCGTGTCAGACCCCACGGTTTGAGGGACTCGCGCAGCGCCTTCACCGTCAGATCGCCCGGCTGCCCTTCGAGGCGCACGAACTCGTTGCGCCAAGGGAACGTCGCCGACGAGAACACGTAGTGGTTCTCGTACATCTGCCCGCACTGCAGTGGGTTGGCCACGCGACGCAGCCGTGGCCGGGCCGTGTTCTCCACCGGGTCGATGCGCCCGTCCGGTTTGCCCACTGCTTCGCGGACGTACTCGAGGACCGCCGTGAGGTCTGCTGCGCGGACCTCGGTCTCGAACATCGGGTGCTTGGGGTACTGCTCGCCGAGCATCTGGTCGGCCAGCGAGAGCATGGCGTCGCCGAGAGTCGCTCCCACCGGCGGCCTCACATCCAGTTCCGGCCACAGGGTCGGCCACATCGAGAAGTCGCCGTGAGAAGTGTCGACGTCCTTCGGATCGATCGCCGCCACCCCGTACGCCTGCTTGAGGGCGGACTCCAACTTGTCGCGAGCCGCCTTCCGCTTGTTCTCCAGCAAGGTTCTTGCCATAGGGCGCTGGTCAGCCGGCAGGTGCTGGGCATTCGCCTCGAACTGATCGCCCGCGCCACCGAGGAGGTGTTCCAGCAGGACAAGGGTCCCCAGATCCTCCTGCCGAGCGGCACTCAGGAATCGCGGCACCCACCCCACGGTGCGGCTCTCCAGGGACTCCGCGCGCAGGTCCTCGAAGCGATCCACGTCCTCGTGCGGCACATGGTTGCCTTCGTCGAACGGGTAGTCGACGATCAACCGCCACGTGTCACCCTCGGCGCGGAACACATCCTGCGGAAGGGCATTCGCGTCGCGGATGTTGCCGAACAACACGTCGACTCGGCGCCTAGTTCCACGCCACACGAAACTCATCGGCGTGACCCCGCCGATGCGGTTGCCGTCCTCGATGCCGAACTGCTCGAAGACCATCCGCCGCAGCAGGTTTCGCCTGGCGCCGGGGGTGTCCTCGGACTGCACGAGGTTGAGCACCGACTCGTAGTCGACCCCGGCCAGTACCACTTTGATGACCGGGTCGGCTCCGTCCCCGACCTCCAACTCCCCGATCTGCTGCGCCCAAGGCCGCACCTTGGCCAGCACCGCCACGGCTTCTGTGCCGGGGATGAACGCCGCGACGCTTCCGTGGTTCAGCGCCGCCAGTTTGGAGGCTGTCAGGTCCTTCAACGCTGGCACGTTGACCAGGGCAGACAGCAGCAGCGTCTTCGCCAACCGGTCGTCGGCAAAGAAGGCGTGGGTCGGCTCCAGGGCATCGACATCGCGCTCCTGCAGGCCATGGCTGGACAGCAACACCGGACGCATTCGCTCGGCGTAGAGTCGACGGGCGTTGTCGAACTGCACTCGCACGCTCTCGGTCAGTGGCTGCAACCCGCTCATGACGATGGCGTCGAACAGCGCCGCGACGGGGATGATCTGCGTGATCCGCGCCGAGGTACGTCCTTCACACAACAGCAGCGCCATGACCTTGAGCGCAGTCCGCTCCCGCTGCAGCAGCCCGGACAGGAAGACCAGAGTGTCCGCCAGTGCGGGCGAGAACGGGTAGACCTTCGCGAAAGCGACCTCGTCGGACTGCGCCTCGTCGCGCATCAGGGCATCCCAGGACGCCCGGTTGGCCTTCAGGGTCGCCAGTGCCTCCGCGACCGCCTCTGCCGCACGCTGGTCCACCGGGGTCAGTAACCGTCGCTGCGCAATGTCCGGCAGGTTGGAGGCCTTGAGGATGATCGTGTCGAAGCGGTTCTCCCAGTACCGGAAGGTGTCCCCGACGGCACTGGTCTGCGCCCCTTCGGCCCGGGTGGATTCGGCGTAGAAATCCTGCAACTCCCGCTGCCGCGCCACGAACGAGATGATCGGGATGTCACGCTGACCTATGCCCGTCTCCACCAGTTTGGCCACCTTCGAGCCCTCTTCGGAGACGAACTTCTGGTCGTTGAGGCGCGACGCCAGCCACAGAACGAGCTCGTCTAGGAAGAGGACAAGACCTTCGTACCCGAGGCTCTTCGCGTGGGTAGTCATCACACCTAGGCCGTCGCTGATGTCCAGCCACTCGCCGGCGGACGTGTAGCCGGTGAACATCGTGGCGACCAAGTCCGAGGCGAGGCGCTCGCGCTCCGAGTCCCCCACCGGCGCACCGACCGCGCGGTCGTAGGTCTGCGGCGTCCAGCGGTCGGCCATCGCCCCCCAACCGGAGTCTGCTGTAGCACCTGCGTTCAACGCGGCGAAGAAGGCGGCCTCGTCGTCCCTACGGCGGTTGGCCGCATCTGCGAAGAGCGCGTCGGACTTGTGGAGCAGGGGCAACTGCGCGTCGGGATGTACCTGGCGGATCCGCGCAAGGTACCCCGCGAAGAGCCGATCCTCCAGAGACTCGGCCCCGATCAGGTGGTACTCGACCGTGAGGACCTTCTCGGTCAAAGACTTCTCGTGCTTTGCGACCGTGGCCTGCAGCCCGGGCATCGCGCGGGCACTGGCATCACCGCGCAGCAGGAGATCAAGAACGGCCATGAAGTGGCTCTTGCCGGACCCGAAATCGCCATGCAGGAAGACTCCGCGGTCCTGTCGTGTCGTCAGCCCCAGCGTTACCAGGCCAAGTGCTTCATCGAAGGCCTTCGCCAAGGAATCGGTGACCACATACTCAGCCACGGTCTGGGCGGGCTTCTCAACACCCTTGTGCAGTTCCAGGACGAAGTCGCTGGCTGAGATCACCTCCGGGATGTCGAAGACATCGCCAAGCAGCAGATCGTCGCCCATGCTCACCCCTTCAGACCCGTACGCCCTATTGAACAGCGGGGGTGCGACGCATGCAGGACTGGGAGTGCGCGTCGAAGCCTTGCGGCACTGGAGCAACGACGAGGATGCACTCATCGATCAGCGTCCCTACAACTGATCCCCCGCGTGCCGCCGGCCGGAACGCTTCCCAATGGTCGGGTGGTTTCAGCGGACCCTGACCACGAAGGCTGCTGCGTAACTGTTGACGCCCGGGAGTGCCGGCGCCGAGGCCCGGAGCAGACACCTACCCTTGTGCTTCGCCTTGAGGGTGTACCTCGTCACCTTGCACACGCGCTTGGGTCGGGCGTTCCAGGTGACAGCCGCCCCCTGCGAGGTGAATTTCGGGAGTCGGATGCTGCGGCCCTTCCTCATCTTGTGGCGAGGGTGACCCATGGTCTGGCCCCCGAGTTGGACCGCCTGGGGATCACCTGGAGTGAGGTCCGGAGTCCCTGCGGGCGGCGCGGCCAAGTGCGACCACACACCCGGCTTTCCAGCGTTGGCGATCGCAGCGGGGTCAATGACCACCCCGTCGTGCGACGCACTCTGGAGTGTCGGTGCGCCTTGCGCGACACGATAGGTCTTCTGCGCTGCCTTGAGGTAGGTGCCGTCGACTGGCCGGTAGAGCAGGTGGTTGAGCACCCCACCCCCGCCCGCGTTCTTGATCGCGAACAGATCCACCCCCACCGTCGTACCCGGATTCCCGCCGATGTGATCCCAGTTCGACACGTAGATCGGCGCCCCACCCGCGACCCGATACACACTGCCATGATCCGGATCACCCGGCGCCAGCCCCACAACTAGCGTCCCGTCCGCGGGGAAGGTACGCAGGGCCGAGAACTCCGAAGCCGACAGTGCTCGCACGTTCCCTGGATCACCTCCAACGTGGCCCCAACTTGAGACGTAGATGGGTGCGCCACCGGCGATCCGGAAGACATCCCCGTTGTAGGAGACGAAGGCACCCTCGGCTACACCCCCACTGTTGACGGTTCCCATGCGGATGAAGCGGGTGGGTTGGGCTCCTGCGCCGTTGAAGATGTCTGCGTGAATGTTGGCGATGGTGTGATGCTTGACCATCAGCCCCGGGGTGCCCCAGTTTGAGTCGACCACATCGAAACGCCCGCCACCCAGATTCGCCACCACGATCGCCGTGTGCTGGCTGGTTGTGGACCCCGACCCCCACTGGATGATGTCACCCTTGGTCGCCGCACCCTCGGAGACCTCGGTGCCACCCGCGGCGATGAACGAGCCGGCATAGTCGTTCCCACCTCCGGGCATCGGGCCGCCGGACAACACGATGATGCAGTTGACGAACTGCTTGCACTGCCCGGCATACGCCGTACCTTTTCCTGCAGCCAGGCATGCGTTAACCCCCGGCTGCCCGACATATGACAAGGCGATGTCGGCCATCCGGGCGTTGTCGAAACCCAACGACGCGTCGGCCGGTCGTGCCGGCGCCCACGTCATCAAGGATGCGAACAAAGCGGTGACGGCAGTGAGCACGCCGAACCGGCGTACCGAAAGAGCGGACCTCATCGCAGAACCCCCGTTCATGTGGACTTGATCTTACTCGTACCGACGATGCTCCAAGCCCTGGATCAGCGCGAGCGCGCCGCGACCCGAATCGTGCGACGGACCACAGGACCCTGGCCAGTCTGGCCAACGGCGCGAATCGCCACCTTGATCCTCGTGGCCTTCGTGGCCACCCGCAGGTGGTTCTTCGTCGTCGATACCCAATCCCGCTTGAAGGGCCTGAGCACGCGCACCCGGTAGGCGGTGTGACCGGGCACATGTTGCCACCGGACGACGACGGCCGTACGGCCGAGTCGTTTGGCTCGTAGCCGTTCCACGCTGCCCAGGGATGCCGCGGCTGTCGGCTGTCCTGCAGGCGGAGCAACGGGCACCTTGGGCTCGGTGACGGTGACCGTCTTCGAGCCGAGAAGCACGTTGTTGCCCGGCGCCTTCGCGTCAATTGCATAGACGTACACCACATGCGCGCCCAGTGCGGGCTCCTTGATCGTGACGTCGAAGCCATGTGCCGGACCGGCCCCCGGATGGACTGTGGCGACGTCCGGCCGTGACACCGTCGCGTAGCCGAGGTTCACCCCCCGCGCCTTCGAATCACCAGCCGGCCCATTGACGTAGGCATGGATCTCCAGTCCCTTGGTCGCAAGGTCCGGGTCGACCGCCCATCCAGTGATCCTGATTGCCGCGCCGGCATCGCTCACAGCATCCAGGTGACCGACTGGAGATCCGGATGGTGAGGTCGCCGTCAAGATCCCGATGAGTGGGTTCTCGCCCCCGCCGGCCGCATTGATCGCGTAGAGGAAGATCGTGTGTGGTCCCGGCGACAAACCCGTGACTGCCGTGTCGAAGCCATGGTTCGGACCCGCGGCCGGGTAGGCCTTGGCAACGTCGGGCCGGGAGGTAGAGGCGCGGCCCAGGCTGACCCCACGTGCCCCCGTCCCGGCTGCCCCATCCACGTAGGCGTGGATCTCCACTGCGGTCTGTGGGGTGTCCGGGTCAAAGGCCCACCCTGCGACCTTGGATGCCGCGATTGCGCCGGTTGCCGCGTCACCATTACCGAGAGGACTGCCCGCTGCGGTCCCCGGCACGGAGACCGCCACTTGGCCCAACAACACATTGGAGCCACCGGTTCCATCGACATTGATGCCATAGACATAGAGCGTGTGGTTCCCGGGCGCGACACCCATGAAGCCGGAGTTGAACCCATGGTCCGCGCTGCTACCCGGATAGGCCGCTGCGACATCGGGTCGATCGAAGTTGGCGAGACCCAGGTTCTTCCCCGGGGCACCGCTGCCCGCGGGTCCGTCGAGGTAGACATGCAGAGATGTGGGTTGCGTCTTGACGTCCGGGTCCATGACCCAGCCTCGGATCCAGACCCCGCCACCGGTGAGGCCGCGGACATCGTCCACGTGACCGATGGGGGAGCCGGGGGCGACGCCGCAGTTGCGGGTGAGTGCTTGGCCTGCCCACTGGTTCACTTGGCCCGAGTAGGTCATGTCCGGGGCACATTCGAATCGCGCACCGCCGCTAAACGGAACCATCGCGCTCCCGCAGCCGCCGCTGTGCATCTCCAAATGCGCGTGAGCGTACGCGCCGTTCAGGGCCTGCCCCGCAGGAGCGACCGTCCCGAGCTGCTGACCACGCGCGACACGTCCATTCCCCACGCGGTTCAGCAGGTGGTAGACGATGAATGAACCGCCTCCGTCGAACGTCACGCACACGCCGCCATGTGCAGCGTCCCACGTCGTGGCGGTGCCATCCGCGGGGGAGACGATCTGACCCCCTGCCGCGGCGTTCTCACCGCCATAACAGCCGCTCGAACCACGACCCGGGTAGGTGGTGACGTCCAACCAGGGCTGCCCAGGGTGGGTGATGCTGCCGTTGTACCCCTGGCACACGTACCACGTCTGACCGGCCGCGAAGGGCAACATCATCGACGGATAGGCCTGTGCCACACCGGCCCCACCGACAAGGGCACCGAGGAAAAGACTGACCGTGAGCAGCACACGTCCAAGAACACGTGAACGGCCCGAACTTCCCCCTCGGCCATTTCCCGATGATTCGCGCCGATCTGTCATCACAAGGATCCCCGTTCCCCTGCGACCGAGACTAGCCGATCATGGCCGAGCTAGAGGAGAAAACCTTCTCGCTGTTTGCGCCGTCGTCAAGCAGTGAATTAGCCCGGCTCAGAGTACGGACTCGTCGGCAGGACCACCCCTGCCCACCAGCCGCTCTATCTCCGACACGGCCGTCGCCAGGGGGTCCACGACGGCTCCAGGAATCCCGCGCTGGCGAGCGATCCGCAGGCACTCGGTGTAGTACTTGACGATTTCGCTCGGGGTGCCGTTGAACTTCTCCAGGACGTCAGTCCCCTGCAGATGAAGGTCGGTAACCAGAGCGCGAGCATTGTGCGCTTTGTCGGCGATCGACACGAGGACAGCGCGGTCATCCCCCGTTGCCTCCAGATGATCGAGGTAGCGACGCTTCCGCTCCCAGTAGGCGGTGGTCTTCTTCCACTCCTCGTCGGTGGAGTCGCTGCACGCCAGAACGATGTCGGCGACGCGATCGCCGAAGCGGGCTCGCACATCCGCGAGCCGGGGGAGCCCGCCACAATCCTCAACCGCGTCGTGAAGCAGCCCCGCGATCGCCTCGTCCTCGTTTCCTCCCGCCTCGAGCACCAGACTGGAGACACCGAGCAGATGCGAGATGTAGGCGATGTTGGTTCCCTTGCGGGTTTGCGTCGCATGGATCACGCCGGCGTATTCCACTGCGTGTGCGTATCGGGCTGTCAGGGCTTCCTGGTGAACGTTCATCTCACCACTCTCCTCCGCGGGTGCTACTACACAGGCTGGGCTCGGAACACCGTGTCCAGAAAGTGGTCAACCGATCCACCGGGTGACGCGCCTGGGCGACCGTGAGTTCCTCGCTAGGCCACTCGAGCCCAGCGGGCAGTGCAGCGCGGGGTGGAGTGAGGTTGAGGTGAGCACGATAGGGCAGCGTCCCGGAAGCCCTGTCGAAGATCAGCGACATGTAACGCGCGGCCGTGCTGACCTGTGAGACGAGTGGAGCCTCCCGAACAGGGTCCGATGCCAGCTGAGCGAGGCGGACGCGAATCTCCCCAAGCGCGGCCATCGTCTCGATACCCGAGTTCGTGCGGGTGAGCAGATCGGCCCAGCCCCGTAACGCCGCCATGAGCATCCGTATGCAGTCGCCAGCTACTGCGGTCACCAACTCGGCGTCCTCGACTGTGTCAGGTCCGTCGTTGATGTCGGCCAACTCGGGCCCGATGCGTCGGTACCACCGATAAGGTCGCCGCCCGCCCTCCTTCGCGAGGTGGTCGGTGCGGCTCTGTCGGACTTCCATAGGCCGTGCGATCGCCAGCAACAGCATGCGGTCCATCTCAGCGAGGCAGTCGACGATGGCAGCAAAGCCTGTGGCCGTTATCGCGTCGTCCATCCGTCGTCGCCGCATGGCACTACTGGCGAAGTACCCTGCCGAGCCCGCCCCGACCAGCAACAGGGACACCCCTACCGCACTTGCCACCGTGTGCGAGGCGGACCACTGGCGAATGCCCTCTCCGAACAAGTCGCCGACGACCCAGATCACACCCGCCGTCACGCAGACCGTGAGCAGAATCAGCCGGAACCTCTGGCTGCGGATTTCCTCCGCTCGGGCTCTCGCCTTGGCTGTTGTGCCGGACTTCACCGCGCTGACCTCTCGCTCGTGGCTAGACGTAGCCGCGCCACCGTTCAACCGACTCGATCTTTGCGTCGTCCAGCAGGGCCGTCAGGCGATCCCAGGAGTTGCGTCCTTCGCATCGGTCCCGGAGGAGAACCAGCGTCAATCCTCGCCAGTCTTCGATTCGGTAGCAGGTGGGAGTCTCTCCCCAAGGACCGTGGTGGGCGCAAAGCATGTCGTCAGCCCACGTCAGCGGGATGCCGCGTTGGTTGGGGTCGGGCGAAGGCCCCTCCTGGTCTTCTCCCAAACCAATGTTGTTCGAATCGCAGTACTCCGCGAAGCGTTCCCACTCGCCCAAGAACCGGTCATCGATCAGCCATTCGAGCAGTTGGGTGGGCGCGACGATGTCCATGCCGTGTCCCATATCGTCGCTATCGCCATAGTCGAGCAGAGCCGCGTGGAGCGTCGCATCGTCGATCCAGACAACCTGCACGCTGTAGTCAGCCCCGAAGATTCCCCTCGATGATCCTGTGGCCTCCAGCGTCATCCGTCTCAGGTCCGTCATGCAAGACACGGTGTCGCAAGCGAGTCCACGGAAGCAACCGGTCCGGGCCCTACAGGTACTGCCCCACCGACGGGTCGTCAGCAGCCTCGGCCTCCTCCACCTGAATGACCGGCACATCCTCGACCACGAACGCTGTGATCTCCGAGACCTCGACGTTGTCATCGGCGGCCGCGCGGGTGGCCTGCCGCCGGTACATCTCCTCGAACAGTTTCCGCGCATAGCGGCCATTGCCCAAGGAGCCTCCGGCATCGACGCTGTCGAAGTGCTGCTTGACCGCCGCGCGCACCTCGGGTGGCGCCGAAATCTGGTATCGGTCAGCCATCCGGCTCCAGATCTCCACCAACTCCTCGGAGGTGTAATCGGGAAAGTCGATCATCGTCTGGAAGCGCGACTCCAGGCCTTCGTTCGATGCCATGAATGCCTGCATGGGCCCCTCGTACCCGGCCACGATGACTGCGAGATCTTCGCGACGGTTCTCCATCTCCATGACCATGGTCGCGATCGCCTCAGCCCCGAAGTCCTCGGTGTAGGCCGGTGAGAGCGCATACGCCTCGTCGATGAACGCCCACCGACGATCTCGCGGATGAAGGGCACGTTGCCCCGGTACCCCTCCCGCAGCAGCGAGGCCAGTTTCTGGGCCTTGAACCGCGTCGAGAATCGCGGGTTGCGTTCCGCATCGATCCGCCCGTTGGGCATGGTCCGGCGCCAGTTCTGCTGATCGCCGGAGATCGTGCCGTGGTAGCTCTTGAACTCGATCACGTAGAGACCTGTGCGGTGAAGCAGGATCACGTCGACTTCGCTAACTCCCTGGCGAGGGGCGACGAATGACAGGTTCGCCCAAGCCCATGTCGTCGGGCTGTCGTTGAGCAGTTCCCGAATCTCGTCGAGAGCGATCTGCTCGGCCGTGGACGCGGAGGGACCCATAACGATCCACTGCGGCGACTTGGCGTCCACGATTTCCTCCCGTGAGGGCCCTCGTCAGCCGAGGATACTGCGGTTCTGAGCCGGCCGTTTGAACAGAGTGGACCCAGGTCATTCCTCGAGCCGTGCCAGGAGCGCGATTGCCGCGTGGACCCGGAGTCTGGTCGTGGCTGTGACGACCGCCTGGACCTGGCTCGCCCGCTGCAACTCGTGGACGCTTGCACGGCCCGATCGTCCTTCCTCTCTGCGAGCATGATCAGCGCCATGGCGATGCCCTCAGGCATCCACATAGCGATGGAGTTGAGGGCCGCGACTCGATTGGTGTTCACATAGCGTCCGGAGTTGGTGTGCCGTTCCGCCGATTCAAGCGCACGATCTGGGCTCATGGCCCCCGCGCATAGACGGTTGGGCGGTCCAAGTGCTGAGCAGCGCCTGGTATGCGGTGCTGCCGTGCAGCGGCCTCCTCCCCATGATCTGCGCGCACTGCCAACTCCACGGTCACTGTGGCTCCGCGCAACTCGCCCCGGGCGTCAAAGACGGCTGAGGAATCAACCAGGTCACGCCAAACAGGGGAGTAGTCCAGCAGTTCTCAGTCATCATCCAGCGTCCCGGCGGTTGCCCGTGCTCGAAGCAAGGCCTTGCGCGTCCTCAGCGTGTCTGGGTGGTCCTCGCCCAGGACCCGCTGGGAGTCGGCCAGGGTCTGCTCGAACAGCGGGATCGCCCGGCCCAGATCCCCCGCCGCCCGGTACGCGTAGGCCAGATTGCTCCGGGAGGTCAAAGTGGCCGGATGATCCTCGCCCAGGACCCGCTGGGAGTCGGCCAGGGTCTGCTCGTACAGCTGGATCGCCCGGACTAGATCCCCCGCCGACTCGTAGGCGCCGGCCAGATTGTTCCGAGAGGTCAAAGTGGCCGGGTGGTCCTCACCCAACACCCGCCGCCGGTCCGCCAGCG
>WBZT01001863.1_pt1 | contig 15098 bp, 13 predicted proteins | sample 5204241 | NCBI WGS metagenome assembly WBZT01 (sample SAMN12344358, study PRJNA552823) | activated sludge metagenome | biome: Activated sludge suspended growth; feature: Nitrification reactor; material: Wastewater; isolation source: activated sludge from nitrification reactor of wastewater... | reverse complement strand
CGGGTTTCTTGGCGAAATCGCCTTGGATCAAATACTTGTCAATAGATGTGTTCTGGAAAACAAGCTGTCTTCAATATGCCGCCACGCTTTCGGAAAGAGCACCGAAACCGCCGCGCCGGCGGGGAGCAGGAATAGCGCCGCGCCAACCAGTGCGACGATCCAGAAACCCAGCGCGGGAGACAAGGCCAAAACCACGATTGCTAGAACTGCTATTTTGATGATGTTTCGCATGATATTACGCAGTGGAAACCCAATCTCTCAGGACAGAGACCACCGGCGTCCTCCATCTGTTTAGATGTCAGAAGCTCAGTTGCGGGCGGCTTCGTATTCTGACAGTGCGCTTGCCGTCCGGGATCAAAATGATCGAGCAAAGGCTGACCCAACCTTCCGGCGCGCCGCCCAGCGTGTGGAGACTCGTGCTTCGGTGTCCTGTAAACGAGCCATGATCGAAGCTACCTGCGGCGGAACACCTCTCTTTCCTGCTGACAAGAGGCCCAGCTTTCCTTCTATAGTGCGTCCGAATTGTGAATATCCTAACAAATCGAATGCTGCACCGCAATAAATTTTGCGTTTTATCACATGGCCATTCAGGATTCAGCGACGGCTAACTCGAAACCGACGCAGGGATCGAGTGTCGTCGCCAACAAGGCAACGGCACGACGGACCGGCGGCGCGCCGGTTTCAGCAACCCGCGCACCCAATAGACCGTGTGTCAACGGTCCTTCCGGATGAAAATTCCATTCGGTCGGCGCCAGGACCTTGTAGTCGGTCACCCGTCCCGCCGCCGCCACCACCCGATGGCACAAGCAACCACGCGCGCTTTCCACCAAGCCTAGGCCGGTACCGGTGCCGTTCTGCTCCATTGTTGATACTCCAGGATGCTCCTCCAGCAGCGCAAACTGTGTGTGGAGTTCGGCCAGCAGCCCATCCATCTCCACCCACCGCGCCGCCCAACGAGTGAGTAGACCATTGCCATGGTCGGCGCGCAGATCGGCAATCAGCGGATGCCGCCACAACCGGGCCAAGGCGCCGGTTTCATGGACCGCGCCATCCAGATCGGGACGAGCGCAAAAAGCATAACCGTCGGCCGCCGCCATCCGCCGCTCCAGCACGGCGAGATCGAACGCCGGCAGTGGCTCCACCGTGCCGCGTCCGAAATCTGCCAAGCCTTGCTCGCACAGACAACGCAGCGTCAATGCCGCCGGTGTGGAGGCGTGGCGCAACCAGGACTCGAAGCTCTGGAGATCAGTCAAGGGCCAGCCATTGCGGGTCGCGTCGCCGCAAACCACTTGGTGGATTTCATGTTGGAGTTGGTCGAGCATCGCGGCAAGATCCGCCCGAGCCGGTGCCAGCCGCGCGCCACCGATGCGGTTCCAGGTTAGGTCGGAGAATAGCTTGCGCGGCAGGATGGACAAGAGTTGCCGCAATCGTTTCAGGGTGTCGAGCGTGGGACTCGCGCCGACGCAGCGCGGCCAATCCAGCAACAGACGCCATGCGGTTTGTTCGAGGGATTCGGCGGCCACCAAAAAACGACGGGCGGCCAGTTGCGGAGATGGAGGGACAACACCGAGGGCGGCTTCGACGGCGGTAAGGCCGGCAACGGTCTGCGCGATGCGACACACCCCGAACAAGCGCGGCAGCAACGCCATGGCGGTGCCGACATCGCGTCCCACCAGCACGGCGCACAGCTTCACCGGCCGGCTCGAATGCACATCGACCGCCGTGATCACACCGCCTTGCACCACGACCCGAATGTTCAGGCCGCCTTCGACTCCGCCGGCCGCACCGTCCGTCATGTCAGGATGGGCGACCCCGTCGCAGGACAATGCGAAGATCGAGCAACATGCCGGTCGACTTCGCCGTCATGCCGCCTTGTCGCTGGTCGCACCGACGAATTCATCGAACAGGCGGTAGATCTCGATCGCTTCTTCGGGCGCGATCTTTTCCATCGCGAAAGCGCGCGCTTGCAGGATCAGAAAATCGCCGACCGCAACCTCGTCCTGAAGCAGCAGCAGGCTCACCTCCAAGCGTTCGCCGTAGCGTTCCACCACCGCGCTGGCGCCGTGGACTTCGACAACTTGGGCGGGAATAGCGATGCACATAAATCTAGATCGCTGCAACCGGCGCGGCACGGCGCGGTGTCAGGGGGAAACCAAGCCTGTGCAGCGTGTCCACCAGACACGCCACCACGCGTTCCACCACAGCCGCCACTTCGGGCGACAGCTCGATCCCCAATTCCAGATCGACCGGCACCACCCCGACCAGAGTAAATGTGGTCGGTGCTTCTTCCATCAGGATCAAGGTCGCCAACACCTCCGCTAAGCCCAACTGATGCGGGGAGAAGCGTGCTTGAAACAAGGCCGGCACTTCGGCATCGGCCAGTTTTACCACCGACCCGGGCGGCGCGCCGGTTTGCACCGCATCGCATACCAGCAGATGATCGCAACCGGCCAGGGTGTCCAGCAGTTCCATGCCGCTGGTGCCGCCGTCGACCACCTCGACCACCGCCGGTAGGACGTAGCGCGCGGCCAGCGCCTCGACCACCCGGACGCCGACCCCCTCGTCGCGCAGCAGAATGTTGCCGAGACCCAAGACCACGATTCTCATCAGAACGCTTTCACCTGGACGGTGGAGCGCCGACGAGTGTCGGTCAGGTGGATCGCGCAAGCCAGGCAGGGATCGAAGGAATGCACTGTGCGCAACACTTCCAAAGGCAGTTCGGGATCGGCGACCGGATTATCGACCAGCGATGCCTCATACGGCCCCAGCGCATCGGCGTCGTCGCGTGGACCAGCGTTCCAGGTGCTGGGCACCACCGCCTGATAGTTCTTGATCTTGCCGTTCTCGATCACCGTCCAGTGCGACAAGACTCCGCGCGGCGCTTCGTGATAACCGAAACCGCGAATCTCGCCCTTGGGAAATACCGGCCGGTTGAAGGTGGTGAAATCTCCCTTGGCGATGTTGTTGATCAACAGTTGCCACTGATTTTGTAGCGATTCCAGCAGCACCGCGCAACGTACCGCCCGGGCGGCGATCCGGCCGATGGTCGAGTGCAGCGCCTCGACCGGGATCGGCGAACCGGCCACCGCGCCGGCAATGTCAAGCAAGCGTTTGAGATGGCGCTGGGTCGGCTCATGGCCGGCGGCAACCATGGCCAACACATTCGCCAGCGGCCCCACCTGGACTCGCTGGTCGTAAAAAGTGGGCGCCTTGACCCAGGAATACTTGCCATCGTCCTGAAAGGCGGTGTGATGCGGGTGGGTCTGGCCCTCGTAGGGATGGCGTGCCGCGTCGTTGCCTTTGTACTGATACCAAGCGTGCTTGACGCTCTCCTTGACCCCGTCGCGAAAGTAGGCGTCCTGATAGCTGGCGATCGGCTTGAATTGGGATAGATCGCCCTTGGGCACATAACCGCCAGGTAGTTCGAACTGCGTGCCCTTGGTATCCAGCGGCAGGTCGGGTACCGACAGATAGTCGGTGACGCCAGCGCCGTGGCGGGTCCAGTCGGCGTACAGCGCGCCCACCGCCGCCACATCGGGAATCATCGCCTGATTGACGAATTCGCCGAGCTTGTCGATCTCAGCCTTGATGGCGAACAGCCGTTCCAGGGTCAGCGTGGATTGACTGTCCGGGTTGATCGGGTTGGCCACTCCACCGACGGCCAGGTTTTGGATGTGAGGGGTCTTCGAACCCAGGATGGCGACGATGCGGTTGGCGATACGCTGATATTCCAGCGCCTGCAAGTAATGGGTCGCCGCCAACAGGTTCACCTCTGGCGGTAGCTTCATCGCCGGATGACCCCAGTAGCCGCTGGCGAACACCCCCAACTGGCCGCTACCGACGAAGGCCTTGAGCTTCTCCTGGATCTGGCGAATCTCCGGCAACCCATTGTGGCGGTAGTCGGACAGACTGGCCCCCAGCTTGGCCGCGCCCTCGGGGCTGGCCGACAAGGCCGAGACGATATCGACCCAGTCGAGCGCCGCTAGTTGATAAAAATGCACGATGTGATCGTGAATGCCATGCGCGGCGACGATCATGTTGCGGATGTACTGAGCGTTGAGCGGCACGTCCAGATCCAGGGCATTCTCGACCGCGCGCACCGACACGATGGCGTGAACCGTGGTGCACACGCCGCAGATGCGCTGAGTAAACAGCCAGGCGTCGCGCGGGTCGCGGCCCTGCAGAATGATTTCGATGCCGCGCCACATCTGCCCCGACGACCAGGCGTTGCTCACCTTGCCATTGTTGACCTCGCAGTCGATCCGCAGATGACCCTCGATGCGGGTGATGGGATCAATGGTTATTCTGGCCACGGACAGTCTCCGATCGTCATGGTTGGGCCTGATGGGCGCCGTGCAGCACCGGCAGGGTCTTGATGAACAGCAGATACAACATGATTTCCAGACAGACGACGCCGATGGTGATCATCAGCTCCGGCGCCGAGGGGAAATAGGTCCAGCCATTGCCGGGCCGCACGGCCATCAGGTAGGCGTTAAGCCGATACAACGAACCGCCGGCGAGCAGCGAGACCGCCGCCAGAAATTGCCAGCGCTGGCGAGTCCGGCGATGCGAAACCAGTACGAAGAGAGGCACCAGGAACAGCGCGGTCTCGATCAGGAACAGATTGCCATCCCAATCGCCGGCGAAGGCCAAACCCAGATAACCGCGATAGGCCAGATCGCCCCAGCGCAGCAGCAGGTAGCCCGCCAACAGGCCGGCGACGACCCGCGCCAGCCGCGCGAACAACCTCGCCTCGGACGGTGTCTTGAAGGCTCGATTGACCAGGGTGGCTTCCAGCATCACCACGCCGTAGCCCATGGCCAGTGCCGAAATCAAGAACAACAGCGGCAGCCAGATTGTGTACCACAGAGGAGAGAGCTTGGAGCCCATGATCAGCAGCACCGAGCCCAGCGAGGACTGGTGCATGGTCGGCAGCAGCACGCCGATCGCAATCAGCACGTACATATACTTCTTCAGGAAAGCCTGGAGCTTGTCCAGGCCATACCGTTGCTTGAAGCTTCCCGGCATCCGCTCCAGAAACGCCGGCCAGAACTCCAGCCACAGCACCGTGATGTAGGCCATGACGCACAACCCCACTTCCAGAATCACCGAGTTCGGCTGAGCGTACCAGGGCAGCAATAGATTGAAGGCGTTCCAGTAGCGGCCGAGGTCGATCATCACCGCCAGACCCGCCAGCGTGTAGCCGAACACCCCACCGAGCAAGGCCGGCCGCATCAGCGGGTGATAAACGTTGCGGTTGAAGATGTAGACCAGCAGCGCCATGGCGAAACCGCCGCAGCCGAAAGCCGTGCCGATCACCACATCCAGCACCACCCAGGTCCCGATGGGATAACCGTTGCTCATATGCGAAACATCGCCCATCCCGAACAGAAAGCGCCGCAAAATGAAATACGCCGCGATCAGCAAGAAGAGACCGAGGATCAAAAACGGTTTGGTGACCACTTTGCCGCCGAGCGGCCGATGAACGACTGCCGTCATGATGGCCGCTCCTCATCGTCTTTGTTCCGTTCTTCGTCACTCTTGACATTGCGCCGGGCCAAGACCACCAGACCACCGAGCAAAGCCAGCGGCGCGATCATGCCCTTGTAGAGCGTATGCTGCATCCCTTCGGAAACGGCGGCGAAGGAGTGATCAGGCAACTTGGGCAAGCCCAGCTTTTCATGGGGCACGCCGGTCAGATAGCGCACCTGAGTACCACCGGATTCGGTCTCGCCGTAGATATGCGGCTGGTACTCACCGACCGGCGCCACCTGGCCGGACCGATCGCCGCCCAGCTTGCCGCGCGGGAACTCGTACAGTTCGCCGGGCTTGAGGGCCACGCGCCGCTCCGCCTCTTTTTGCAAGTCCTCGACTAACCCGAACAGCGAGGCGCCGGTCGGGCACACGTCGCAGCAGGCCGGGAGCTTGCCCTGTTTTTGCAAATGGTTGCAGAACTGGCACTTGGCAATCCGACCGAATGGCTGATCGAACTGATACTGCGGCACGTTGAACGGACAACCGTAGACGCAATAGCGGCAACCGATGCAGGCATCCGGGTTGTGGGTAACGATGCCGGTGACCGGGTCCTTGCGCATGGCGCTGACCGGGCACACCGAAATGCAGGACGGATCGACGCAATGCAAACAGTGGCGCTTGACGAAGGCGTAGCCATCGACCTCACGGTCCTTCTGGGTCATGGCGCCGTTCTGATAAACGCGAATCACGTTCAAGGTCTTGCCGGAAATGTCTTCCGCGGTATCCCAGGTCCCTTCGTTCCAATCGGCTAGGCGTTGCGGTTGTTCGACCGGCATACCGTTGGCTTCCTTGCAAGCAGCGACGCAGGCTTTGCAACCGATGCACTGGGTCGAGTCATACAGCATCCCCACCGCCTTGGGCGGCAAGGTCTTCGGCTCGCGCCGATCGAATGGCGCGGCATCGGCGATTGGCGCGGCGGCAGCGGTGGCGGCTGCACCGACGGCGCCCCGCAGGAATTGGCGACGATTGATCCCCATGACGCACCCTCCTATCGTTGCGAGGTATCGTGCTCGGAGGCGGCGGATTCGTCCTTCTGGTCCATGCCACGCAGGACCATCGCGCCCGCGCCCACCGCCAGCCCGGCAACGCCGGCCACGACCGCCGCCGCCGCCGGCGTGACACCCTGACCCTTGGGCGCGTTCACCACCGGAAAGGCGGTCGGCGGCGTGAAGGTCTTGACCTTCGCCAGGGCATGGAGCGGCTTGGTGAACCCCACGCCTTCCTCGGTGCAGCCGAAGCAGGGATGGCCGATACCCACCGGCCAGTTGCCTTCGCCGACATCGCCGAAGCCGATGGCCGGACAATTGGCATGGGTCTCCGGCCCCTTGCAGCCCAGCTTATACAGGCACCAACCTTGGCGATGACCGAAATCGCCGTATTCCAGGGCAAAGCGGCCAGCGTCGAAATGCGGGCGCCGCTCGCAGTTTTCGTGGATCAGCCGCCCGTAGGCGAATTTCGGCCGGTTCTTGACATCCAGTCCCGGTGGCTTGCCGAAGGTCAGCAGATAGAGGACGGTGGACAAAAAGTTGTAGGGATTGGGTGGGCAGCCAGGAATGTTGATCACGGTTTTTCCGGGCAGCACTTCATGCACCGGCTTGGCCTGGGTCGGGTTGGGGTCGCTGGAGGGCACACCGCCCCAGGAGGCGCAGGAACCGATGGCGATAATCGCCGCCGCACCTTCGGCCGTTTCTCGGACTGTCTCCAGGATCGGCTTGCCGGCGACCATGCAGTAGACGCCGCCATCCTTGGTCGGAATCGACCCGTCCACCACCAACACGAACTTGCCCCAGTTCTCCTTCATCGACTTGGCCCGGTACGCCTCGGCCTGATGGCCGGCGCCCGCGCACAGGGCCTCGTGATAATCCAGCGAGATCATGTCGAGGATCAGGGTTTCGACGGTCGGATGGTAGGCGCGCAACAGTGACTCGGTGCAGCCGGTGCACTCCTGCGCCGACAGCCAGATGACCGGCGGCCGGGCGGCGGCGGTGACGGCGGCGGCGATGCGCGGCCCCATCAGCGACGATAGCCCCAAGGTCGCGGCGACGCCGGTGCAGTAGGTCAGGAACTGACGACGGGTCAGCCCGCCGAGCGCGCCCTCGTAACCGTCGTGATCGTGGACGGCATGGTCAAGATCGGTCTCGCTGACGACATTCATCACCCGTTTTCCCCCACAAATTTGGCCATTTGTAAAGTTAGCGGGGAGCTAATACGACGGGTTGACGATCATCAATTTTTATGGATTTTTTTAGCCGTCCCCGGCAGCCCTAATCCAGTAAGGAAGGCCTGATTTCATGCAGGAGCGAGGTGGGATGGCTCACGCAAACGGTGCGTCCCGAAAAGCGGGCTACGCCGTCCTCCTCCAGCCGGCCGATGATTCGAGACAAGGTTTCATGCCGTGCGCCGATCATGGAGGCGAGGTCGCGCCGCGACAACGGTAACTCCATCACCCGGCTGCCGTCGGTGGCGGTCCGGCCGTGGCGGTTCATCAACGCCAGCAGCAGGTGGACAAACTTGGTGCGGTTGGAAAGCGTCGCGTTCCGTACCAGCTTGTCGTGCGCATCGTCCACATCGGTCACCACCCGGCGGAGAAACTGCTGGCCCAAGGTCGGGTTTCTTTCCAGCAAGGTCTGGACGGTGTGCCTGTCGATGAAACAAATTTTGCTCGGTCCCAGCGCTTCGGCGCTGGAACGACGTTCCTCGTCGAGCAACACGCCGCGATAGCCTAGGGTACCGCCGGGGTACACGAGGTGGAGCAGAATCGAGTTGCCCGCCGCATCGATCTTGCGAACGGCGGCCCCACCCGAGACGATGCAATAAACACCATGGCTGGGTTCACCGATTGCGAAGATCGACTCACCGGCATGATATTTTCGGCACTTCTTTGCTTGCGTCAGCAGATTGAGCTCTTCATCGCTCAAAACGCTCCACTCGTTGTGCTCGCGTGGCAGGCACTCAAAACAATTGACGCCAGGCATGATCTTGCGTCGTTCCACATCCTCACCCTCCTTCCACTATATTTGTAATGATGCGCCACGGCTTCGTTCGGCCCAGCATTCAGGGATGTCGCTGAAACTCATGACTATAATCAGCTTGAACTATAGTTCAGGAATGGCCAGAAGGAGAGCAGAGATGTCAAGACTCCCGAAACAACCCCTGTTGGCGATTACCTTCGCCCTCCTGGTTCTAGGCGGATCGTTATGGGTGATCGACCCCAGCGACGGTCTTTTCTCCTTGTTTCCGGGGGCATCGGCCAAGGAAAGCTACCAGTACGCCAACAAGCCGATGGGTTGGAACGGACCCGCCGGGCAATGCGTGGTCTGTCACACTCTGGAAAAAGGTGACTCCTATCGGATCGGCCCCAACCTCTGGGGCATCGTCGATGCGCCGAAAGGGGGCTCCAAGGGTTTTGGCTATTCCCACGCACTGGCGACGGCGGGTGGGGCATGGACCAAGCAGGATCTAGATCGGTATCTCGCCAACCCCAATCAATTTCTGCCCGGCACCAATAAGACGATCGCCGGTCTGGAGCCCCAGGAGCGCGCCAAAATCATCGCTTTTCTGGTAACGCTGAAGGACTGAGCCATCCGAATCGCCCGACCCGCTATCGCGGCGGCGGGCTGTCCCGCATCAACCACCGGGCCGATGGCCTCGTAAATCTTTGTCCCGGGAACACTTGTTACACTTAAACGGTTATTGGCTATTTCACGATTCATCATCGTTAGGGGAGCGCGCATGCAAATACTGTCGAATAAACGTGGGTGGGTGGCGTTGTCGTTGCTGGCGGCGAGTGGCGTCGCCCATGCCCATACAACGGGATTGCCGCACATGGATCTCTTCACCGGGGTGGAACACCCGTTCAGCGGGCTGGATCACATTCTGGCGATGGTGGCGGTCGGATTGTGGGCGGCGCAACTGGGCGGCCGCACCCTGTGGTTGGTCCCACTGACCTTCGTGCTGACCATGGCGGTGGGCGGAGCGCTCGGTTTTCTGGGCGTACCGCTACCCATGGTGGAACTGGGGATCGCCGGCTCCGTGGTGGTGCTCGGCGTGCTGGTGGCGCTGGCCTCGCGGCTACCTCTCGCGGTCAGCATGACGCTGGTCGGGTTGTTCGCCCTGTTCCACGGCTACGCCCACGGCGCGGAAATGGCGGCGGAATCCAGCGCGTTATGGTACGGCTTGGGCTTCATGCTCGCCACCGCGACGCTGCATGCCCTCGGTATCGGCATGGCGTTGGCGGCGGGTCGAGGCGTTCCGGCGCGCTTGGTGCGGGTCGGCGGCGCAGCGATCGCGGCCAGCGGCATGCTGTTGCTGGCGGCTTAAGCCGCTTTCTCTCCAGGTCTATCCCGCGCCGCGCGGAGGTGGACTGGGATAAGCTGGTACGCCAACCATGCATGAACTTTCGCTGTGCGAAAGCATCATCGAAACCCTCACCACCCAAACGCACCGGCAGGGGTATAGCCGGGTGCGGCGGGTGTGGCTGGAAATCGGCGCGCTGGCCAATGTCGAACAGGATGCCTTGCGCTTCGCCTTCGAAATCGCCCGCCGGGATACGGTGGCGGACACGGCGGAGTTGGACATCGTCACCCTACCGGGTCAAGCCTATTGCCTGGACTGCGCGCAAGCGATCGCGGTCCATCAGTATTACGATCCCTGCCCATGCTGCGGCGGCTTTCAGTGGCGGCTGACGGGCGGCAACGAAATGCGGATCAAGGAATTGGAGGTCGAGTAAATGTGCAGTACCTGCGGTTGCGGCGAAAACGAATTGACCATCCACGCGCACGACCACGCGCACGAGCATCCCCACGTTCACGATCATGCGCCCGAAGGCCGGCGGCTTACCCTGGAACAGGACATTCTGGCGAAGAACGCCGAATTCGCCGCTGGTAACCGGCGGCTGTTCACGGAACGGGGCATCTTGGTCTTGAACCTGGTCTCCAGCCCTGGTTCCGGCAAGACCACGCTGCTGGCTCGAACGGTTCAGACCCTGCGCGCCGAATTTCCGGTCACGGTGATCGGCGGCGACCAACAGACCGCTAACGATGCCGAGCGCATCCGCGCCGCCGGCGTGCCGGCGGTGCAGATCAACACCGGCAAGGGTTGCCACCTGGACGCGCACGGTATCGGTCACGCCCTGGAACGGCTGCCGCTGCCGGAACAGGGTCTGCTGTTCATCGAAAACGTCGGTAACCTGGTCTGCCCAGCGGATTTCGATCTGGGCGAAGCCTGCAAGGTCGTGGTGCTATCGGTAACCGAGGGCGAGGACAAGCCGCTGAAATATCCGAATATGTTCGCCGCTTCTGGCTTGATGCTGCTCAACAAGACCGACCTGCTGCCCCATCTGGATTTCGACGTGGCCCGCTGCCTGGACTACGCACGGCGGGTCAACCCCGACATTCGAATTCTGCAACTGTCCGCCCGCACCGGCGAAGGCATGGACGCTTGGCTGGACTGGCTGCGGCAAGGCCAACAGGCGGCACTGGCGCGGCAAATCAGCCGCCTGGAAACGGATCTTGCCGCCGCGCGGGCGCGCCTGACCGAAAGCGCGGCCTGATCCGAACCTCGAACCCTCGCCCGCCACCGCCGGCGAAGGTGACGCATGACCACGCCACAACGCCGCGCCATCCAGATCAGCGGTCAGGTACAGGGCGTGGGATTCCGCCCATTTGTATACCGCTTGGCGGTAGCGCGCCGGCTGAGTGGTTTTGTCCGTAACGACGGCGCGGGCGTGACCATCGAGATTCAGGGCATCCCCGCCGCTCTGGACGACTTTCTCCATGCCCTGCGTCAACCGCCACCGCTGGCCCGCATCGACGCACTCGACATCAGCGAACTGACCCCGCATCAGATGGAACCGGCGTTCGTCATCACCGCCAGTGGTGCCGGTGCGGTCAGCGCTGACATCACGCCGGACACGGCGATTTGCGAAGACTGTCTGGCGGAACTGTTCGATCCCGGCGACCGCCGTTACCGCTACCCCTTTGTCAACTGTACCAACTGCGGTCCCCGCTACACCATCACCGCCGCCCTACCCTACGACCGCCCCAACACCAGCATGGCCGGTTTCGTCCTGTGTCGAACCTGCGCGCGGGAATACCACGACCCCGGCGATCGCCGCTTTCATGCCCAGCCCAATGCCTGTCCGGTCTGCGGTCCTCGCCTGAGCTTGCGCGACGCCACCGGCGCGCCAATCGACGTGGACGATGTCATCGCCGCCGCGTTGGAACGTCTGCTTGCCGGCGAAATTCTGGCTATCAAGGGATTGGGTGGTTTTCATCTGGTCTGCGACGCCCAAAACGCCGCCACCGTGGCCCACCTACGTCAGCGTAAACAACGTGACGCCAAGCCGTTTGCGGTCATGGCCGCCAACCTTGCCTCGCTGGCGCGCTGGACGGAAAGCGATGCGGCGGACCGGCAACGGCTGGCATCGCCGCAACGTCCCATCGTGCTGTTGCGCCAAGGCCCGGATAGCGACCGATATTTGCCCGGCATCGCGCCGGGTTTGGCGCACCTGGGTGCCATGCTGCCCTACACACCACTGCATTATCTGTTGTTCCACGAAGCAGCCGGACGTCCCGCCGGAACAAGCTGGTTGACGCAACCGCAACCGCTGCTGCTGATCATGACCAGCGCCAATCCCGGCGGCGAACCCTTGATGACCGACGACGACGAAGCCACACAGCGGTTGCAAGGCATCGCCGACGGCTTCGTCACCCACAACCGGGCGATTCTGGCCCGCTGCGAAGACAGCGTGGTGACTAGCCATATCTTCATTCGCCGTGCTCGCGGCTACACTCCCCAAGCCATCCGTCTGCCTCGGACCGGTCCTTCGACGCTGGCGCTGGGCGGTTATCTCAAGAATACCCTGTGCCTGACCCGTAACGACCGGGCCTATCTCTCCCCGCATATCGGCAGCCTCGACAACGCCGCCACCTGTCGGGCCCTGGAAGAAGCCACAGCCCACTTGCAGGACATCCTGCGAATCACCCCGGAGCGGGTCGCCCATGACCTGCATCCAGATTTCCCCAGTAGTCGGCTGGCGGCGACTTATGCCGCGGAACAGGATCTGCCCTGTATCGCCGTGCAACACCATCACGCCCACATCGCGGCGATCGCGGCCGAACATGGTCTACGGGAACCAGTGCTGGGTCTGGCGCTGGACGGCGTGGGCCTGGGCACGGACGGCGGTATCTGGGGTGGAGAATTGCTACGGGTGGACGGGGCGCATTTCGAGCGGCTCGGCCACTTGCGACCACTACCCTTACCCGGCGGTGACCGGGCCGCCCGCGAGCCGTGGCGACTGGCGGTGGCGGTGCTGCATCTGCTCGGTCGGAATGCGGAGATCGACCGCCGCTTCGGTACCAGGGCAACGGTCATCCAACACATGCTGGAACGGCGCATCAACACCCCCGAAACCAGCAGCGCCGGCCGCCTCTTCGACGCCGCCGCCGCCGTGCTGGGCGTGCGGGAAACCAACGACTACGAGGGACAGACAGCGATGGAGCTGGAGGCACTGGCGCACCGCCACGGCCCGGCGCGACCGCTGGCGGAAGGTTTCATCCTGCGTGACGACGGGGTACTGGATCTGCTGCCGCTATTGGCCGCCCTGACCGGAGACATGGAACCGGGTCAGTGCGCGGCCTGCTTCCATGCCACCTTGGCGCTGGCACTGAGCGAATGGCTGCGCTGGGCACGTGACCAAACCGGTTTGCAACAGGTGGCACTCGGCGGCGGCTGTTTCCTCAACCGCTTGCTGAGCACGCAACTCCAAACCCGGCTGGAAACGGCCGGCTGGCAGGTATGGACCGCCCGGCAGGCACCACCCAACGACGGCGGCCTGAGCCTCGGTCAGGCGTGGGTGGCGATGCTGACCAAACCCGCTTGATCGCTCTTTCAAAAACGCGGTGGTTTACGACGATAAGCGAGCCAGACCTTCAGTGCGTCATTAAATGACCATGATGCGCGAAGCATGGTTTTCCAGCCACCCTTGACGTAATGATTATAGGCACTAGGCTCAATACAGCTTCATGGAGTCCAGATACTTCAAACCGATTCATCCAGACGAGAACGGATGATCGCATCATGCATTGAGCTGACTAAAATTCATATTGCTTCAAATTGGATAATCCATGAGAACGATCCTGGTTTTTCTGGATACCACCTTTTTGGGCCAACACCGTGCCTCGGTTCGGATAGTGATTGAAAACAGCATTGGAGTTCTATCCAAATGACTGGGTGCCGAAAATTTATCCACAAATTTCATGGGAGTATATCCAAATGCCCAAACCAGTCAGCAAACCTACCGCAAAATCCTTTACGATCGAGCCGGGATCGCCTCATCCCTTGGGAACAACCCTTGTAGAGAATGGCATCAATTTCTCCTTGTTCTCAGAACATGCAACCGGTGTTGAATTACTGCTGTTCGAGAATCACGACGATCTCAAGCCCTTTCAAACCGTGGTATTTGATCCGATCGTCAACAAGACTTTTCACTTCTGGCACGTACTCATCAAGAATGCCAAGGCAGGCATTCATTACGCCTTGCGCGTCGATGGCCCGAACGATCCAGGTGCCGGACATCGTTTCGATCAGGAAAAGGTACTGATCGATCCGTACTCAAAAGGGAATAACAAATCACTATGGAAGCGCGGCGACGCTTGCTTGCCGGGCGATAATCTGGCCACCTCGTTGCGTAGCGTAGTCATCGACACCAAGGATTACGACTGGGAAGGCGACCAACCACTCAAACGTCCACTGAATCAGACAGTCATATATGAGTTACACGTTGGTGGTTTTACTCGCTCGGCCACTGCTGGAGTCAAGCATCCGGGCACTTTTGCCGCCATTATCGAGAAAATTCCCTATCTAAAGGAACTTGGCGTCACAGCGGTCGAACTGTTGCCGGTTTTCGAATTCGACGATACCGAAACCAGGGAGTTCGAAGGTCAATCGCTCAGCAATTATTGGGGCTATAGCACCATGAGCTATTTTGCCCCACACCCGAGTTATTGCATCAGCCCGGAAGCCGGTAACCATGTACGAGAATTCCGCGATATGGTCAAGGCGCTCCACAAGGCTGGCATCGAAGTCATTCTCGATGTCGTATTCAATCACACTGACGAAGGTAATCATCAAGGGCCGGTGTTTTCCTTCAAGGGCATCGACAACAGCAATTATTACTATCTATCACCGCTGGATCGACGTTACTACTACGACTATACCGGTTGTGGTAATACCTTCAACTGCAATCATCCCATAGGGGAAAAATTCATTGTCGAATGCCTGAAGTATTGGGTCAAGGAAATGCATGTGGACGGTTTTCGTTTCGATGAAGCCTCAGTGCTGTCTCGCGGCGAGGATGGAGCACCAATGCAGTATCCACCCGTGTTGTGGCAGATCGAACTGGATGAAGACCTGATTGACGCTAAAGTCATTGCCGAGGCATGGGATGCCGCCGGGCTATATCAAATTGGTCATTTTCCTGGTTATCGCTGGGGAGAATGGAACGGCCGTTACCGCGACGACATTCGCCGCTTCGTCAAGGGCGATCCCGGTATCATCGGCAC
>WBZT01001861.1_pt1 | contig 15110 bp, 16 predicted proteins | sample 5204241 | NCBI WGS metagenome assembly WBZT01 (sample SAMN12344358, study PRJNA552823) | activated sludge metagenome | biome: Activated sludge suspended growth; feature: Nitrification reactor; material: Wastewater; isolation source: activated sludge from nitrification reactor of wastewater... | reverse complement strand
CATGAAGGCGAAGAAGAAGCCGCTGGCAGTACTCAAGCCCGCCGACCTCGGCGTCGATGTGGCACCTCGGCTGGAGACGCTGTCGGTTCGCGAACCCTCGGGGCGCAAGGCCGGTGTCAAGGTCACCGACGTCGCGGCCCTGGTCGACAAGCTCAAGAACGAAGCGAAGGTGATCTGAGCTTCTTCAGGGCCGAGTCAGCATCACCATGAACACACGGGAACTCATCGCCACCCACGGCCCGCGCGAGACCATGGACTACGACGTCGTCGTGGTCGGCGCCGGGCCGGCCGGTCTCGCTGCCGCGATCCGATTGAAGCAGCTTGCGCCGGACGCGAGCGTCGTCGTGCTCGAGAAGGGCTCGGAGCCCGGCGCGCACATCCTCTCGGGCGCCGTGATGGACCCGCGCGCGATGGACGAGCTGTTTCCGGACTGGAAGAAGCGGGGTGCCCCGCTGGACCAGGCGGTGACCGGCGATGACGTGCTGTTCCTGAGCGAAACCGGCAGCACGCGCACACCCGACTGGCTGGTGCCGCGCAACCTGCACAACCACGGCTGCTACGTCGTCAGCCTGTCGAACGTCGTCAAGTGGATGGCGCAGCAGGCCGAAGCGCTCGGCGTCGAAATCTTCCCGGGCTTTGCCGCGGCCGAGGTGCTGTACGACGAGCAGGGATGCGTCGCGGGCGTGGCGACCGGCAACATGGGCATCACGAAGGAAGGCGAGCCTGGCGAGAACTTCCAGCTCGGCATGGAACTGCGCGGCAAGTACACGGTCTTCGCCGAGGGCGCGCGCGGCCACCTGGGCAAGCAGTTGCTCGCCAGGTACAAGCTGACAGAAGGACGCGACACCCAGACCTTCGCGATCGGCATCAAGGAGCTGTGGGAGTTGCCTGCCGACAAGGCGCAGCCCGGCCGCGTGGTGCACACCGCGGGCTGGCCGATGGCGGGCGACACCTTCGGCGGCGGCTTTCTCTACCACCTGGCGGACAACCAGGTCACGCTCGGTTTCGTGATCGGTCTCGACTATGCCAACCCGTACCTGAGTCCGTTCGAGGAGATGCAGCGCTGGAAGACGCACCCGGCGATCCGCGCGCACATCGAAGGCGGCAAGCGCATCGGCTACGGCGCGCGGGCGATCAACAACGGCACGCCGCAGGCGCTGCCGAAGACGGTGTTCCCGGGCGGCGCGCTGATCGGCTGCGACGCCGGCTACCTGAACGCGGCGCGCATCAAGGGCAGCCACGCGGCGATCAAGTCCGGCATGCTCTGCGCCGAAGCGATGGCGGCAGCGCTCGCTGCGGGCCGCGCCCAGGATGAGCTCACTGCCTACCCCGAGGCGTTCGAGAAGAGCTGGCTCAACGCGGAGTTGCTGCAGACGCGCAACTTCAAGCTCTGGTTCAAGAAGGGCAAGACGGTGGGTCAGGTGATGACCGGCGTCGAGCAGTGGCTGCTGCCCAAGCTCGGCGTGACCAGCCCGCCCTGGACGCTGCACAACCACAAGGCCGATCACGAGGCATTGCAGCCGGCCAGCGGCTTCCAGCCCATCGCGTACCCGAAGCCCGATGGCCGGCTGAGCTTCGACCGCCTGTCGTCGGTCTTCGTAAGCAACACCAACCACGAAGAGAACCAGCCGGCGCACCTGACTTTGAAGGATGCCACGGTTCCGGTGCGGATCAACCTCTCGCAGTTCGGCGGGCCCGAGAGCCGCTACTGCCCCGCGGGCGTGTACGAATTCGTGCAGAACGCCGACGGCGGCGACCGGCTGCAGATCAACGCGCAGAACTGCGTGCACTGCAAGACCTGCGACATCAAGGACCCCACGCAGAACATCGTCTGGGTGACGCCCGAAGGCGGCGGCGGACCGAACTACGCCGGCATGTGACGCGCTCGCTATCACCCTCGACACACTCAGGAGCAAACCTGCCATGGCCGTCCTCGTCATCGCGGAACACGACAACCGGTCGCTGAAGGTGGCCACGCTCAATGCCGTCACGGCCGCCGCCGCGTTCGGCGTTTCGGTGGATGTGCTGGTGGCGGGGCACCAAGCCGCCGCGGTCGCCCAGGCCGCCGCCGCCGTGCCAGGCGTCGCGCGCGTTGTGCATGCCGATGCGGCGGCACTGGAGGGACAGCTGGCCGAGAACATCGCCGCCCAGGTGCTCGCCGTGGCCGGCGAGTACGAGACCATCGTCTTTCCGGCAACGGCCCATGGCAAGAACGTGGCGCCGCGCGTGGCAGCCGGGCTCGACGTGGCCCAGATCAGCGACGTGACCCGAGTCGTGTCGCTGAACACCTTCGAGCGGCCGATCTACGCCGGAAATGCCATCGCCACCGTGCGCAGCAAGGACCGCATCAAGGTTCTCACGGTACGCACCACGGCCTTCGACGCCGCGCCCGTGGATGGAGGCGATGCACGTCTGGTGCTCACGCCGGCGGTGCAGGACGCGGGCACCTCGCTCTTCGTCGGCGCCGAGATCGCCAAGCTCGACCGCCCGGAACTCACGGCGGCCAAGATCATCGTCAGCGGCGGACGCGGCCTCGGTTCGGCGGAGAAGTTCGGCGAAGTGCTGACGCCTCTGGCCGACGCGTTGGGCGCCGCGCTCGGCGCGAGCCGGGCCGCGGTCGATGCAGGCTATGCGCCCAACGACTGGCAGGTCGGGCAGACGGGCAAGATCGTCGCGCCGCAGCTGTACGTGGCCTGCGGCATCTCCGGTGCCATCCAGCACCTGGCAGGCATGAAGGACTCGAAGGTGATCGTCGCGATCAACAAGGATCCCGAGGCACCGATCTTCAGCGTCGCCGACTACGGGCTCGAGGCCGACCTGTTCGAAGCGGTTCCCGAATTGACGGCCGCACTGCGCACCTGACGGAGGGACCACGACGTGCCACGCAAGACCGTCGCTGCGCCGCGGGGCCGGCAGCGCGCCGCCAGCGCGAAGACCGCCACGCCCGACCTGCCGCTGTTCGCACTGGCGCGCCAGGTGCGTTCGTGGGCCGACACGCTGCTGAGCGTGACCGGCAGCGCCGCGGACATCGGTCTCAGTCTCACGCAGGCGCGCGTCAAGGATCCCAAGCGAAAGCAGGCGGTCGCCAAGGCCGGCACCCAGTTGCGGCGCTGGCGCGAGGCGGCCGGCATGACGGCACGCGAGCTGAGCGAGGCGGTCGGCCTGGGCGATGCCAAGCTGCTCGAGGAGGCCGAAGGCGGTGTGGCAACCCTGCCGTTCGAGATCGTGCTGCGCTTGGCCGGCGTGCTGGGTCGCAACGATCCGATCCCGGTGGCGATGTCGCTCACGCGCCAATACAACCCCGAGCTGTGGAAGACGCTGGAGTCGCTGGGCGTCGGCAAGCTCGCGGTCCAGGGCGCGCGCGAACGCGAACTCGCCAACGTCTACCGCGGCAACGATGCCGCGCGCCAGCTCGACGACGAGGACTTCGCCGAGGTGTTGTCGTTCACGCGCCGGGCGTTCGAGATGGCGGTCGGCTTCCGCGGTGCGGCGGACCAGAGGCGGCCCCGGTGAGTCGCGGCAAGGCAATCGTCGGCAAGCCCGATCGCGAGAAGGCGGGCGCGCCAAAACCGGCAAAGGCACGCACATCGAAGCCGGCGCAGCTGCGCCGCGCCGCTGCGAAGGCACCACCCGCCAAGAAGCGCAGCCCGCAGAAGACGGTGGCGAGCGCAGCCGAGCCGCAGGCCGGGCCGACCACGTTCACGCAGGTGGCCGCGGCCCTGGCCCAGTCGCGACGCGAGGACGCGCGCGCGCTGATCGAAGCGGGCCGTATGTCGGTCGCCGGCGTGCAGGCGCTGCTCGAGCGCCGCATCGACACATTGCGCGAAGCCCTCTCCGAGCTGCGCGCGGTCAGCAAGTTGATGCGCCACGCAGGCGCGCGCGAGACCGTCGCGCACGTCGACGAACTGGCGCGCGGCGCGGTGCAGTTGACGCTGGCCAGCGTGCGCGAAATGGCGGCCCTGGCCAGCTCGACCCAACGAGAAGCGCTCGCCGTCCTGGCTCGGCGTCTGCAAGCCGATCTCTTGGAGTTCAGGCAAATGCAGTCCACCCTACGCCAACGGCCCCCCAAGTGATCGCGCCAATGTCCCCAGTCGAAAGGCTCGCCAAATGCACCTCGAGAATCTGTCGATCGGCAGCGATCCACCGAATGAAGTGAATGCCGTCATCGAGGTGCCGGTTGGCGGCGAGCCGATCAAGTACGAGACGGACAAGGCAGCAGGCATGCTCGTCGTCGATCGGTTTCTCTACACGCCGATGCGCTATCCCGGCAACTATGGCTTCATCCCACACACGCTCTCGGAGGATGGCGATCCCTGCGATGTTCTCGTGGCAAATACACGCCCGCTGATGCCAGGCTGCGCCATCGCAGTACGGCCAGTCGGCGTGCTCAAGATGGTGGATGAAAGCGGAGGAGACGAGAAGATCGTTGCGGTTCCAGTCAGCCGCCTCACGCAGCGCTACGACCGCGTGCACAACTACACGGATCTGCCTGAAATCTTGTGGCGGCAGATCGAACACTTCTTCGCGCACTACAAGGATCTCGAGCCAGGTAAGTGGTCGAAGTTCGACGGCTGGGGAGATGCCGAGCATGCCAAGGACCTGATCGAACAGGCGATCGCCCGCGCCTCGAAGCTGCAGCGCGTCAGGGAGAGGTTGTGATCGGACTGTCGCTGCTCCGGCTGCCGGGAGTTGAATCGAGCGCGCACGCCGATCGCGTCGCGCGGCATCTCCAACTTCGCAGACTCTCAACCGGCAACATGCTTCGAGCCGCGGCCAAGGCGGCCCCCCGTTGAGAAAGCAGAGGCGACGAAGGCAAAACGATCCATCAACCCGCGTTGAACTCAACGCATTCGTCAGGAGAGAGCAGATGGCCAAGAAGCCCAGTGCAAGCAGCGAGTCCAGCGTCTATCGCATCACCGAGGTGATCGGCACCAGCGCCCAGTCCTGGGAAGACGCGGCGCGCAACGCCGTCGAGACGGCGGCAAACACGCTGCGCGACCTTCGCGTCGCAGAGGTCGGCAAGTTGGACATGAAGGTCGAAGACGGCAAGGTGGTCGCGTTCCGGGCCCGCGTTCAGTTGTCGTTCAAGTACGAAGGCTGAGCGGGCGACTCCGCCCCCGCGTAGTGCTCGTGCTCTAACTTTCGCGCGTCTGTGGGTTTCGAGCTCTAGGACCGATCGAAACAATGCCGATCAGGCTCTCGCATGACACGCTCGGTCGAGCACGCGAGGTCCATCGTACCAACCCTCGAAAGGAAACGAGCATGAGCACTTCGAACCTGTCTGCCGCGGCGAACGAAACGCTGCAGTCCTGCGGCCAAACCGCCGAGGCCCTGATCGGCGCATGCCGCAGCGGGGGCAACCGTGTCATCGGTCGCGTCGACGCCGGGTGGGACGGGTTGGTCGCACGCGGCGGCGCGCGTCTGAGCGAACAACTGCGCCACGATCTCGTCGCCGCGCAGCGCGAGGTCAGCGGCTTCTACGCCAAAGGCGTCGATGCGCTGAGCAAGCTGTCGACGCAGGCCGTGCAGGCGGTCGTCAAGGCTGCAACTGCCGGCGTCGATCGGTTGTCAGGGCGCGTGACGAGCCTCGAAGCCATGCTCGCGCCGTTGCCGCTCTCCAGCGCAATCGTCATCGTGCAACCCATCGCGGCAGCCGGTCGGGACGCGTCCGGGTTCGTCGCCGCGCGCGCCAAGCAGGCGGCTGCGCGTATCGAAGGCGATGTCGTCGTCGCGACGCCTGCGCCTGCCAAGCGCAAGCCGGCGCGCCGCAAGGCCACAGCAGGCCGCCGCGCCTGACGCCGGTTGCTGCCTACGGCTGTCTGCAGGCCTCATGAAAAAGCAGGAGCCTCTCTCCGCAAAGCGGCGCAGGAGCGCGGCGTCCTCACCTCGGCGATCACCGGACCCGACGGGGCCGGCCGCCGAAGGTGGAGCACGCCAGCGAGCACTCCAGGCGGCAGGGCAGTTGCTTGACGCGCGACAGTCCTTGCTCAACAAGGGTCTACGTGCGCTCACGCCCCTGCCCGCCTTCGAGGATGTCCTCGACCAGCGCGTTGCCGCGGCGCTGCGGCGTTTGGGCTTTCCCGATGCGGTGGAACTCGCCCGAATGCGCGAGCAGATCACGGACCTGCAACAGCGGCTGGAGGCGCTCGGGCCGGCGCCGAAGGGACGCGACTGTCGTTGATTCGTGAGAACTCGCGACCGCATCCTGGAGACGGCCCGAAACCTCTTCAACGACGAGGGTCTGGCGCAGGTTTCGACCAACCGCATCGCCACCGAGTTGGACATCAGCCCGGGTAATCTTCACTACCACTTCAAGAAGAAGGAGGTACTGGTCGCCTGGTTGCTGCGCAGGCTGACCGAGTCGCTAAGGCCATTCGCAGATTCGCACGAGTCCGTCGAGGCCATCGAGGACCTGTGGATGACGATGCACCTCGCGCTAGAGGTGATCGATCAGTACCGCTTCATCCTGCGCGACGTCGACTTTCTCGTGCGGGAGTATCCGGCGCTCGTCGTTCCGCTGCGCGAACTCGTCGGCCGGCGCATTGCCGCCATGCGCGCCGTGCTCGAAAAGCTGCGCGGTCTGCAGGTCATCGACGCCACCGACGAGCAGTTGACGGCCCTGGTCCTCCAGGCCGTGCTCGCCAACACGGCATGGCATTCATTCGAGAACCTCCTGCCCGTCGGGGCCCGAGGATCCGTTTCTGGAACAAGGGCTGTGGCGTATCACCTGCTGGTGATGTTGTCGCCGTACGTCAACGAAGCGTCGAGGCCCTACCTCGGCTATCTGCGCGGACGATACGCGACATGATGCGGAGCCGATGTGACTTCCGCAGGTTCTCTGTATCGGGCGCGTCCCCGCGGCGCGGGGCCGGGCTGTCGTGCTTCGCATCGAGCCGCCAGCGAGTTCGCAGATTTGCTGTCGCACCGGACAGTGGTCCGGCGGGCGGCAGACGACCATTTGAGAGCGGGTAACCCGGTCGACCGAGAGCTAGCGCTCCGGCGGTCAGCTGAAGCGCTCGCATGGGGCAGTGCTGCGGCGGGCCTCCGCCGTCAAGCGAACATCGTTGTCAAGCGACATTCAGAACTGACCGTTTTTCATGTCGCCCGACACATCGTCGACCGGGGGTTGGGCTAGCTGGCTATGCTGTGCTTGAGCTTCCCGCCAGCCGAGAGCCCGGTTAGCGGCGCGTCCTCGTTTGACCGCTTCTGGCCGGCCAGAGCCCGTGGAGGAGCCGAGGCGAGCGGCAGCACCTCATCGCATCAGCGACGTTCGGGCCTCCGTGGTCGGCTTCCTGCGTGGACCTGACGCTCGCGTCGCGGAGGCCAGCAGTCGTGGCCGACCCTCAGCCGCCGCTCGCGGTTCTCCGAAGCTGCCTTTCGGATCAACCCGGGGACTTCTCGTTGGCCGTCCGCACAGCGGTCGCTCGCGCTCAAAGTGCCGGCCACTCTCGAACATCGACGCTTCGAGGAGTTGTCATCCCGGACGACCGGTCTCGCGGAGTCCGTTGCCGCGACGTCTAGCTGGTTTCCGAGGCGCGCCGACGCTTCATCTTCGCCCACCGCCGCATGTCGGTAGCGGGAAGAGGTTTGACGCGATCACGCTCGACCTCGGCGAACAATTGCACCACCCAGTCGAGGAAGACGCGCACGCGCGGCGTGCGCCGAACGCTGGGGGCGTACAGGAGATTGACGGGCGGCACTTCGTCGACGACCCAGTCGGTCAACGCCGGCACCAGCAGGCCACGCGCCACCTCGCGTCCCGGGCGCTGGTGCCAGTCGAGCAGACGTGCCACCCCGACGCCGGACAGCACCATGTCGCGCACCATGTCGCGATGGGCGTTGTCGACGATGAACGAACCCCGCGCCGCCACCGAGACCCGTTCGGCGCCGCGCCTGAAGTGCCACAGGTCCATCACCGAACCGGTGTTGGAGCGGATGCACAGGCAGTTGTGATCCTCGAGGTCCGCCGGGTGCTTCGGAGTTCCGTGCGCGGCCCAGTAGCCGGGTGATGCGACGACGACGAATGTCGTCGCACCGAGCGGTCGCGCCACCAGATCGCCGACATGTTGCGGCCAGCCCATCACGAGCATCGCATCCAGGCTGCGGTCCTGCAGCTCGTTCATGGTCATGAAGTAGCGCACGTCGATCTGGATGTCGGGATACAGCGCGCAGAACTTGGGCAGCGCGGCCGTCAGGACTTCCTGGGCGATGACCGGCTGAATGCCGACGACCACCGTTCCCTGCGCCTTGGTGGCCGAGGCCGCGGCCTGCTCCATGGCGTCGTCCAGCTGCTCCAGGGCCGGCCTGGACATCTCCAGGAACGCACGCCCCGGTACCGTGGCCGCGACACCACTGGCGCTGCGCGCCAGCAACTGGATCTTCATGTCGGCCTCGAGGGCGCCGATCAGCTTGGCGACGGCGGCCACGCTGACGCCATGCCGGCGCGCCGCCGCCGACAGGCTTGCGCCCTCGACCGCGGAGGCGAAGTAACGGATCGCACGAAGGTGGTCCATGGGGTTCCTCTGTCACGCTGGCACGAAGTCTCCGGCATTCAACCATCGGTTGAAAGGTGTGCCAACGCCCGGAGCATTCCGGTCCGGGCGTTCGCCGCCTAGATTCACACCATCGGATGACCAGGGAGTTCCCATGAATCTGCAGCGTCGCCACTTCTTGAATCTGATCGCCGCGGGCTGGGCGACCGTTGCGTGGCCGGCCCAGGCGGCCGAGTGGCCGACCCGCCCGGTCCGCCTGATCGCCGGCGGCGCCGGCAGCGTCACCGACATCCGCGCACGCTGGCTGGCCGAACGGCTCGGTGCTGCGCTCGGCCAGTCGGTGGTGGTCGAGAACAACGCCGCGGCGGGCGGCAACCTGGCCGCGGAGCTGGTCGCGCGGGCCACGCCGGACGGCCACACGCTGCTGCTCACGCACCAGGGCATCGCAGCCATCAATCCGCACCTGTTCGCCAAGGTGAGCTACGACCCGCTGACCGACTTCGCACCGGTGGCGCGCTTCGGCATCGGCCAACTCGCGCTGGTGGTGCCGGCCGGCTCGCCGCTGCAATCGGTGGCGGAACTGGTGGCTCGCGCCCAGGCCCGGCCCGGGGCCATGAACTACGGCTCCAATGGCAACGGCACGCCGCCGCACCTTGCGGCCGAGCAGTTCAAGCGCCTGGCCGGAATCGAGGCCGTCCACGTGCCCTTCAAGGGCGGCGGGGCGCTGCTGACGGCGCTGCTCGGCTCGCAGGTCGACTGGGCGATCGAAGGGCTGACCCCGCTGCGGCCGCATGTGCAGTCGGGTGCGCTGCGCGTGTTGGCCGTCTCCGGATCTCGTCGGGCGCCGGTCTGGCCGCAGGTCCCGACGATGGCCGAAGCCGGTGTCAAGGGCTACGAGTACATCGGGTGGACGGGCATCGCGGCCCCCGCGGCCACGCCGCGCAGCGTGCTCGAACGCCTGAACCGCGAGATCAACCGCGTGGCGGCGTCCGAGGAAGGGCGGCAGTTCTTCGCGTCGGCTGGTGCCGAGGCGGGCGAGCTCTCGCCCGCGGAGTTCGGCGCCTTCATCGGCGACGAGCACGCCCGGTTCGGACGCCTGATCCGTGAAGCGGGCCTGAAAGCCGACTAGGAGCCGGGCATGGTTCACGCGTGCACAGCGGGCGCGACCGCGTCGACCCAGGCCGAGGATGCGGCCCGTCTCCTGGCGATGATCAACGGGGCCTGGACGACGCAGGTCATCCGGACGGCCTGTGCGCTCGGCTTGCCGGACCGGTTGTCGCAGCGGCCTGCCGACGCGCTCGCACTGGCGGCGGCCTGTGGCTGCCACGGCGATGCCTTGCTTCGCTTGTTGCGCGCGATGGCGGCCCTGGACCTGTGCGAGTCGGTGCCCGCCGGACACTGGAGGCTGACGGGCATGGGCCGACTGCTGTGCCGCGATGCGTCGCAATCCTTGCACCATTGGGCCCAGCACGCCGGCTCAGGCCTGTGGCAGCGCCTGGCGGAATTGCCCGAGGCCGTGCGCACTGGCGCCAGCTGGCCCGAGAGGCACCACGGTATGGGTGGCTACCAGGCGCTGGCCTCCGACGCACGGGCCAGCGAGGTGTTCCACCACGCCATGGTCGAGCTGACCCGGCATGCCACGCCCGCCCTGGTGGCGGCGCTCGAACTGCGGGCGGTCCGGTCGGTGGTCGATGTCGGCGGCGGGCAAGGCGCATTGCTGGGCGCCGTCCTGCGGCAGGCGACGGAGGCGCATGGCGTTCTGCTCGATCAGGCCGTGGCGCTGCGAGGCGCAAGTGCGCTGATGGCGGACTGGGGCGTGGCAGACCGCTGCCGGGTCGAGGAGGGAGACTTCTTCGCCAGCGTTCCCGGCGGGGCCGATATGTACCTCCTCAAGAGCGTGCTCCACAACTGGGACGACGAGGCTTGCCGACGCCTCCTCGCGCGCTGCCTCGAGGCGATGTCGAGCCGGGCCAGGCTGATGGTGATCGAGCGTGTTCGTCCGGAGGCTCCTGGGCATTCGACCCGCGACCGCGGGGTCGCGCGAACCGACCTGAACATGCTGGTGAGCCTGAGCGGCCGCGAGCGCAGCCTCGAGGAGTTCGTCCGTCTCTTCGCGGCGGCGGGCCTGGTGCTTGAAGGCGTGCGGGAGGCCAGCGCCGAGTGGAGCGTGCTGGACGTCCGCCGCGGCGCGGCGCGCACCTGACGCAGGTGTGGCATGCAGAACCACCTGACTGTCCACGCCGCGCCCTCGGCGCCGCTGCGCACGCGGTACCTAAGTGTGATGGCATGGTTGTTCGGCGTGTTCAATGCGGCCCGCCTGGTGTCGTACCTCCCAACGCTGTGGGTGATCGGGTCGGTGGGTGACTCCGGGCAGCACTCCCTGCTGACGTGGCTGATCTGGACAGGCGCGAATCTGACGATGGCGGCCTGGCTCTACGAGCAGGAAGGGCACAGAGTCACACGCTCCGTCGCCGTCAATGCCTGCAACTCCGCGATGTGCATGACCACCACGGTGCTGATTGCCGTTCTTCGCTTCTGACTCGTATCGCCCGCGGATCGCGTTACGGCGGACAGGCCCTGTCGCAGCGCCCCTGGCCTCCAAGCCGACATCGACTGTCTGCCATTCGATTGGCACTTTTGGGTCGCGACATGCCCGGCCGGTACCGAGGTTCGCCGCCGCAGACCAGTCGTCCACGCTGGCCTGCCCGGGAGTTGCCCTTCGTACACGGGTGGACTCGACCCGTTCCGGTCGTCGGGGCGCTGCAGGAGCAGCCCGTGCTGGCCGCCGCTTGACCGCCGATCCCGGGCCGCATTCAGCCTCCGCAGCCGGAACCGTGTGTCAAAGTCGGTAGGCCACGATGAGGATCGATGTCGCAAGGCACATCATCGAGTTGCAGACGTTGACGGCGATGGCTCGGTTCAGGTGTCGCCCGTTGTGTTCGTAAAGCCAGGCCGCCATCGTGGCATTGGCTCCAACCCACGTGACCCAGGTCAGCAGCGAATGCTGGCTGCTGTCGCCGCTGGTAAAGATGGCCACCAGGGTTGGCAGGTAGGCCAGTACCCGCACCGAATTGAACAGCGTGAACAGCCACGTCAGAACCGAGAGATAGGTGCTTGTGGCAGAGGGGAGTTCTCGAACAGCGGAAGTTGTCGTGTTCATGTGGCCCTCATCGCAACGTCGATGAGCCGCATCATCCGAACGCGGGCCAGCTTCGAGAAGACACGACTTGTTGAGGCGACTCTGAACCAGAAGTTGATGCAGCAACAGGAACCTCAGACCAATCGACAGTTCCGGGCGAATGGTCAGCTTCATGGTGCTGACTGAACCGAAAGTTGAGTCAGCCTCTTCCTGCCGAGCACTTCCCATGAGCATCTTGCCCGGCAACACTGTGCCCATCCACAGCACGGAGTAGCAGATGAACGGATTCTCGAGAGGCGTTGTTGTCGGCGCATTGACGTTGTGGATGGCCACGTCGGGCGCGCAAACAGCTTATCCCAGCAAGGCGATCCGCCTGATCGTCCCGACGCCTGCGGGAGGCCCGAGCGATGCGGCGGCCCGAGTCCTCGCCAAAGGCATGAGCGCCAGCCTCGGGCAAGAAGTGCTGGTGGAAAACCGGCCCGGTGGCAACACGGGCATCGCAGCCGGCGCCGTCCTGAACGCCGCCCCCGACGGCTACACGCTGTTCTTCGGGCTGGCGTCCAACGCCGGTTTGCCGCACCTCAGCAAGGCCTCGCCCTACAAGTCCATTGCCGAGTTCACGCCAGTCGCCGCGATTGGCGGCAACACGCAGTGCCTGGTGGTGACGGCTGGCCTGCCGGTCAAGTCACTCGCCGAGTTCGTTGCCTACGCGAAGGCCAGCCCGAAGCCGCTCTTGCGCGGGGCGAACAACGTCTCGGAAGACATGGTGGCCGGACAGGTGAGCGGCACCTTCGGCGTCGCGTTCGAGCGGGTGCCCTACAAAGGCGCGCCGCAATTGCTTCCCGACCTGCTCGAAGGGCGGATCCAGGCCGCCGTGATACCGGTGGGCGCGAGCATCCCGCACGTGAAAGCTGGCCGCCTGACGCTGCTGGGCTGCAGCATGGCCGAGCGGATCCCCGCGCTGCCGACAGTGCCGACCCTGGTCGAGTCCGGCGTCTCCGCGGCCCCGCTGATCACCGCGCACTTCGTGCTCGGCCCCCCGCGGCTGCCATCCGACATGGTCGACCGCCTCGCTGCGGCCGCGCAGCATGCGGCCAAGTCAACCGAGTTCAAGCAGGAGATGGAGCGCCTGCTCATCGTCGGCGGCCTCAGGTCGCCGGCCGAGACGCGCGAGCTGATGCTTCAGGCGGAAGCACAATACGTGCAGTTCGTCCGCGAGACGGGCGCCAGCATCGACTGAGCACAGGGGCTCAGCGGTGGCTCAACCAACTGGAGGCGCGTCGGCTGTTGCCGTGGTGCCAGGCCGGCCGCCCGTCCACGCTGGCCTCCCCCTTTGCGCTGGTCATCTGGGCCAGCTCGGTGCAGTGCACGGCAGCGAAGTCGGCGAACACGCGCAGGCGCAAGGTCCGGCGCAGTTCGGGTCGAAAGTACATGGCCAGCGGCGGCGGGTCCATCATCTCCCAGTCGAGCAGCGCTGCGATCAGGCGGCCGCTCGCCAAGTCCGCCTGCGCCGTGGCCGGCGCGATGCGCATCACGCCACCGTGATCCAAGGCCAGCGCGAGCAGGTTGTCGCGGTGGTTGGAGGTCAGCCACCCTCGCACCACCACCTCTTCGACGACCTCGCCCTGCGGCCCCGCCTGCCGGTACCGCCAAAGGTCCAGCAGTTTGCCGTAGGGATTTCGGTAGCTGAGGCAGTTGTGGTCGGCGAGGTCGCGCGGGTGGCGGGGAAAGCCCTGGCGCTTCCAATACTCCGGCGTGGCTGCGGTGACCTGCGCCATCACCGGCAGTTCGCGGCGCACCCAGCTGCCGGCCTCGAACCAGCCATGCAACAGCAGCAGGTCGCAGTCCTTCGCGGCTGGCTCTTCGAGGTGCAGCACGGTGCGAAGGTCGAGCGACAGGTCCGGATAGGTCGCATGGAACCCCGACAGTGCCGGGACGATGCAGTGCTGCAGAAGGAACGGTGTGCCACCGACGACCAGGGTTCCCTGTGGTCGTTGCCTCGCCTGCCGCAGGCCGTCGTCGGCCGCTTGCAATTGGGCCAGCAATGGGGCGCAGGCTTCGGCGTACTGCGCGCCATCTGCGGTGAGCTGGAGTCCGCGACTGCCGCGCTGGAACAGCGTGGCCCCGAGTTCCGCTTCAAGCGAGCTGATCAGCTTCGCTACGGCCTGCAAGGTCACGCCTTGCTGTCGCGCCGCGGCCGAGAGACTGCCGCCTTGTGCAGCAGCGAGGAAGTACTGAATCGCCTTGAGCTTGTCCATGTGGGAGGCAGTGTCGCGTGAGTCCGTCAAACAATGCAACTGCGCCATGGCCCGCCGAGGCACCTGCCCCGCCGCCATTTGTGTTCGACGATGGTGCCGCATACGAACTGATGATCGGACGTTGGAGCGCGCTGGTGGCGCAGCCGTTCCTGGACTGGCTGGCGCTTCCGCATGGCTTGGCATGGCTTGACGACGGCTGCGGTGATGGCTCGTTCACCCAGTCGCTCGTGTTGCATCGACATCCCGCGTCAGTGGTTGGCGTAGACCCGGCTCCAGCCCAACTGAACTTCGCGCGCCAGCGGGTGGCAACTGCCTCAGTTCGCTTCATGGAAGGGGATGCCCAGGCATTGCCGCTGCCGGACGCGTCCGTCGACGCGGCTGTCATGGCTTTGGTCCTCTTCTTCCTGCCAGACCCGCCACAAGGCGTGCGCGAACTGGTGCGTGTGGTCAAAGCCGGCGGGACGATTGCCGCCTATCACTGGGACCTTGCCGGCGGCGGTTTTCCGCTGCAGCCAATTCTCGATGCCGTGCATGCCGAAGGCTACCGGTCACAGCCGCCACCCAGTGCCTGGACGGCAACGCTGCAGGCATCGGAGCATCTCTGGCAGAACGCCGGCTTGTCGGACGTGCAGACCCGCCAGTTCGAGGTGAGCCGCGCCTTCGAGAGCTTCGATGAGTATTGGCGAACCGCGCATGGGAGCCCGCGCCTGCGTGAACTGTTCGCTACGCTCTCGTCAACCGCAATGCAACGATTGAGGGCGTGCGCACGTGAGAGGATCGGAAGCGCGGAAGATGGGCCCCTCGTCTTGAAGGCGAAGGCTAATGGCGTGAAGGGGGTAAAGCGCTGGGGCGCAGCCATTCGCCAAGGCTTGGCCAGCCTCGAAACCCCACTCTCTCACCTACCGTTTCCCCGGGACACCGACCGGGCCGCCGCTGACCATGGGGCGTGCTTCTCCTCACCCCGCCAGGCCCCGATAGCCACCGCCCTGCCCCGCCGCCATCGACGGCGAGCCGCGCCTCGCCGTGGCGCCGCTTCGTCGCATCCATCACCGCCGCCTGCTTTCTGACGACGCAGACCGCCGCCGTGGCTGGCCCGCACGAGGAAGGGGTCGCCGCCGGCCAGGCTGCGAACCCGGTGGCCCGCGGCAACGTCACCACCCCGGGCGCCACCGCCGTGGTCCCGGGCTACTCGACCACGCCACCGGAGCGCAGCTACTACCG
>WBZT01001858.1_pt1 | contig 15123 bp, 12 predicted proteins | sample 5204241 | NCBI WGS metagenome assembly WBZT01 (sample SAMN12344358, study PRJNA552823) | activated sludge metagenome | biome: Activated sludge suspended growth; feature: Nitrification reactor; material: Wastewater; isolation source: activated sludge from nitrification reactor of wastewater... | reverse complement strand
CAACACCGCCGGCGTCACCTCGTCGAACGCCGCGAGCGCCGGCACCGCGACCTACGGCTTCGAGGCGCTGCTGCCGTGGGGCGACCTCGGCCTCGCGGGCTACGGCAGCGACGTGAAGGTGATGGCGGCGATCGTCCGCACGAGCGGCTCGCTCGGCAACCAGTTCCTGCCGCCGCTCGCGCCCGGCACCGCCGAGCCGGGCCTGCCGCCCTACTCGCTCAAGCGCGTCGCGGGCCTGCAGTACGTGACGCAGACGACCACGCTCGGCGTGGCCGCGCCGGACGTGCCACCGGCGTTGCGCCTGTTCGCGGCGCCGAACCCGGCGCGCGACGCGACGATGCTGCGCTTCACGCTGCCGGGCGCCTCGCTGGTGCACGTCGACGTGCTCGATGTCGGCGGACGGCGCGTGCGCGCGCTGGGCCCGCGGCTGCTGAACGCCGGCGCGCAGTCGCTCCGCTGGGACGGGCGCGACGACGCGGGATCGCGCGCGCGGCCGGGACTCTACTTTGTGCGCGTGCGCGCGCAGGGCTTCGAGGACACGACGCGCGTCGTCGTGGTGCACTGACGAGCGAGTGCGGCGGCCGGAGCACACCGGCCGCCGCGCGCGTCAGTGCCCGAGGTCGTAGACGTCCAGCGTCCAGTCGCCGCCGCGCTTGGGATCGTGGACGAGGACCTCGTGCGCGTCGACGATGACCTCGTCGTCGAGCACGCCGACGATCTGCAGTCCCGAGCCGCCGAGCCGGAAGAACACGCGGTCGCCGTGGAACTTGATCTGGCAGCGATAGCCACCGTACGTCGTGCTGACCGCGCGGCCTTCGTACCAGCGGTCGTCGACGGACTTGCCGTTGTACGAGGCGGCCCACGCGCCGGCCGGGACCATCAGGGCGAGGGCGACCAGGAACGCGTTGCGGAAGCGAGTCGGCATCGAGGATCTCCACGAGGTGCGTGCCCGGTGCACGACACGATGGTAGCAGGAACGAAGCGCCCGCCGCCTTCGCCTTCGTGCCGGCGAGCCCGCGCCGGTCGTGCTGCGGGCCGCGCCGGGGCCGCGCCCGATCGCCGGGCGAAGCGTATTCGCTCGCGGCGCGCCGCTCAGGCGCCCGCGCCGCCCTCGTCGCCCGCGCCGTCCGCCGGGTCGTTCGCGGCCGCCTCGGCCAGCCGCAGCGCGGCCTTGCGGCGCTGGCGGAAGAACTCGCGCAGCATCTCGCCGCACTCCTCGGCCAGCACGCCGCCCGTGGTCTCGGCGCGGTGGTTGAGCCGCGTCTCGCCGATCACGTCCAGCACCGAGCCGCACGCGCCCGCCTTGGGATCGCTCGCGCCCCACACCACGCGGCCGAGCCGCGCGAGCACGATCGCGCCCGCGCACATCGAGCACGGCTCGAGCGTCACGTACATCGTGCACTCGTTGAGCCGCCACGAGCCGAGCGCGTTCGACGCGGCGCCGATCGCCACGATCTCGGCGTGCGCGGTCGCGTCCTGCAGCGACTCGACCTGGTTGTGTCCACGCCCGATCACGAGACCGTCGTGCACGATCACGCAACCGACGGGCACCTCGTCGCGCGCGAGCGAGGCGCTCGCCTCGCGCAGCGCAGCGCGCATGCCGGACTCGTCGTCGTGAACGATCACGCGTCAGTTCGCGACCGGCGCGGTGGCGCGCGCGGGGAACTGCGGCGCCCAGCGCGCGAGCATCTTGTCGAGCACCTCGCGATAGGTCGGCGCGCCCTGCCGGCCGGTGACGAGCGAGTTGCCGAGGCCGGTCGCGTCGACGCCCAGCGAGCCGTTGGCGGGATCCTGGTAGGGACCTTCCATCGTCTCGGAGCCGTTCGCCGTCCACAGCAGCCGGCCCGTCGAGTCGACGAGCGACGCGTGCATCTGCACGGTCGTCGTCGGCTTGCCCGACTGGTGCGGCTCCAGCTGCATCTGCTCCATGCGATCGATGCACACGCACAGCAGCGCGCGCGCGCGCAGCGTGCGGCTGAGCATTGGCGCGTCGAGCGAGTCGATGCGCTGGTGCGCGAGCAGCTGCGCCGCGACCGCGGCCTTGAGCGAGTCGCCACCGGCGCGCGCGATCCAGTCGCGGGTCACGAGCGTGGACACCCAGCGGTAGCCGGCACCCTTGAGCGCGGCACCGAGCGAGCCCTCGACGAGCCGCTCGTGCTCGAGGCTGTGCTCGTACGAAGCGGCGGGAACCATCGCGATGCTGCGCACGTCGAGCGCGGCCATCTCCGGCGAGGTCCAGAACACGTCGGCCTTGCGAGCCGCCCCGGCGGCGCCGGCGAGAAGCGCGAGCGCCACCCCGAGGCCCAGCGCGCCGGGCACGAGGACACGTGCACGCATGGCGGTCACCTCAGGTCGTTCACCGCGCGCCGCGCGGGTTCGCGCGGGGTGCGGGCCACGCGACGGTCACGTGGCGGTAACTCGAGTGGCGGGCCCAGGAGGATTTGAACCCCCAACCTTCTGATCCGTAGTCAGACGCTCTATCCAATTGAGCTATGGGCCCGCTTCGACTTCGAGGCGGATGCGAACCGAGAACGGCCCGCAAATGGCGGAGAGGAGAGGATTCGAACCTCCGAACCGGTTTTACCCGATTAACCGCTTAGCAGGCGGCTGCCTTCGGCCACTCGGCCACCTCTCCAACTTCTTGTCACTGGCGGAGGGAGTAGGATTCGAACCCACGGAGCTTGCGCTCAGCGGTTTTCAAGACCGCCGCCTTAAGCCACTCGGCCATCCCTCCGCGAGTCCGCCCCTCAGGGCGGCGGACTATAGACAACGCGGCCCGGGTGCTCAAATGACGGCCGCTTCGTGGATCGGAATGGCCGCGGGGCCTCAGGCGTTGCACTCCCGAAGACCAGCGGGCGAGGAACTTACACGGAGTCGCGCCGCGCTGCAAGCCGGGCGGGATCGAGAACGCCGCGAGGCGCGGCCGTGCGCGAAGCGGTTCCCTTCAGAATGACCCGGGCGGACCGAGACTCGATCGAGCCGGGGTGGCCCGCACCCGGCGAATCGCGCATCCGTGCCCATCGGCATCGACGAATGCGCCGCGTTTTCCGGCTCGCATCATCGAAACGAGCTCTCGCATCGCCATGGTCTCGAAGCTGCCGCGCATGCGACTCGGTCGCAAGCTCCTCGTCGCGCTCGCCACCTCGTTCGTGGTGCTCGCCGTGCTGCTCGGCGCGGCGCTCGTGCTCGTCTCGACACGCGACCTCCACCGCATCGAGCACGACGCGGCGATCGAAGACGCCAACCGCGTCGCCAGTGCCCTCGCGCAGGACGCGAGCGAGTTGCACAGCAAGCTCTGGGACTGGTCCGACTGGGACGAAACCTACGAGTTCGCGCTCTCGCACGATCCGGACTTCATCCGGCGCAACGTGCTGGCGTCGACGTATGCCCAGCTGCGCGTCGACCTGATCGCGATCACCGACGAGCACGATCGCGTCGTCTACGCGCGCTGGGTGGATCACGTCGGCGGCGACGAACGGCCCCTGCCGCCGGACCTGCAGCGCGAGCTCGTCGGGCCACAGGGCAGCCTCGCGAAGATCGCGGCACGCGGAGGTGGTTCCGGCTTGCTGATGCTGGAGCACGGCCCGCTGATCGCGGCCTGCCGGCCGATCCTCACCACGGCGAGCACCGGTCCGGCACGCGGCCGGATCCTGTTCGCGTACGAGGTGGGACCGCGCGAACTGCGTGCGCTGTCGCAGCGGCTCCATCTCGTGCTGCACGCCGATCGGGCGACCGCATTCGGCGACGCCGATCGGGCGGCATTCGGCGTGCACAACGACCGCCACGTTCGCGCTGTCGACGGGCGCACGCTGGAGGCGAGGACGCTCGTGCGCGACCTCGACGGCCGGCCCGGGTTGGTCCTGACCGCCTCGCTGCCGCGCCATCTGTGGCACCACGGTCTCGCCAGCCTCGGCCTCGAGCTCGCGGCGCTCGTGCTGGTCATGCTCGCGCTCGCAGTGGTGACGCAACACATGCTGGCCCGGCTCGTCGTGCGCCGGCTGGCCCGCATCCACGAAGACGTCGCGCGCATCCGCGACGCGGGCGAAGCGCAGGTGCGACTGCCCGTGGAGGGCGACGACGAGATCACGGATCTCGCCCGGGCGATGAACGAGATGCTCGATTCGCTGGCGCACGCGAGCGCCGCTCTCGGGCAGGCGCGCGACGCCGCCGAGCACGCCAACCGCGCCAAGAGCGACTTCCTCGCGACGATGAGCCACGAGATCCGCACGCCGATGAACGGCGTCGTGGGCATGACCTCGCTGTTGCTCGACACGCGGCTCGATCCGGTGCAGCGCGACTACGCCGAGACGATCAACGGTTCGGCCGAGGCGCTGCTCGCGATCCTCAACGACGTGCTCGACCTCTCGAAGATCGAGGCCGGCCGGTACACGCTCGAGTCGGCGCCCTTCGACTTCGCGGCCGCTTGCGAGGACGCCTGTGAGCTCATGCAGGCACGCGCGGCGGAGCAGCATCTGCGCTTCGACCTCGACGTGCGGCCCGGCGTGCCGCGCCGCGTCACGGGCGACGCCGGCCGCGTGCGGCAGGTGCTCCTCAACCTGGTCGGCAACGCGATCAAGTTCACGCCCCGCGGCGGCGTGCGCGTCACCGTCAGTGCCGCGCCGGGCGACGACGGGCGCGCCGCTCTCCACGTCGAGGTCGCCGACACGGGAATCGGCATCGCGACGACGCGCCTCGGCGAGCTGTTCCAGCCGTTCGTGCAGGCCGACAGTTCGATGGCGCGACGCTTCGGCGGTACGGGGCTCGGGCTCGCGATCTCGCGGCGGCTCGTGGAGCTGATGCGGGGCGAGATGGGCGTGCATTCGGTGGAGGGCCACGGCTCGACGTTCTGGTTCACGCTGCACCTGCCCTGCACCTCCTTCGGCGCCTCACGCGTGCCTGCGCCGGTCGCGCTGGACGGCGTGCGCGTCGTCGTCGCGGACGCGAACGCGCCGGCCGCGGCCAGCGTGCGTGCGTGGCTCGCCGCGTGGGGCGCGCGCGTCGAGACGGCCGGTTCGCTCGACGAGGTACTCGCGCTGCGGCACTCCGCGCACACGCTCGGCGATCCGGTGCGGCTGGTCGTGGCCGACGAGAGCCTCGCGGACGGCGACGCGACCGAACTGGCGCGCGCCCTCACCGACGACGGGAGCGCCGCGGCGATGCGCGTGCTGCTGACCGGCGAACGGCGAGCGCCCGCGTCGCCCGAGACGCTGGCCGCCGCGGGTGCCAACGGCTGGCTCGCGAGACCGTGGCGGGCGGTCGCGCTCGCGAGCGTGTGTGCGCGCACTCTCGCCTCCGCGCCCGGCGTGGTGGTCACGCGCGAGTCGGCGACGGCGCCCGAGGATTCGGTCCCGCAGTCGAACGACTCGCCGCGCTCGATCCTCTCGGTGGGCGATGCGCTGATGGCGCTCTCGGGCGAACCGCCGCTCGCGGGGACGCGCGTGCTGCTCGTGGAGGACAATCCCACCAATCAGCGCGTCGCGCAGCGCATGCTGGGTAGCGTCGGCTGCGAGGTGACGACGGCGGTCAACGGCGTCGAGGGGCTGGCGCTCTTCGCGGCCTCGAGCTTCGACGTCATCCTGATGGACTGCCAGATGCCGGAGATGGACGGCTACGACGCGACGCGCGCGATCCGCGAACGCGAGGCCGGGCGTTCGCACGTGCCGATCGTCGCCTTCACCGCGAACGCGATGGAGGGCGACCGCGAGCGCTGCATCGCCTGCGGCATGGACGACTTCGTGCCCAAGCCGGTGCGTCGCGACACGCTGGTGGGCACCCTGCTTCGGGTCGTGGAAAACGCGGGCGGCCCGGGCAGGGCCCGGGCCGCCTGAGGACGTCCGCGTTCGTCAGCGCGTGCCGGTGAGCGCGATGTCGCTCTGGCCGAGCGCTGCGCGCGCGAGCGCCAGCCAGTCGTTCGAGGCGGGCATGCCCTGCCCCGCACCGCGGACTCGGCCGGACGCCCCGACCACGAACCACGACGCCTTCGGCTTGCGCGTGCCCGCGTCGACGGCGCCGAACTGCTCGGCGATCGACGCGTGCGGATCCGCGAGGAGGCTGAACGAGAGGTCGCAGCGGCGGACCGTGTTCCAGACGTCGGCCTCGCGCTGGCAGACCACCGCGACGGGCACGACGCCGGAGCGCAGCAGGTCGTCGCGGTCGCGCTCGAGCGCGCGCAACTGCGCGTCCGACGCCCCGAAGACGAGCAGCACGTTGCCCTGGTTGAGCATGTGGTGGAGGTTGAGCCACAGGTAGTCGTGCGACTGGTACGTGAAATCCGGAGCGGCGTCACCCACCGCGGGCGGGGCCGGGACACCGGGCGCCGCGCCGGGCGCGGACGGCACGGCGACGGCGTTGTCCTGCGCGTGGACGTGGGTGGCGTGCGTCGGGACCGAGGGCTGCATCGAGGCAGCAGCGAGCAGGGATGCCGCGAGCAGAGGGACGAAGACCAAGACTTCCTCCTGGATGGACGTGGAGAACGGGGGGACACGACGAGGGTCCCCCGGTATCGGAGGAACCGGGCCGTGACTTGAGCAAGATCCGTACGCCGCGGACGCCCATGCGAATTCGGGTACGAAAAGACGGGCGGGACGCAACGAGTCGCTGACGTTCGTGCGCTCCGCGTTGCGAAAAGGCCACCGGGCGCGCGCGCGTTCAGGGCGTTCGACCCACGCGTTCCGTCGGGGGTGACGAACGTGCCCGGGCGCGCGGTGTGGAGTCGCCGGATTTCCCAGCGTTCGCGGGGTTCTTGCGCGCGATCGCGCGGTCGCGTGCGTGGATTTCGCGCGCCGCGGTGCGGCGTTCGGCACGACGGAAGTGCTCGCGCGCGGCATCGCCGCGCACGGCGCGTCAGGCGAACGTGAAGCCCGCGACGATCACCGTGACGTTGTCGGGCGCTCCGCGCTCCAATGCGAGCTCGACGAGCGCGCGGCAGGCGTCGGCGCTCACCGGATGCGCGAGCAGGACGCTGGCGACCTCGTCCTCGCGGACCACCTTGCTCAGGCCGTCCGAGCACAACAGCAGACGGTCGCCACTCTCGATGCCGCGATGGTGTGCGTCGCCTTCCATCACGTCGTCGGGGCCGCCGAGGGCGCGCGTGAGCACGTGGCTGAGCGGGTGCTCTTCCGCCTCGTCGGGATCGAGCTGGCCCATCTCGACGTAGGCCTGCGCCACGGTGTGGTCGCGCGTGATGCGGAATAGCCGCTCGCCGCGCAGAACGTATGCGCGCGAGTCGCCGACGTGCATCACGAACAGGTCGTTGCCGACGGCGTACGCGCTGGTGAACGTCGTGCCCATGCGCGCGAGGCCCGGCTCCGTGCGCTGCCGCTCGCGGATGCGGGCGTGCATGCCCTGCAGGTAAGCACGCGAACGCTCGACGAGCTCCTGGATCTCGCTCTCGCGCGTCGCCGGGTCGTCGAGCTTGAGCGCCCACTTGGGCGAGTGGAGGATCTGGTCGACGAGCGACGTCATCGCGGTGCGGCTCGCCTCTTCGCCGCCCGCCATGCCGCCCATGCCGTCGCCGACGATGAGCAGGTGGCTCGAATCGTCGAGACGCGCGGGCACGTCGGCCTCGGAGAGGTTGCTCGCGATCCGCTCCATGAACCGCCCGAGCCGGCAGACGACGAACGCGTCCTCGTTGTTCGCGCGCGAGCCCTGGTGCGTCAGCGCCGCGATGTCCGCGCGCACGCGGCTGGTCGCGAGTCCTTCGTCGAGGAAAGGCGGATCGTCCGGGACGTTCGGTTCCTGGTTCACGGCGCCACCTCCGGGAGGAAGTTCGGAGTCGGGGGAGCGCGCATCCTAGCCCTTCGGAGAACCGCACTCCCGAAAAATCGGCAGGTGGCTCAGAACAGCGTCGTCTGGTCGATCTTGCCGAGCTGGCGCGCGCGGTGTTCGAGCGCGCCGTAGGCCCACCATGCGGCGAGCGAGGCGAGCGCGCTCACGATCACGCACCCCGCGAGCAGCTGCGCGTCGGAGAGCGCCGCGAGGCGCGCGCTGGAGCCGTGTCCGAGCAGGAAGCGGCGCAGCGACTCGTACCACCACGTGAAGGGCAGCGCGAGCGAGACCCACTGCAGCACGCGCGGCAGCAGGTCGATCGGGAAGATCACGCCGCAGAGCAGGTAGAGCCCGAGCGTGAAGCCCTCGAGCACGGTCATCGCCGAGCGCGTGAGCACGAGGCACAACCCGCCGACGAACAGACCGGTGAACAGCGTCGAGGCCAGCCCGGCCACGAGCGCGATCGCCAGCGGACCCCACTGCGTCGCCGACCAGTCCCAGCGGATGCCGAGCGCGAACCAGCCGAGGACGAGCATGATCGCCGTGCTGAGCGAAGCGCGCGCGAACTTCACGCCCGAGCGCCCCGTGAGGTACGTGCGCATGCCGATCGGCGAAGCGACCACGTACTTGAGCGTCTCGTATTCCTCGCGCTCGCCGAAGACGATCCAGCCGGTGTCGACCATGACCGTGTTGACGAACGAGTGGAACGCGTTCGCGACGTAGAAGCCGGCGAACAGCGACGCGCTCACGTTCGGACCGCGCACGGCCCAGTACATGCCGACGAGGATCAGCGCCGTCGCCAGCGGCCGGGCGATCGCGTAGACGACGAACAGCGTCGGGTCGGTCCAATTGCTGTCGACGACCCATCCCAGCCACGCGGCCGTGCGCAGCCGCCGGGCGAGCGCGCTCACTGCCATCGCAGCGTCAGCCTCCCCTCGCGCTTGGCCAGCTTCTCGAGATAGTCGAGCGCGACGTGCGCGAGCCACAGGAAGAGCACGGCGAACACCGCGAGCGCGGCGAGCTCGAGCCGCACGGGCAGCAGGCCGTGCGCCCCGGCGCCGAGCAGCACCTGCCGCAGCGCGTCCACGCCGAGCGTGAGCGGGATCAGGCCCGCCATCACGGCGCCGAACGCGCCGAGCGTGCGGATCGGGAAATAGAGGCCCGAGAGGAAGTAGACGGGCTCGATCAGCGCGTTCGCGGTGTGCCACGCCTCGCGGCCGTAGAGCAGGAACAGGCTCGCCATGGTCATGCCGAGTGCGTAGAGCGCGGCCATCGTGACGAGGAAGACCGAAGCGAGCAGCCACGGCGAGAACGCCTCGATCCGCACGTGGAAGACGAGGAAGCCCAGCGCGACGCCGACCAGCGATCGCAGCACGCTGGAGAGGAAGCCGCCGAGCGCCATGCCGGTGAGGATCGCCATGCGCGAGCACGGCGCGGCGAAGTAGAGCTGCAGCTGGCCCGACTGCTTCTCCCAGAAGAACTGCGCGCCCATCCCCCACAGCACGTTCATCCAGTACGTGGTGAGGATGCCGCCGATCACCGCGAGCGCCTCGAACGACTTCGGTGCCCCGAGCGCGCGATAGAGCAGCACGAACGCGCACATGCCGAGATTGGGAAAGATCGCGTCGGAGATCACGAAGTCCGGCGCGCGCCAGCTGCCGACGAGGCGCACGTACGCGCGCGCCCACGCCGCGCGCCAGAACGCGCGGGGTCCGCGCGCGACGGCGACGCTCACGCGTCCGCCCCGGCGTCGTCGAGCCCGCGGCCGACGATGCGGATGAACGCGTCCTCGAGCGAGGTCTCGCGCGTCGAAACCGCCTGCACCGCGAGCCCGCGCGACTCCAGCGCGCGCAGCGTGTCGCCGAGCACGGCGCCGTCTTCGAGCCGGAACTTGAGCGTCTGCGTGCCGCGCTCGGGATGCGGCGCGCCCCACGCGAGCGCGACGCCGTCGACCTCCGCGAGGCGCGCGGCGTCGGCGCCGGCGCGCACTTCGAGCTCGACGTGCTGGCCGCCCTGCACCGAGCGGCGCAGCGCCGCGGGCGTGTCGCACGCCAGCACGCGCCCGCGGTCGATGATCGCGATGCGGTCGCACATCTCGTCGGCCTCGGCCATGTAGTGCGTCGTCAGCAGCACGGTGCGGCCGGCACGCTCGCGCACCCAGCCCAGCACGAACGCGCGCAGCACGCGCGCGGCGTTGACGTCCATGCCGAGCGTCGGCTCGTCGAGGAACATGATCTCCGGATCGGAGACGAAACCGCGCGCGAAGTTCATGCGCTGACGCTGGCCGGTCGAGAGCCGGTTGATGCGCGTCCCCGCCAGCTCGCGCAGATCGACGACGTCGAGCAATTGCTCGATGCGCGGCCACGCGACCGCGGAGGGCACGCCGTAGAACTGCGAGAACATCCACAGGCACTCGCGCACCGTGAGGATGCCGTAGCCCGAGTTCTCGCCGCCCGACACCAGGCCGATGCGCTCGCGCACCTCGCGCGCCTGCGTCACCACGTCGAAGCCGGCGACGCGCGCCGTGCCCGCGCTCGGGAAGAGCAGCGTGTTGAGGATCTTGATGCACGTGCTCTTGCCCGCGCCGTTCGGACCCAGCAGGCCGAACACCTCGCCGCGCTCGATGCGCAGGTCGACGCCGGCGAGCGCGGTCACCTCGGGCGCGCCGCGCGAGGGTTTGAAGACGCGCGCGAGGCCGCGAGCTTCGACGGCGGGAGCTTCGAAGGCGGGCGATCGGTCGGGAGCGTTCATGGACGGCCGACCGTAGAAAGGCGGCGCGGGAGTGTCAATCGCAGCGGCGCGCCGGCGCGCGGACGGCGACGGCCGCCCGCGCGCTTCGCGGATCGCTCGCTCAGTGGCCGGAAGGCGGCGGCACGTCCCACGCGGGCGGCGGCGGGAAGTCCATCACCGCTCCCGAGTACGCCTGGCCCGGCGGCACCGCGGCGGGCACCGCGTGCTTCACCGGCGGCAGGCTCATCAGATACACGGCAATCGCGTGCGCGTCGGCGTCGGTGAGCGCCGAGAGGTTCTGCCACGGCATCGGCGGCAGCAGCATCTTGCCGTCGTTCTTCACGCCCGTACGGATCGCCTTCACGATCTCGTCCTCGCTCCAGTAGCCGAGGCCGGTCTCCATGTCCGGCGTCAGGTTGGGTGGAAACGAGACGCCCCACGGTCCGCGCCAGCCGAGGTCGCTGCCCGAGAGCTTGCGTGCGAAATCGGGCTGCCCGTAGAGCGTGCCCGGCGTGTGGCAATCGTTGCAGCCCATCACCGTGGTGAGGTATTGCCCGCGCTCGATCTGGGCCTGCTTCGAGGTGCCCGCGGGCTTGCCCGCGGCGGCGAGCGGCTTGCCGGCCGCGAGGCTCGCGAACGCGAGCAGGCCGGCGACGGCGACGGCGATCAACGTGCGGAGAAGCGAACGGTACGACTTCGGACGCGGCATGCGCGTACCCTCCCAACAAGGGTGGCGGGACCGGATGACCCGGCGACGAAAGACCCGAGGGCGCCAGCCTCGGGACCCGAAGCGTACTCGCGAGTGGCGAGAGCGAAGGCGTCCGGGCTAACGTGCGCGGCATGCTAGCAAAGGCACTCGCGCTCTCGTCAGCGCTTTTCGTCGCATCGCTGCTCGCGCGCGGAGCGAACGCGCAAGTGGTCGCCGACTCCGCCGCGATCGTGCCGCTGCGCCAGACGCTCGACCTCGTCGTCGATCCCGCGAAAGCGGAGTGGTCGGGCAGCCTGCGCGCGTGGCTCGACGTGCGCGGGGCCACGCGTCACGTGTTGCTGAATCTGCGCGACGCGTCGGTGAGTCGCGTGGAGATGAACCAGCGCTCGGGCTCGGTCGGACTCGTCTTCGGCTCGCCGCGCGGCGACTCGCTGCTCGTCGAGACGGATCGCGAACTCGCGCGCGGCGCCGCGGGGCTCAACGTCGGCTTCGTCGCGCCGTTCGCGGACTCCGGCGACGGCTTCGTGCGGACGGGCCGGCGCAGCGTCGCGCTCGCTCGCGGCGCGATCGTCGCGATCCCCGCGTGGCCCGCGGGCACGCGCGGCACGCCGTGGACGATCGACGTGCACGTGCCCGCGGGCTACACGGTGCGCGCGAACCTGCCGCGCACCGAGATCACGCGGCAGGACCGCTGGCGCACGTGGTCGTTCGCGACCCGGCGCGCGTGGACCGCCGACAGCCTGCGCCTCGAGGTGACGCGCACGGCGCCGAAGCGCTGACGGGCACCGTCGCGGAGTCGCGACGGACGCGCACCCCCCGGCCGCCGCGGCACCGGTGCGCGCCGCGGCCCGCCGCGTCAGGGCGCGACGGCCCAGTCGATCGCGGGGTTGAGCTCGAACGCGCCGGCGCGGTCGCGGCGGATCGCCGCGAGCATGCGCCGATCGAGCCCGTAGAGATCCTTGCGCACCTGCAGCCGTCCCTCGTCGTCCGCCCATGCGGTCCAGTAGAGCACGTCGATCGGCACGCGCTTCTTCAGGTCCCAGCGCCGCGCGGTGGTGTCGCGCACGGCGGCGCGCACGGAGTCGGGCGGCGTCGGCTTCGCGAGCGAGAGCAGCCACGCGGCGAACTCCTGCGGCCGCTGCAGCCGCACGCAGCCGTGGCTGCGCGCGCGGTCCTCGAGCTTGAAGAGCCCGCGCTGGTTCGTGTCGTGCAGGTACACCGCGTACGCGTTGGGCAGCATGAAGCGCAGGTGACCGAGCGGATTGCCGTCGCCGGCGGGCTGACGGATGAACGTGCGGAACGTGTCGGACGCCACCGAGTCGAGCACGACGTCGGCGAGCGGCACCTCGACGAGCTTCCCCTGGACCGGGCGCAGGGCGATCATGCCGTGCTCCTCGAGCCAGTGCGGGTTGCGCCGCAGCGAGGGCACGATCTCCTCCGCCACGACGCGCGGCGACAGCGTCCACGTCGGATGCAGGTCGATCCACGCGATCGCCGACGAGAAGATGGGCGTCGGGTGCTTGCGGTCGCCGACGATCACGCGCATGCGCAGCGCGGCCCCGGTGTCGGCCTTCGCCCACAGCGTCATGTCGGCGACGTTCACCTCGACGCGCGGCAGCCGCCGCGGCACGCCCAGCCAGCGGTGCCGCTCGAGGTTCATCGCCGCCGCATCCACGCGCGCGCGCTCCTCTTCGCCCATCGCCGCCCGCGTGGAGTCGTCGGCGACGCCCGTGGTGTCGCGACCGTGCGCGCGCTGGAACGCGAGCACCTCGCGCGCGAGGGCCGCGCGAAGCCGCACGTACTCGGAGTCCCGCGGCGCGCACGCCGCGAGGCTCTCGCGCACGGCGTGGCGCTCGATCGCCTTCGCGAGCCGCTTGTCCCACGTGAGCTTCTCCGTCTTCGCGCGCCACGCCTTGTCGAGCCGCTCCGCCGGGATCGCGCCGTCGTGCAGCCGCGAGGCCGCCGCGAGCCACGCCGTCGTGAGCGCCAGGTCGAAGCGCGCGAGCGCCGTGTCGGATGCGCTCGCGCGGCCGAAGAACCCGTTGCGCACGGCCAGCGCGCTGTCGATCGCCGCGACGTCCGCCTCCCAGCCGTACACGCCGTCGCCGGGCAGCGACGCCAGCGCCGTCCGCAGCGCGCGCACGTCCGCCGACGGCCGCCGGCCGTCGAGCCACGCCGGCCGGTCGCCGCGCGCGCCGTAGAAGCGCGCGACGCGACCCTCGAGCGTGCCCGCGTCGTGCTTCACGTGCGCCAGCGCGCCGTGCAGCGCGCGGGCGACGCCGTCGTCGCCGCGTGGCGCACAGCCCGCCGCGAACGCCAGCGCGAGCGCCGCAAGGGCGGTCGCGACGCGGCGCGCGGGCGCGGTTCGTCGCATCGGGATCATGGAACTCCGGAACGGCCGCGGGCGCTCCATGCGCCCGTCCGAGGTTCGGACAGCATGCACGTCGAAAAGGTCACGTGTCGCGGACGAATTTCGTACGCCGCGTCCCCCCCCGTCGGCGCGAACGCCGATCGGTCCCATGCGCCACCGCGCGCGTGGCTCCACGCGCGGGGCAATCGCGCCGGCCGCGAACGCCGGAGCGGGGCGGCCGCATCGGCCGCCCCGCTCCCCGCTCCACGCGTGGCGCGCTCGATCAGCGCTGCGGCTGCAGCACGACGCGGTTCACCGCGACCGCGCCGTCGATCGAGAGCTTCGCGAAGTAGACGCCACGGCGCAGGCCCGAGGGCTGCCACGTCACCTCGCGCTCGCCCGCCGCCATCGTCCCCTTCCACACCGTGGCGATGCGCCGGCCGGCGAGGTCGAAGATCGACAGGTCGACCTGCCCCGAGCGCGGTAGGCGCAGCGTGAACACCGTCGCCCCCGGCGACGGGTTCGGCCGCGCGAGCAGCTCGATGTGGTCGACCGCCGGGACCTGCGGCGTCGGCACGACGGTCGGCAGCGTGGCGGTCACCGCGGCGAGGTCGACGTCGAGACGCGCGCCGTCGAGCGCCATCAGGTCGCCCGAGTCGATCGTGAGCGTGCCGCCGGGCGTCGCGCCATCGCGCAATGTGAAGTAGAGCGACGCCGTGGCCTCGTCGAGCATCGCGTCGTCGCTCCGCAGGGCGGAGACGATCACGTCCTCCGAGGAGGTCTCGACGTTCGTGACCCACGAGTACTGGAACTCCGCACGCTTCGAGGGCTCGAGCGGCCAGACGGGCGTCACCGCCTGATAGCGATCCGACGGATACCGTACGCGCAGCAGCGCGCCGTTCATCTCGCTCGCGCCGCCGATCACGATCGGCACCCGGATGTACGGGTAGTCGTTCTCCGGCGCACCGAAACGGACGGTCAGCCGCTCGGGCTTGCGCGGCGTGCCCTCGCGTCCGGCGCCCAGCGCGACGCGCGCACAGCAGAAGATGTCGTCGAACTGGTAGGCGCCGTCGGCGTTGCAGTCGGGCTGGCCCAGCGAATCCGCGCAGTTCTCCGGATGACTCCAGCAGCGCGCGAGCCCGACGAGGTCGGCGACGTCGACGTGGCCATCGCGGTTCGCGTCGCACGTGGCCGGCGGGCCGATGCACACCGTCGCCAGCACGGGCGCGAACGTCTCGATCGGGCACAGCGGCACACTGTGCGCGAGCGAGTCCGACGCCGCGGTGACCGCCCCGGCGACCCACAGGCGCTCGCCGCCCTGCAGCGACGTGTCGGCGACGACCTCGGCGACGAGTGTCTTGACGTCGGCCCCCGGCGGGATCGGCGCGCCCTCGTCCGCGTAGAGCGCGAAGGCAATGCCGCCGAAGTCCGTGCGATGCGTCGTCATGTGCATCCGGAAATTGGAGTTGTACAGGTTGAGCAGCCGCAGCCCGGGCCCCGGGCTCACCACGCCCTGCACGCCCGCGAGCGGAACGTCGCTCGAGCGCACCGCGAAGCGCACGTAGCC
>WBZT01001857.1_pt1 | contig 15125 bp, 8 predicted proteins | sample 5204241 | NCBI WGS metagenome assembly WBZT01 (sample SAMN12344358, study PRJNA552823) | activated sludge metagenome | biome: Activated sludge suspended growth; feature: Nitrification reactor; material: Wastewater; isolation source: activated sludge from nitrification reactor of wastewater treatment... | reverse complement strand
ATCTACTATACCAGGTCAACTGATGGCGGAACCACATGGCGGCAGGATACAAACTTGATCCTGACAAATTATGAAGCTACCAAACCCTGCATCACTGTAACAGGAAATTACCTGCATGTTGCATGGCTGGATAGGCGCATAGGGAATGATGAAGTATATTATAAATATTCTACTAACGGCGGCGTAAGCTGGGGACCCGATATCAGGATGACAGATAATGTTTATAATTCCCAGCAGCCAACAATTGATGCTTCAGGGCAAAATGTGATTCTAATGTGGGACGATAATATATCAGGGAATTACGAAATATATTACAAACGTTCAACGGATGCAGGTTTGACCTGGGGGGCAGAAACAAGGCTTACAAACTCTGCGGGTTCTTCTTTAAATCCCTCTGTTAAATTTCAGGGTTCAAATGTTTACGCGGTGTGGGATGACAGCAGGAATGGAGCTAACACAGAGATCTATTTTAACCGCTCAACCGATTACGGCGTAACGTGGCAGGCGGATACCAGATTAACAAACTTCGCGGAGCCTTCCAGCAATGCATCGTTTTCAGTTTCAAATAACCAGCTGCATATCGCATGGCAGGATTACAGGGACGGTAATCCGGAAATTTACTATAAGAACTCCACTAATGGCGGCACTAGCTGGAGCAGCGATATGAGGATAACCAGTAACGGTTCAAATTCATGGCATCCGTCTATTTTTGCCGTTGATTCACATATTCATATTGCATGGGAAGATAACCGTGACGGAAATTACGAAATATATTATAATGTTTCTTCAAACTCCGGTGCTGCCTGGGGTACAGATCTGCGCCTGACCAACGCTGCTGATAACTCCAACTATCCGGGCATAGCGGTTTCCGAATCCAAAGTTCATGTTGTTTGGCATGATTACCGTGATGGTAATTTTGAGATCTATTATAAACAGAATCCCACAGGCAATACAATTGGCGTGACAAACATTAGCTCTCAAATACCTGCGGATTATTCACTTTCGCAAAACTATCCCAACCCGTTTAACCCCGCTACCAATATCGGATTTAAAATTGCTGATTTCGGATCGGTTCGGCTATCAGTACATGATGTACTTGGTAAAGTGGTAGCGATCCTTGTTAATCAACAACTGCAGCCCGGTACATACGAAGTTAGCTGGGATGCTTCAAAATTTTCAAGCGGGGTTTATTTTTACAGAATCGAAGCGGGAGAATTTAACGCTGTGAATAAAATGATCCTTGTAAAGTAGTTTGGTTTGCTTCTAAAAGTCTAAGCCGGCTTAATGCCGGCTTTTTTTATTTATAATTTCATCAAGCTTCGCAATTATCCATTCCTTAAAATAGAAATAGTGCCCGTTTTGTATTTCAGCCTTCAGGATTTCCGCAGATTCACCGTCATTTTCTGATTTGAACTTAAGGGTCTTTGAAACCAGCCTGATGAGATCATTACTGGCAGCTTTAGTTACTTCGGCCGCGTCTTTATCCCTGCTGAGGAAATGTTTATAGGTATCAATAAGCGACAAAAGCTCATCGCTATATCCCAGCTCATAATATATCATAAGTTGAATATTTTTAAACTCTGCTTTAAGCGTCGAACGCTCAATGTTGATAGTAGCAATGTGGCCCAACGCTTTGCTGTAGTTCCCCCGGTAAAGCTCGGTTAAGGCAAGTGAAAAGCTTAGGGTTTCTTTCTGTTTATCCTTATTAAGCCTTGAACTGTAATTATCAATGAAGTTTTCACACCAAACAAACTCGCCGAGAATGGATGCGTTCCTGATGCTGTTAATGAAAAAATAGGGCTCTATATTGCCCGGCGGTAACATATCCCTTTCGAGAATTACATTTACAACATCGAATTGCTGCCTGCGGAAAGCCTGGTCGCCCTGCTGAACCTTCTTGTAACAATACTGCATCATTGTTACCGCAATATTATAATTATCCATCGCGCTGATGACCTTTTCAAACCTATTTCTTCCTTCCTGCAATTCAAAGAAGTACTTTTCTTCGCCAGTATTGAGCAGCATAAGCATACTGTGATAGAGGCTTATGAGCGGGTCAGCGCTGTAGTCAGAGTTTTCAATGTGTGACAATACTTCATTATAGAACTTCAGGTCAAACTTTATATTCCTCGCCCTTGACCATTCAGAAAGCCTGGTATAAAGCAGCAGTAATACCGAAAGAAAATACTGCATAAAGCTGTCTATTTCGTTTTGAAAGCCTTTTACCATTTCGCCTTCATCAGTATGCAGGTAGTAACCGTTCTTGAGAGTAGCAAAATGGAATTTAGCTTCGTACAAAGAAAATGTTTGCGGTAAATTGCTGAATTGACCTTCAATAACCTTTGAGTATTTTTCAAACAATCCGTCCAGGTTCTTTTCTCTCAGCTTATCCAGGATTTTCAGATTGTGATCAATTTCCCCGGGGCGACTGCCGGAGACTCCGAAAAAATTTACTGCAAGATTCAACATCAGCGAGAACAGCTTTCGCATTGTGGCATCATTGTACTTTTTTCCGGGGTAAACCTTTTTGAACAATTTCTCCGTAGTGAGATCGTTTGAATTAATAGATGGGTGATATTTCCTGATAGTTTCGTATAGTCTTGAAACTTCACTCCTGCTGTTGAAAAATGGAGAATTTACGAATTTACCAAATTCGCGGAATTCTTCTTTGTTCATTGATCGCAACACTTCGAAAAGCTGTGATGTTTTTTCCATAATTTTTATTGCCACAGGATTTTCATCAAAATGGGTTATAAAGTACTTAAAATCAACAGATAATGACAAAAAGCGTTTCGTAGTCTTTAAAATCGTGCCACAAATAAGCAAAAATTTCTTTGCTGCTGCAAATTTATTATAATATTATTGCTGCGGATCTGGTCGTCCGCTTTACCTAATCAAAATTTGTTCTTTCTTCCCCCAAAAAAGCGGGCAACCTCTGTTTCTTGGCTGTAAATTCAATTACAGTTTTCCGGCTGTTCAAACAAATAAATCTAAACAAAATCATATGATATGAAAAAAATTACTTTAGCTGTTTTGTGCCTCTTTGTAATTTTAACTTCAATGGGATTCAGAAGCTGTCAAGACGAGTCAGGTGAAATGTTGTTTTACGGATTTATGAGTAACCTCTATTTTGCGCCCAGAACTTTGGGTTTAGACTCTCAAACCGACAATACCTTTGGGTTAGGGGTTGGTAACAATGGAACGATCATTAAAACGGTTGGTAACGATACGATCAATTTTACTTACCGAAACAGCGGTACTACCCAAAATCTCAATGTGTTAAGAATTCAGCCAACAACATTTCAGCCGTTGGTAATTACCGCCGGTAATAACGGAACACTTATCAGATCAACAGACCAGGGTGAAACATGGATTCTAAGACCGCTGTCTGTAACCTCGAATCTGTTTGCTTTAGATATTAGCTCAGCGACTCAGCATTGCGCAGGTGATAACGGGACATTGCTGATAAGCTATGATCTAGGCGCTAACTGGATGCAGCAATCAAGCGGCACTACAAGAAACCTGCGGGGAATCGGAATGAACGGAGGTTATGTAATTGCTGTAGGCGAAAAAGGCACAATATTGCGCACAACAAATTCAGGGCAAAACTGGCTGAACGTTAGCTTGCCTGATACAACAATTAACCTGTACTGTGTTTCTCAAAGAACCCGCCAGAATTTTAACGCAACTAATTTTTATATAGCAGGCTCGTTGGGTAAGATATATAAATCAACAGACAACGGTGCAACGTGGTCGCTGAAAAGCAGCGGAACAACAAATACCCTGCGTTCAATTTTCTTCAGCGGAAATGACAGCGGCGCTGTAGCGGGTGATAACGGAACGGTCAGAATGACAACAAATGCCGGTGAAACATGGTTCAGTGACCCGTATTTTAACTCTGTAACAGGGAGTATCACTTCAATATCACAAATGCCCCGCTCAGCCAGGACATTTACAGCAATATCCAACAACACAAAGCTCTATGTTGCTTCAGTAGATTCAAATCTGGTTGTTTTAGGAGTTCAATCAGTCAGTTCAGAGGTACCGAAAAATTTTTCTTTATCCCAGAATTATCCCAATCCGTTTAACCCGGCTACTTACATCAAGTTTGCGATTCCAAAATCGGGATTTGTGAAGCTTACCGTATTTGATATGCTAGGCAGGGAGATCGAAACCATTATAAATCAGAACTTGAGTGCCGGTACTTACAAAGCGGATTGGAATGCATCAGGATATTCAAGCGGGATATATTTTTATAAGCTTGAAACAGACAGGTATTCGAAGACGAAGAAGATGGTCCTGACAAAATAGTGCTGTTTTTACGATTCTTTGCCTCAGGAAGGAAGTTCTGATTTTTGCTTAACTGATTCAAACACTTGTTACAAAGGCGGGATAAAACCCGTTTTTAGTTGTGCATTTTTTTCAATTTCGCTTCAATCCATTCTTTTAGAATGAAGTACTCAGATTCCTCCATTTTCTTCAAGAAGAGAGCCGTAGAAACGGGGTCATCTCTTAGTTTTATCTTTAATAGTTCAGAAACTGCATTAACGAAGCGCACATTTCTTTGCTTTTGCGTTTCACCAATACTTGTATTATTGTTTAAATAGTGCTTGTATGTATCTATGAGCGAAATCAGTTCATCGTTGTAACCAAGTTCAAAGTACAGCATTAACTGCAGATTCTTCGCATTAATTTTCATCACTAGTTTATCCGGATTACTTCCGGATAGATAAGCAAGCGATTTTTCGAAATTCCCTTTTTCAAATTCAAGCATTGCATTAGTATAATTCAGAACTTCAGTGTTTGAACCCGGCTCAAGATGTTTTCTAAATTCTTTGATAAAGTCCTCAGTCCATCTGAATTCTTTTAAATAAGCGGAATTTCGGACTATCCCGGTAAACAAAAAGGGATTTATGAACTTTTGTTCGCCCATTAACTGCTTTTCGTTTGCAAACAGTTTTGAAATATCAAACAAATGTTTCCTGAATTCTGATTCTCCTTTGTATATTCTGTTAAGGCAGTGATTGAACATTGTTATGAAAACATTATTCTTGAACATTGGGGTTAGTTTTGCATCAAATCTCTTACTGTAGTTTATAAGTTCACGGAAGTGATATTCCTGTTCAGTTTCAAACAGCTTTACCATGTGATAATAGATTGAGACAATTGTTTTGTCTTCAAAGCCGTGTTTATTGAGATAACTGAACAATTCATCATAAAACCACATTTGGTATTTGGTATTGTAAATATTGGAAAAGGTCATTAGCCTGTGGAACAAAAGCAATATTACAGATGCAAAATACTCAATGAATTCATTCAGTTCTGCCTGATAAATTTCTATGTTGCCCTTTTCCTTGCTTTCATTCCTGAATGCATTTAGCTTGCTGGTAAATTTAAATTTCGCTTCGTAGTATTCTATGCTGTGTTTACTGTTATCCAGCAAGACCTCAAAAGTTCTGGACTTCTTGACAAAAAGATCCTTGAGTTGTTTGTCATAAAGCCTGTAAAGCATTTTTACATTGTAATCCAGCTCGTTTTCACGGTACGCGGATATTGAAATGTAATCAAGAAAAAGTTTTGTGAATAATGAGTAAATCTTCCGCATAAGTACGCCGCTGAACTTTTTACCGGGATATATCAAATTGTATACTTTCTCTTCATCTAGTTTGTCAGGATCAAAATCAGGATAATGCTTTTTGATAGCGGCGTAAAATCTTATTACTTCGTTCCTGTTGTTAAAGAACGGAGAGTTTATAAAAAGACCCAGTTCCCTGAATTCTTCTTTGCTCAATGATCTCAGGGCCTCCAGAAGCGTAGAATTTATCATGATATTGTTGCCACAAAAATTAGAGCAAAATCGCTTTAAAACAATAAAAAGTCAACATCTTTTATATGTTTTCATTTTTCAAAAGCAAAATCCTGCCACAATCATAAGAAATTTTCTTTGATGCAGAGAAAATTATGATTTATACTTGCTGCGGATTTGGTCGTCCGCTGAACTCAAGCAAAATTCTAATTGAACCTCCCCAAAAGAGGACGACCAAGGCTGATGCGCTTAGTAAGATAAAAACTGAAAAGCGCTGAAGCCTGTAAAACCGGATCGATGTCTTTTTTGTCGATTCAGACTTAAACACAATATATGGTTTCTGATTAGTAACATTTGTAAAAAAGATTCTGAAGCATAAATATATCTGATAACCGAACAACCAACATTATTTGCTATGAAAAAAACAATATCGTTAATAACTATTTTCTGCTGTTTATCAATGTCTTTTACCTTCAAAGAGGGATGTGCGGGCATATTGTATGGTGTCCTGGTAAACTACCTGAGCCATGCTACAGGGCAATCGGGTGCCGGTGATGGGAATGTTAACACGCCATTCAATATTGCCGTTGGCAGTAACGGTTCGATCGTGAAATCAACCGGATCCGATACTATCAATTATGTAGTCAAATCCAGCGGCACCACACAAACTTTGAATGTTGTCAGGATCCAGCCTACTGTTTTCCAGCCGCTGATAATGGCCGCAGGCAATAGCGGGGCCGTGGTCAGATCAACTGACCAGGGAGAGACATGGTTTGTGACACCCCAGGCAACTTCTTCAAATTTATTCGCAGTTGATGTAGGCTCAGGCGCGCAGTTCTGCGCCGGCGATAACGGGGTAATATTGATGAGCTTTAACATGGGCACAAACTGGATGGTGCAATCAAGCGGAACAACCCGCAACCTGAAGGGTATCGGGATGTACGGCGGGCTTGTAGTTGCCGTAGGAGAAAAGGGAACGATAGTCCGCACTACGAATTCCGGGCAGAACTGGATAAACGTAAGCTTACCTGATACCTCGATCAACCTGTACTGCGTTTCACAAAGAACAAGACAGAATTTTAATGTTAGTGATTTTTACATTGCCGGTTCGCAGGGAAGGATATACAAATCAACCGATAACGGTGCAACGTGGTCTCTGAAAAACAGCGGAACAACAAATACACTGCGTTCAATTTTCTTCAGCGGTAATGATAGCGGGGCTGTTTCGGGCGATAACGGGACTCTCAGATTAACTACAAACGCCGGAGAAACCTGGTTTAGCGACCCTGTTTTTGCCGGCCTGACAGGTACAATTACATCAATTGCAGAAATGCCGCGCACAACAAAAACATTCACCGCTCTTTCTAACGGAAACGGTCCGTATATCATATCTGAAAACCCACCGTTTGTAGGAATTAATATTATAAGCAGTGAAGTACCGAAAAATTTTGACCTCTCTCAGAATTTTCCTAACCCTTTCAATCCGGTGACAAATTTAAGATTTGCGATTCAAAGCTCAGAATTTGTTAATCTCACAATATTTGATCTGTTGGGCAGGGAAGTAGAAACTTTGGCAGATCAGGAATTACCAGCCGGTACTTACACCGTTCAATGGAATGCGGCAAATTATGCAAGCGGAGTTTACTTTTATAAAATAAGCGCGGGAAAATTCCAACAAACTAAAAGAATGGTACTGGTGAAATAATGAAAATGAACTGTAAATATTTTCTGGTCCTTGCCGCTGCAATACTTTTTGTAACAACATATGGATGTACTAAAGCACCTTCCTCAGGTGATATAGTTGAAGTCTCGGCAGGTACGCTGAATGATGAAATATTCAAATTTGAGTTGAATCTGGGAAATGGAATTATTTCACGAAACTCACCAAGGGTAATTGCAGGCAATTTGACCGGAATCAAAACCCCGATCGATATTGAGACTAGCGGCAGCAATTCGCTTTTCGTGTTGAGCCAGGGCAACCTATTCCTGAATAATGGTTCCATAAGGCCAAGTATCAGGATATTCGGAGATACTGCTTCCGGCAATATTGCTCCGGAACGGGTAATTGATATAACCGATAGTCCCAATTTCAAACCTGTTGGGCTTGCAATTACCAGGGATTTCTTCTTTGTTTCATATTTTTCCGATGATCCGCCTTCTGATTCATCGAAGATCATCCGGTTTGATGTTAACGGTAATCGTAACTCAATAGTTTTACCGGTACGTTCGCTTGGAGATATAGAGATCACCAGGGATAACAGCACTCTTATTGCAGCGGATCCTAAAGGAAACAGGGTATTGAGGTTCAGTTTAAACAGAAATTTTGAAGTGCAGCCTACATTTGAAAGTATAGGGCTTAACGAGCCGAACAGTATCGCGCTGACAGATAGTAGCAAAATTTTAGTATTCAGTAACTGGAGCTCAAACCATCCATCATTGAATGTGTTTCCCCCAATGGCCTCAGGTAACAGCGCCCCTTTACAAAGCATTTGGGGATTCTGTGGTGAGGGCAAGGTTTTTTCAGCACCGTATGGATTGGCAGTTGCAGAAATGTTCGATCTTAGGGTTATTGCCGCGTGCAGTATGAACAGCCTGGTGACTTTTCAAATGAACGCGAACGGATGCGCGGAACCTGTTCAGAGAATCGAATTATCCTCTCCTGTTTCTGTGGCGTTTGACAGGGTAAGATTTTGAGAAGATCTTTTCTATATCTCATTTCTTCTCCAGCTGTAGATAACACAAATAAATTGAAATCATATCAAGTATTTTATTAACTTAAAACCTACAAACATGAAAACAAAAATATTTACACTAATTCTCACTGTAATGGTTTTGCTTCCGCTAACTGCATTCAGAGGATGTTCATTAGCCGCTTCTGTAGATGCATTCCTGTTACTAATGAGCTCAGGAGGGCATTATAACTACGGGGATGTAGATCCCCTGAGTTATAATATTATGGTAGGCGTTAACGGGAACATCATACGGTCTGTGACAACGAACAATGTGATTACCAATACTAATATTCCGAGCGGTACAACGCAGAACCTGAATGACGTCAGGATATCAAACAATTATTACCAGGATGATGCCGCCGTTGTTGGAAATAACGGGACTGTCCTGGTATCCAGTAACTCAGGGTTGAACTGGATCCAAAAAACTTCGCCAACTTCAGCAAATCTATACGGGGTTGACCATAATTATTACCTATACGCTGTTGGCGATAACGGTACAATTCTTTATGCAAGCGAGATCTTTACCGGTACGCTTGTTCAAAGAACAAGCGGAACGACCAGGAATCTGAAAGCGGTTACGATTTCAAGCGTTAATAACCAGAGAGTGATTGCTGTTGGAGAAAAGGGTACTATATTGAGAACTACCAACGGCGGCTTTAACTGGGATAACGTGAGTATAGCGGATACAACATTCAACATCTTTGACCTGAGCCAAAAAGGAGTTTTTTCAAATAGCGGTGATATTTATGTTGCAGTAGGAAGCGGCGGACGTATTTACAAATCTACCGATATTGGTTTAACATGGCAGCAGAAATCAAGCGGGACAACCAATACTTTGCGTAGCGTATATTTTCATACACTCGATAGCGGTATAGCGGTTGGTGATAATGGAACAGTAAGACTTACAACAAATGGCGGGGAAACGTGGTACACGGATGGTTTCTTCAATTCTCCTTCTTCAAGGAACTATCGATTCGTAAACCTTGTAAATAACACTTTCCGCACATTTATGGCCGGTTCAGATTCGTTGTTTTATGTTTCAGGCGATCCCATAACTATTACCGGGGTTAACTCATCATCTACCGAAGTGCCAAACGCATATTCGCTCTCACAAAACTATCCGAATCCGTTTAATCCGCAAACTAATATCAGGTTCAGTCTTTCGCAGCCGGGTAATGTTAAACTGATAATTTTTGATATAACGGGTAGAGAATTGGAAATTGTGGTTAATGAAAAGCTCTCAGCAGGATCATACAATTATGACTGGAATGCCGCTAATTACCCCAGCGGAGTTTATTTTTACAAATTGCAGGCGGGCAATTTTGTTGAAACCAAAAAAATGATATTAGTTAAGTAACTTCAAAGATCAGGAAATGAAAAAGATAATATTAATAACTATATCAATAATTATTAACTATTCAATCTTGGTTAGTAATTGCTCTGCGCAGTGGTCTTTATCACTCAATGTTAACTCATCAACAAAGTATTCGTTTGCGGTTATTGGGAGTAATACATTTGCAGGCATACACGGCAGCGGGGTTTATATTTCCTCAAACAATGGAGCGAACTGGACTCAGGTTAACTCCGGTTTGACGAATCTTGATGTTATGTCTCTTTCGGTGATAGGTTCTAATTTGTTTGCCGGAACATGGGGAGGAGGAGTGTTTGTTTCTTCAAATAATGGAAGCAGTTGGTCTGCAATAAACTCCGGGCTTTCCAACCCTATTGTTCAGTCGCTAACCGCTATAGGAAGTGACCTATATGCGGGAACAAACATTAACGGGGTTTTTCGTTCAACAAATAACGGAACTTCATGGGCTGCCGCCAACACAGGATTTACCGGAAATAATGTCAGATCAATAGTTTCTAACGGAGCAAACATTTTTGCTTCAAGCTGGGGCAGCGGTGTATTTATGTCTTCAAACAATGGCAGCAGCTGGATACAGGTCAATTCAGGGTTAACAAATGTTACTGTTCATTCACTTGTTGTCAATGGTTCTGATTTATATGCCGGCACTTTTGGCAGCGGTGTTTTCAGGTCAACCAACAACGGCTCAAGTTGGGTACAGGTAGTTTCCGGGATGGGAGGTCAGGATATCCGCTCACTTGCGGCTATCAATGGTTATATCCTGGCTGCCTCTCTTGACGGCGGTGGTGTTTACCGATCGCTAAACAATGGCGGCAACTGGACTGCCGTAAATACCGGGTTTCCTACATACAGCATTGTATCTGTTGGGATTGCAGGTCCATACTTATTCGCGGGAACTAATGGCAATGGTGTTTACCGCAGAGCACTGTCAGAAATTGTGGAGGTTACAAACATTAGCATAGAAGTTCCTATGTTTTTCTCCTTATCTCAAAACTATCCGAATCCGTTTAATCCAACAACAAACATAAAGTTTGCTATCCCAAAATCCGGATTTGTGAAGCTTATGGTTTTTGATGAACTTGGCAGGGAAGTTGAAACATTGGTGAATGAAAATCTAAGCGCAGGTACATATAATGCCGATTGGAATGCATCAGGATACTCAAGCGGTGTGTATTTTTATAAACTGGTTACCAGTGAGTTTTCTGAAACGAAACGTATGATACTTATTAAATAACGTAACAATATTCATCCGATGGCCTTTGAAGCCATCGGATGAATTAAATATAGCTCTATTTTACCAATATCATTTTCTTAACGCTTACAAAATCTTTCGATTCCAGCTTATAGAAATATACTCCTGAGCTGAGTCCTAAGGAGTTCATATCAACCGTAACATCATACATGCCTGCGTTCCTGAATTCATTTAACAGAACTGCGGTTTCCTTACCCGTAACATCATAAACTGTGAGTTTAGTATTTCCATTCTGCGGAAGGCCGAAAGTTATCACAGTGCTGGGGTTAAACGGATTGGGGAAATTCTGAAGCAGCATGTACTTTGAGGGAATTGTGGTTGTCTGGTTTATACCTACAAGTGTTCCATAAGTTATCTCAAGCATCCATGCGTCAAGCGAGCTGTTGAAGCCTGTTGAAGCATCATCAGTATATTGCAGTATCCAGCTGCCGTTCGGACTTGAGCCGTCAAATACACTCAGCGGTGTTTCAGGCCTGAACCTGCCTGTGTATGGAGCGGTGCCTGAAGTTATTATTGTTGCCGCCTCGTCATCAAAAATCGTGTTAACATAGCTGTCGTTTGATGCACCGTTATCAGTAGTAAGTTCACTTTGAAGTGAATTGAACCTCAGGTATAAATCAACATCCTGGTCATCCCTGTTAGATACACTAAGCTTGAGATCCACGTCGACGATATTTTCTGCAATACCCGAAACATTTATCGTATCATATATAGTAGTGTTGTTAATGCAAACAATAGGTGTTTTGCTGCTTACAGCCACCCTGAACTTGCCGATCCTGTAAGTGAAGAAAGCAGCCGGTGGCGTGGTTCCGGGAGGTGTAACTCCTGAACCGCCTGCCGGTAACGTTGCAATGTTTGGAGTTCCGGCGGTATCCTGAGCGGCAAAGTAATAATCAATTGTTGAGCCGTTTGTCTGCCCGGGTATAGTGAACTTGAACGTATCGAGAACTGTAGTTGTTGCATTCACAAAGTTGAAAGAACCGCCATTTACCCTGTAATATAGCCTTGGCCTGTTGGTAGTTGCTGCAAGCATCTTATTATCCCTAATGATAGCGCTTATTGTTCTTGCCAGCGAGTCAGGGCTTGAATAAGCAGGTTTGTCATGGTAAATATCAGGCTTTACTTTGTCAAACGTAGTAGCAAGGAGCTGCAAAGCCAGTCTTGCGTTGATCCTGCCATAACCCATTTCGTTGTTCCAATTGCCGTATTCCTTTACTGTAGCGTAGCTGTAAGTCCCCACTTTTTCAGCGCTCAGGCTGATGAGTGCCTCAACTTCTTTCCTTGTTAAATTCGGGTTAGCGGAAATCACAAGTGCGCATACACCTGCAGTATTGGGGGTTGCGCTTGATGTCCCGTTAAATGAATTAGTGTAGTCTGTTGTGGTATATCCGGGTGTCCCGACTCTATCAGTTGTATATATTTTTACGCAGGGAGCAACAATATCAAGTGTAGGCCCATAACATGCGCCCCAAGTTTCACCAGAGCAGCCGTCTGAAGGGCTCTTGCGTTTGTTACATGGCGCAAGTCCTCCAACAACCATCATTTCAGCATCAGAAATAGCAGGAAATCTCATTGGGCTTGTATCTTCATTTCCCGAAGCCATGCAAATTACAGAACCTTTACCGTTTCTTCCGAATCTTGCAGCATCATTAATAGCATTGTACAGCAAAGAGCTTGCTCCGCCTGTGAATCCCCATGAGCAGCTAAGTACACTTGCCCCATGCTGATAAGCCCAGACAATTCCAAATGCAGCAACATGATACCCGGGAATGCTTCCTGCTGAATTAAGTATTTTGATAGGCATTATTTTGCACCGGTAAGCAACACCTGAAACGCCAAGATTGTTATTCCCTTTGGCAGCTACTATGCCTGCACATGCGGTACCGTGGTTTCCGTCATCGTTGGGGTTTCCGTCATTGTTCGCGAAATCGTACCCGAATACAAGCGGTATATCCGGATGAGTTGTATCTACTCCGGTATCTACAATCGCTATGATCACAGTGCTATCGCCTTTTGTAACATTCCATGCGCTGTCAACATCCATATCAACATCAGCAATCACTCCGGGCGGATTTGTTGGCACATTATTGCCAACATTCCTGAGAGACCATTGCTGAGGGTAGAACGGGTCGTTTACTGTATCGCAAAGTACATTTGTAACATACAGGCTCGGTTCTGAGTAGTTTACCGCTCCGGATTCGAAATACTTATTTGATACTTCCATTGCGTTGAGGCTTGAACTCCTGTTCACTTTCGCTAAGAATGTTTCGCCGCCTGTGACATCGATCTTTTGTATTATTTCGACGTTGTTGCGTTTATTTATATCATCTATCTGTGCTTTGCTGTAAAAGGGCTTAAATTGCATGATTACATAATCATTCATCCCATAGAATGTTTTGTTATCATCAATTCCCAAGGGTGAAAAGGCATAGTTCACATTTTCAAACATATCATTCCGCTTAAGATCATTCACAAGGGCAGAGTAGCGCTCTCCCTGTAAGGGTGTAAGCAGTTTCAGGAAAACATCTTCGCCGGGTTTCAGGGCTGAAGATGAAAGGTCGATCTCCGGATGCCGCATTAATTCGCTGCGTGCGGCATCAATTGAAACATCTTTCTTAACTTTGAGGAAAAGCATATCAGTTCTTTCCTGCAGGTAGAACTTTTGTCCCTGGTAATAATAGTAGTTTGTAATTCCGGAATTATTGAATGATGAGTTGTGAGTATGGAACAGAAATCCGAATGAAACTACACATACCAGCAGCACCAGTATTTGTAAGTACTTTTTCATGATAGTGGGATTTAGTTATACGGCAATATATTCATAAAATAAAGAAATTAAAATAAAAAAAGCTCATTCAGAATTGATCTGAATGAGCTTTATATCGTTGTTTTTGTGTAACTAAAGTTTTGTTTGAAAGCAGATCATTTCAGCTTGTTAAGCGCTTTTCTGAGGCTTTCGATAACCATCTTAACCTCTTCAAGCCTGCATGTACCAACCGAGAGGCGGTACCAGGTTGAGTTCTCATCATCGCCAAATGCGGAGAACGGAACTATAGCAACATGTGCTTCTTCAAGCAGGTACTTGGTAACGTCTTTTGTTGTGGCAAGAACCGTGCCGTCTTCTTTTTTCTTGCCGTGGAGATCGAATTGTACAGTAAGATAAATAGCGGCCTGTGGCGCGATTGCATCAACCTTGTAACCTTCATTTTTCAGAGCCATAAAGCCGTCATAAAATCCGTCAAGCCTGTCATGAACTTCTTTCTTGAACCTGTTGAGATAGTTATCAACATCGGCAGTGCGGCTGAGATATCTTGCAGTAGCTATCTGTTCAGCCTTTGGAGCCCATGCTCCCAGATGTGAAAGTATCGATTTCATTTTACCGATGACTCTTGCCGGTCCAACCGACCATCCAACCCTGACGCCGGTTGCAGCAAATGCTTTCGAGAGCCCGTCAACAAAAATGGTGTAATCTTTCATTTCGGGAACAAGCGAAACGGGATTGAAGTGTTCTGTTTCACCGTAAGTTAAGACCCAGTATATCTGGTCATACATCAGGTAGAGCGGTTTTTCGTTTTCGCCGCGTGAGTGATTTTCTTCCACTATAAGCTCGCATATCTGTTCAAGGTCATGCCGCGAAAATGTTGTACCAGTCGGATTCAGCGGCGAACACAGCGCTACAAGCGCAGCGCCCTTGAGATGCGGCTTAAGATCTGCGGCTGTTGGCATGAAGTGATTTTCTGCAGTTGCCATTACTTCGATCTTTTTTGCATGCGAGAGATGTGTGTAGTGATTATTGTTCCATGAAGGTACCGGGAATACTATAGTATCACCGGGCTGAACAACTGTCTGGTAGATAGCGTAAATAAGCGGCCTTGCGCCTGCCGACATTAAGATCTCGGTTGCGGGATTGTATTCAACGCCCTCTCTTTCGAGCAGGAATTTTGAAACAGCCTTGCGGGTTTCTAA
>WBZT01001856.1_pt1 | contig 15134 bp, 16 predicted proteins | sample 5204241 | NCBI WGS metagenome assembly WBZT01 (sample SAMN12344358, study PRJNA552823) | activated sludge metagenome | biome: Activated sludge suspended growth; feature: Nitrification reactor; material: Wastewater; isolation source: activated sludge from nitrification reactor of wastewater... | reverse complement strand
CGGCAATTTTTTCGCCGGCGGCCTGCGGTACGACCTGCGTCTGACGCACAAATTGATCGGTCGCCGGGGAGCCGGTTGGCGCGATATCAGACCGTCGAGCGCCGGAAGGCACGGAAAATGCCGGACCGCTGGGATCAACAATTTGAGGCGTGGTGATGGTATCGAACGGAATCAGTGCGATCGTCCGGATAGGATACTTCGCTGCTTGTGCAGACACCTTGGTCGTCACCTTCGTCCCGCTGCAGCCGACGATGAGTAGGGCGGTCAGCAACGCCGGCAGGCAGCGAAACACTAGTGCGCTCACGTCCAGGCACCGAAATTCTTGATGAGCCGCAGGCCGACGGTTTGGCTTTTTTCGGGATGGAACTGGCAGGCCACCACGTTGTCCCTCCATACCGCCGAGACAAACGGTTTTCCGTACTCGGTGACGGTCGCGATGACCGTCTCATCCGCAGGTTCGACATAATAGGAATGCACGAAGTAACAGTAGCTACCCGACGCAATCCCGGCCAATGGAGGCGAGGGCCGGACGACCTGAATGTCATTCCACCCCATATGCGGAACTTTCAGAGAGGGACCCAGCGCAAATTTTTTCACACGGCCGGGAATGATCCCGAGCCCCTTGTGAGCTCCGAACTCTTCGCTCTCCGTGAACAGCAACTGGAGTCCCAGACAAATGCCCAGGAACGGTTTGCCCGACTGGATCGCGGCCTGAATGGGGGTGATTAACTCATACCGTTCGAGATTCGCCATGCAATCACCGAACGCTCCCACGCCAGGCAACACGACATGGTCGGCATTCGCAATGGCTCGAGGATCACGCGTCACCACGGCCTGATGCCCCACGGCTTCGAAGGCCTTGAAGACGCTCCGCAAATTACCCATGCCGTAATCAATGATGGCGATCATGATGACGCTCGAAGATCCGCGATGAGGCACCGCCGACCACCCAATGGTGATCCACCCCGACCCCACCAACGGGAACTAGAGACTTCCCTTCGTCGACAGAACCGTCCCCGACAACCGCTCCTCCACCATAGTGGCCTGATCCAACGCCCGAGCCAGCGCTTTGAAGATAGCTTCCATAATGTGATGGGGATTGCGCCCATACTTGAGATTGACGTGAAGATTCAACCCCCCATGGGTCACGAACGCTTGAAAAAAGTCCTCGAACAGGCCCAAGTCGAACGTTTTGATCTTCCGATCCGGCAAATTCACATTGTACACCAGGTATGGGCGCCCACTGAGATCCACCGTCACCTGAGCGAGCGTTTCATCCAAGGGCACTGAGGCCCACCCGAACCGCTTAATCCCTGCCTTCTCCCCCAAGGCCTGATGCAGCGCCTTGCCCATGGTGATGCCGACGTCTTCCACCGTGTGGTGCTCGTCGATGTCGATATCACCCTTCGCTTGAACCGTGAGATCGAAGAATCCATGCTTGGCTAACAGCTCCAGCATGTGATCGAAAAACCGGATAGAGGTGTCGATCTGTCCGTGCCCGCTCCCGTCCAGCACCCACTCGACGCGGATATCGGTTTCTTTCGTGGCACGATGAAGCGCAGCTTGTCTCGGAGCGCCGGTCTGTTTCATGAGAACCTGCTTTGGGCTGATTTCGCGTGCGCATCGAAGCCTTCGATGTGCGCCAGACGGACGATGTGATCCTTGGCTTTCGTCAATTCTTCCCTTGTGTAATGCACGATATTGCTGACCTTCACGTAGTCGTTGACGGAAAGCGGTGAAAAGAAGCGCGCCGTCGCCCCGGTGGGCAACACATGATTGGGACCGGCCACGTAGTCCGCCACAGCGGGTGGCGTGTATCGTCCCAGGAACAGCGCTCCGGCGTGGCGAACCTGCTCCAGATAATCGAAGGGTCGATCGACAGACAACGTGAGATGTTCGGGGGCAATCTGATTCGCCACCTCGATGGCGTCGTCCATGGTGGGGACCACGAACGCCGCAAAATGTCGAGCGATCGACTTGGCGGCGATTTTTTCCCGCTGCAACCCCTTCAGCTGCAGCTGAATCAACCGCACGACTTCTTTCGCCAAGGATGCCGAGGTCGTCACGAGGTATACCTGTGCATCCTCATCATGTTCTGCCTCGCAAAGCAAGTCCGCCGCGACGTGCGCCGGCTTCGCATCATCATCCGCCACGACCAGCAACTCACTGGGACCAGCCACCATATCGATGCCTACCGTGCCATACAGCAGCCGCTTGGCGGTCGCGACGTACATATTGCCGGGCCCCACAATCTTATCCACCTTGGCAATCGTCTTTGTGCCGAAGGCCATCGCACCGATCGCTTGCACCCCGCCGACACGATAAATTTCGTCGACGCCGGCGATGTCGGCGGCAACCAGCAAATAAGGATTGATCTCCCCCTTCGGGGTCGGCGTGCACATGACGATCCGGCGTACCCCGGCCACCTTTGCGGGAATAGCACACATCAGCACCGACGAGGGGTAGACGGCCTTTCCGCCAGGTACGTATATGCCGACCGCATCAAGCGGCGTCACCGTCTGACCGAGCGTCGCCGTCTGCTCCTGATACATCCAGGTTTTGGTTCGCTGGCGTTCGTGAAACTGGCGTACCCGTTCCGCCGCGTATCGAAGCGAGTCCCCTTCATCCTTGCGAATGTGATAGTACGCGTCCTTGACTTCCTCAGACGTCACACGAACCTGATCCAGCGTCAACGTAAGCCGGTCGAACTTCTTGGTATACCGCAGGACCGCCCGATCTCCACCACGCTCGACAGCCCGGAGAATCACGCGGACACTTTTTTCAACACTCGCCCCCTGCGAACGCGAACGGGTCGCAATTTTCCGCAATGCGTTGGCAAATCCCCGATCGGTACTCGCAAAAATGGTCATGACTCCCGTCCTGCCGCCGCACGCCAGACGTAGCAACGGCACTCTCTCGAACCTCCACGGCTACCCGCGTGGGATAGGTCGACGCGCTATTCAGTCGCCACAGCTACGCGCAGCCGTTCGATCAACACCTTCAGGGGTTCGTGTTTCAGCTTGAGGCTGGCCCGATTGACGATCAAGCGGGCAGTGGAGTGGGTGATTACCTCCACCTCTGCAAGGTCATGGGCCCTCAAGGTGCTCCCCGTTTCAACCAGATCGACAATTCGATCCGCCAAGCCGACCAGGGGAGCCAGTTCGATCGATCCATACAATTTGACGATCTCGACCGGCACGCCGCGCTGATTGAAATAGCGCTCAGTGACGTTGGGATACTTTGTCGCCACGCGAATCTTGGACGACCAACGGTCCGGCGACGGTTGGCCCTGCAAAGCGGCGACGGAGATTCTACACGCTCCGACCTTTAAATCCAACGGCTCATAGACGTCGCTGTCCTGCTCCAACAGCACATCCTTTCCCACCACTCCAACGTCGGCGGCCCCATGTTCGACGTAAGTCGGCACATCGGTCGGTCTGACGATGAGAAATCTGGCGTCGTTGGCCGAACAGTCAAACACCAGCTTTCGGCTCTCGGCGGAGAGACCGGGGCTGTCATACCCAGCCTGCTTCATCAATTCCAGCACCGGGCCAAGTAGTTTCCCCTTCGACAGCGCGATTGTCAGACCTTTCGGTCGCTCCTCCACGGCTCTCCTCGCCCTCACGGTTACTTCCCCTTCCTCCGCTCGATGCTCGCGCCCAACGCGTTCAGTTTTTCCTCAAGCCGTTCATATCCTCGATCGAGATGATAGACACGGGACACCTCCGTCGTGCCTTCAGCCGCGAGACCGGCCACAATCAGACCGGCACTGGCCCGGAGATCCGAGGCCATAACGGGAGCACCCGTCAACCGTTCCTTGCCCGTAATCAGCACCCGGTTGCCTTCCACGCGAATATCCCCGCCCATGCGGCGCAGTTCCTCCACATGCATGAACCGGCTTTCGAAAATGGTCTCCGTCACCACGCTGGTGCCTTCAGCCACGGCCATCAGAGCGACAAACTGTGCCTGCATATCGGTCGGGAATCCTGGATGCGGGCTGGTTCGAACATTCGTTCCTTTCAAGCGCCCGTTCATCTTGAGGCGGACCCGCCCTCCCTCTTCCGCCAACTCCGCCCCGCTCTCCCGCAATTTTACCAACAGCGGTTCCAAATGCTCAGGGCGACAACGCTCGACCGAGACCTCACCTCCGGTAATGGCGCCGGCCACGAGATAGGTCCCGGCCTCGATACGATCGGGAATCACGTCATGATCAGCCCCGTGCAGTTCCGTCACCCCTTCGATCGTGATCATGTCCGTCCCCGCACCGGCAATGCGTGCGCCCCGCTTGACGAGAAAATCGGCCAGATCCGCGATTTCCGGTTCCTTTGCTGTATTTTCAAGTACCGTGGTCCCTTCGGCCAGCACCGCGGCCATCATGAGATTTTCAGTGCCGGTGACGCTCGGTATGTCGAAATAAATCCGGCTTCCGCGCAAACGACGTGCCGTCGCTTTGATGTACCCGTGCTCGATTTCAACCGAGGCGCCCATCTTTTCCAGGCCGGCCAAGTGAAAATTCACCGGTCGAGATCCGATAGCGCACCCTCCGGGAAGCGATACTTTCGCTTCACCCATTCGGGCCACGAGCGGGCCCAACACTAACACCGACGCACGCATCGTCCGAACTAAATCGTAGGGGGCCTCCGTTGACGCAATGGACTGGGCATGCGCAACCGTATGCTCCCCCTCCTGGACGACCGCAATGCCCAACATCCTGAGCAACTTTCCCATGGTGAGCACATCCACCACGCTCGGCATGTTCGAGAGCACACACTCTCCTCCCCCGAGAATCGTCGAGGCGAGGATCGGCAAGGCGGCGTTTTTCGCCCCGCTGATGCGAACGGCTCCTGCCAACCGGCGGCCGCCATGAATAATGATCTGATCCATAGGTTTCAATTGGGCCGACGCGTCGTTGCGGCCTCCCCGCCCTTGTCAGCTATTACTCGAAAGAGTTTCCCTTCGCGACTCACGTTTTTCACAGCACACGACACGACCAATTCCGGCATCATCGTGCAGGACAGTGGCTGCGCGAAACCACCCTCCCTCCTCCGCGACGCGGCAGACTGCCGCAGCCTGACCGAGTCCGACTTCCATGAGAAGCGCGCCACCCGACCTCAAATAGGTCGGGGCCTGCTGTAGGAGGCGTCGATGCACCTCCATACCATCCGGCCCTCCGGCCAATGCCAATCGAGGCTCAAAGCCCCCCACCTCCGGTTGCAACGTCGACATCTCACCGTCAGCGATATAAGGAGGATTCGACACAATCACATCGATCTTCTGCAGCCATTCCGCCTCATCGAGTGGGGCCAGGAGATCCCCCTCACGGCAGTCGATACGGGCATCACACCCGTGCTGAACCATATTGCGTCGCGCAACCAGCAAGGCTTCAGCCGAGAGATCGATCGCGAACACTCGCGCCTCCGGCAAGGCCAGCGCCACGGACACCGCCAGACAACCGGAACCGGTCCCCACGTCGACAACCGTGGCGGCCGGAAGGTTTGCGCAACGACGAACCGCTTCCGTAACCAACAGCACACTCTCCGGACGTGGGATCAGGACCGCAGGGGTCACTTGAAACGCCTTTCCGCAGAACTCCTGCGTACCAAGCACATATTGCAACGGCTCACGACGGGCACGACGCGAGACAAGAATTCGCATGCATTCGGATTCCGTGACGGTCAATTCACGACCCGCATGTACGCGCTGCATGAGCGGCGATATCCCTACCGCATGCTCCAACAACCAGGCCGCTTCCAAGGCAGGCTGCTCGATTCCGGCGGCAGCCAAGCGGCGCTCCGCCTCGTCTACCACAATGCGAATCGTGGGGATAGCAGCCGCGACGGTGCCGCGTGATACCCGGCTCATTTCGTCTCCAGGCTGGCCAAGTGCTCATAATGCGCGCGCAACGCCTGGACGATTTCTTCCAAGTCGCCCGCCAATACCTGGTCAAGCTTGTGAACCGTCAAACCGATCCGATGATCGGTCACGCGGTTTTGCGGAAAATTGTACGTACGGATTTTTTCGCTCCGATCACCGCTCCCGACCTGCGATTTCCGGTCTTGCGCAATCGCCGCTTCCTGCTTCTCCCGCTCGGCTTCCACGATTCGCGCGCGCAATGTCCGCATCGCTTTCGTGCGATTTTTGAGCTGAGAGCGCTCATCCTGGCAACTCACAACCACGCCTGTCGGTATGTGCGTAATGCGGACAGCCGAGTAGGTTGTGTTGACGCTCTGCCCTCCGGCGCCCGACGAGCAAAATGTGTCGATGCGCAAGTCCTTCGGATCAATGTGCACGTCGACCTCGTCCACCTCAGGCATGACCGCTACCGTGACCGTCGATGTATGAATTCTTCCGCTCGCCTCAGTGGTAGGGACGCGCTGCACTCGATGTACGCCACTCTCGTATCTGAGACGGCCGAACGCTCCCTTCCCCTCCAAGAGCGCGATGACTTCCCGGTAGCCGCCGATACCGGTCTCGGATGCATCGACCACCTCCAGGCGAAGGCGATGGCGCTCAGCGTATTTGACATACATACGAAAGAGATCCCCCGCGAACAACGCGGCTTCGTCCCCGCCCGTTCCCGCCCGGATTTCGAGAAACATGTTCTTCTCGTCGCGCGGATCTTTCGGCGTCAAAAAATCTTTGGCACGAGTTTCAAGATCCAGCACCTGCTGATTGAGCTGGGCACTCTCCTCAGCAAACAGCTGCTTCATCTCGCCTCCCGTCGAATGGTCCTGAAGCAGGATAGCCACATCCTCGAGCTGTTTCTTCAGCTCACGGTAGGCCGCAAACTGCTGGGCCGGTTCCTCTAATTCTGTCCGCTCTTTGTTGAGCTTATGAATCATACCCGGCTGATTAAGAACAGTTGGATCCATCAGCTGATTGGTCAGCTCCTGGTACCGCGCCGCCATCCCCTCCCACTTCTTGATCAACCCGTCTTCCATATGTCGCTCATTCCGGCCGCAGCCCGCATCACCCCAAAAAACAAGAGACCCTGCCCCAAAAGGAAGCAGGGTCTCCGTGATGTCCTGACTGGACCTACTTATCTTTTTTGGCGTACTTCTTCTTGAACCGTTCGACACGCCCTTCCGTGTCGACGATTTTCTGCGTTCCCGTAAAGAACGGATGGCATCCCGCACAAATGTCGACTTTGATGTCTCCAATGGTCGATCGCGTCTTGAACGTGTTTCCACAAGCGCAGTGCACAGTCGCTTCCCGGTAGACTGGATGAATACCCTTTTGCATGCCTACTCCTCTACTGCCCTTGATTCGTTGAACTCGCCCGGTCCTGCTCGCCAGGGTGCACGACTTTACACTGGAGTCACCCACACTGGCAAGCGGCAACCTACCGATTCATCGATTGCAGGAATTCCTGATTGGTTTTCGTCCCACCGATCTTGTCCATCAGGAACTCCATTGCTTCCATTGTTCCCAACGGGCTCAGAACCTTTCGCAAGATCCACATCTTGTTCAAACGGTCGCGGTCGACCAACAACTCTTCCTTGCGAGTACCCGACTGGCTGATATCGATAGCCGGGAAGAGACGCTTATCGGCCAACCGCCGATCCAAGTGCACTTCCATGTTACCGGTTCCCTTGAATTCCTCGAAAATCACGTCGTCCATACGGCTTCCGGTATCGATCAGGGCGGTCGCCATGATGGTCAAACTACCGCCGTTTTCAATGTTTCTGGCGGCGCCGAAGAAACGCTTGGGTCGCTGCAAGGCATTGGAATCCAGACCACCCGAGAGCACCTTCCCACTGGGAGGGGCGATCGTATTGTAGGCCCGTGCCAGCCGGGTAATGCTATCGAGCAAAATCACCACATCTTTCTTATGTTCAACGAGCCGTTTCGCCTTCTCCAGCACCATTTCCGCCACCTGCGCATGCCGCTGAGCCGGCTCATCGAACGTCGAGCTGATGACTTCCGCTTTCACCTGGCGCTGCCAATCTGTCACTTCTTCCGGACGCTCATCAATCAACAGAACAATAAGCGTGACTTCTTTGTGGTTCTTGAGAATCGCACGGGCGATTGCCTGCAAGAGCATCGTCTTTCCGGTTCGGGGCGCCGCGACAATCAAGCCCCGCTGACCTTTCCCAATTGGGGTAGTAAGGTCCATAACACGCGTGCAGTATTCTTCACGATCAAACTCGAGGTTAAGCCGTTCCTCAGGATACAGAGGCGTGAGGTTATCGAAGAGGATCTTGTCGCGCGCGACTTCCGGATCCTCGTAGTTAACCTTTTCTACCTTCAGTAACGCGAAATACCGCTCACTTTCTTTGGGCGGACGGATTTGCCCAGACACGATATCGCCCGTTCTAAGGTTGAATCGACGGATCTGCGATGGGGAGATGTAGATGTCGTCTGGACCCGGCAGATAGTTCGAGTCCGGAGCGCGGAGAAAGCCGAACCCGTCCGGGAGGGTCTCCAGCACCCCCTCGCCAAAGACAACTCCGTTTTTCTCCGTCTGCGCCTGCAAAATGGCGAAGATGAGTTCCTGCTTGCGAAGGTTCGCCGCCCCCTCAATCTTTAAGTCTCGCGCCACATCATTCAGGTCGGCAATCGACTTCTGTTTGAGCTCCGCGAGATGCATAACTTCCCCTTTAACCTGTGTCATACCTCTTCCCTACCAGGCTCTCAACCCGATAGCTCCCCAAAATGAGAAATACGATTTAGTACTCATGAGCCAAATTCACGGAAGTGATCGTCTGGATGTCAACCCGTTGGTTGTTTATGGCAGGATCGCTTTAGATGAAGGCGTTTTCGGTTGAGACTTTGCAGAAACGAAAGTAACGCGCTATTCAACACTCGATACTGTACTACCTTGGGATATTTTACGATTGAGATGGGTCTCGGGAGCTGATGTACTGAGGCGATACTTTTTAGTATAAGCCGCGAAGTTAGGCTGATATTATCGCCCATCGTGCACATTGTCAACATCTAATGGCCCATTTGAGTTGCTTCGCCTGCGTAGAAGTTCCTCCCTAGTCCCCCTCAACCTTCACCGCTACCCACTGCGACGTACAGACCTCGGTTGCAGCCCAGGAGGTGTTGTGTTAAAGAACCCGCGGGACACACACATGGCAAAATCTGATCACGACACACCCGATCGCATTTTCACATTAGCTGAGGCCAACGAACTTCTTCCTCAACTGAATCAACGATTTGTCACTGTCCGTCGAGCCAAAACCGTCATTGCGAACACCAAGAATGAGATTCAGAAGGCGAGCCTCAAAGCCTCACTCGGCGGCGGCAGTCCAGTCGGCGCATCCTACATTCAGGCTCTGCATGATATTAGCGGTAATCTGCAAGCAATTCATGAGCTTGGCGTGGTGGTCAAAGACGTCGATCTTGGCCTGTGCGACTTTCCCTACAAGCACGAGGGAAGGATTGTATACCTCTGTTGGAAATTCGGTGAGGACGAGATTCGGTGGTGGCATGAGACCTCCTGCGGCTACAAGGACCGCCACCCTCTTGACGGCACGTCCGCATCGGGAAGGGACGATTGATTTACAATGAAATTCGTAATTCTCGGCTTCGATGGGCCGGACGGGCAAGCCAAGCGAAAAATTCATCGCCCCGCACACCTCTCCAACCTAGAGCCGCTCCATCGCCAGGGGAAAGTTCTGCTTGCTGGACCATTCACGGACCAGGCCGGAAGCCTGATCATCATGGAAGCCTCCTCACTCGAAGAAGCACAAAAGTTTGCAGCGGAAGACCCCTACACCGTCCATGGAATTTTTGAACGCGTTGAAGTCCATCCCTTTCATCAAGTCTTCCCTGAAGCGCCAACTTCCACAACACCCACTCCCTCCCAATAAGCTCCTGAAGCTCGTGGCCGCACCCCGCACGTGGTCATTATCCGCGATCCGCTCACATGAGGCCTCCTGGCACTCGTCACTAACGCATCGCCCAGTCCGCGGATTGCGCCTCCCCTCGATTGACAACTCAAAAGATTGCCACCTATAATGCGCACTTAGCGCAACTCATGAGCATCTGATTCCTGTAGTTCAAAAGACCTAAGTGCCTTCATACGCGCTGGCCCTTAATTTCCCCAAAGTGGGCCTTCTGCTTGGTTGCAGAAAAATATCGAGGAAGCATAGAGTGCGTTGACCCCACGCTTTAACCGATGGTGTCCCTTCTCCAAGTTTGTTAACCCCAAAAAGAGAGCAGGTTCGAATGACTCAGTATCGCGTGTTACCAGGCCCCGAACACTTCCTGCCACCGGCCGCAGCCTCGATGGGGATTTATCTTCCCAACCCTGGTGAGGCTCATATCAACGGCGTCATCGTTCCGGAAGAAAAAGCCTACGAAGAGGCAGCGCGCCAGTTTCTCATGGCACAGGTTCCCACGATTTTCCCTGGCCCGCTCGTGCTGTGGGCATGGAACGAAAAGGCCGCGAAGAAAGCCGCAGCAGTTCGAAGCCTTTATGAGACTTTGAAAGAGTGCGTACAGCCTGGTCAAAAGCCCATGCTGATTCCGATGCCGGACTATCGCCCCAAATATCCCAAGATCAATCCTGAAGTCGAAATTAACCCTAACCACCCCAATCTGACGATCTGGCATAACAAGATCGACTGCTGCATGTTCATCGGGGTGCACTGCCACCAGGCTAACCTATCATTGAAGATTATCCGTGGTGGTACCTCCTGCTATACAGTCGCAATGTGTGCACAAGCTGGACATGAAGATGCGATGCTCTCCTTCAGAGACGCCTCAGTCGAAAAAATCCTGAAGTTGGGCGAGTGGATGCGCAAACTCAAAGGCACGGTTAAACCACGGCTGACAACAGCGAAGACTAGCGCTTCCAACTAACTAGGTTCGAAGCACCTCTAACGATCGAAAGGAGGCCGAATCCATGGCGGAAACAAAATCCCACATCGGGACACAGAATAAAAAGGGACAGACCTATACAGACGCGTGGAAAATGATGCACGAGGCCCCGCGCACCCCGTCTTTTTATACCGGTAGCGAAGTGATTAAGGAAGCCTTACGGCGCGCGAGCTGCGACGTCATGATCGCATACCCGATTACACCGCAGAGTGAGGCCGCAGCCCTCATCGGTGAGCTGTTTGCCGAGGGCTATATCGGTGATTACTTCCGCGGAGAGAGTGAGTTTGCCGTCATGTCCCAATGCGCTGGAGCCGCGTTCGGCGGAGCGCGCGTGTTTACGACGACGGCAGGGCCAGGAACGATGCGTGCCATGGAAAACTTCCCCATGTGGGCCGGTGCGCGCTTGCCCATCCAAATGATTGTCACATGTCGGGGCATTAACTCTCCGCTCTCAATTCAGCCTGATACCATTGAAATTTCGTATCTCTTGAATACAGGCATGCTCGTTTGGCATGCAGAAACGGCACAAGACTTCTTTGATTGGATTCTCAAAGGCTTCATGGTGTCGGAAGAACCGGAAGTGCATTTGCCGTTGGCGTTATGTTGCGATGGCTTCTTCGTGACCCACACCAAAGACGTCGTCAATCTGACACCCGCTGATATGTGCCTCCCGCCTTACGATCCTTATCGCTCACCCGTCCCTTGCATGGACATGGAGTGTCCGCCGGTCCGCATGATGCGCGATCCTTTCATCATGAAAAGCAACTATATCAGCTATGCAACCCACGCTTCCTGGCAACAGGAAATTTGGGCGGCAGTGGAACGATCTCGCAAACACACGATCAAGTGGATCAATGGCCTGGTTGATACGGAAAACACCGATGCAGAGGTCGTCATTGTTGCTTCAGGCACCGCGGTGTCACAGGGGCGAGAGGCCATCCGTCTGCTGGAGGACGAAGGCGTGCGTTGCGGGTTGGTAAAAGTAAAATCGCTCCGCCCCTGGCCAGGAGAGGAAATTCGTGAAGCCACGAAGAATGCGAAGCACATCTTTGTGCCAGAGTTTAATGTGACGGGATGGCTGGCGAAGGAAATCAAGGCCACTATTCCCAATAGCGATCGCGTACATGCCGGTCCACATGTGTGCGGCGGCATGACCATGCCACCGGAAATTATCGCTTCCGAGATCAAGACAGCCCTCGGCCTGCGTTCTGAGTCACTGGCTGGCAGGGGCAGCTGACATTAGCCCCGTGGTGAAACAGTGAACCAAGCTATCACTTTCGCGACAGATAAGCCTTGAGGAGGCACACATGAGCAAAGAGCGAATCAAAATTTCGCCGGACCTATATGACATCATGCCCTCGGACTACCAAGATTTGGTCCAGAGTGCGACCTACGGCAAAGAGGACCGCGGCTGGAAGGACATCGGAACCTCGAAGGAATTGATCGAGCAGCATTCATTGTGTGCCGGCTGCCCCGAATCGATGGCCTTTCGTTATATCCTGGCTTCTCTTCCCAACCCGGAAGATACGGTCATGGTTGGCTCTACCGGCTGTACCAGCTTGGTGTTCCCCATGGTGGCCGTGCACAACATTCACTCCCTTTTCGGCAACCAAAACGCAATTGCATCCGGATTGAAGCGAGCACTCAGCGTGCGATTTCCGGATCGCGTCAAGGACGTCGTCGTCCTTGCGGGCGACGGTGCCACGGTTGACATCGGCCTCGACATGACCTTGCAGGCCTGGTTCCGCCAGGAGAAATTCACGACCATCTGTTTCGACAACGAGCTGTATGCCAACACGGGTGGCCAGGAAAGCGGCCTGATGCAAAAGGGCTTCGTTGCAAAAATGGCCCCAGTGGGGAAATTATTCGACAAAGTCCGTCTCCCTGAAATTGCACGGGAGTCTGGCTGTCACTACGTGGTCAACTGCACCGTGAGCAAGCCGTCACTTGTTGAAAAGGTCATTCGGAACTCTGTCCTCATTGCGCGTGAAATTGGACCGACCTATATCCAATTGTACACACCATGCATTTTGGAAATCGGCAAGAACAGCATGGAAGGCCTTCAGGAAATGCGTGACTCTGAAAAGCCGACTGAGCGATTCGCCTACAAAGAGTACGTCAGCGAGCCCGCAAAGCAGTTCTTGGCCGAGTTGGCCGCAAAAGACAAGGAACGCAAAGCCGCCGCCAAGCAGTTAGCGGGAAAAGCTTAAGGAACCGGAGGTCACTCATGATCAAGAAAAGGCTCAATATCCGTATGTCCGGATTGGGTGGGCAAGGCGCCGTGACGGCAGCCCATGTCATGGCCATGGCCGCCAACCGAGACGGAAAGTTTTCCATATCGAATCCATTCTTCGGCGCTGAAAAGCGTATGGCACCGGCAGAAAGCTACTGCCGCATCGGGATTGAACGGATCTACGATCGAGGAGAATTGGTGTTTCCCGATGTGATCGAAGTATTTCACCCTCAGGTCATTACGATGGGGAAAAGCTATACGATGCCCTTCTACTCTGGTGTGAAGGAAGGCGGTGTCGTGATCATCAATTCAGCCCAGCCTCTTCTGTCAGAAGAGGACATTCAGCGGCTCAAAGATCTGAATGTGTCCTTATTCTATATCGCTGGAACTGAGCTCGCGATTGAAGTGGCGGGTACTGAGCTTTCTACGAACATGTCGATGATCGGCTCAGTCGCAGGTATTACCAAATGCGTCTCAATGGAAGCTCTCGATGGTGCGTTGCAGGAGCGTTTCGGGAAGAAATTCGTGGCATCTGGTGGAACGGCCTCATTGGACGAGGCAATCAAGAAAAAATTCGCCAAGAAGGAAATGTTATTGGCGAAAAACTTGGCGACGGTCAAGCGAGCCTACGAGATCGCAAGCGAATGGGCTGAGAAGAACAAGGTCGAGTTGCGAGTCGGGAATCCCGCCGTTGCGGCTTAACGAGAGAGAAGGAACCACGTCGCATGTATAACGTAGCTCAAGTCATCGACGAAAAGTGCGTGGCAAAGAAGGGCTGTCGCCTTTGTATCATGTATTGCCCCGAAGCCAACTGCTTAGACCTCAATGTCACCAAGATGGTGGCCGAAGTCACGATTGATCGCTGCAAGGGATGCGAGCTTTGCGTCGTTGTTTGTAACGCCGCCAAGCACGAAGCGATCGAAATGCAGGCCGTTAGCGCCACCGGGCAGTTGATGAGCCATAAGTCCGAGTCCGCCGCCCTCGGACAAGCCTACCAAGGATAAGCGGGCACTTGGTCTCATAAACCCCATAGCGTCCCACGCTATGGGGTTTTTTCTTGAGATGAGCACTCGAGGAGGTTCCATGGAACGGGAAGACAATGTGCTCGATGAACTCCTCCGCGATATTGCGGGTCTGCTGAACGAATACCCCAAAGCTATCGAACGGCAGGCTGCAGCCATACATGCCAGCGGAAAAGATCCTGAACTAGCAGAAAAGCTTGTCAAAGCCGCCGATACGATGCGAGATAGTGGAAACTTGTATCTCACCTGGGCGAGACATTTTGCGGCGCTGGCGGAAGGCAATACAGACGCCTCTTCGGATGAGGACGAGACCGACGATTTCGGCATCTAAAAAAGTCTCCCCCTTCGCACTTTAGTTTTGTTACAATGCGTCGGTTATTGACTACACCTTCATTCCCCGGTAGCTCAGTTGGTAGAGCAGCCGGCTGTTAACCGGCTGGTCGCAGGTTCGAGTCCTGCCCGGGGAGCCAACCTTTACGCTCCTGCGAACTCGTTCCCACCTCGGCAAGTTCAAAGATATTAAAGACGAGCTTGTCGGGGTGAACGATGATATCCCGCACCAAACACCGCAGTACTTCCATCTGCTCTTTCGGTAGCAATGCCGCGAAGATCCGTTGAAAATCCTTCAGGTTTCTCAGAACGATCTCTGAGTCATACTCCCTGGTAGAGTGCTCCTGAATCTGGCGTTGCACAGCCTGATACTGTGCTTCCAGGCTGTGTTGTTCCTTCTGCTGACGACGCATCTCATCTTCAAGACGCTGCACGGACACAGTCCCCTGCCCTACCCCTCGCACCAGTCGATCTATTTCGCGTTCCAGCCGGTCCAGACTTGCCCTGAGGCGGATGCCTTCCTGCTCCAGCGGTCGAACTTGTTCCTTTTGGTCACGGTTCATCTCCTCGACGGTCACTTTCACCCATTCCGCCTGCTGACTCAATGTAGATAGATATTCAACAACCTGGTGTTCTACAGCGTCGGCATTGAGGGCTTTGATGGTACAGACGCTGTTGCTGTGCTGCATGGTCTTCGTACAGCGATAGTAGGCAATTCG
>WBZT01001855.1_pt1 | contig 15148 bp, 10 predicted proteins | sample 5204241 | NCBI WGS metagenome assembly WBZT01 (sample SAMN12344358, study PRJNA552823) | activated sludge metagenome | biome: Activated sludge suspended growth; feature: Nitrification reactor; material: Wastewater; isolation source: activated sludge from nitrification reactor of wastewater... | reverse complement strand
GGCCGCAGCCCAAGAGCGGACGCAAGCAGCTGAACAATGGCGACAGCAGTTGGGTGAACTCGCGGACTCCATCGTGGCGGCCCTCGACGGCGCCGAACCTGATCCGGCGTTGCCGGGGCTGCTGCGGCGGCGTCTGCTCACCCTGACCGTCAGCCCGGCAAATCTCGTCGCGTCCCTGCGCCAGTGGCGCAGCATCGTGCCCGCCGGACCGTCCGCCGGTCCTCTGGGGCTGCGGACCCGCGGGGCAGTCGTCGCCTTGGTGGGTACCGACGGCGCGGGCAAGTCGACCGTCGCCGCGGATCTGCGGGGTCGGTTGGAGCGGGCGGGTTTCCACACCTCCGAGTCGTACTTCGGGATGGCTCGCGGGAACCTGCCGGGAGTGGGACTGGCCCGCAAACTGCTGGGCATCGAGAAAGCCGGGGACTCCGGCACCGAGCAGGTCGACGACAACACCGCCCCCGCTGATCCCTCTCCCACGGCGCCACCGGCCACCACCGATCCGGGCGCCGACCGTCCCGGGCTGCGCCGGTTGGCTGCCTGGTTCTACGCCGGTGAATACGGCTGGCGCTATCTGCGCACGGTCGCCCCGCGGCGCTGGCGCAAGGACATCGTGATCTGCGACCGCTACGTGTACGACCTGCGGGAATCGCCGTGGCCCGGGTCGCGGGCGTCATGGCTGGTGGAACGGATCGTGCCCCGTCCCGACATCCTGGCGCTGCCCGACGCCCCAGCCGAGGTGATCCACGCCCGCAAGCCCGAGCGCCAACTGGCTGAGCAGGCCGCCCAACAGCAGAAGTTCCGGGCGCTGCTCGCGGAGCGGCCGGCGCGCAGCGCCGAGGTCGTCGTGGACACCTCCGGGCACACCGAGGATTCGGTGGCCCCGCTGGTCCTGGCGGCCATCTCCGCAGCATCACTGCCCCGATGACCGCTCCCGCGGACTCGGTGGCGGTGCCCGCGGTCGACAGCCTCGCCCCTTTCCTCCGCCGCCGCCGCATGGTCGAGGCTGCGGTACTCGGACTGGTCGTCGGCATCTTGGTCGTACTGCCCTGGACGTCCGGCGGCTACCTGCTCCTCCTCGACTGGGTGAGCGGCCCCAACCAGGCCCTGACTCCGGGAGTGTTCGGGTTGTCCGGCTCGGCGTTGGACGCACTCCCGTTCCGACTCGCGACGCAAGCCCTGCGTCTGACCATCGGCCCTCAGGCCACCTCGTGGCTCGTCATCTTGATCTTCTTCCCCATCGCCGCCGCCGGCATCGCAGCGGCATCCGGCGGCTCCCGCTGGCGGTTCCTGCCCGCCGCCCTCTTGATGGTCTGCAACCCCTGGGTCGTGGACCGGGTGCGAGCGGGGCATGTCGCTCTTCTGCTCGGAGTGGCGCTGCTGCCGTGGCTGTTCACGGCGGCTCGCGATGCCCGCGAACGCGGTGCGATGTTCGCGGTTCGGCCGGCTCTGTGGTTCGCTCTCGCGATCTCCCTGAGCCCGCACACCGCCTGGCTGGGCGGAGCCGTCCTGATCGCCGTGCTGGTCACCCCTCGACCGACGTGGCGCGATGTCGTCAGGACCATCCAGGTCTTCGTCACCGCCGGCCTCGTGTACTCCTACGCCTTGGTCCTGTGGCTCACCGGCACGCGCACCCTGCGGGTGACCGAAGCCGACCTGTCCGCCTACCAAACCTTGCCCGGCCCCGGCGGTCTCATGACCACCGTGTTGAGTCTGCACGGCTTCTGGCGTGGTGGATCGGGACAGGTCAGGGATCTGCTCGGCCCCGTTCTCGGGCTCGCCCTGTTCATCGTCATCCTCGCGGCCGTCATCGTCGGCCTGGCCCGCCTGGTCGGCAGCGAACCGACCCGTGGTCGACCGCTCGTTGTGCTGACGATCGTGGGGTTGCTGCTCGGCGCAGGAGTGCTCGGCCCGCTGGGTTGGCTGTACCGGCTCGCGTTCGCCCACCTGCCGTTGTTCGAGGCGATGCGCGAGCAACAGAAGTGGCTCGCCCTGGCCCTGCTGGGCTACGCCATCGGCTTCGGAGCGGCCGTGGAGTGGGTCGCGTCACGCGCTCGGTCGCGCACCAGTCGGCCGCGCGACAACTTGCCGCCGCGCTGGCCCGTCGCGCTTGCGGGGGCACTGCCCTTGGTGATGGCGCCGGCGTTGCTGTGGGGCCTGGGCGGAAGCATATCGGTGAGCAAGTACCCGGCCGGCTGGGCCGCGGCCGACGAGGCCATGGGCCCCAGGGGCGGGTCTGCGCTGTTCCTTCCCTGGCACGCCTATCAACCATTCGAGTTCACCGACGGGAGGGCCGTCGCGACCCCGGCCCGGGCTTTCTTCCGCCGCGAGATCATCAGCAGCGACGCCGTCGAGCTTCCCCAACTGCGCACGGACTCGACCTCGCTGCGCATGGAGTACCTCGACCGGGTCATCGCCCATGCGGGGGAAAACGCGTTCGGTCGGATGGTCGCACCGTTGGGCGTCGACTACGTCCTGGTGTCGAAGGAACGCGAGACGGGCACCTACGACTGGGTGAGTCGGCAACCGGGCCTGACGCTGGTGTTGGAGACCGAGAGCATCGACGTGTACCGGGTCGACGAAAAGGGCATCGGACGGGTCGTGACGGCCCGCATATCCGACTACGACCAGGCAGTGGCCGACGCCCTCGACTCCCCGCAGGACACGTCCGCCCTCGTGCGCCCCGGCAGCCCCGAAGGCCCCGGAAGCCCCCTCGACGGCCCCATCGCGGACAAGGGTGTCAGCCGCGTGTCCGGGGGCATCGAGAAGACCGGACCCACCACGTGGAGCGTGGCCGAAGGGCCCCCGGGCTGGCTCGTCCTCCCCGAGGAATGGTCCGAGGGCTGGCAAGTGGATGGTCGCAGCGGGCGGCCAACCGTGGCCGGCACGATCGCCTTCGAGGCCGATGCGCGTCCGCAGGACATCGTCTTCGTGCCGTGGCGCTACCTGTTGCCCTCGCTGGTGCTGTCACTGACCACGCTGGCGCTGCTCATCGGCTTCGGCATCGCCACCCACCGCCAACAGGTCCGACAGTTGGTGAGCCGCCAGTCGCCGGACACTGGCAAGAACTCCGATTCCGATGAGCGGGTCACCGAGTCCGGCTGACCCCTCTCGACTGCCAACGGAGCGCACGCAGGGACTCAGCCGACAGCCTTGGCGTAGGCCGCGGCAGTGGTCTTCGCCGCCAACTCCCAACTGAGTCGGCGCACGGCCACCGGACCGGCCTCGGACTGGGTCTGCCATTCGGACCGATCCAGCAAGAGCCGGATGATCGCCGCCGCGAGCGACTGTGGATCCATCGGAGGAACCAGGAATCCGCCGTGCCCATCGGTCAGGGCGGCGGCGACACAGGCCACGCGCGTGGCCACCACCGGCAAGCCGACGGCCAACGCCTCCGTGACGGCCATGGCCGGTGGCGACGTGGTGTAGTCGAACTTGAATGGCCAGACGCCGACTTGCGCCGACGCCATGTCGGCGAGCAGATCCTTGCGGGTTTCGGTGATCACCTCGACCCGATCACCCAGCCCTGCCGATCGGATCATCTCGAGCAGGCTCGGCAGTTCCGGTCGTTCGATCAACAACAGCCGCAGTCTGGCGCCGGGCACGGACGCGAGGACCGCGGGGAACGCCTGGATCAACGTGTCCACCCCACGCACACTTTCGGCTCTTCCGGCGAACACGACCACGGGCGATTCGGGGTCGTAGGTGGCGCGCAACTGCGTGGCGGGGGCACCGGAACCGAGGCGCCGGATCGGGACGTCGAGGTGCGGCGCCAGCTTGCGCTCCACGCGGGGATCCGGGGTGAGCAACACACTGAGACCCGCGCGGCGCAGCGCCGCCGCCGCGACGGCCGGCGGCAGCACCGTGGTGGCCAGTACCCGGGGGCGCAACACGTTGGACGCGCTGGCCGCGCGCAGACCCGCTTCCCGCAGCGACCGCGGCGGCGGCAACGTCGGCCATGCGTACATCGTCATGACCAGACGGTGGCCACGAATCGCCGTGCCCGCGGCCAACAACGGTGCCAGTGCCCCACCGTGCAGGTGGACCACATCCGGAGCGAAGTCGGTCAATGCGGCAGTCAGCGCGGCACCTCGTCGGGCGGGGAAGGTCTCGACACCCCCGCCCAACTCGTAGACCCGATCGAAGACGTCCGTGCCGTCATGGGCGCGGGAGGTGATCACGGCAGCGGACGCGTCGATCCTGCTCGTCGTCTCCGCCACGGTGCGGCCCATCGCCTCATGGCGGGAGTACTCCGCGATGACGTGCGCGACCCTCACTTGTCGGCGTCCAACCATCCCTGCTTGCGGGCGTCCCTCATCCCCGCCAACAACCCGGCGGCTTCGAAGGACTTCAGGACGACCATCCCGACGGACTTGGTGGGATGCGCCAGCAGCTTGTCGCGCTGGCGGAACACCCCCGGACGGGAGACGTGGCTGCGGGCCTCGGGCTTGCGGTTGAAGTAGACCGCCACCCAGCGCCCGTAGTACTTCTTCTTCTTGAACTGCGCGCGCAGGCTGATGCGGCCTTCGTCGTGCCAGATCCAGGACGGAACCCGGTCGATGACGACGTTGTGCGCCTTGGTGCGATCGGACAGTTCCCAGTCCTCGGCAGCCGTGAGGGTCTCGTCCCATCCGCCGACCTTCTCGAAGACCTCGATTCGGAAAGCACGCGGTGCCTCGACGTCCGTGTCCCCGACGTAGAGGCTCTTCTCCAACGCCCGACACTCGGCCAGGTAGCCATCGCCGAACGAACGCTCGGGAATCGTGACGGCTCCCACTTCGGGCTTATTCGTGAACACTTCGGCGATCTCACCCAGCACCGTGGGTTCGAGCACCATGTCGGAGTCGATGAAAAGAACGATGTCACCGGTGGCGACCTCGGCGCCCTTGTTCCGCTGCGCGCAGCGCTCGGGGCCCTGGTCGATGACGACGTCTGCGAGGCGCTCTGCGATCTCGACCGTGTTGTCCGTGGACTGGTTGTCGACCACGATCGTCTCGGTGTCCCCGTACGTCTGATTGGCCAACGACTCCAGGCAGGTCGCGAGCGTCCGACCGGAGTTCTTGGTGGGGACGACAGTGGAGATCTTCATGTCCGGCGCTTTCCTGACGGGACCCGGGGTAGGCCCACTTCTGATGAAACCGTATGGCGGATCGTTTGGCGCGCGCGGGGTGGCCGGGGGGCAGATGCCCGGGGCAGGCAGGTGGCGCGCTCACGCATGCGGATCGACGTCACCGGCGTCAGACGCTCGCCGAGGGTGCCGGGACGGCTGCCTGGATATCGTCATCCTTGGCTTCAGCGCCGACGTCAGGCCCCACTTCCGGCGCGGGCTTTCGTCCCAGACCCACGGAGATCAGGCCCAGGGGAACGCCGAGCAGTCCGATCGCGAAACCGCCGGTGACCAGCGTCCAGGCCAAGTCCTGATTGCCGCGCGCATGGACGACAGCGGCCATCCCCATGGCCACCGCGGCGACCACCAACGGGATCCGCCACAAGACGTCAGCGATCCTTCCGATCACCCGCCCGCACCAGCGCAGCACCCTCAGGGGTGGTCCGACGATCGGGGCCAGCGCAGCAGACACTCGCTCGCCGATCGCAGCCAGCCGGCGACGGGCCGCGGCCAGCACCCGCCGCACCCCGGCTACAACGCCGCGCACCCAGCCGACAACGGTCGCGATGACCCGCCGGGGCAGTGACAGCAGACCTGTCCTGCTCCGCGCAGGCGTGCCGTCGCCCGATTCAGGCAACGTTGTCCACCGGATGAGCCATCGACTCGGGCAGTCCGGCTGCCTTGAGCATCGCGGTCATCACGCCTGCGGCGACGTCGTCCCAGGAGTGGGCCCCGCCGAACGGGATGGGTGCCGGAGGGTCAGCGGCCCACCGTTCCAGCATCGTCGGAATCCAGTCGACGAGCGCGTCGGGCTCCGGCGGGACGACGACGCCGTTGGCTGCCCTGGTGGAGTCACGCAACCCAGGGACGTCGTAGGCGACCGTCGGGGTCCCCAGTGCGGCCGCTTCGCTCACGACCAGGCCCCAGCCTTCGCGGACACTGGTGGCGACATGGATGTGCGCCGCCGCCATCCGCTCCAACTTCTCCTGCTGATCGACGAACCCCAGGACCTCGATACCCGCGGGCGCCATCGCGCGGACCGCCTCCAACTCCGGGCCACCGCCGATCATCCACGTTTGCAGGTCCGGGATGATCCGCTGCAGTTTCACGGCAGCCTCGAGCATGCCGAGCGGACGCTTGTAGTCGATCATCCGAGCGCACCAGACCAACGTCGGGCGCTCCTGCTTGGGCACCCCCACCGGCATCTCCGGCGGTTCGAATCCCTCCGGGACAACCGTCACATCGCGCACACCGAAACGCTGCAGGGCGTCCTTGGTCGACTGGGACACCGCCAGAGTCGGGATGTTCTCGTAGGCCTTCAACCAGCGGGGTTCGAGGACGTAGCGACCGAGCAGTGCGGCCGGCGCCGGGGCGTTGATGTGCCAGATCTCCTCGCAGGTCTGATGCGCGAATCCGACCGTCGGAACGCCTTTGATCCATCGATGCGCCCGGTAGGCAACGGTGTTGATCATGTCGAGGACGACGTCGTAGCCCTCGTATCTGCCAGTGCGTTCCCACCACTTCCTGGCTTCCCGATAGACGGTGTACTTGTTCCCCATGCGCACGACCCGATAGCCGTCGATCATCTCCACAGCCGGTCGGTCGGCGACGGTGGCGGTCACGATGGTCACGCGGTGTCCGTCGGCCACCCAGCGGCGGGCGACCTGTTCGGTGTAGACCTCGGCTCCCCCGGCAGCGGGATGCGTCAGGTCGCGCCAGGTCAGGATCAAGATGTTCATGTCAGCGCCTCCATCGGGCGGGCCGCGCGCCGGGGGCACACCCTGCCCTCGCCCGAGCCCTCGCCCGAGATTGCGCGGCACCAGTTCGACTGTAGTCCCGAAACCGGCGGCTCGACGGTCGAGGACGGCGGCACAGCCGGCGTGGGACCCTGAGCGGGTGGCGACCTGGTCGAACCGTGTTGTTGTCGCGGTGGTCGTCGTGCTGCTGGTCATCGCGGTCGTGACACTGGTGGCGCGGTTCGCGCAGTGGCAGATGGGTCCGCTGTTGTTCCTGGTGGCCGCGACACCGTACCTGCTCGTGGTGTGCGCAGTGGCCGCAGTCCTGTCCCTGCTGGTTCGCCAGTGGACACTGGCCGCTCTCGCGGGGGCGGGTGTGCTGGTTGTCGCGGCCCTGTGGGCGCCCCCGTTCATCGGGTCGCGTGAGGAACCCGGGCCTGCGGCGCTGACGGTGATGACCGTGAATCTGCAGTTCGGAGGAGCTGACCCTGCGGACGTGGTCGCGGCGGTCCGGCAATCCGGCGCCGAGATCTTGTCGGTGCAGGAACTGACGGTGGACGCGCAGGTCGCGTTGGAGCGGGCGGGACTGCGCGAGGTCCTGCCGCATAGGTACGCAGTCCCACAAGGCCGGGCGTCCGGGTCCGGTATCTGGTCCGCCTTCCCGCTGTCCGATCGACGTCCGCTCACCGACACCTGGCTGGTCAATCTCGCTGCGATGGCTCAGACCACCGCCGGACCCGTCACGGTGGTGGCCGTACACCCCGGGGCGCCGATGAGCCTCGACCACGAACCCGCGGACACGGATGCCCAGACGATCCTCGACCAGCTCGTGGTCATCCCCGGACCGACGGTGGTCGCCGGCGATTTCAACGCCACCCGCGACAACCGACTCATCCGGCAACTGGAGCAGGCGGGGTTCACCGACTCGGCCACTGCTGCGGGTTCCGGACTGATCCGGACCTGGCCGACGGACCTGGCCCCGCTACCGCCACTCGTGGGGATCGACCACGTGATGACCAGACAGTTCCCGCCCGCCGTGTCCGCACACACGGTACCCATCTCCGGCACGGACCACCTTGGGCTGGTCGTCGATCTCCCGCAGCCCTACTCCGTCGACTGAGCGGCCGCCTGCGTTTCGGCTGGCGACGACCGCCATGCGGCACCCTCGACGACTGCCATCACCACGAGTGTGACGGCCAGTGCGATCGCCGAACCGATCGCCACCTGGACGGCCGAGTCGTGGCGCCATTCGATCAGTCCGATCTCGAGTACCGCGCCCGCCCAGGGGATGAATGCGGTCCACGATCGGCGGGCGAGCCCTGCGTGCGCGAACACGCTGACGAAGGCGCTGAGCCCCGCGACCAGTGCCAGCACCGAGACCACCGGGGCCGCACCCGGGAATGCCTCGCTGCCGTACAGCACCGTGAGCACCAACGTCGGCAGGGCAGCGACGACTGCGGCACCGGCGACCGCGGGAACCCCGACCACCAACAGCGCCGAGCGCAGCGATGCGAACCGGCCGGGCAGGGGGTATCCCGCCACCAAGCGTGGGTAGGCCACGGACAGCGCAGCCGCCGGCAACGCCAAGACGGTCTTGCCGATCGTGGCTGCGGCGACGTAACCGCCCGACTCGGCTCCGAGTAAGAAGTGCCGGGCGAGGAAGAGGTCCACCGTCGTGAACGTGAACAGCCCCGCCACGACGACGCCGGTGCGCACGATGTCGCGCAACGGGACCGGCTCGGCGAGTCCGCGACCGCTGCGCAGTCCAGGGATCAGCACGACCAGCAGACCGGCGATCTCACCCAGCAGCGTGCCGACCAGAGCACCGGTCACGCCGTAGACCATCGCCAGCAGCAGTCCCGGTCCCAGCCTCACCGCCACCGCGACCAGATACGAGCCGGCCACCATCGTGGTGCGGCCGGCACCCAGGAGCAGCCCGCGTGCGATGGCGATGACCGACGCGACGAGCAGTGTGGGAGCCAGGATCAGCGCGTCCCAGAGGTTGTCCAAGTGCAGGTACGACTGGATGACAGGCGCAGCCACGGCAACCGCCACCACGAAGGGGGCACACCCAAGCGCAGTCGTGAGCATCGCCTTGCGCGCGGTCGCAGCGGTCAAGCCATGGGCAGCGGTTGTCCGAGCCGCAGCGGTCTGCAGGGCCGACAACGGCACCGCAACCAAGGTCATGGCCGCCAGAACAGCACCGAGTGCGCCGTACTGATCCGCGGGCAGCGCCCGGCCGACGACGGCGTGATAGAGCAGGTTGCCGACGCTCTGAACGGCAACGGCGACCAGCAGCGGAGCCGCCAGGGCGGACAGGCGCCGACCCAGGATTCCGCCGGAAGTGCGGGTCTCATCAGCCGAGACTGCGCCGCTGCCGGGGTCATCGCCGGGGTCGTTCATCAAGCCTTCCTCAAGAACACGTCAGCCGTTGCTCAGGTCTGTCCCGCGCTTGTCGACACGAGGTGGTGAGCAGGCGCAGAATGGTGTCATGACAAGCCCAGTGTTGCGCGCCGCTGCCGCTGTTGTGGCCGGGGCCGCCCTGGTGATGTCCGCGGGCCCCGTTTTGGCGGCTGAACCGGAGGGGCCGGGCTACGGCGGCAAGGCCGACAAACTCGACGTCGCGTGGTCGGAGGAGACCGAGGTTGTGACGGCCTCGGCCGCGGAGAAGCCGGGTGCCCCCGTGCCGCAATCGATCGATGGTCCCGCCGCCGTCGATCCCACATTGCTGTCGGCCGGGATGACGGGTCCGCAACTGACCGTGTTCGGTGTCGGGTTCCGCGGCAAGTCGGACGTGAACCTCAGGGTCGGCGGCGGCCAGCCGCTGGATGTCCGTGTGGACGACTCCGGAACTCTGCAGATCGACGTCCCGCGCAAGGATTCCGCCGCAGCGCAGCCGGGTACCAGCGTTCTCGCCCAGGGCCGCAGCCCGTCCGGAGCCACCCGGACGCTGGTCGGAGCGGTTCCGCCGCTGCCCTCGGGCAACAGTCCCGCGCAGTTCGTCCCGTGGGTGGCCGGCATCGGGGCTGTCGTGTTCGCCGGATTGTGGGTCCGGCGCAGGGTCACCAGCTGATCCCTCGCGACGGGGGTCTCAGCACGTCATGCTCCGGGTTCCCATCGGCGCCAAGGACTCTGGACCGCCTATTGGCGCGAACTCTCAGTAACCTGCGGATGTGGCAGATCTCGCAGGGCTGATGCTGGCCGGTGACACGCTGCCCAGCGCGATGTTCATCACCGACTCCGCCGGTTCCTATCTGTACACGAACCGCGAATGGCAGCGCCTGTTCGGTCTCTCGACTGACGAGAGCCTGGCCGAGGGTTGGACCGCGGCGATTCATCCCGTCGATCGACCGTTGGTGATCCGGCAGTGGAGTGAGTCGGTCCACGAGGGCCACCCCTTCGATCTGCAGTTCCGGGTCCAGCTCCCCGAGCACGAGGTACGGCTGGTGCAAGCGCGGGCGGCCAGGGTGGCCGGCGTGAGTGACGGCTTCGTGGGAACGGTCGTCGACATCTCGTCGCTGCTGGTCGCGGAATCCGAGCTGCGCGATGAGCGCAACCGGCTCACCAGCATCCTGGCCGGGACGGGTGCGGGAACGTGGCAGTGGAACGTCCAGACCGGCGAGTTCCGTGTCGATGAGCGCTGGGTCAACATGCTGGGCTGGACTCTCGCCGAATGGAATCCGAAGACCCTGAAGGAGAGCGAGCGCAGCCTGCATCCGGATGACGTCGCCTTCTCCGATGAACTCGTGGCCAAGCACTTCGCCGGCGAAACCGAGCAGTACGAGTGTGAGTACCGCTTCACCCATCGAGACGGCCACATCGTGTGGATGCTCGACCGCGGGCGAGTCATGACATGGACCCCGGACGGCCGACCGGAGTGGATGTACGGCACGCATGTGGACATCAGCCGGTTGAAGGAACAGGAGCTCGAACTGCGCCGCACGGCCGAGCAGGCGCAGGCGGCAAGCCGCGCCAAGAGCGAGTTCCTCGCCACCATGAGCCACGAGATCCGCACTCCGATGCACGGGATCCTGGGGATGCTGCAGTTGCTGCGGGACACGGGGCTGACTCAGGATCAGTCCCAGTACGCCGAGCTCGCGCGGACCTCGGCCTTGTCGCTGATGGGGATCCTCGACGACGTCCTTGATCTGTCGAAGGTGGAGGCCGGCCGGTTGGAGCTGGAGGAGGTTCCCTTCGAACCCGCAACCCAGCTCGGCGCTGCCGGCGAGATGATGCGCGAACGCGCCGAAACGAAGGGCCTCGGCTACCAGATCGATGTGGCCCCCGACCTGCCTGCCCTGGTCCGCGGCGACCCCCATCGGCTGCGACAGGTCGTGGTGAATCTGCTGAGCAACGCCGTGAAGTTCACCGAGAAGGGGTCGGTGCAGCTGCGCATCGGTGGGAACGACCTGGAGGGGGATCGGTTCCAACTCGAACTGGCGGTGACCGACACGGGAGTCGGGATGGACAAAGAGACAGTGAACCAGCTGTTCACGGCGTTCATGCAAGCCGATGCGTCGACCACGCGGGTGTATGGGGGGACCGGGCTGGGGCTGGCGATCAGCCTGCGGTTGGTGGAGTTGATGGCAGGCTCGATCGACGTGTCGAGTGAGGTCGGGGTGGGATCGACATTCACCGTCACAGTGCCGCTGGAGCGCGTCGGCGCCAGCACCGCCGAGCCCGCGGGGCGCACCGCGACAGACGCCCCCGCCACGCTGCCCGAGTTGAAGGTCGAAGGGGGCGCGGTCGCTCTCGTGGTCGAGGACAACCCCATCAACCGCAAGGTCGCGAGTTCAATCCTGGAACAGATGGGCTGCACCGTGCGAATCGCCAAGGACGGTCAAGAAGCGCTGACAGCGTTCGAGGCCGGGGGGATCGACATCATTCTGATGGACGTCCACATGCCCGTGATGGACGGTTACGACTCCGCGCGCCGCATCAGAGATTGGGAGGCCGTCAACTCCGCCCCCCGGACACCGATCATCGCCTTCACCGCCAATGTGATGGCGGAGGAACGGGCCACGTGTCTGGCCGCGGGGATGGACGACTACGTCTCCAAGCCGGCCAACCGGGAAGTGCTGTACGAGATGCTGACGCGGTGGCTGCGGCGCTGACCGCCGTCGAGGGGCGATACTCCCGGCCCGGTCACTAAACTGGCCCAAATCTGAACGGGAGTCCCCATGCTGCAATTCGCCTCCGCCAGTACCCGGATGCTCAACTCGACCCGCGCGATGACGGAGTGTCTGGAGGCCGCGTTAGGTCCGGACGACACCGATTGCGACCTGGTCGTGTTCCACGCGTCCATGGGTCACGACTTCGCCGCCTTGGCGCACGAGGCGCAGCGCTTGGCGCCCAGCGCGCGCGTGTTGGGTTCCTCAGGTTGTGGGGTCGTGGGCCGCGAAGGGGTCAGCGAGTCGATGTACGACTTGGCCGTCATGACAGTACGCGGGGCGGACGAGCTCGCAGTGGCCAGCGTGGCCCAGATCGACGGACGCACGTCTCGCGCCCAGGGCGCAGTCCTGGGAGAGCAACTGCGCGCAGCGAATCCGGACGTGACCATGGTCCTGTTCCTCGCCTCGGGCATCGACATCGCCGATGACGAGTGCATCGCCGGACTCGAGTCCGTCTTGGGTGCGGAGGTCACGATCTTCGGGGCCACCTCGGCCGACAACATGCAGGGCATCGCGAGCTACCAGGTCATCGACGACGAAGTGCACGAACACGCCGCCTGGGCAGTCGGTTTCGCCGACCCCGGACTCTCCGTCATCACGCAGGCCACACATGGGTTCGTGGCGGTCGGGGAACCGATGACGGTCACCAAGTCGGACGGCAACCTGATCAGGGAACTCGACGGCAAGCCCGCCTGGGCCGAGTACACGCGTCGGCTGGCGTTGACCGAGGACGCCACCTGCGGCGACACGATCCCGATCGGTGCTCTGGCGGAGGCGTTGCCGCCGGACGAGGCCGAGGAGTACGGCAACGACCACATCCTGAGGGTCGTGACCCGGCGGGACGACGACGGCACCATGCACTACGCGACCCTGTGCCCCGAGGGGACCCAGTTGTGGTTGACGGTGCGGGATGAGGAGCGGATCTTCGACGACATGGACCGCATGATGGGCCAAATGGTCGAACGAATCGACGGTCGCCCGATCGAGGCCGTGTTCCACGCGGACTGCCTGGCCCGGGGCCGGTTCTTGTTCAACCGCGTGATGAAGGACGAACTCGTCGGCCGCATGCAATACCCCCTGACGACGGACGGCGATGTGCCCCCCTGGCTCGGGGTGTACGGATTCGGTGAGTTCGCCCGCTTGGGTGGCCGCAACCAGTACCACAACTACACGACCGCGCTGTACGCCTTGGCGCGCAACGACAAGAGCTGACCGAGGTCCGGTGCCGGAAACCGTCGACGACACGAACGCGGACGCCCTGAGGGTCCGCGTCGAGGAGTTACAGGCGCACGTCGCCCGGCTTTCGTTGGTGCAACAGCAGTTGATCGGTACCCGCGACCGGTTGGACCGAGAGCTCGAACGGCTGGACCGCATCCATTCGTTCAACACCCAGGCGATCGCCATCCGTGACCTCGATCAGCTCGCCGAGAGCATCGTCGAATCAGTGTGCGACATCTTCGAGCTCGAGTGGGCATTGCTGTGGCCGGTCACTGGACACGGAGATCCCGAATCTGCTCCGCTGGCGGCCATTTCGGTCCCACCCGACCTGCTCGGAGTCCCCGAGATCGTCGAGTTGCGCGACCGCAGTGTCGGCGGTCGGGCGACCCGCGCGTCGATCCTCGATGAGAGCCATCCGCTGCTGAGCCGGCTGGGAATGCGTCAGATCACCATGTGTGTGTGCACCGGCTCCGAGGGCCGGGCCAACGCGCTTCTGGTGGGGGGCATGTCAACCGCCGGCGGCGGGTTCCACCGGGACCTGGACGACGAGCACCTCAAGTCGTTCACCCTGTTCGCACAGGAAGTCGGATCACTGCTCCAGAACCGAGCCGATCGCTCCCTCATCGAACACCAGGTCGAGCAACTCCGCGTGGAGCAGAACCGCCTCAACCTCGCCCTGGGTGGCAGCCGGGCCGGGCTGTGGGACTGGTCATTCGCCGAGGGTGAAGAGGAGCGGGTCTACTTCTCCCCCCGCTGGAAGGAGATGATCGGCCACCGCCCCGAAGAGATCGAGGACACTTTCGCGGAATGGCAGAGTCGCATCCACCCCGACGACAAGGCGGTGGCCCAAGACCGGGTCCGGGCCCATATCGAGGGCGAGTCGGAAACCTACGAGAACGTCCATCGACTGCGGCACAAAGACGGTCACTACGTCTGGATCATGGCACTGGGCAAGTTGCTCCGTGATTCTCAGGGGCGCCCCAACCGCATGGTCGGCATTCATGTGGACATCACCGAGCAGCGGCAGGCGCGCGAGCAGGCGGAGGCCGCCAATCAGGCCAAGAGCGAGTTCCTGGCCACCATGAGCCACGAGATCCGCACTCCGATGAACGGTGTGATCGGAATGCTCCAGTTGTTGCACGACAGCCCTTTGACCGCGGAGCAGGACCAGCAGGTCACGATGGCTCGGCAGTCCGCCGAGTCATTGATGGCATTGATCGACGACATCCTCGACCTATCCAAGATCGAGGCCGGCCGGATGGAGATCGATCACCTGCCCTTCGACCCTGCCGCGCAGTTGGCAGAGGCGGGGGAGTTGCTCCGGGAACGGGCAGAGTCCAAGGGGTTGCAACTGGACGTGTCGATCGACCCGACGGTTCCACCAGCGGTTCTCGGCGATGCCCGACGGCTACGCCAGGTCGTCACGAATCTGATCGGCAACGCCATCAAGTTCACCGAGACCGGCTCCGTCGACATGCGGGTCTGGTCCGAGCCGCGCGCTGACGATCGGCTGGATCTCCTCCTCGAGATCCGCGACACCGGAATCGGGATCGAGCCCGAGGTCCAGCGCCGCCTGTTCGCCCCGTTCACACAGGCCGACGCCAGTACGACGCGGAAGTACGGCGGCACCGGGCTGGGCCTGGCGATCTGCCGCCGACTCTTGGACCAGATGGGCGGCACCATTTCGCTGGCCAGCGAACCTGGGCGAGGATCCCGCTTCACGGTCGTGCTCCCCGTCGAACTGGCACCGTCGCTGACGGCGGGCGCCCAGGACAAGGGAACATCTCGGGGACCACGTGAGGGGGAGCCCGCCGCGTGCGGAAACGTGCTGTTGGTGGAGGACAACCCCGTCAACCAGCAGGTCGCGCGCCTGATGCTCACCCGGCTCGGGATGAACGTGACAGTCGCGGGCAACGGTG
>WBZT01001853.1_pt1 | contig 15160 bp, 12 predicted proteins | sample 5204241 | NCBI WGS metagenome assembly WBZT01 (sample SAMN12344358, study PRJNA552823) | activated sludge metagenome | biome: Activated sludge suspended growth; feature: Nitrification reactor; material: Wastewater; isolation source: activated sludge from nitrification reactor of wastewater... | reverse complement strand
CCATAGGTATTGATATGCTCGATGGCCTGCTCGAGCCCGGCCACCACCTTGACCGAGATGATCGGCGCCAGGAACTCGCTGGCGTAGTCCTCCTCGTTGGCGGCCTTCGCCGCAGCGACGATGGCCACGGTTTCCGGGCAGCCGCGGATCTCAACCCCCTTCTGCGTCAGCATGGCGGCGATCGGCGGCAGCAGGCGGGCGGCGACCGGACGCGCCACGAGCAGCGACTCGGCCGTATTGCAGGTGCCATAACGCTGCGTCTTGGCGTTCTCGACAATGCGCAAGGCTTTCTCGGCATCGGCGTCGTCATCGACATAGACATGGCAGTTGCCATCAAGGTGCTGAATCATCGGCACCCGCGCCTCGGCGAGCAGCCGCGAAATCAGTCCCTTGCCGCCGCGCGGAACGATCACGTCGACGAACTCGCGCATGCGGATCAGGTGGCCGACGGCGGCGCGGTCGGTGGTCGCGATCACCTGCACGACGCTGGCCGGCAAGCCAGCGCTGGCCAGTCCTTCGTGCACCAGCGCGGCAATCGCCTGGTTGCAGCGGATCGCTTCGGAGCCACCGCGCAGGATCGACGCGTTTCCCGACTTGAGACACAACGCCGCAGCGTCGGCGGTCACGTTCGGGCGGGCCTCGTAGATGATCCCGATCACCCCGAGCGGAACACGCATCCGGCCAACCTGGATACCGCTCGGCCGAAATCTCAGGTCGCTGATCTCGCCGACCGGGTCGGGCAAGGCGGCGACCTGTTCGACACCCTCGGCCATCGCCGCGACGCCCTTCGCCGACAGCGCCAGACGGTCGAGCAGCGCCGGTTCCAGACCGGCAAGGCGTGCTGCAGCGAGATCCTCGCGATTGGCGGCGAGCAGAGCGTCGCTCTCGCGGCGGATCGCTGCGGCGATGGCGCGCAGCGCGCTGTTCTTGGCCTGGCTGTCGGCCCGCGCGATCAGCCGCGCAGCGGCGCGGGCGCCGCTGCCGACGGTTTGCATGTACTGCTCGATGTTCATGGCGCTTGTCTGTTCTGCAGAAAAGTCGATTATAGCCATCGACTGCGCGCGAGCGTCAACGGAACCTCCGCCAAAGAATACACTCTGAGTTCCATTCCCCTGTTGCTTGTGCCGACGATGAAGAAATTGATCCTGCCTGCTGAAGTGAAAGTCTGCGCCACCTGCAGTTATTGGGATGGCGAGCGAGACGTCGATACCGATTTGCGTTTGGTCATGGTCAGCGACGACTGTGCCGGCGAGTGCCTGGTGCAGAGCAAGTCCAGCCCTGGCCTGAACGACGTCCGCCGGGAAATCGACGGGTGCCTCTGGGAGCACCTGGCGCCTGATTCTGTGCCTGATTCTGTGCCTGATTCTGCGTCGGACGACGCGGAAAAAGGCAGCCGATCCTGAGCCGGTCGCGTCGCCCGAAGGCGAAGCCGTGTCTCAGGCGACGCTGAGGCGCAACCCGAGTTGCCGGAACTCGTCCCACACGTCCCCGGTCAGCAACCCCTTGATCATCCGGTCGATACGCGCCGCATGCACCAGTGCGGCATTGGCGCGCGTGCCGTCGACCCGCTGCAGGGCACGTCGCAGCAGACCCTGACGCACACCCCAGACACGGCTCTCCTTGAACAGCAGATCGAGTGGCTGGCGCCTTTCCAGGCCAGCCTTGATCTGTGCCAGCGCGCGCACTTCCTCGGTCATCGCCCAGAGTACCAATAGCGGCGCCTCGCCTTCCTGCTGCAGACCGTCAAGCGTGCGGATCAGGCGTGTCACATCGCCGGCCAGCATCGCCTGGCGCAAACCGTCGAGGTCGTAACGGGCGACATTGAGCACCGCGTCGCGAATCTGCTCCAGGCTCAGCGCGCCGACCGGGTAGAGCACGCCGAGCTTGAGGATTTCCTGGTGCGCCGCGAGCAGATTCCCTTCGACACGTTCGGCGATGAAACGCAGGCCGTCGGCACTGGCGCTCTGCTGCTGGCGGCCGAGGCGGCCGGCGAGCCACGCCGGCAGCTCGGCGAGGCCGGGCGGCAGCAGTTTGACGACCCCGCCGGCGGCGGCCAGAGCGCTCATCCAGGCGGCCTTTTCCTCGCGCCAGTCGACACCGATCATGCTCACCAGCAACAGCGAATCCGGCGACGGACGCGCGCAGTACTGCTGCAGCGCGGCACTGCCTTCGCGCCCCGGCTTGCCGCCGGGAATCCGCAGATCGATCAGTGTGCGACCACCAAACAGCGACCGGCTGCCGGCTGCGTGATACAAATCGTTCCAGGCGAAACCGGCAATCGCCGTCAGCACCGTGCGCTCGTCGAAACCGCGTCGGCGGGCAGCCGCGCGAATCGCGTCGGCAGCTTCGATGACCAGTAGCGGCTCGTCGCCATAAACCAGGTACACCGGCTGCAATTCGCGTTCGAGATGGGCGGCGAGCTGTTCGCCCTTGAGCTGCATTACCGGAACCCCTACTCGCCCGCGGCTGGCCACAGCGGGGCGACCGCCGCCAGCCGGCGCAACAACTGGACCGCCAGGTCAGTCTCCATGTCTCGCCAGAGCAGCGCTTCTTCCTGTTGCTTGGCCAGCAGGTTGGAGTCGTCGTAGGTCAGATCACGGAACAGTTCGACGCTGCCCGGCGCAATCAGGTCACGGCCCTGGCCATCGGTAATCCGGTACGGGTAATAGTAGCGCAGGCGAAGTTCGCTGATGCGGCCAGTACCGGAGACCGAGAGGATCATCCGATCACGCAGTTCGTTGCCTGGCAGAAAGGTCGCCTGCGCGTCGCTCGCCGTCAGCGCCAGACGCGTCGAGCCCGAGGTGCGGATGGCGCGCTTGAGCTGAGCGCCGACCACCGAATAATCGGGTACCTCGATGTACAGACTGGTGAACGGGAAGGAGTAGGCACCGCGCAACTGAAAGCCGCAGGCGGCGAGCAGCGCCAGCGCCAGGGCGAGCCAGATCGGGCGCAGGGCACGCATGCAGTTCTCCCGCGCAGGCTCAGACGACAATGTTGACCAGCCGGCCGGGAACGACCACCAGCTTGCGCGGCACGCCGCCGGCGAGATGCTTGCGCGCGCTTTCGCTGGCCAGGGCAGCGGCTTCGATAGTCGCCCGATCGGCACCTGCCGGCAGCCGCAGGCTACCCCGCAGCTTGCCGTTGATCTGCAACACCAGTTCGATTTCATCGTGTTGCAGGGCGCTCGCATCGGCCTTCGGAAAGGCTTGGCCAAGCGCCGTTTCGCCCGGCCTGAGCGCGGCGTAGAGCGCTTCGCAGAGATGCGGCACGATCGGGCTGAGCAGCAGCGTCACGGCTTCCAGGGTTTCCTGCCTGACGCTGCGCGCCGCAGCCGACTCGTCGACGATCCGGCTGCAGGTGTTGAGCAACTCCATCACCGCGGCGATCGCCGTATTGAACTGCTTGCGCCGGCCATAGTCGTCGCCGACCTTGCCGATCGTCTGATGCAACTGCCGGCGCAGGGCCTTGAGTTCGCTCGACAATTCTGCCTGCGGGGCCGGCGGGACCGGGCCCGCCGAGAGATGCTCATAAACCATTCGCCAGAGGCGCTTGAGAAAGCGAAAAGCCCCTTCGACGCCGGCATCCGACCATTCGAGCGACTGGTCCGGCGGACTGGCGAACATGATGAACAGGCGCGCCGTGTCGGCACCGTAGAGGTCGATCAGCGCCTGCGGATCGACGCCGTTGTTCTTCGACTTCGACATCTTTTCGATGCCGCCGACGATCACCGGCAAGCCATCGGCGCGCAAGGTGGCGCCCTTGGCACGGCCGCGCTCGTCATGCACGGCGTCCACCTCGGCCGGGTTGAGCCACTGCTTCTTGCCGTGGCTGTCCTCGCGGTAGAAGGTTGGCGCGACGACCATGCCCTGCGTCAGCAGATTGGCAAACGGCTCGTCGAGCCGGTGGTCGCCGAACAGACCGAGGTCGCGCATCAACTTGGTCCAGAAGCGCGAGTACAGGAGATGCAGGATGGCGTGCTCGATGCCGCCGATGTACTGGTCGATGCCGCCACGGCACCAGTAGGCGACACGCTCGTCGACCATCGCCTGCGCGTTGTCCGGGCAGCAGTAGCGCAGGAAGTACCACGACGACTCGACGAAGGTGTCGAGCGTATCGGTTTCGCGCCGCGCCGGCTGGCCACACTTCGGACAGGTCGTCTGGTAGAACTCGGGCAGGCGGGCGAGCGGCGAACCGGCACCGGTCACGCTGACGTTTTCCGGCAGAACGACCGGCAGGTCGTCGTCGGGCACCGGCAGGTCGCCGCAGGCCGCACAGTGGATGATCGGAATCGGGCAACCCCAGTAGCGCTGGCGCGAAATACCCCAGTCGCGCAGGCGGAACTGGACCTTCTTGTCACCCAGCCCGCTGGCTCGCAGATCGGCCGCGATGGCCTCCGTGGCGGCTTGCTGATCCAGGCCGTCGTATTTCCCCGAGTTGACACAAACGCCGCGCTGCTTGTCGGCGTACCACTCCTGCCAGGCGGCGAGCGAGAAATCCTCGCCATCCACGGCGATCACCTGCCTGATCGGCAGACCATACTTCGTGGCAAAGGCGAAGTCGCGTTCGTCGTGCGCCGGCACCGCCATCACCGCGCCGTCGCCATAGCCCATCAGCACATAGTTGCCGATCCACACCTCGATCTGCTCGCCGTTCAGCGGATGGGTGACGAAGATGCCGGTCGGCAGGCCCTTCTTCTCCATCGTCGCCAGGTCCGCTTCAGCGACGCCACCGCGCTTGCATTCCTCGACGAAAGCCGCCACCTGCGGGTCGCGCGCCGCCGCGTAGCTGGCCAGCGGATGCTCGGCCGCGACGGCGCAGAAGGTGACGCCCATGATCGTGTCGGCACGAGTGGTGAACACCCAGAGCTGGCCAGGCTGGCCGTCGAGCTGGTAGGGAAAGGCGAAGCGCACGCCGGTGCTCTTGCCGATCCAGTTCTTCTGCATCAGTCTGACCTGCTCCGGCCAGCCGTCGAGCTGCTCGAGATCGGCCAGCAATTCTTCGGCGTAGGCGGTAATCTTCATGTAGTACATCGGGATCTCGCGCTTCTCGATCAGCGCTCCCGAGCGCCAGCCGCGGCCATCGATGACCTGCTCGTTGGCCAGCACGGTCTGCTCGACCGGGTCCCAGTTGACCGTTCCCAGCCGCTGGTAGATCAGGCCTTTCTCATACAGGCGGGTGAACAGCCACTGCTCCCAGCGGTAATACTCGGGCCGGCAGGTGGCGAGCTCGCGCTGCCAGTCGATGGCAAAGCCCAAACGCTTGAGCTGGCTCTTCATGTATTCGATATTGGCATACGTCCATTGCGCCGGCGGCACCTTGTTCTGGATCGCCGCGTTTTCCGCCGGCATGCCAAACGCATCCCAGCCCATGGGCTGCAGAACGTTGTAACCGAGCATCTGGTGGAAGCGCGCGAGGACGTCGCCGATCGTGTAGTTGCGCACGTGCCCCATGTGCAGTTTGCCCGAGGGATAGGGAAACATCGACAGGCAGTAATACTTGGGACGACCCGGGTCCTCGCTGGCGCGCGCTGCGCCGCGGCTGTTCCAGAGTTCCTGGGCGGCGATTTCAACGTCCGCGGGCTGATACTTTTCCTGCATGGCCGGCAACGATCCAGAGAATGGCTAAGCGACGAATTATACGCATACACGCTTTGCCCTGCTCCTCGCACGGCAGATCATCGTCGGCCTGCCGGCCACCGCTGCCGATGCCCGAGCACGAATCCGGCTGGGCGATGGCAGCATCGTCCGCCTGGCTGGCCAGACCCGCCTCGAACTGAACGCGCTGGGGGTGCGTGAAGCAGACGTGTTCACCGCCGCACTCGATGTCCCGCAAGGGGCCATACGCCTGACCAGCGAACCCCCCGCCCGCTCGCGTCAGGTGCGCGCCATCAACCTGCGGGTGGGGAGCATTACGGCGAGCCTTCGCGGCACCGACCTGTGGGGCAGCGCCGACCCCGAGGGAGACCGTATCTGCCTGCTCGCGGGACACATCACGGTGTTCCGGCCAGAGGAGGAGGCGCGACCGCTCAGCGAAGCGCTCACTTGCTATCTGGCGCCGCAGGGAAGCGCCGCCAGCGCCATCGAGACTGTCCCCGCGACGCGGCTGGCCTGGTGGGCAGCGCAGACCGAGTTGGCGAGCGCTGCGCCGGCGCCTGGGCCCAGCCCCGGTGAGCGGGCCTGGCGCGGGGGAAGGTGGGCGGTCGAACTGGCAACGGTCGAGAGCGAAGCCGCGGCTCTGTCACTTTACGACCGCGCGCGCGCCACCGGCTACGCGGTGCGTATCAGGCCGCTGGCGACCGCGGCAGGGGGCCATGATTACGCTGTTCGCCTCGGTCGCTTGCCGACTCAAGCGGCAGCGGCCGCGCTGGCGGAACAGATGGCGCAGGCGCTGCAGATCGCCTTGCCGCTCGTCGTGCGCCAGTGAGCCAGATGCCCACCGGCGCGCCTGCCGCGCCACGCCTCAGACGGCGTGTCGGTGCGCGCCAAAGACGCGGTTCCAGTTCGCTTGCCATAACCTGACCAGGTTTTGCGCCGTGATCAGATTCAGTTTCGAGACCCGGTGCTGGTGCCGCCACAGCCAGGAAACGCAGGTTCGCGACCCTGCCGTCTCACGCACCACGGAACGATTGCCCTCGGCTTCAGCGAAATCGATGAAACGCTCCACCGCCAGACGGTAGTAGTCGGAGCTCTTGCAGCCACCGGTAATGCTTTCAGCTTCGCCGGCCGCACGGCGCCACAACTTGAGCGCAAGCTCCTCGCTGATGCCCGTCTTGTGGGCAACCCACGGCAAAATCTTTGGTGCTTTCATACAAGTACTCCTTAAATACTGGGGATGCCAGGCGCTCTAGGCAGTCGATCGAAACCTTGTGAGTCGATCATTTGTTGCAGCGCAGCATTATTATAACGAATGTCCCAAAAAAAGGTGGGTATCCTCCTCTATTTGTTTTCATGCAAGCTATTGGCGGTCCGGCTAAGCACCCTCTCCCCCACGCGATCGAGCGGACTGCGAGAGTTCTCACCTACTGCCTGTCGCCTTTCTGTCTATCGTCAGCTTAAACCTGCAGGCACCCCGCCTGCCGTGAAGAAATGCACGGATGGACCGATGTCTTCTGCCGGCAAGTACCCATGAGGCAAGCGCGGGGAGTCCGGTGAGGCGCTGGCGCGACTTTCATGGTACGTCATGACTTGATCAGACACCCCGGATGATGAAGGTGAAAGCTATGACCGTTGAGGAAAGCTTGCCGGCGACTTCTGCCGATTGTGTCGGATTTTTTTACAGTTGACCCACGGGATCTTTACGACCCGGTTGTAAGTTGTTAATTTACCCGCTTCCACAGTTCGGGCATGAAATTTGCTTCCGAGAAATGGGGCAAGATCAGAACAACTTCACACAGGAGAAAGACCATGCGCCAATCGATCATGACTCTGCTGCTGGCCAGCGTTCTGGGAGCGTCTGGAATGTCCCAGGCCGCCGTCCTGACACTGCAGCCCGATGACGGCAAGGATGCCCAGTTGGTTGACCCCACCCTGGCCGACGACAACTTTGGCACTTATCATGACCTCGTGACCAATTGGTCCGGCAACTTTCGATCGATCGGCCTGCTCGAGTTCGACCTGAGCAGCCTGCCGGCTGGTGCGGTGGTGAATTCGGCGACGCTGTCCCTTTTCCACAGGTTGAACCCTAACCTGGGGTCCCGTTATGACATCTTCCGTGTGACCTCAGCGTGGGATGAGGGCACCGTCACCTTCAACACGGCGCCCACCATCGATCCAACCGCGGTGGCAAGCCTCGTCATCGGCGACAATGGCACCGGCGTCTTTCGCGACTGGGACATCACCGCCCTGGTGGCCGCCTGGGCCAGCGGTCTGAACCCGAACTACGGCTTGTGGATCGAGGAGATCCCCGTGCAGGGCGTTGCAATTGCCTACTTCTCGTCCTCGGATGCCGGTGGCCAGGAATCTGACCCGCGGCTCGCGATCACCTATGACGAGAACCGGGTTCCCGTGCCCGGTACTCTGGCGCTGCTCGGGATCGGCTTGCTGGGAGTTGGGGCGGCCCGCCGCCGGATCTGACCGTACTTGCGCGCACAGAGCGGGCCCGCCATTGGCGGGCCCGCTCTGTTGATGGTTCGCCGGGGTCCCGGGCGTTTTGTCTCTGGGACTGATGCCCGTCAGTGACCCGGAGACTTGGGGAGCTGCGAGAAAGACGGACCGTCGCTCGACGCCAGCGTGCGCGTCGCAGTGGCAGCAACGTGCTGCGTTACGTGCTCGCCAGGGCGCCTGTCGAGCTGGCGGGCCTGTCTCGGGTGTCCGTCGATCCCGCCGCGTCACAGTGGCGATCTCAGACGCCGCCAAACGGTCATGGCTGTGTCAGAAACCCCGAATAATGAAAGCCATGACCGTTCCCCTCACCCCCGACACTTCTCCCGCAAGCGGGCGAGGGGAGGTTCCTGAGTCGCTGGCGCGACTTTCATCGGAGCGAAGGCGAACAAACCGCCGGCCAGCGGCTCGCGGCGGCGATCTCGCGTATCGAGCCCCTGGCTGGCGGAGGTGATGAACAGCGTAGCGAGCGCTTCGCCGCCAAATGCACAGGCGGTCGGCTTGCTCACCGGCAGCCGCAGCGACCCGCCAGGTCGACCGTCGGACGTAAAGCGCGAAACACGACCCCCGTCATAGTGCGCCACCCACAGGCTGGAGTCGGGCGCCAAGGCCATCCCGTCGGGGTAGCCGTCAGACTCCGCGAAGCGCACGAAGACCTCTTTGCCCAGGCGGTTGCCGCAATCGTCGAGAGTCAGGCGATGGATGACGCGGCGCGGCGAATCGGCGACGTAGAGGACACGCCCGCCGGGATCGATCACCGGGCCGTTGGCGATCCGGTAGCCGTGGTCGACCCAGGTCGCACGGCCGTCGGCGTCGACCCGGCACAGTCCTCCGCGGTCCTCGCTGCCGTCGCGGTGCATGCTCGCCAGCCAGATCCGGTCGGTGGCATCGACGGCCGCGTCGTTCCAGCGGCATTGCCGGTCCAGGCCGGCAACCGTTGCCCATCGCCGACCGAGCACCAGCTCGGGCGACAGCTCCCACAGTGCATCGTCGAGTCCGACCAGCAGCCCGCCGGACTGCTTCTGAACGAGTGCGCCAACCTCGGCAGCGATGATCGCCGAGTGGTTTCGTCCGCTCGCCGGCTCATGAAAATGCACCGCTCCCGCGGCCATGTCGATCCAGTACAAGCGCTGGTGCCGCGCCGACCAGCGCGGGTTCTCGCCGAGTTGCGCGCCCGCCGCCACGACACAGCGCGGGCGCTCTGGCCGCCACCTCGCCAGCCAGCGTGCAAGCAGTTTCATCGCTGATCGGTCCTCCGCAGAAAATCGGTCCGCCGACTGCAGTCGGCATGGGCGGCGCGGTCGCTGAGCACTGCCGCCGGCCGGCACCAGCGATAGCCGTCCTGGCGGGCGCGGCAGGCGGCCGTGCACCCCTGGGTCAGGATGATAGACGCCAAATAGTTCCTGCGGGCCGTTTTCCTGCCGTGCCAAGATGACGTTCATCACGGGCGCTCCCCGAACTTCGAAAGGAAAGCGATGGCTCTCTGCTACACCCTCAACTCGCCCGCCGTGGCGAGCGAAATCATCGACGGCGAGGCCGTCATCATGGACCTGCAATCGGGCAAATATTTCAGCACCGCCGCCAGCGGCGCGGTGATCTGGTCCGGGATCGAAGACCGGCTTTCGGTAGACCAGATTTGCGAGCGGCTGACCGCCGAATACTCGCTTTCTGCGGCCGACGCCGAGGTCGCGGCCGACGCTTTCCTGGCCGAGCTGTTGCGCCATGCGCTGATTCGCGCCGCTGACAGCGCCCCGTCGACGAGCGTCGCCGCCGCCCCCGGCGAGGGCCACAGGCGCTCATTCACCACACCCCTCCTCAACGTCTATTCCGACATGCAGGATCTGCTGCTGCTCGACCCGATCCACGACGTCGACGAGGTCGGCTGGCCGATTGCCGCGCACCGAGTCCCGGGCGAGCAGCACGAAAACTCGCCGCTGGCCGCTTGACCCCACCGGGATTGGAGCCGCAGATGAACACTTCGTGCCATCCCGACGCCGCTGCCGGATCGGCAGCCGACCGGGTCAGCGTCGTGCTGATCGTGCGCAACGGCGCGGCGACCATCGCCGAGGCCCTGGCCAGCGTCTTGCGATCGCCGACCCAGCCGCTGGAGGTGCTGGTGATCGACGGCAATTCGAGCGACGACACCGTTGCCATCGCCAGCCGCTTTCCGCGGGTGACGGTGGTGCCGGAAGAGTCGCCGGGAATCGCCAACGCTTACAACCAGGGGATCGCCCTGGCACGCGGCGACCTGGTCGCATTCATTTCGCACGACGACCTGTGGACCGACGGCAAGCTCGACCGGCAGTTGGCGGTGATGCAGGCGCAACCGGAGTTGCTGTTTACGGTCGGCATGGTCCAACACTTCCTTGCCGGCGACCGGCCGCCCCCCGGTTTCCGCCGCGAACTCCTCGCTGGCCCCTGCCCCGGCTTCATCATGGAAACGCTGATGGCGCGCAAGGCCGTTTTCGACATCGTCGGCGGTTTCGACCCGAGCTTCAAGGTCAGCGAGGACACCGACTGGTTCGCCCGCGCACGCGACGCCGGCGTGGCGATGGCCCTGCTGCCCGAGGTTCTGGTACGCAAGCGCGTACACGGCGACAACGCGTCGCTGAACACGGCGAACATCAACCAGCTTCTGTTGCGCGCGCTGCGTGGCTCGGTGGCACGCAAACGGGCCGTCGCCAGCGTGGAGACCGGTCGATGAGCCCCTCTCGCCCAGACGCGGCGGCTGCGCCCGCCGAGACGAAACTCGCGCCCGCGACCGACGACACGGTCCGCAGAGCCGGCGGCACAGACCTGACGGTCAGCGTCGTCATTCCCTGCTTCAATGCCGCCGCCTACATCGACGCAGCGATCGACAGCGTCCTCGCCCAGACGCAGCGCTGCGCCGAGGTGATCGTCGTCGACGACGGATCGAACGACGCCAGCGCCGCCGTGATCGCACGCTACGCTTCCCGCGTGGCCTATGTTTACCAACCGAATCAGGGAATCAGCGCTGCCCGCAATCGCGGCATCGCGCTGAGCACCGGCAGTCTGCTCGCTTTCCTCGACGCCGATGACCTGTGGCCGGACGACAGTCTCGAGCTGCGACGGCGCGCTCTGAGCGATGACGCCGACCTCGATTACAGCTTCGGCTGGGTCGAGCCTTTCGTCAGTCCCGACCTCCCCGACCGGCTGCGCGCGGCGATCCGCCATCCCGGCGCCACCCAGCCCGGGCGGCTGGCGGGCTCGCTGCTCGTGCGGCGGCGGATTGTAGACCAGGTCGGCGGCTTCGACGGCCGCTTCCGCATCGGCGAGACCATCGACTGGCTGGCCCGCGTCGACGCTGCCGGCTTCCGCGCGCGCGACGTGGGCAAGGTCGTCCTCCGCCGGCGCGTCCACGGCGGCAACACCGTGCTCAGGGAGCGGCAGATGCAGGGCGATTACCTGCGCGTGCTGCGCGCCGCGATCGACCGCCGCCGCGAGGAGGCCCGCCGGTGAGCGCGGTCGCCAACGAGTGCGGCAACCTGTGGCCGAGCCCGGCGCAGGAATTGCTGCTCAAGGCGGCGCTCGACGGTGACGGCCGTGCCGTCGACCATTACCTGGCCTGGCGCGAACGGATCGACCTCGAAGCCGAGTTCGATCGCGGCTCGTACCGCTTGCTGCCACTGCTCTACGACACGATCGCTCGGCGCGGACACGACGACAGGCTGATGGGCCGACTCAAGGGCACCTATCGCCGCACCTGGTGCGAAACCCAGACCCGCCTGCAGCAGGCCGCCGAGATCCTGCGCCTGTTTCGCGCCGCAGGGATCGAGACGCTGGTGATCAAGGGGCTGCCGCTGGCCGTCGGCATCTACCGCAACCCGACGCTGCGGCCGATGTCCGACCTCGACGTCGTCGTCCGGCGCGCCCGCGCCGTCGAGGCGATACGCCTGCTCGAAGCGCACGGCTGGAAACGCGGACCTACCGCCCGCGACGACGACGTTACCTATCATCACGCGATGCAGTTCTTCCATCCCGCAGGAGGCGAGGTAGACCTCCACTGGCAGGCGCTGATGGACTGCCCGGGAGCGCAGGCCGAGGCGTGGTTCTGGGAGCACGCGCAGGAAGTGCAGGTCAAGGACGTCGCGACCCTCGCCCCGGACGCCACCGGCCTGCTGCTGCAGACGATCATTCACGGCGTCCGCTGGAACATCGAACCCCCGATCCGCTGGATTGCCGACGCCGCGATGATCCTCGGCCGCGGCCGTGAGCCGGTCGATTGGCAGCGGCTGCTGGCCTTCGCCGCCGACCAGCGGCTGACCTGGCGCCTGGGCCTGGGCTTGAGCCATCTCGCCGAACGCTTCCAGCAGCCGATTCCGGCGGCAGTGCTTGCCGATCTGCGGCGGCGACCGCCGAGCCTGGTCGAGCGCATCGAGAACACCATTGCGCTGACCAACGCCGACCGGCTGTACCAGCACCTGCTGCTGATGAACTGGGTGATTTTTGCCCGTTACTGCCGCCTCCAGCAGGCGCGTAACCCGCTGCAGTTCATCAACGGCTTCAGCCACTTCCTGCGCGTCAAATGGCAGCTCGAAGGACGCAGTCAGCTTCCCGCGGCGATCGCTGCCGGTGTGCTGCGGCGCCTGCGCCGGCCAGCGCCCACGGTTTCGCCGCAGTGAGCGTCGGCGCTCGCTTGGGCGACCTGAGCCGCCGGCTGCTGCGGCGGGTCAACGGTGACCTGCTCGACGGCGCCGCGTGGCGCTTCCTCGGCCACTACCTGCGGCCGTGGTGGCCGAGCCTGGCCGGCTACGGCGCGCTGGCCGCCGTGCAATCGACGCTGGCGCTGCCGATGTTCTTTCTGCTCCGCCACGCTTTCGATGTCGCCATCCCCCAGAAACAGGTCGATCTGCTGCTCGCCATCGCCGCCGGCATCGTCTGCTTCCGCGCCGCGCAGAGCGTCGCCGGCCTGCTCCTGCGGCGCTGGGTCCTGCGCATCATCAAGCAGATTTCGCACGACGTTCGCAGCGATCTGGTGGTCAAGCTCTACCGCCTGTCGCGGCAATACCACGCCAACGCCGACCCGGCGATCCTGCACGCGCGTATCGTCCAGGACAGCGAGCGGCTCGACGGTCTGTGCAACACCCTGTTCTCCAGCGTCCTGCCGTCGCTGCTGCTGTCGGTGGTGCTGATCGGTCTGCTGCTCTACCTCGACTGGACCCTGGTGCTGATTGCGCTGCTGCTGGCGCCGGCTCTCTGGCTGAGCAATGCCCTGACCGGTCGCCTGGTCAAGCGCGAGGTACGCGCCTTCCAGAACGCTTTCGAGGGCTTCAGCCGCGGCACCCTGTTCGTCCTCCGCCACATGGACCTGACCCGCTTCCAGGCGTGCGAAGCCGAAGAGCTGGCGCGCCAGCGCGCAGTGCTCGGCACCCTGCGCGACACCGGCAGTTCGATGGCCATGAGTTACGCCGTGCATGGGCATGTGCAGCGCAACGTCACCGGCCTCGCCGGCGTCGTCCTGCTGGTCTTCGGCGGCTTGGCGATCGCCCACGGCACCCTCACCCTGGGTGGCTTCGTCGCCTTCTTCCTGGCCGCCGGCATGCTCAATGGAGCGCTCGACAGCCTGCTCAACTCGCTGGCCGCAGTGATCGCTGGCAATGAATCGCTGTTGCTCCTGCGCGGCCTGATGAACGATGGTCCCGACAATCCCTATCGCGGCAAGCGGGTCATCGACTTCGACGGTACGGTCAGCCTGCACCAGGTCCATTTCGCCTACGGCGGCCAACAGATCCTCGACGACGTCTCGCTGCTCATCCGACCGGGCGCGGTGGTCGCTCTGGTCGGTCCCAACGGCATCGGCAAGAGCACCCTGGTACACCTGCTGCTCGGCCAACTGCGTCCCGACGCCGGCGAGCTGCGCGCCAGCGGCGTCGCCTATGATGAAGTCGACATGCGCAGCCTGCGGCGCCGCATCGGCGTCGTCCCGCAGCATCCGGGAATCTTCACCGGCAGCCTGCGCGAGAACCTCTGCTATGGCCGCCCGGACGCCAGCGACGACGACCTGCGCACAGCGCTCGCCGAGGCGCAGGCCACCGCCTTCGTCGCCAGCCTGCCCGACGGCCTCGACACCCAGGTCGGCGAAAACGGCGTCCGGGTTTCCGGCGGCGAGCGCCAGCGACTGGCCATTGCCCGCGCCCTGATCGGGCGGCCGCGGCTGCTGATTCTCGACGAGCCGACCAACCACCTCGACGTGCCGACCGTACAGGCGGTGATGGACGCCGTCGTGCAGCGAGCGGACCGCCCCGCCATTCTGATCATCAGTCACGACGAAAAGGCTCTGCGCCACGCCGGCGTCGTGCATGTCCTGCGCCATGGCCGACTCCATACCGCCGACCGGAGTAGCCACGACGGCCAGGTCGCAACGTTCGCCAACGCCTGAGGAGCCCCCCTTGGAAGAGATGACCCCACACCCGTCCGACACCCCGCTACGTTCGGAAGCCGAGCAACGCCGCTTTTTTGCCGGCCTGCTCGACGCCGCAACCCGCGCGCAGCAGGCGACCGGTGCGCGTTGCCATGACCTCGCCGTCGCCGGAACGATCGTCCGCCTGCAGTTCGCCGGCGAGGCCATCGAGCGCTTGCTGCTGCCCGCCCTGGCGCACCTGCTGGTCGCTGACGCCGGCCATCCCGACGCAGTGTTCCATGTCTGGGACAGCGAAAGCTCGGGCATCGACATCCTGCCGCCGCCGTGCCCGCGGGATTGCTTCACCGATCGCGGCGACCTCTGGGGGTTCCACAGCCGGCGCATCCGCAGTGCCTTCCACTGGATCGAGAGTTCGGTCAACGTGATGGACGTCGACGCCGGAGTCGGTGTCTTCTGGGTCCGCTCGGCCAACGACCTGCCGTACTGGACCAAGGCCTCGCCGCTGCGGACGCTGTTCCATTGGTGGATGGAGCGCAACGGCGGCCAGTTGATCCATGCCGCGGCGGTCGGCACCGCCAACGGCGCGGTGCTGGTCACCGGCAAGGGCGGTGTCGGCAAGTCGACCACGGCGCTGTCGTGCGTCGCTGCCGGCCTGCAGTACGTCGCCGACGATTACCTG